>Ga0335080_10007620_pt1 | contig 11235 bp, 7 predicted proteins | sample Lox_Sample_34_FD_206720 | JGI IMG/M metagenome (GOLD analysis project Ga0335080, IMG submission 206720) | Soil microbial communities from Loxahatchee National Wildlife Refuge, Florida, United States - Lox_Sample_3.4 | ecosystem: Environmental > Terrestrial > Soil > Wetlands | place: USA: Florida...
TTGACCGCCGCGAACCGCACGGTGTTGTTCGGATCGACTACCGCGACGATATATGTACCTTGCGTGTCGATCACGGCCCGCTGCGGCACCAGCAGAGCACCGGCACGCATACCGATCGCGGCGCGGACCTTGGCGAACTGACCGGGGCGCAACGCATTCCCTGGGTTCGGAAAGAGACCGGTCAACTGGATGGCGCCGGTGGACGGGTCCACCTGGCGGTCGGCAAAAGAGAAGCGACCCGGTTGGGAGTGCACGGTCCCATCGGCCAGGACGAGCTTGAGCTCCAACCGGTGCAGCGCGTCGGCGCGCGCCAGGCTTAGATACTCCTGCTCGCCGACCGTGAAGTTGGCTTTGATGGGATCGAGGGTCGATACCGTGGTCACCGCGTTCGCCGACGGGCCGACGAGGTTGCCGACTTGAACGGCGGCGGCACCCGCGATCCCGTCGATGGGAGATGTGAGGCGGGTGAACTCGAGGTTGACTTTAGCGGTTTCGAGCGCGGCTTCTGCTGCTTTGACTCCGGCGCGCCCAGCCTCGATCTGAGCTTTGGCGGTCTCCATCTGGGCCTTTGCGGCGGCGACTTGCGCTTTTTGCGCCTGATTCGTCTGGAGCGCGTTGTCCAGGTCCTGTTGGGTAACAGCCTGCTGTTGTACGAGCGGAATGTATCGCTCCTCGTCCATTTGCGCTTTGCGCTGATTGGCCTCGGCGTTGGCAAGCTGCGCTTCCGCCTGCACCAGTCCGGCCTGGGCCTGCGCCAATTGGGCATGCGATTGTGCCAATTGCCCATCGGCCTGATCCACGGCAGCCTGGAACGGTCTCGGGTCGATTTCGAAAAGCAATTGTCCCTTGTGGACGAGCGAGCCTTCGGTGTAGGCCTGGCGCAAGAGGTATCCTGTGACCTCCGCCTTGATGGACGCATTGACCATACCGTCAAGGGTTCCGACCCACTCGCGCTCGATCGGAAGATCACGCTGTTCTACGTCGGCGACCATGACGTCCGGCGCCGGCGTAGCCAAAACAGCGGCGGTGGTATTAAAGTGGTTGACTCCAATCACAGCTCCCACGAGAATCAACAAAGCCGCGAAGACGGCGATGTGATGTTTGCGTTTCATTTCCCTTCTCCCCCTCCATTCGGCGTTTTTCGCTCTCCGCAACCCGCGTAGAGGTCCTCCAATCTGCGCCGCAGAGAACCGCCTGCCCGGTCTTTCAAACCTGCGATGACGTGCTGATTGTCAACCCCGGCGGCGATCAACTGGGCGCCCGAGCTTTCCATTTCGGCGAGTAGTCTTTCGCCCGCTTCATCGATGAAGACGACCTCTTTGAGATCGACGACGAGAGGCGCGCGGGGCGCCCGTTCCCGGGCCTGCGTCCAGCAGGAGCGCAGTTCACCTACCCAGGGACCGGCGAGACAGCCGCTGAGGTTCCAGCGCTGTCCCTCAGTATTGTCGGCGTAAGAAACCCTAAGCATCGTCGGCCACCTCTTCTGCCTCTTTGCGATTCGAAAGACGCACGACGGGAGCCAAACGGGGCCGGCTCATTTTGAACCGTTTAGGTTTGAGGGGCGGCGGTGCGAGACGCCGCGGATTCGGTAGCTACCGGGATTTCGGCACCTGCCAATCGTTAATGGCGCGTGCGGGGCTCACGCCGGCCCTTGGATAAGTCGCCGGTATGCCGCTGCTGAACGTCACTTTGCCTGACAAGGAAGTCCTGCGCACGGAACCTGACGAAATTGGCGCGGGGCGTGCTCTACAGTGAACGGGCGTTGGAGGCGCCAACCATGAATCAGAATCGCGACGCGGACAACCGGTCAAGGAACGCTGCGGATCTCTACTGGCTGGCATTTCTCCTCACGGGACGCCGCGACATCAGTATCGATATTGCGGCCGATGCCGCCGCGTCTCTAGACCACGCGAATCCATTCTTTGAGAGCTGGATGAAGGCGTGGGCGCGGAGGATGGTCGTCGCAAAGGCTCTGGCCAAGGTTCGCGACGAGCTGGCCGCCTCCGCCCGCCGGATTCAACAGGCGCGGGCACAAAGGCCGGCTGCGATTTCCAGCGATCCTCGGCTGGGCGGCGATATGAGCAAGGCGCGGTTGGAGGAAGCGCTTCTCGCGATCGACATATTTCCCAGGGCAGCGGTCATCTTATCGATCTTCGAAGGCGTGCGGATCGCCGACGCGGTCCCGCTCCTGGATGCGGGCGCCGCCTTGATCAAGAAGGCGCAGGCGATCGGCTTGCGCCAATTCACGACTAACCTCGCTACAAGGCGGACGGGAAAGGCCACTGGCTTCGCCCCGGTGCTCGCTCCGGCTCATTGAGGTCCACATGAAACTGATTCTCTCCATTTTGATCGCGACAACGGGGCTCTGCGCCAGCGAGCGGAACCGCGAATTCGAGACTGGCCGGGACTATTACATGGCGGCGGAATTCCGAAAGGCGGTAGCGAGCTTTCGGCCTTTGTGCGACAGGCGTAATGACGCGGACGCATGCTACTGGACCGGCCTGTCTTATGAACGCCTCGCGGACGCCGGCATTCCGTTCGGATGCAGAACCGACGCGAAGGCGCATGTGTACCTGGTTAAGGCGGCGAGACTCGCGCCAGCCCGACTCGAATACCGCGATGCCCTGTTCGAATTCCTCCTGAGCACCGCCGATTGCTCACGGACAGCTCTCCGCGAAGCCTCTGCGATGCTCTCCGATATGTCCGAGTCGGATCCCGCGTACCGCCGGATGCGGAGCCGGCTCAATGATGAGAGACATCGAAATGGATCGCCGAACGAGCTACTTGGCCGGCTCCTATTGGCTGTGCCACGCGCAACAGAGCGCGTGGCGTCCCTGCCCGCGGCGGCTCTGACCGAAAGGGGTGCGGCAGGCGCACCTTCATCCGAACTGGTCAGCTGCCGCTTTTAGAGATGCGAATTCCGAGCTTCTGCATCCGCGACTGCAAGGTCGATCGTTTCAGTCCGAGGCGCGCGGCAGCGCCTTCCGGGCCTGCAACGATCCAGTTACTATTCTCCAGTGCGGCGAGGATCTGCTGCCGCTCCGCTTCTTCCAGCGCCTCGCGTATATTGCCGGAAGGAGCCGGGGCCACGCCGTTCCGGGCGGCTAGAGGAGCAGTAGCAGGCGGATCGCCGGGAGCGCGCAGATCCTCGCTGCGCACCGCGAGAACCGGCCCGGCGGTAAGAATGACCGCCCGCTCGATGACGTTCTGGAGCTCGCGAATGTTCCCCGGCCACGGGTAGCGTGTGAGGGCGCTCATGGTGTCCGCCGGAATTGCATCGATTGTCTTGCCGATTTGACGGCTGTATTGCTGGACAAAATGGCGGACCAGCAGCGGAATATCCTCCGGGCGCTCTCGCAGCGCGGGGACGCGAACCGGGAAGACGTTCAGGCGGTAGTAGAGATCCGGCCGGAACTTCTGCTCTTTCACCAAAGCTTCCAAATCGCGATTGGTGGCCGCGATCAGCCGGGCGTCGGTGCGAAGCGTCCGGGTTGAGCCGAGGCGCTCGAACTCACGCTCCTGCAAAACGCGCAGAAGCTTCGGCTGCAGCTCCTGCGGGATCTCGCCGATTTCGTCGAGAAACATGGTCCCGCGATTGGCCAGCTCGAACCTGCCGATGCGCTGAGTAATGGCTCCCGTGAACGCACCTTTTTCGTGGCCGAACAATTCGCTCTCCAAGAGACCCGTCGGGATGGCGGCACAGTTCAGCTTGACGAATGCGCCGGACTTGCGCGTGCTGAGGTTGTGGAGCGCGCGCGCGATCAGCTCCTTGCCGGATCCGGTCTCGCCGTAAATGAGCACTGTCGATTCGGTGGGAGCGACGGTCTCGATTTGCTCCAGCACGCGTCGCAGGGCTTCGCTTCTGCCGACAATATCTTCGAACTTCAGTTCGCTGCGAAGCTCGTCTTCCAAGTACAGCTTCTCCATGGCGAGCTGGTTCTTCTGATCGTAGACTTCGCCGAACGTGCGCGCGTTTTCAATAGCGATCGCCACCTGGTGGGCCACCTGGGTGAGGAAGGGGAGGTCGTCTTGCGAGAACGCATCCTCGCGCCGCGTTCCGAGCGACAGGACGCCAACAGTACCGCGGTGGCCCGTCATCGGCACATGAACGACGGCGCGAATTCCGAGTTCGCGCGCGGGCCCGTCCTGGAGTTCCTCCTCCAACTGAATCACGGGTTCTCCCGTGCGGAACGCGCGCACCGGTGGGCTCGTGTCGTCGGCGGGCGGTTCGTAACCTTCTTCGAGAGGAGAACCGGCGTCGCCAAAATCCAGAGCGTAGATTCGAAGCCTGCCATCCTCGGGACTCGGGAGATCGATTCCCACGCCGTCGCAATGCATCACGCGGCGAACCTGCGCGGAAATTTCGCGCAGAACCTCGCGCAAGTTCAGATTCGAGACCACGCGATTGGTGAGGTCGAGCAGGAGCTGGAGGCGCGCCTCCGCCTGCTGCGAGGCCTGGAAGTTGATCGCATCGTCGGTTGCCAGCGCAATCTGATCGGCCACCAGCGAGCAGAAACGGACCTCGTCATGGGAGTAAGCGTTCGGCCGTGTGCTGCCGATCAGGAGACTGCCGAGCCGGCGATGCGCCGTCGTCAGCGGAAAAGCGCACACAGATCGCAAGCCGTTGGCCCGCATCTTCCGCGTGAATGCCGGAAAGCGCATGTCGCCTTCCAAGGTACCCAGAAGCACCGTTTCCTGCGTGCGATAAACCATCCGCGGGAGAGGTTCCTCGTGTTCTTCTTCCGCAAGACAGTGGTCGCGCGGCTGGCAGGCCGCACCGAGGTGCCAATTCACCTTGTTGGCCGACTCATCGAACTGTGCGATCGCGTCGAACGGGATAACCCTGCTCAATTCCTGAACCAGCAAGTCGAACAGCTCTTTAGGCTCTTTGCGGGCGCGGATGGAATTCGAGATACGAATGAGCGCTTCGTAGCGCGCCGATGGCGCGTCGATCTCCATAACCGGGGCCACTGCCATTTACCCTCCTGTAACCATCTCTTAGAGTCGTAGATGCGTTCCGCGACAAGCAGGATTCAGCTCCACTCCTTCGCTCATGTTAACGCCCAGCCGAATCGAGAGCTCAGATTCCGTGCTTAGGGAAGAGTTTTTCCCGATGGGAACGCAGCGCTGAAAACGACTGCCGGAAATCCGGCAAACGCCGAACGCGCGGGGCCGGCGTCGGCATGCGCAAAACCAAATGGACACTGAGAACGCTGGATTTCACCTGCCTTGCCGGATGGAATCCGAGATGCGTTAGCGAGTGACGAACAGCCGATGAGGAGTTCAGAAAGATAAAAACAGAGGAGCAAAGAAATGTTACGGAAAAGCGTTTTGATGTTCATGGCCAGTGCGGCTTCCATCGCACTGCCTGCGTATGCACAGCCGGAAGAAGCGGGTCGCCAGGAAGTCGCGATCCAGGCCTTCGGCAGCTTCGTCACGACCACCACCCAGAACGGAATCGACAACACCGCCACCAACAGCGGCGGCGTCCTGGCAAGTTACCGGTTCTTTTTCAGCAAGCATCACGGCGTTGAGGCCAACTATGGCTACGCGCGCAACACGCAGAGCTTCACCTCGTCCGCCGGCGCCCTCGGCGTTAAGACGGATTCACACGAGGTGTCGGGCGCGTATGTGTTCCGCATGCCGCTCGGCAAGCTGAGTCCTTTCGCACTGGCCGGCGTGGGCGCGCTGGTTTTCGACCCGCACGACTTCACTGGGGCCAGCACTCAAACCCGCGCCGCCTTTGTCTACGGCGGCGGCGCCGATTGGAACTTTTCGCATCACCTCTTCCTGCGCGCCGAGTACCGCGGGTTCGTATATAATTCCCCAACCTATGACCTTCCGGGATTGGCTGGCACGGACCGCATCTCGCACCGCGCGGAGCCCTCGATCGGGTTTGGATACCGGTTCTGACAACCTGGTATGCACCGCGCCCTGGTCCCCCGGCCGCCAGACCCCGAAAGCCTGACGGCCGGTTCTCAAAGTCGCTTCCCGTCAAAAATTGAACTTCAGCGCCAGTTGAAGAATGCGGCCCGTGCTGTCGATGGTCGAGGTAATCTTTCCGAAGGTCGAGTTGCTGATATTGCTCTGCGGATTCGAAAAGATCGGGTTATTGAACACTTTGAACGCCTCCGCACGAAAGGTAAGGTTCACGGACTCGTGGATGGGGAAGATCTTGGTGGCTGCCAGATCGAAACGCGATTCCGACGGCCCCCGCAGGATGTTCCGGCCGCTGCCTCCGAACAGGGTGCCGACCCCGGAATCTCCAGCCACCCCGTTGTTCCCTACGGTATAGCTGCCGCTGCCCGGACCCTGTTGCGCGCTGAAGCCGCTCAACACCGTGCCGTTGGGAATATTCGCCACCTGAGCAAAGCAGGCCGGATTGACGTAGGCGTTCAGGTTCTGCTGCACCGATCCGGAAGGCACCATGTTGGAACATCCAACGTAGTCCGCGCGAACCGTCACCGATCCGGTCAGCCCCGCCAGGCCTCCGCCGGTCGTGCTGCTCACCGAAAATGGCAGGCCGGATTGAATGGTGTACACGCCGCTCATTCCCCAATTTCCGATCACTCGTCCCATCCAGCCCTTCTTCGGTCCGGGCAGGTTCCAAACGCCGGTGAATACGAAGCGGTGCGGCTGGTCGAAGTCCGATACGCCGCGATTATACGTGGAGACCAACTGGTTTCCCTGGAAGCTGTCGAGGTCCGATCCGGCCGGCCCCGAATCGTTGTCGGTGGACCGCGACTGGGTGTAGTCCATCTTGAACTGGAAGCCATGCGCGAACGCGTGGCTCAGTTCCAGAATGAACCCGTTGTAATGCGAGTAGCCCTGGTTGGTTACCAGATTCAGGCCGGCTGGCGCAAACCCGGGCACAGGCACGCGAATGGTGGCATTGGCATTCGAATTCTGTGTTACCGTGATCCCGCCGGGCTTACCGTTGGCGGTAATCAACGAATTCTGGTAACTGAACGGCGTCGTGGCGTTCGCCAGCAGCGACTGATTCAGGCTCGGCTCCACCAGCAGGTTTCTGCCATGCGATCCGATGTACCCTGCTTCCACGATCCACCCCTTGGGCAACTGGTATTGGAACGTCAGGTTGTACTGCTGGACATACGGCGTGACCAGCGCGCGGGTGAAGCCATAGAGCGATTGAGCCACGGCCGGCGTGCCATCGGGATTTACGAAATTGGGCGCCCCCGCCGAGGTGAAGGTGCCGTTGAACTGGCCCATCACGGGAAGAATCGGGAACTGATTCGGCATGGGCAACCCGGCCGGCCACGGATTGGCGAGAACCTTGCTGCCCACCACGGCGGTGCCGGATGCCAGGTATTGCTGGACCCATGGCGGGGAGGCGATCAGTTGCAGAAGTGTCTGCCCGGAAGTGCGGATGTAGAAGTATCCGAATCCGCCGCGCATCGAGAGCTTGCCGTTGCCCAGCAGGTCGGCCGCGAAACCGACGCGCGGAGCGAAGTTCAATTTGTTCGTCGTGGTGAGCGTCGTCTCGCTGACGCCGGGCGTACCGAAGCCTTTCAAAGAAGACGGCGAGATGAACCCAGCCAGAACACAAGTGCCGCCGCCGGCCGCGACGCAGGATGCAGGGACCAGGTTGGGATCGAAGTTTCCGACCTTTCCATTGAGATCGTAGGGGAACCCGAGATAGTCGTAGCGCAGGCCGAGATTCAACGTCAGCCTGCGGGTGACGCGGAAGTCGTCCTGCACAAACCAGACGACATCCTGCGCGCGGTAGTTCCGTTGGAAGGACCCGACGTCTACCTGTAGCCGGTTCGGAGTCCCGGTAAGAAACGACGGGAAGTTCGGGAAGCTCAGGCTGCCGCGCGTGCCGTATTCGTTGTCCACATTCCACGCATAGCGGCGATTCTCAATCCCGACGCGCAAGGTGTGTTTGCCGCGCGTCCACGATAACGTGTCGCCGATCGTGATGGAAGTGTTGCCTCCCGATTGAAAGCTGTTGACGCCGATCCCACCGAAGCTCAGCAGCCCACTGATCGACAGCGCCGGAATCCCGGGATACAGGGCGCCGTCCCATTTCGACATACCGATATCCCCGACGGTGACATTCTCCGTGCCGAGCGTGGCCGATTTGATGTTGGTGAAGCCGGCCCGAAACTCGTTCAGCAGGTTCGGGCTGAAGGTCTCCGTATCGGTGAGCGCGGCATGCTTGTTTTTGGCCGGCGAATTCTGACCTTGCCCGAGGTTCACGCCGCCGCCCGTGGGCGCGTACTGCGTGATGTTGGCGAAGAAGAACTGCGCGGCAAGATGGTTTCCGCGGAAGAGATTGCGCTCCACGGATGCAGACTCCTGATCCTCGTTGTAGATCGTGGGCAGCGAGAGGACCAGCAAGCCCAGGCTCCCCGGCCCGGTACAGCCGCTCACGCCGGCGCAGGAGCCGGAGGGATACAGAAGCCCGTTGTACGGCCCCTTCTGATTGAGGATGTTCACGGCCACGGGATCGATCGAAGACGGGCTGACGCCGAAGGCGGCGCCAAGCGTGGCGGCGGTACGCACGTCGGGCATCACCGGCTGCGATCCGCTCACCAGGCTGGATACGCCGTTCTTCTGCCGTGTCCCCTGGTACGAGAAAAACCAGAAGGTGTCCTTCACCTTGGGCACCGGTCCACCTACTTGCCCGCCGAACTGGTTTTGCAGCAGCACGGGTACGGATTTGCCCTGCGAATTCGCGAAGAAATCATTGGCGTTGAAATCGTTGCTGCGGTAAAACTCGAAGGCTCCGCCGTGATAGTGATCAGTGCCGGAGCGGAGCACGACGTTGATGTTGCCGCCGGAACCTCGACCCTGGCTCGCATCGTACATGCTGGTGCTGACGCGGAACTCACCCACGGCATCGGGATTGGGCACCGGCACCGTGCTCAGGCTGTTGCTGCCGAAACTGTTCGCGTCCACGCCGTCGAGCACGAAATTGTTGGTGGTGCCGCGCGAACCTGCAACGTCCAGGGTCGGAGAGCCGCGGCCCACCGTGGCGGCGCTTTGCATCCGCGCCGCCGTGCCCGCCTGGAGAGCCGTCAAATCGAGAAAGTTGCGCGTCGGCAGGGGGATCTCGCGGACCTGGTTCCCGGTGATCACGTCGCCGGTGGTCGCGGTGCGCGTGTCGACGGTTTGGAACGCACCGCTGACTTCGGTGACCGTGCTCACCTGGCCCAGACGCAGCCGCGCATTGGCGTTGGTCACTTTGGTGATCTCCACCTTCACACCCTCGAGCACGGTGGATTCGAAGCCGGGCGCCAACACCTGGATGCGGTAGTTGCCGGGTGCAAGTAGCGGGAAAACGAAGGTGCCATCGACTTGCGTCAGGCCCGAAATGGACGCGCCGGTATCGGTATTAGTGACGCTGACCCTGGCCGCAGCGACTGCCGCGTTCTGCGGGTCGGTCACGGTGCCCTCGATGGCGCCGGTGGAGGAGCTGATCTGCGCCCACGCCGCCGCACTACAAATCAGCAGCGCAAAGCAAAGCCGGATGGTACATCGTTTGGAAATGCTCATGTCGCCCCCTCAGATTCGATTTGACCGCGGCACCGCTAATCTGGCACTCGATCTGGGAGGCCGGGCATCACGCATGCCGCCTGACAGGAAAATTCAAGGTAAACGGGTTTCAACGAAACCTAATTGAGTGTCGATCAATATATCACAGGTTTCTCGCCAGTCCGTAAGATAGGGGTTAATTGAGCTTTCAGCTCTCAGCCTTGAGCTCTCAGCTTTCAGCCATCAGCCGTTATTCGCGTCTTTACCTGTCCCTGGCGGCGCCGATTCTCGGGAAACGGTCGGCGGTCAGCGTGGCCGCGATCAGGTGTATGCTCTCAGTAACCGCGGAAAACCGCCTCCAGGAGGGAAGATATGATGCGGCGTCGAGAGTTTGTCGGCTGTGGCATCGGCGCCGCAGCGGGCACAATGTGGGCGCAACGGCGCGACCAGGCCAAGCTGAATCGCATCGCGATCATGAGTCTCTGCTTCAGTCCGGTGATCAAAAGCGCCGCGCATCCGGACGATCCGAAACGAACGCTCGAGATCATGGACTTACCCGACATGATCGCGGAACGCTATGGCGTCCATCACGTGGAAATGCAGCACTCGCACTTCGCGTCCACGGAGTCCGCCTACCTGGAGGAATTCCGCAACCGGCTCAAGAAGGCCAACTCGTCTATGAACCAGATCAACGTGGAGTTCGGTCCGCTGAATATCTCCGCGCCGGATCCGGTGGTCCGTCTGGAAACCATCGATCTCACCAAGAAGTGGGTGGACCACGCTATCCTGCTGGGCTGCCCGCGGCTGATGGTGAACCAGGGCACCTTGGCGCCCGATGTGCGCCAGGCGGCGATCGAGACCCTGAAGACCATCAACTCGTACGCCAAGCCCAAGAAGGTTTTCCTCACGATGGAGAACCGCGGGGCAGGAGGCGGCCGCGGCGGCCGGGCGGGAGCGGCTCCAGGAGCCGATCCCGCCGCTCCTCCCGCGCCTGCGCGGCCTCCCGCCGCCGGCTGGGAGGTCGTCGTGGAGGTGATCAAGGCATCAGGCATTTACGCCAACCCCGATGTTGGAAATTTCCCCGACGAGGAGTCGCGCGCGGCCGGGTTGCGCGTGATGTACCCACTCTCGTCGGGCAGCAGCCACTGTCATTACGACCCGGATCGGTACAACGAGGCCAACGCCATCCGCATTTCCAAAGAAGCCGGATACCAGGGACTCTACTCAATCGAGGCTTCGGCCAATAACGGCCCCGATCCCTACGCGGCTGTTCAGACGATCCTGGATGAGCTACTTAAGGACATTTAGGCAATCGTTGGGGGTGTCTATTTGAGCGCGCAGAGCGGATCGCCCGTCACTACGCCCTGCCAGCTCAACTCCGGCATCGCCATGTAGAAGCTGTCCGCCAGGTTGCGTCCCTCGGCATACGCCGGCAGCAAATAATCCGGCCGCACGCAATAGGCCAGGTAGGGTTCGTAGGTGTTTCCGGAAGCACCAGTCACGCCCTCGTGAATCAGGTCTCCGATCAAACCCTGCGGCGAGCCGCCGAAGTAGTGCTCCCTGTCCCCCCACTCCGTGGGTTTCCACGTCTCAGGGGGCCTCTTGAACGTCCGCGCGCTGGTGGAAACGAATTCGGCGGCCACTGCTCCCGGAAGCCACTCGAAATGCAGCCACCGCTGGCGGCGAGCTGCGTCGTTCGAACCCCAACTGGCGTAGCCGATCACGTCCTTCTGTCCA
>Ga0335080_10007621_pt1 | contig 11235 bp, 11 predicted proteins | sample Lox_Sample_34_FD_206720 | JGI IMG/M metagenome (GOLD analysis project Ga0335080, IMG submission 206720) | Soil microbial communities from Loxahatchee National Wildlife Refuge, Florida, United States - Lox_Sample_3.4 | ecosystem: Environmental > Terrestrial > Soil > Wetlands | place: USA...
CGATGGCAAACCGAGCCCCTTGGCGCACACTTCTCGTGACTTCGTGCCGGCGAATAAGCTTAACAAAGGTTCCGACCGTGCGACTACTGCCCTAAAACCGTGGCGCCTCACCGTGCGAGAGCGGTCATGCTTCTCGGTTGGCTGCGATGGCGGATCATGATAACCAGGGGGGAACGGGCGGACTGGGCGGACTGGCGCACGCTTATTCGGCAGGAGCGTCGATGTGCCGGTACTTTCCGCGGAAGTAGAGCAGCGGATCTCCTTCGCGCACGACTACATCTTCTACTTCGGCGATAAAGATTGTGTGGTCGCCGGCATCCTGGACACTGTGCAGACGGCACTCGAGATAGGCCAGCGCGCCGTGCAACACCGGCGTGCCATGAATCGTCCGATTGAAGCGTGCTCCGGCTTCTTGTTCCGCCTGCTGGTGGGTGGGCGTGGTGCGCGCATAATATTCAGAGATTGCCCGCTGGTTTTCAGCCAGAACGTTGACCCCGAAACGTTTCTTGGCATGGAGATGGCCGTGCGTCCGCGCCCGGTGATCCACGCAGACCAGAACGAGCAGCGGATCGAGTGATACCGAAGTGAACGCGTTGGCGGTCATCCCCTGCACCTCACCCGCGTAATCCACGGTGATGATCGTCACTCCGGTTGCGAAGCTGCCCATCGCCTGCCGGAATTTTGCCTGAGTAATGCTCATGCCTAAAGGCCATCTTTTGAAGAACACGTTCCAGGAGAACCCGGGAATACCCTAATACGGTCTAGAATGATCCGCAGCCACCGATTGTAAATCCTTTACAATCTACGGGTGAGCTTGGCATCCCCAACGCTCGAGAGGCGCTCTCTAGAAACGGGTGATCTGGCCCGAAGCCAACCTCTTTCCCGCGAAGCCGCGTATCGATGGCTTGCTTGCTCGGACGAGGTACTTCCCGAATTGCTGGCCGCCGCTCTGGCCATTAAGCAGAACTTCAAGCCTGGCGTCATTACGTATTCGCGCAAAGTCTTCATTCCGCTTACCAATCTGTGCCGGGATTATTGCGGGTATTGCACCTTTCGCCGCGATCCTGGCGACCCTCTGGCTCGAACTTTGACTCCCGATCAGGTACTCGAACTGGTGCGAGCCGGAGAAGCGTTGGGGTGCACCGAGGTGCTGTTTAGCCTGGGCGATAAGCCCGAGGTGGTCTTTCCTGAAATGCGCGAGACGTTGCGGTGGCTGGGATTCAAATCCACGCTGGAGTATCTGGAGGCCATGTGCACCCTGGTTTTGCGCGAAACGTCCTTATTACCGCATCCCAACCCAGGTCTGCTGAGCGCGGAATGGATCCGACGGTTGGCGGCAGTTTCTCCCAGCATGGGCCTGATGCTTGAGACCACCAGTCAGGCTCTTCTCTCGCCGGGGGCGGCGCACGACCGGGCTCCGGACAAGGTTCCGGCGAAGCGCCTGCGCACGATTGCAGAGGCGGGCAAGCAACACGTTCCCTTTACCACGGGGATGTTGATCGGAATCGGCGAAACTCTCGAGGACCGCATCGATACCCTGCTCGCCATTCGCGAGTTACACCGCCGCTATGGACATATCCAGGAAGTCATCATTCAGAACTTTCGTGCCAAACCGGATATCCCGATGCGCAACTGGATGGAACCTACGCAGGCGGAAATGCTGCGGACCATCGCGCTCGCCCGCTTGCTTATGCCGGACGTTAACATTCAGGCGCCTCCGAACCTATCGACGCCGAATTACGAAAGGCTGCTCGATGCCGGGATCAACGATTGGGGTGGAATCTCGCCGCTGACTCCCGATTACATAAATCCCGAGCAGCCGTGGCCTCATTTAGAACAACTGAGGATCCGAACCGAATCGAAAGGATACCGGTTACGCCAGCGGCTTCCGGTCTACCCGGAATTCCTATCGATGCTCGAGGATCGGCCGGGCCTGCTGTTAACCAAAGTCAAATCGGCAGCCAATGGGGAAGGTCTTGCTCGGAGGGCCGCATGATCGCAGTTCTCACCGGCGGTACCGGAGGCGCCAAGTTCATCGAGGGCCTGCTCGAGGTTGGTCCGGTCGAGAATCTCACCTTCATCGTGAATACGGCGGACGATCTGGAGTGGTGGGGCTTACACGTCTCACCCGATTTGGATTCGATCACCTACGCCGCGGCCGGACGGCTCAGCCGGGACCGTGGCTGGGGAGTTGAGGGCGACACATTCTATTGCCTCCAGGCGATGGCGGATCTCGTCGAGCCGATATGGTTTCATATCGGCGACAACGACCTGGCCGTACACCTCGTCCGTTCGAAGTTGTTGGCGCAGGGCAAGACTCTGACCGAGGTCACGGCCGAGATTTGCCGCAGGCTGGGCGTCCAGCCAAGCATTCTGCCCATGTGCAATTCCCGAGTGGAGACACGGGTCGACACCCCGGTTGGCGAGCTCGGTTTTCAAGAGTACTTTGTCAAACGCTGGTACCAGGACCCGGTACGATCGGTGCGGTTTGCCGGGGCGGCAGAGGCCGTGCCGGCCCCGGGTGTGATCGACGCAATCCATTCCGCCAGTGCGATTCTGATCGCCCCGAGCAACCCCATCACCAGCATTGGCCCGATCCTGGCTGTTCCCGGCATCCGTGAAGCTTTACGCGAGACACGCGCTACCGTGACCGCTGTAAGCCCCATCGTAGGTAATGCCGCGGTCTCAGGCCCAGCCGGAGCATTGATGGCCGCTCAAGGCCTGCCGGTCTCGATAGCCGGCGTGGCGCAAGCCTATCGCGAGTTCCTCGACCTTTTGATTGTCGACCACAGTGACAGTCAGATAGCTCGCCAACTCGAAGGATCGGGTTTGCGCGTCGAGTGCACGAGCACGGTCATGAAAACCATCGAGGACAAGGTCAGACTGGCTCGCGCCGTGCTGCAGTTCGTCTCGGGGGAGGAGGCCGGCGAAGCCGTCTCCGAGTTCCCATGATTCTCATCCCCGTCAAGAGTCTCGCGCAGGCCAAACAGCGGCTTGCGTCCGTGCTCAGTCAACCGGCGCGCACGGAACTGGCGCAAGCGATGCTCCACGATGTGCTTGAGACAGTGGCCAAATGCGTAGACCGGCCCGCCGTCAGCATCGTCACCAGCGATTCCTTCGCTCTCGAACTGGCGCGGCAGTTTTCCTTTGAGACGATCGCTGACACCACGAATCGAAGTGAAACCGACGCGATCGAAGGGGCTACACGGGTGTGCGAGTCCCGGGGAATCGACAGCACGCTCGTGATCCCGGGCGACGTACCCTTGATCCAATCCTGGGAGCTCCGGAAGGTTCTCGAAGCTGCACCCATCGAGGGTACGGTCCTTGTTCCCGCAGCTGACGGGCGGGGCACGAATGCAGCTTTTCGCCGACCCTCCGGTTTGTTCCCTCTGCGTTTCGGAAATGACAGTTTCAAACCGCACCTGGCGGCCGCTGGTGCAACCGGCAAACCCTGCGTAGTCCTCTCCCTTGCGGGGATTGCGCTCGACATCGACTCTCCGTCGGACTTGCAGCAGCTTGCCGCGACTCCCGGCGAAACCCGTTCTCAACAGCTTGCCCGTCGATGGAACCTGGCCGATCTGTCTCTCGCAGCCAACCAATAGTCTCGACTGGGACCGGGCTTGCCAAACTCGGCTCCGCGTACACTGGAGGACAAGCAAAATGCGAAACTCCGCGGAACTCGAGATCATTCCCGTGCCTCTTGCTGACGAGATCCGTCCAGGAGATTCCTTGCTCGAAAAGCTTCTCTCTGCCCTTTCGCATCCCAAGCGAAAACTGAGGAGGGGAGACATTCTGGTCGTAAAACATAAGATTGTGTCCAAGTCCGAGGGGCAACTGGTGGATCTGGACGGCATCCAACCTTCACCCCGGTCGCGGGCCTGGGCGCGTCGTTACTCGCTCGATGCCCGCGTCACGGAATTGGCGCTGGCACAGAGTCGGCGCGTTCTCCGCCGCCGGCGAGGCGTTCTGATTACGGAGACCCCGCAGGGTTTCATTTGCGCCAACAGCGGGGTGGACGTTTCGAATGTGGACGGCGGAGGGAGGGCGTTGCTTCTTCCCGAGGATCCTGACCGCTCCGCGGCCGAACTGCACCGTGCGCTGAAGAAAACTTTGCGACTTTCCATTCCCGTCATCATCTCCGATAGTTTCGGACGTCCCTGGCGCGAAGGACTCACGGAAGTAGCAATCGGGGTTGCGGGGATGAAGGCTCTGCACGATTATCGTAGGCGGCGCGATCCCCACGGCTACCTTCTACGCGTGAGCGTGGAAGCCGTGGCCGACGAACTGGCTTGCGCGGCGGGCCTGGTATGCGGCAAGCTAGCTCGCGTACCCGCCTCGATTGTGCGGGGCTTTCGGTACCGGCCCGGCCGCGGCAGCGCTCGCGACCTGATTCGTCCGGCCGCGGAAGACTTGTTTCGCTGAGGAGGCCTGGTGGAACGCAAGCTCGCACAATCGGAACTGGAGAACTTTCCCTCCCTGACTTGGCCGCAAATTGCGCCATGCCTGACCACGGCCGCTCGTACCGCCCTCGAAACCGTCATGACCAGCCTCGACGGGCGCTGGCTCACGCGCGAGCAAGCTTTACTCCTGGCTCAGGCGAAAGGAGACGACCTGTTAGGCCTGCTGGTCGCTGCCGATCTCGTGCGCGGCGACCTCGTGGGCAATCTCGTGACTTACGTCGTCAACCGTAATATCAACTTCACCAATATCTGCTTTGTTGGTTGTAAGTTCTGCGCCTTCAGCCGCGGGGCACGCGAAGCCGACGCCTACTTCTTGAGTCTCGAGGAGGTTGGGCAAAAGGCCAGCGAAGCATGGGCGCTGGGGGCTACCGAGGTATGCATTCAGGGAGGACTGCCGCGCGATCTTTCTCCTTTTTACTACCGCGATATTCTACGAGCTGTAAAGCGCGCCGTGCCGGGAATGCACATCCATGCATTTTCTCCGATGGAGATAGTCTACGGTGTGGAACTCACGGGCATGCCGTTGCGGGAATATCTCGGCATGTTGCGCGACAACGGTCTTGGCACCTTGCCGGGAACCGCGGCTGAGATTCTCGATGATGACGTCCGGTTTATTCTTTCGCGTAACAAGCTCTCCACCGCACAGTGGAAGAAAGTGATTTCAACCGCTCACCACTGCGGCATTCCGAGTACCTCCACCCTGATGTACGGCCATGTGGAAACTCCCGAACACTGGGTCGATCAAATCCTGCTTCTGCGAAGCATCCAGGAAGAAAGCGGCGGCTTCACCGAATTCGTCCCCCTGGGGTTCGTCCATCGCCATACTCTTCTTTTCCGCCAAGGTCTCGCACGAGCGGGACCGACCTTGGCCGAACATCTCAAGGTTCATGCCTTGGCCCGGATTCTCTTGGCGGGTACCATCAACAACATTCAGGTTTCCTGGGTGAAGCTGAATCGCCCGCTTGCACAGCTGTGCCTGCGGGCAGGTGCCAACGACTATGGCGGAACTTTGATGGAGGAAAACATCTCACGCGAGGCGGGGGCTACTGCCGGACAATACACCAGTCCGGAAGATTTTCAGTCGCTCATTGTTGCCGTCGGTCGTATCCCCGCCGAGCGCAATACCACCTACACGCGAATGCAGATCAAATTGCCCGTCGATCCGTTCTGCGATGAGCAAGCCCTGGTAGCGGAGTTCGCGTGATCCGGCCCATCGCCGTGGTCGGGGGCACCGGGCCGGAAGGCTTCGGTTTGGCGCTGCGCTGGGCGCAAGCAGGAGAGACTGTGATCATCGGCTCGCGAGACCTCGAACGCGCGCAGGAAGCGGCCGAGAGAATCCGGCAGGTCGTTGGTCCGGCGGCGCAGATTTCGGGGCTGGAGAATCGTGCCGCCTGTTCTGCGGCGGATCTGGTGGTGCTGACCATTCCGTTTCAGGCGCACGCGACATTGCTCAAACAACTCAAACCGGCTTTTCGCCCGGGAAGCATCGTGATTGACACCACCGTTCCCTTGGCGGCGAGCGTGGGCGGACGCGCCAGCCGCACGCTCGGAGTTTGGCAGGGTTCCGCCGCCCAGGAAACCGCCGAACTGATTCCCAAGGGTGTTTCCGTGGTAGCCGCTTTTCAGAACCTGGCATCGGATGTGTTAAACGCTGCGGGGCCGGTGGATTGCGACGTGATTGTATGCAGCGACGACGCCGACGCCGGCAAGCTCGCGCGCGGGCTGGCGGCGAAGATTCCGGGGGTCCGCGCCCTGGATGGCGGCAGGCTCGAGAATGCGCGCATTCTCGAGCAGATCACCGCTCTGTTGATCGGATTCAATCTCCGGCATAAGGGACGTTCCGGGATCCGCATCACCGGGCTGCCGCCGGAAGCATATCAATCGCCATGAGCCAAGGCGCCCGTTCTTCGCTGCTCTTGCGCGCCCGAGTGCACGGCATCGCCGGTTGAGCCATATGGACTCCGCAGCGGCCATTGAATTCCATCGCGTTTCCTATCACCCTCAGGGCGAAGCCATCCTCCATGATTTGAGCCTGGCAATCGAGCGCGGTGAAACTTTGGTTCTGCTCGGGCGCAGCGGTTCGGGAAAGACCACCACTCTAAAATTGATCAACCGCCTGCTCACGCCGACAAGCGGCGAAATTCGTGTGGCTGGCCGTGCCCTCCCGGAATGGGACGTGATTCGCCTGCGACGCATGATTGGTTACGTAATCCAGGAAGTCGGGCTGTTCCCTCATTTCACCATCGAGAAAAATATTGGGCTGGTTCCGAAGATTGAGAACTGGTCGCGGGAGCGCATTCGGCAGCGAGTCGAGGAACTGCTGCACCTGGTCGGACTCGACCCGCAGCTGGCCACGCGCTATCCGCGCGAGCTTTCCGGCGGACAACGTCAAAGGGTGGGGGTGGCGCGGGCGCTGGCTGCCGACCCGCCGATCCTCCTGATGGATGAGCCTTTTGGCGCGCTGGACCCACTCACCCGAGCCCAGTTGCAACGGGAGTTCCTCGATCTCGAGGCCCGACTGGGAAAAACAGTGGTGTTCGTGACTCACGATCTCAATGAAGCTCTACTGGTGGGAACGCGGATTGCACTGCTCGAAGCGGGAAGACTGGTGACGCTCAACACCCGGGAAGAATTTCTCCGCTGTCGCGAACCGCTGGTGATCGCCTATCGCAATGCATTTAGCCCGGACTTTAACGGCGAAAGAGGCAGAGTATGAACCTTTGGCAATTCATACTGCAAAATCACACGGAAGTAACCCAGCTCACGCTCGAGCACATCTGGCTGGTTGGCATCTCAACCCTGCTGGCGGTCGCGATCGGCATGCCTTTAGGAATTCTGCTCACCCGCTGGCCGGCCCTGCGTCGGCCCATTCTGGGGAGCGCCAATATCATTCAGACGATTCCCAGCCTCGCCTTGTTCGGCTTTCTCTTACCCGCACCGTGGATCGGAGCGCGCGCCGACCGGCTGGCTATTCTGGCGCTCATGCTCTACGCCTTGCTTCCCTTAATTCGCAACACCTATGCGGGCATTCAAAGCGTGGACCCATCGGTGGTAGAAGCCGGAAGAGGAATGGGCCTAACGGACCGCCAGCTGCTGTTTCAGGTGGAGCTGCCCTTGGCTCTCGGAGTCATCATCGCCGGCATTCGTGTCGCCACCGTGCTTTCCATTGGCCTGGCCACGATCGCGGCTGCGGTAGGAGCGGGAGGACTTGGGGAATACATCTTCCGCGGACTTGCCATGGTGAACAATACCGTGATTCTGGCAGGAGCTCTTCCGGCGGCTGCACTCGCACTCCTGGCGGACACCGGGTTCGGTTGGCTGGAGAAACGACTGCGCCCGCAGGATACTCGTCGGGACGGTTATGCTTCAGCCGCATCTTCTTAGAAAGCGATCTTCAGCGGCGCAAGGATCCATGGTCTTAGCGAGGAAAGGGATGATTCGTGGCGTGCGCATCACAAAGCGATGGGTCGATCCGGCGCTCGGACAACTGGCCGTTCTGGTGTGGGCCGTCGTGCTGTTCACTTCGTGTCGTCCGTCACATCCGAATCGAATCGTCGTTGGATCGAAGAACTTTACCGAGCAGTTGATTCTCGGCGAGCTATTTGCACAACAAATCGAGAGCAAGACCAAGCTGGCGGTGGAGCGTCGTTTCTATCTTGCCGGTACCTACATCTGCCATCAGGCGATTCTCGCAGGCCGCATTGACCTTTATCCCGAGTACACCGGTACGGCGCTCACCGCAATCTTGAAAGAGAAACCGATAGGGGATCGAGCCCAGACCTACGACCAGGTCAAAGCTGAATACGGCCAACGCTTCGGCCTAATTCTGGGTCCGACACTCGGCTTCGACGATACCTTTGCCATCGAAGTTCGGGGAGAGGATGCCCGTCGTTTGCGCCTGGCCACCATGTCACAGGCGGCCGCCTATACCCCGAACTGGCGCGCGGGCTTCGGCTACGAATTCATGGAGCGTTCGGACGGCTACAAAGGTTGGGTCGCGGCCTATGGACTGCGCTTTGCTGGGCCTCCGCGAATCATGGATCTTGGGTTGTTGAGTCGTGCCCTCAAAGACAAGCAGGTGGACCTTATCGCGGGCAACAGGACCGATGGCCTGATTACCGCGCTCGATTTTGCGGTGCTCGAGGATGATCGGCATTATTTCCCGCCTTATGAAGCGGTGCCCGTCTTGCGCCAGGACCTGCTGGCCCGTCATCCCGAGCTTGGTGGAGTGTTCGATGAGCTTTCCGGAAAGATTTCCGACAACGACATGCGTCAACTGAACTACGCAGTAGACGGCGAGCACTTGGATGTAAAACAGGTGGTTCGAAGCTTCCTCGAACGCAAGAGATTGTGACCACACTGAAAGCTAAGGAGCACAGAAGCCACCTGCTATTCGGGCAGGTCTTCCTTGAAACGCCACTATCTCCATAACAAATAAGGCGGACCGATTCCATCAGGTCGCCGCTATCACTCAGGCATATGGCATAATGTGAGCGATAGGCAAAAGTGCTATCGCTCATGGCTTGGAACTGGCAAAAGCCGGATTGGCCCAGGTTCCGGTGGAAAGACGCGCGCCTGGAGGTTGCCGAGAAGCAGTATCTCGTCAGCGGAGGCGTGTTTGTCGGCAGCGTTCGGCATCTTGGAAAAGAAGAGCGCGATCAGTTGACGATTGAGGCGATGAGCACGGAAGCCGTGACGACTTCCGAAATCGAAGGCGAGATTCTGGATCGCGCAAGCGTACAGTCTTCGCTACGCAAGCAACTAGGCCTTGCCACCGACGAACGGCGCGTGCGGCCTGCGGAGCGAGGCATCGCCGAGATGATGGTTGATCTGTATCGGTCCTTCGCCGAACCGCTCTCGGAGGAAACGCTGTTCCGGTGGCATGGCATGGTGATGAGTGGCAGCCAGAACCTGAAACATGCCGGACGCTACCGGACCAGCGCGGAACCTATGCAAGTGGTTTCGGGGCCGATGGACCGACCCAGGGTTCATTACGAAGCGCCGCCCTCATCGCGCGTGCCGTCGGAAATGGAGCGGTTCATTTCTTGGTTCGGTCAGACTGCGCCGGAGGGCGAAGCGCCGCTGCCCGGCTTAACCAGGGCAGGAATTGCCCACTTGTATTTTGAGAGCATCCACCCGTTTGAGGATGGCAACGGGCGCATCGGAAGGGCCATCGCGGAGAAGGCTTTGGCGCAGAGCATAGGCCAGCCGACGCTCACGGCATTGGCGGCAACGATTCTTGGACGGCGCAAAAGTTATTACGAAGCACTCGAAGCGGCGAACCAGCAAAATGAAATCACGCGCTGGCTCATGTGGTTTGCTGGCGTGGCTATTGAAGCGCAGCGCCGCAGGACTGCGCACGTGGAATTTCTGATCGACAAAACGAAACTGCTCGACCGACTGCGCGGAAAGCTTAATGCACGGCAGGAAAAAGCGCTCCTGCGCATGTTCCGGGAAGGTCCGGAAGGTTTTCGAGGCGGGCTCTCGGCGGGAAAATACACCTCCCTCACCGGAGCCTCGCCCGCAACCACGACACGCGACCTAGTTGATTTGGTTGCCCAAGGCGCCTTGGTACGCGAAGGCGAACGCCGCTTTGCCCGCTATCATCTGAGCATACCTCCGTGCCCTGTTCCACACGTGACCCTAGCCGAACATGGCGGCATGATGGAAGGCTAGTGTGCCCTCGGTCTCCCATCGCCACCTGCGTGTAACCGTTATGGACGGTGTCCTCCCTGCTGGGCTGCCTGGCGATCCACCCCCACCGTATGGAGTATTGGTTCAAGGAAGCGTCTGTACCTATTGAGCATCTCTTCGTCGTGAGACGCAAGCGCGGTCTTTACTGCTTTCTCTGTCGCCGGCGTCACGAGTTCAAGCCGGCCAACCAGAACGCGGACCATTTGTGACGGCGCGGGATCAACCCTAAGGGGCAAGACCTTGTCGATAAATCCGCGGGGCACGAGGTAGATCAGACGGCTGCCTTCCTCGAACCAGGAATCGCGCCAGGTCTCGACCATGGCGTGCGCTTCATCGGGATAAAGACCCTGATCGATCAGAAGGTCTTCCAGATCGGCAAGGAGAAACTCCAGGTTGCCGATCAGTTCCGGCGGCGCTAGAACCGTTTCATCCGTGGGTGTGCTCGAGACACGATAGCCGACCCGCCCTCCCCGCCGCTCGAAAAGAATCACGGCAGGAAGTGGGTCATCGTCGAGACTCTTCACGAACAGGTCGCCGTCGACATTCTGCTTTGCGGACAGCGGCAAGGAAGCAGCTGAGACTCCTCGATAAAAGAGAAACTTCTCCTGCTGGTCGCCCGCCCTGGTTCTGACGCTTAGCGGTGTGGCAGAGGTTTCGCGTGCAGCATAGTAGCGATTCGAGCGAACCTCGCGCGGAAACGCGCCGCTTAGGTTCGGGGAAACCGTGACCCCGCTCCACGCGAGGCTCCCATCAGCCCGCAACTGACGTAAATCGGTATTGCGCAAGGCCTCGCTGGGCTCAGAACGCACCGCATGGGGATACCATTCCGTGAAGACTCCCTTAGAGAACGACACCTGAACCGACACCGACACGTCCCGCGCGGAGTAGAAGTAAAGAACTGGCGTCTCCATTCGAATCGTCCCCCGAAGACCCACTTTGTAGTTGATGTCGCTGAAATGCTCCACGAATCCCGGCAGATCCGTAGGTTCCGTGAGTGGCACCCATTCGATCGCGCAACCATCTTTGCCGGCAACGGCGGTAAACGTGCCCCACTCGTGAACCGTCAGGTCGGGTGACGTGC
>Ga0335080_10007623_pt1 | contig 11232 bp, 9 predicted proteins | sample Lox_Sample_34_FD_206720 | JGI IMG/M metagenome (GOLD analysis project Ga0335080, IMG submission 206720) | Soil microbial communities from Loxahatchee National Wildlife Refuge, Florida, United States - Lox_Sample_3.4 | ecosystem: Environmental > Terrestrial > Soil > Wetlands | place: USA: Florida...
GGCCTGCGCGCCACCTTTTTGGGTTTTGATGACTAAAGCCGGTTCCGCTCCTGTGATTCGTGGAAGGTCAAACTCGATGTTGGCATGGCCAAGATTGTTCGTTCTCGCCTGAAAACTTGATTGTTCCGCTGCGCCCTCGACATTTACTTCGACGATGGCATTGTCGACAGGGTGGCCGGCCGCATCCTTCAGGAAAACACGCAAACTGGCGTGCTTGCCGGAAAGCCAGGTCTTCGCGTTGACAAGTTCTATGTGCAGGCTCGGGTTTTCCGCAATCGGCGGGGGCGACGCCTTCGGAGGCGGCGCTGCCAAAGCGGATTGTCCGGCCGGTTCCGGTGGAATCGGCAGATCCAGCGTGCCCGAACGTATCTCCTCCATGACAGTTCGGTGCTGTTCGTCGAGCCGGAGCTTCAGGGCCTGAGCACGGTCTTCGTTCAGGGGCAGCAGGTCGAAATAGTTATTGCTACGGCGATGGAGGACGCGGCCACGATAATAGACCGTCGTATCCACCAAGCCGTGCGCTTCGCCGCGGTCCTCGGTCTGAACGTGAAGAACGATGTTTCCTACTCTCAGATTTGAGTTATGACCGAAGATCATGATCCGTCAGCAATCCTGTGGCGGGAGGCCGGAAATCTGCTGAGCGCAGCGCCGGACTTTCCCTCGGGAACATTTGACCGGTAGCGCCTCAATCGATATTATAACGCTTTGACCATGACCTCCTCAGGCCTACAAGCATACATTCCTCTACTGATACACGTGCTGGTCGCGGCTTTCTTAGCGGGCGCGCTAATCACCATCTCTACGGTTATCGGATGGCGGCGGCCGAACAAATTCAAGCAGCAGCCGTATGAATGCGGGATCACACCCACGGGCGATGCGCGCGAACCGTTCTCGGTAAAGTTCTACCTGGTGGCCATGGTGTTTATTTTGTTCGACGTGGAAGCGATCTTTTTGTACCCTTGGGCATACATTTTCAAGGACTTGGCCAAGGATGTGGCAACGCGCTGGTTTGGCTTCATAGAAATGATGTTCTACGTGGCCATCCTGTTGGTCGGCTATATCTATCTCTGGAAAAAGGGCGCACTCGACTGGCACAAATCGCAGAAGTAGCCAGAACCGCTCCTTGAGGATCATAGTAACGTGACGAAGCTCGCCAATGCAGACGCTAATGTTGTAGTCGAACAGCTTCGCAACTGGAATAACGAAGCTGTGTCCCAGGTGGATGAGCATCGTGGGGAAACGACTATCGTAGTGCCGCACGCGCTGTTACGGGTGGCGGCACAGCAGTGCAAACAGAATCCGGCGCTGGATTTCAACCTATTGAGCGACGCGACATGCGTTGACCGGTTCCCGGTCGAACCGCGATTTGAACTGAATTACCACCTGGTTTCTATTGCCCGTGGCGCGCGGATTCGTCTACGCACCAGCGTCAGCTTGCAGCAGCCGGTCATTGACTCGCTTTATCCAGTGTGGCCGGGCGCAAGCTGGCTGGAACGGGAGATATTTGATCTATTCGGCATCCGGTTCGAAGGGCATCCGGACCTTCGACGCATTCTGCTGCCCGAGGAATTTGAGGGATTTCCCCTTCGGCGTGATTTCCCAGTGGAGGGCAAGCGTTAGATCGCTGCGGACCTGACATTATGGCAACCGTCGAATCAACACTCGGCACAACCAAAACAATGGTCCTGAACATGGGACCGCAGCACCCCTCCACACACGGAGTACTGCGCGTCTTGCTGGAGCTCGACGGCGAGAATGTGATGAAGGCGGTTCCGGACTTGGGCTATCTGCATACGGGGATTGAAAAAAGTTGCGAAGACAAAACGTACTCGCAAGCCATTACACTGACCGACCGGATGGATTATCTGAATCCTCTCGGAAATAACCTCGTGTACTGCCTCGCGGTCGAGAAACTACTCGGCCTCGAAGTGCCGAAACGCGCGCAGTACATCCGCGTGATGATGGTGGAACTGCAACGGATTTCATCGCACCTGGTATGGCTCGGAACGCACGCGCTGGATATGGGCGCGATGTCGGTGATGCTGTACTGTTTCCGGGAACGCGAAGAGATTCTGAAGATTTTCGAGCGTTTCGCGGGCCAGCGCATGATGACAAGCTACATTCGCATCGGCGGGGTGGCTCTGCAGCCTCCGGCGGGTTGGCGGGAACAAGTAAAGCGGTTCGTCGACATGATGCCCGCGCGGGTGGACGAATATGAGACGCTGTTAACAGAAAACCGCATCTGGCAAGGCCGCTTGAAGGGCGTTGGGTATTTGCCGCCGGACGTTCTTATCGCCGAAAGTACTACCGGCCCCGGGCTTCGTGCGGCCGGCGTCGCTTACGACAATCGCAAGGCCTTTCCTTATTCGTCATACGAGGAATTCGACTTCAACGTGCCGACGCGAACGGAGTCCGATTGTTACGCCCGGTATCTGGTGCGAGTGGCGGAGATTCGCGAAAGCATCAAAATCGTGCGACAGGCTATCGACAAGATTACCGACGAGGGACCGATCAAGTCCGAAGCGCCAGGAATCATTCCGCCTCAGCGGGAAAAAATGAAGACGGAGATGGAAGCACTCATCTACCACTTTAAGATTTTCACGGAGGGTTTTTCTCCGCCACCGGGAGAGGCATTCGCAACCGTGGAGTCTCCGCGCGGAGAGCTAGGCTGTTTTATCGCCAGCGACGGGTCGCCGAAGCCGCTGCGCGTGCACTTTCGGTCGCCGTCCTTCATTAACCTGCAGGCGCTGCCGAAGATGGTGGAAGGGCAACTGATCGCCGACACGGTGGCCTGCATCGGCACGATTGATATCGTCCTCGGAGAAGTTGACAGGTAGGCTATGGAACTATCCGCAAAACTCGTGGCGAAATTCGAAAGGCTGCAGACCAGCTATCCTGTGAAGCGCAGCGCGCTGATTCCGATGCTGATGTACGCGCAAGACGAATATGGCTATATCACGGACGAACTCATTGACGAAATCGCCCGGCGCCTGGATCTTAGAACGGTTCAGGTCGAAGAGACGCTGGCATTTTATTCCATGCTGCACCGCAAGCCGATTGGCAAACATCACGTGCAGGTTTGCACGAATGTTGCCTGCATGCTGCGCGGAGGGAATGAACTTCTGGAACACGCCAAGAAGCGGCTGGAGATCGGGAACCGGGAAACCACTCCTGACGGAATGTTCTCCTTGGAAGAAGTGGAATGCATTGGCGCGTGCACGGGCGCTCCAGCGATCCAAGTCAACTACGACTTCTACGAAAACCTCACCGTTCGCAACTTCGACAAAATCCTGGAAGATTTGGATAAGGGGAAACGTCCAGCACCTATAGGCGTGATAACCGGGGCCCTGCACGAACGCAACAAGCTGGAGACACCGCTGATCAGCAAGCGTTGGGGCATCAAGGATTCCCACAAGATCGATGTGGCTCTGCAACACGGCGCATACCATTCACTTGAGAAGGCGCTCAAGCAGTTGTCGCCCGAGCAGATTATCGACGAGGTGAAGAAGTCCAACCTGCGGGGACGCGGCGGAGCCGGATTCCCTACGGGCATGAAATGGTCATTCGTGCCAAAAGACTCGCCGAAACCGAAGTACGTGATTTGCAACGCCGACGAATCTGAACCAGGCACTTGCAAAGACCGCCCGCTGATGGAGATGGATCCGCACCAGTTGATTGAAGGAATCATCATCGCGGGGCGAGCGATCAACGCGCACAACGGGTTCATTTATATTCGCGGCGAATACCGCTATGTGCTGGACATTGTCGACGCAGCCATCGCGGAAGCCTATGCCCGCGGCTATCTTGGAAAGGATATTCTGGGCTCCGGCTTCGATTTCGATTTGCTGATTCACACTGGCGCCGGCGCCTACGAATGCGGCGAAGAATCGGCGCTGATGGAGTCGCTGGAAGGCAAGCGGGGCAATCCGCGCATCAAACCTCCCTTCCCCGCCGTCGTTGGGCTCTATGGCTGCCCAACGATCATTAATAACGTTGAAACGCTCAGCGCGGTACCGTCGATTATTGCTGAGGGTGGCGACGCGTATGCGAACCGGGGTACACCGAAAAATGGGGGCACGCGCCTGCTCTGTGTTGCAGGTCATGTGAACAAGCCGGGCATTTACGAAATCCCACTGGGAATGAACATGAAGAAGTTCATCGAGGACGTGGCTGGGGGCGTGCGCGGCGGCAAGAAGCTGAAAGCCGTCATTCCCGGGGGTAGCTCCTGTCCCGTGTTCAAAGCGGACGAAATCGACATCGCGATGGACTACGATACGATCGCAAAAGCCGGCTCCATGCTCGGCTCGGGCGGGATGGTTGTGATCGATGAAGACACCTGCATGGTCGATATGGCGCGACGCATCATGCACTTTTACGCCCACGAATCGTGCGGCTGGTGTATTCCCTGCCGTGAAGGAACGGCGTGGTTGCGCAAGACGCTGGACCGCTTCCATGACGGTATGGGACGACTGCAAGACATCGACAACATCAACGAGCTTTCACAGAACATGCTCGGGCGGACGTTCTGCCCGCTTGGTGACGCCGCGGCGATGCCGACGATCAGTATTGTGACCAAATTTCGGAATGAGTTTGAGGATCATTTGCAGGGCAAATGCGCATACAAATCCGCCGAAGCGCTCTTGGGTTCGCGGTAGGATTCCATGGCTGAAACGAAACTGGTGAATTTCAAAATTGACGACCGGGACGTGCAGGTGCCCGCCGGCACGCTTGTGATCGAAGCTACGCGGCGCATCGGAATTGAAGTGCCATCGTTCTGTTATTACCCCGGCATGTCGTTGCAAGCTGCCTGCCGGATGTGCCTGGTGGAAGTGGAGAAGGCGCCGAAACTGCAGACCGCCTGCACCTTGGTAGCAACCGAAGGCATGGTGGTGCGCACGAACACCGAACAGGTGCGCAACGCGCGCAAGTTTATGCTGGAGTTCCTGCTGACGAATCATCCGCTGGACTGTCCGGTCTGCGACAAGGGCGGTGAGTGCGAACTGCAGGACATGGTATTCCGCTACGGCGCGGACACCAGCCGCTTCGTGGAAGAAAAGCTGCACCGGCCTGAAGAAAAGTGGTCGGACCTAGTTTATTACGACGCACCGCGGTGCATCTTGTGCTTCCGCTGCGTTCGCGTTTGCGACGAAGGCATGGATGTGAAAGCACTGGGCGTGGGCATGCGCGGCGCCAACTCGATCATCATCCCGAATCGCGGCGACCACTTGGATTGCGAAGAGTGCGGCATGTGCATCGACATTTGTCCCGTCGGCGCGCTGACCAGTGGCACATACCGTTATAAGACGCGGCCCTGGGAGATGCATTACGTTTCCACGATTTGCACGCACTGCTCGAATGGCTGCAAGACTACTTTGAGCGTGCGCAATCACGAAATCATGCGCGCGAACAATCGTGACCTGTCCGGAATCAACAAAGACTTTCTGTGCGTGAAGGGGCGTTTCGGCTTCGACTTCACAACGCATCCGGAGCGCATTAAGCAGCCGCTACTGCGGAAGGGCGAGAAACTCTATCCGGTTTCCTGGGAAGAAGCCGCACAGGCGGCCGCGATGCGCCTGAAAGAGATTCATCTGGCGCAAGGACCGGAAGCGCTCGGGTTCATCGGCTCGAATCGAACATCGAATGAAGAGAATTACTTGCTGCAAAAGCTGGCGCGAGCGACCTTCGGGACCAATAACATCGACCACCACCGGACGGCGGACTATACGGGACTGGTGACGGCTCTCGGTAACCAAGCGACCGATTCGATGCTAACAATGGACGAACTATATCGTTCAAAGGCCGTGCTGTTAATTGGCAATAACCCGACGAACCAGAACCCGCTCGTAGCATGGCAAATCCGCTCCGGAATCCGGCACAACGGCACGAAGCTTTACATCCTGAATTCCGAACCGGTCAAACTGGAGCGAAAAGCTACACACTCCGTCGTATTCGGGAAGACGACCAAGGAAGCTGCGGCGGTTCGTTGGCTTGCCTCGGGCGAAGGCAATGTATCGCAGGAAATGGCAGAGAAACTCGGAGCGTTGAAGAGCGCTCTTGAAGCGGAACCAGAACTCGCCATCGTGTTCGGCTCGGCGATCACCGGTGCTGCAATCACGGACCTCGTGCAATTCGCTTCCAAGCTGAACGCAAAAGTGAAGTTCATGGCCCTGGGCGACTATGCCAATTCGCGGGGCGCCGCTGACATGGGGCTACTGCCGGATCGCCTGCCGGGTTACGGTTATATAGACAATCCAGCTGCTTCGGGGCCGTTTGCGCGCAATTGGGGCGCCAGTGTTCCCGGCAAACCGGGGTTGACGGCTCCGCAGATGGTCGAAGCCGCACAGTCGGGAAAGCTGGGGGCGCTCTACGTGGTTGGCGCGAATCCACTGGCGCACTACGGCACATTGGGCTTTGGACGCGGCAAGGTGCAGTTGCTCATTGTCCATGAGATGTTTCTGACCGAGACCGCCCTGCAAGCAGATATTGTATTTCCGGCTGCGTCAGCCTACGAAAAAGACGGGAGCGTCACGAATACGTCGGGTGAGATTCAATTGCTGCACAAGGGTGCGGAAGTAATGGGACCGCGGTCGGATTTCGATCTTATGCGCATTCTGTCGCATCAACTCGAGAAGATCGGCGTCGGCAAAGCGTTCCACTACAAGGCGCCCGCTGATGTGTTCGAGGAGATTCGCAAGGTCGTGCCGGGATATCACGTACAGCCTGCCGGCCTTCTGACCGGTGGAGCGGAGCCAACGCAAGTCCAGTTCTCGCGCAATGGTCATACGCCGTACGATGTGGCGGCGAACCTGATTCGTTCCGCGAACGACAATCTCTTCACCAGCGGGACCCTCGGCCGCTTCTGCACGATGATGCAGTCGCTGCCGGAGGCCGAGGAGGCGGACGCCAAATCGTGAGTGACTTTCTGACCAAGTACGCGTTTCTGATCGTTCCGATCCTCAAGGTCGTGATTCTGGTTTTTATCGTGCTGACTGTGGATGCGTACCTGACCTGGCTCGAGCGCAAGGTAATTGCGCACATCCAGGCGCGTTGGGGCCCGCACCGCGTAGGCCCACACGGATTGCTGCAGCCGCTGGCCGACGGCGTGAAGTTTATCTTTAAGGAAGACCCTTTGCCGGCGAACGTCGACAAAGTTGCGTATTTTCTTGCGCCGTTCATCGCGTTGATGCTGGCTCTCACGTCTTTGGCTGTGATTCCCTTTGGCCCGCAGAAGTTCACGATCTTCGGCTACGAGACGCATGTCGGCATCGCGGACGTGAACATCAGCTTACTGGTACTCTTCGCGATTACCGCCCTTGGGGTTTATGGCGTCGCGTTGGCAGGTTGGGCTTCAAATAACAAGTATTCGCTGCTGGGCGGGCTGCGCAGCTCCGCGCAAATGATCAGCTACGAATTGACGCTGACGCTTTCCGTGGTCGGCGTGCTGCTGCTGGCGGGCGACTTCAGCTTGCGGGGTATCGTCGAACATCAATCCGCAGGTAAGGGAGTGCTGAGCTGGTACGTGTTTCCGCAGATCATTGGCTTCCTGTGCTTCTACATCGCGGCGATTGCGGAAACGAACCGCGTCCCGTTCGATCTGCCGGAGGCGGAGTCGGAACTGGTAGCCGGATTCCATACCGAATATGCCAGCATGAAGTTCGCGATGTTTTTCATCGCGGAGTACACGAGCATGATCACGGTGTCGTGTCTCGCGACGATTTTATTTTTTGGCGGCTGGCTGTCGCCCTTCCCCGATTCTTGGACTTTCACCCACTACCTGCCTTCGGCGCTGCTGATTCCGTTCGGCTTATGGGTAGTCTTCGATGGCATCCGCTACGAAAACCTGTTTGGCCGGATTATGCTCCCTGGCGTGGGTAGCGCGCTTGCCGTCATCGGCTTTGCGCTGATCGTGTTTCCGACGCTGAATGCGATCATCCAAGGACCGTTCTGGTTCCTGGCCAAGGTGTTCACATTTTTGTTTGTGTACATCTGGATGCGTGGAACCTTGCCACGTTTCCGCTATGATCAGCTTATGAGTTTTGGGTGGAAGTTCCTTCTTCCGGTGTCGATTGCGAACGTGGTCCTGACCAGCGTTGTCATTCTTTGGAGAATGCACTGATGTCTGCGTCTTTGGTGATCTTTTTCCTGCTTGCGGCTCTGGCGGTGATGGCTGCGATCAGCCTGATTGCCCAGCGGCACCCGATTCACAGCGCGCTTTCGCTGATCGTGGTGATGGTTGCTCTGGCCGGATTGTACTTGCTGATGGGCGCAGAGTTCGTGGCCGCCGTGCAGATCATCGTGTATGGCGGGGCGATCATGGTGCTGTTCATCTTCGTGATCATGCTGCTGAACGCCGAGGCGGAAGAGCGCACGAATTTCTCGAAGCTGGCTACCTATGCTGGCATCCCCCTTGCGCTGGCGATCGCGGGCTTCATCGCAGCGGCCATTGCGCGGTCGAGCGGGTCGTTGCCAGCAGCAGAGCCTTCCGGCGCGCTGACCTCGACGAAGACTCTATCGATGCTGCTGTTTTCCGATTTCGTTTATCCGTTTGAGCTGACTTCTTTTCTGATCCTTGTGGCGATTCTGGGTGCCATCGTTCTGGCGCAGCGGGAGAACTGAAATGGTGCCGACGAACTACTACCTGATTTTGAGTGCGGTTCTGTTCGGGTTGGGCATAGTGGCCTTTGTGTTCAAGCGCAACATCATCACGATTTTTATGGCCATCGAACTGATGCTGAATGCGGTGAACCTGGCATTTGTTGCGTTTAGCCAGTCCTGGCAAAAGCCGGACGGAGAAGTTTTTGTGCTGTTTGTGATTGTGGTGGCGGCTGCGGAAGCGGCTGTGGGATTGGGAATTATCATCTTGACGGCGCGCAACCGGCGATCGCTGAACGTGGAGCGCGTGGACCTGCTCAAACTCTAATGCAACCGTTACTCGATCATTTGTGGATCATTCCGCTGCTGCCCTTGCTGGGTTCGGCGGTCAGTGGGCTTTTCGGAAAAACATGGCCGAATAAAATCGTCAATGGGGTGGCTCTGGGGTCGACTGGCCTTTCCTTTGCGTTTGCCCTCGAAGCAGTTCGAGAGTTCTTTGTCGGCGGCCAGCAACCCTTCCGGAAAGAGTTCTTCGATTGGATCATCGCCGGGAATTTCCGGGCCGGCTTCGACCTTCAGCTAGACCAACTGACGGTCGTCATGCTGCTGGTGGTCACTGGCGTCGGTTTTCTGATTCACATTTATTCAACCGGCTACATGGCGCATGAGGGCGGGTACTACCGATTCTTCTCGTACCTGAACCTGTTCATGTTCTTCATGCTGATCCTAGTGCTGGCCGCGAATTTTGTATTGTTATTCGTGGGATGGGAAGGCGTCGGTCTTTGCAGCTACTTGCTGATCGGCTTCTACTTTTTGCGGAAGTCGGCTTCCGATGCGGGCAAAAAGGCGTTTATCGTAAACCGGATTGGGGACTTCGGGTTCATGCTGGGGATGTTCCTGCTATTCCGCACCTTCCACACGTTGGATTTTTCCGTGGTATTCAAGCAGGTAGCCGAGCTTCAGCCAGAAGCCATGGGGCAGTTCGGAACTCTTACGGTGGCAGCCCTCCTGCTGTTTGTGGGTGCGACGGGTAAGTCGGCACAGATTCCTTTGTATGTGTGGCTGCCGGATGCGATGGAAGGCCCGACGCCTGTCAGTGCGTTGATCCACGCCGCCACCATGGTGACCGCCGGTGTCTACGTCGTCGCACGCTCGCACATTTTGTATACGCACGCGCCGACGGCCATGTATGTGGTTGCAATCGTGGGATGCGCAACCGCGTTCTTTGCCGCCACGATTGGCCTGGTGCAGTCCGACATCAAGAAGGTGCTGGCGTATTCGACGGTCAGCCAGTTGGGGTACATGTTCCTCGGCTGCGGCGTGGGCGCCTTTAGCGCCGGAATTTTCCACCTGATGACGCACGCGTTCTTCAAGGCGCTGCTCTTCCTTTCCGCTGGCAGCGTGATTCACGCCATGGGCGGCGAGCAGGATATGTGGCACATGGGTGGCTTGTCGAAGAAAATCAAGGTCACCTTCTGGTGCATGCTGTTCGGCACGATCGCCATAGCGGGATTCCCACCTTTTGCGGCGTTCTTCTCGAAGGATGCGATTCTCTTCTCCGCCTACAACTACGACTACAACGGCAAGGTTCTCTATGGGGTCGGATTGTTTGCAGCGATCATGACTTCGTTTTACATGTTTCGGCTGGTTTGGCTGACGTTCTTTGGCGAACAGCGCTGTGACGAGCACCACGTTCATGTTCACGAGTCGCCGAAAAACATGACCGTGCCGTTGATGATCTTGGCGGTCCTTTCGCTGGTAGGGGGATGGGTTGCAGCTCCAGCATTGTGGGGAGGCAAGGATTACTTTGCGGAGTTTCTGTCGCCGGTTTTCGGCGCCGCAGAAACGGCGGGCGAAGGATCAGCGTCACTGGAGCACGCACTCTCCCTTGTCGCCGTTGTTGCGGCTGCTGCCGGCCTCCTAGTGGCGTGGCGGATGTATTCGGCGAAGGTAAAGCGCGGGCCGTCGACGGGTTTTCACAAAATTCTCTACAACAAGTACTACGTGGATGAACTGTACCAAGCGGTGGTCGTGGGCCCGCTGACGTGGCTATCCCGCAATGTCCTTTGGAAAATTGTCGACGTCGGCGTGATTGATGCAGCGGTGAATGGCATAGCCACGGGCACAACAGCGGTTGGTGATACGGTACGCCACACGCAGTCCGGCAATACACGGAGTTACGCGGTGTGGGTGCTGGTAGGAGCGCTCGTGGTGATTGCGATTATCTTCTGGCCGATTCTGCATCCGGCCCTGTTCGGGGTGGTGCGCTAATGGCTCTCACCGGACATTTGCTTAGTTTGTTGATCTTCTTCCCTGCCCTGGGAGCGGCTGCGCTGCTTTTCTTGCGCAAGGATGACGAATTGTGGATCCGCTGGCTGGCGTTTGCGGTTTCGATTGTGGAATTCCTCGCGTCGCTGGCGTTGCTCGGAAGAGTGACCGTCGGCACAGCTGGTTACTCAGCAGTGGAATTCGCGCATTGGATTAAATCCCCAGCGATCAACTATCACGTGGGCATAGATGGAATCAGCCTGTTTCTGGTCATCCTCACGACCTTCCTGACGCCGATTTGCGTGCTTGCTTCCTGGCATGGCGTGCATCATCGGATCAAGGAATTCCACGTGATGCTCCTTCTGTTGGAAG
>Ga0335080_10007624_pt1 | contig 11232 bp, 8 predicted proteins | sample Lox_Sample_34_FD_206720 | JGI IMG/M metagenome (GOLD analysis project Ga0335080, IMG submission 206720) | Soil microbial communities from Loxahatchee National Wildlife Refuge, Florida, United States - Lox_Sample_3.4 | ecosystem: Environmental > Terrestrial > Soil > Wetlands | place: USA: Florida...
CCGGATTGAAATACAGCACACCGTTCCTCTCCTCACTTTTCGCGATGTGACTGTGCCCGTAGACCACGGCGGCAAATCCGGCCGCCTCCGGTTTTAGATCAAGCTCCTCAATCGCGTGCAATACGTAGACAGATATTCCACTCACCTCAAGAACATTGGTCGCAGGAATTGCCCGCCCCCAGCCGCCTCGGTCGACGTTGCCGCGCACGGCTGTGACCGGCGCCATTTTTTCGAGCTTTTTCAGGATTTCCGGATCGCCCACGTCGCCCGCATGAATGATGCAATCGGAGCCTTGCAGCGCCTTGACTGCTTCGGGGCGAAGCAGGCCATGCGTGTCCGAAATCACGCCGATGGTAATCGGTTTAGTTCCTCGCGATCGCGTCATTCTGGGCCCTCTGCTAATTTTCGCTGCGCTCTGTGAAGGCGCAGCATCCCAATATTCGAGATGTCGTTACCCTGAGTAAAGATGTCCAGCAAACCTGAAACCACAGAGGGCACAGAGAACTTAAGCCGCAGAGTTGGGCGGGAACCGCAGCAGGGGACGGGGAGCAGCCTAGGCTCCCGGCGAGGGCTCGAGCAGCGGGTCGGGAGCGGACGTTGGCACGTCGGAGAGTTCCAGCCGCAAGTTTCCCGGATTGGTGGCATAGGCGATGCCGGTTTCGAAATCGATGATGCCGCCGCGGATCAGCTTCTCAATCTCGCCGTCAAAATACTGCATGCCTTCCGTGCTGCCGGCGCGCATCGCATCCAGCAGGGTCTTGCCCTCGCCCTCGCCTTTCTCCACATACTCGCGGGTGCGCAGGCTCGATTTCAGAATCTCCATTGCGGCCACGCGGCCGGTGCCGTCCTTCCGCGGGATCAGCCTCTGCGAAATGATGTAGCGGAAAGTTTTCGCCAGCCTTGTACGAATGGTGTGCTGTTCGGCCAGCGGGAATACGCCGATGATCCGCTCTACGGTCTTTGACGCGTCGATAGTATGAAGCGTCGAAAGCACCAGGTGGCCGGTTTCCGCGGCCTCGAGAGCAATCTCGATGGTTTCCTTGTCGCGCATTTCGCCTACCAGAATTGCCTTGGGCGCCTGCCGCAGCGCCGCCCGCAGGGCCAGTGCGAAACTCGGGGTATCGCTGTGCAGCTCGCGCTGGTGAATCACGCAGTTCTTGTGATTGTGCAGGAACTCGATAGGATCCTCGATGGTCAGGATGTGATAGGACTGCTCCTGGTTGATGCGATCGATGACTGCCGCCAGGGTCGAGGACTTGCCGGAGCCGGTGGGCCCCGTGACCAGCACAATGCCATTGCGAAGGTTGGAAACCTCCTTCAGTTCGGCGGGCAGATTCAATGACTGAAAATCCGGAACTTTGCCGGGAATCACCCGCATGACGACAGCGCAGCTGCCCCGCTGCATGAAGACATTGACGCGGAAGCGCGCCGTATTGGCCAGGCTGTAGGAGACGTCGCAGGAGCCCTGCTCGCGCAAGGTACTGAGCGCATGCTTGTTATCGCCGATCAGATCGGCCGCGATGCGGCGGGTATCGTCCGCGCTAAGCGCGCGCGGGCCGGTGGCGGCAAGGCGTCCGTTCACTTCCACCAGCGGCGGCTTTCCCGGAGACAGGAACAGGTCGCTGATCTTGGCATGCGTCCGCAACATCGCCGTCAGAAGCGCGGGGGTGGGGACTGGAGCCGGCGCGGCAGCCGGTGCTGGAGCCACAGCGGCAGCGGAACCCGGCAAGGCAGAATTTACCGTCGACATAAGTCATGATCGTAACGGCTCTCTCTTTCGCCGCCAATCACTGAAGCTCCGGACCCGATGACCGAAGTTTCTCGGGCAAAATACCGATTACGCCGGTTTGGGATTGCGATGACTCGAAAATGTGTCGCGGGCGCCCCAGCCAGCGAAATACGGCCACCACGCTCGACCGACTGTCATTCCGAGCGGGCTGTATCAGCAAGGAACCCCTACGGTTGCATGCTGGCGATAGGGATACTTCGACTTCGCAGCCGCACGCGCGGCTGCTGCGCTCAGTATGACAACTCCTGGTTTCATTGCGCAATCACGGGCAGCACCAGTACCGACGGATGCTGGGCGTCGTGGTAGATGGCGTTTGTCGCTGAGACGAACTTCTGGCTGGAGGCGGCCGGCTCCCCGGTATTGAGGTTGCGGTCAAAGCGGGGAAAATTGCTGCTGGAAACTTCCAGGCGCAAGACGTGCCCCTTCAGGAAGACGTTACTGGTGGACCAGAGATCAATGCTGAGCTTGTAAATTTCTCCGGGATGGAGCGGCTCGGTACGCTCCCGCGAGGTGCGGTAGCGGGCGCGCAGGATGCCTTCGGTCACATTGCGGGCAAATCCATCCGGTGCTACGTCCACCAGCTTGCCAGTAAAGTCTGTATCAATCGCGGATGACCTGGCATACAGTTCGAGTGTGACCGGGCCGGTGACTTCGAGATCCTGCGAAAGCGGCGGGGTCGAGTAGACGAGAACATCGTTACGCGCCTCCACTGAACGCTGGTCGCGGGGGCCGGGCGGCCAGCGCTTGGGATCGCAGCAGAGAGGCCCGCCTACGGTGGGAACTGGATTGGCTGGATCGTACATATATTGATCAGCCGGTTCTCCAGCGGGGGCGGCCGACGACAACGTGCCGTCGCCTTGAAGCGAATTGGCGCGGCCCTGAGAATGCAGAAAGTACTTTGCGCTTTGCGCGCGGGCCAGCGGCCAGTCATCCTCCTGGCGCCAGACATTCGAGCCCATCACGAAAATCTTGACCGGCTTCTGGGCGAACTCGTTCTGCGTATTCTTGAAAAGATAGTCATACCAACTCAGCGTGATTTCGCCTTCATCGTATTCGGCGGCGGCCGGGCCAAAATCCACATCGCCGATCTTGCGGCCACCGCCCGAGTGGCCGCCGATGGTCACCAGCAGGTGCTGGCCGCGGCGGGCTGCCTCGCTTCCACCTTTGTCTTTCAGTCCCATGTAATTGCGTAATGAGCCGCCAAGAAAAATGTCGTACCAGGCGGCGATCGTCAGCACCGGCACATGGATGTCGGAGAAATGCTCCTCGATCGACCAGCGCTTCCAATAGTCGTCGTAGCTGGGATGGGCCAGCCAGTCCAGGAAGTAGGGCGCAACCGAGGCAGTGAGGTCGGACGTGCGCAATTCAGAAAAGGCAAACAGCGGATAGCCGGTCAGCGGCAGGCGGTTCATTCCTTGCGTGGCATCGGCGGCCTTCACCACCTGGCGATGCAGCGTGTCTTCGGCCAGCCCCGAAGTCCACGACTCGTTGAACCACTGCTCGAAGGCGCCGCCCTGGTAGGTCCAGTTCTCATGGTAGTTGCTGGAGGTAACCACCGGGCAAATGCCCGCCAGGTGCGGCGGGTGCGTGATCGCCGCCAGCATCTGGGTTGCTCCCACATAAGACCCGCCCCACATGCCGACCCTGCCGTCGGAATACGACAATGCCGCCGCCCACTCGATGGTGTCATAGCCGTCCTCGGATTCGTGCTTGAACACGTACCACTCGCCGTCGGAGGTGTAGCGGCCGCGTACGTCCTGAACGATCGCCACGTAGCCCCGCGCCGCCGCTTTCAGTCCGAAGCTGAAGCCGTTGTTCTTATCGTAGGGAGTGCGCTGCAGCAGCACGGGATACTTGCCCTCTGCATGGGGGCGGTAGATGTCGGCGTGCAGGATCACGCCGTCGCGCATCGTGACCGCAACGTTGCGCTCAAAGGTAACAGCGTATTGATCGGCCGCATGGGCCGAGACGACAACAGCCACGAAGAGAAACAACAACGGGAGCTTGTTTCGGCGCACGCGTACCTCCCGGAACTCTGCTGACGGCAAGAAAGGGTATCAGATCAGAACTACGCAGGGGGCAGGTGTCCTCACCTGCCCGGCGGAGCGAAGCTCCGCAGTTTGCTGTCCGACAATTGTTCTATAATGTCTGACATGGGCTCAAGCCGAATCACCGTACGCATCCCGGAGCGCCTCACCACCCGGCTGCGCAACCATTCGCGTATCCGGCAGACAAGCGAATCCAGTCTGGTTCGTGAAGCGCTCGAGAAATATCTGCAGCGGCCCACCCCGGAGCGCTCGGCATACGACTGGGCGAGAGAAGCCGGCATTCTCGGCAGCATCGACGCCTCCAGCGATTTGAGCACCAATCCTCGATACTTCAAAGGCTTCGGCAGGAAAAAATGAAGCGTGTCCTGGTTGACACCGGGCCGATCGTTGCCATCCTGAACCGGCGTGACCAGTACCACCGAGTGTGCGTTGCGGCCTTGCAGGACATGCCCGGTCCGCTCCTCACTTGCTGGCCGGTAATCACGGAAGCCGCTTGGCTCCTGGGTCGAGGGGCACACGGGGCTTATAACTTGCAGCAACTACTGAGGGGTGTCGATTCAGGATTTCTGGCGTTGTTGCCGCTGTCTGCAGAAGACGCCTTGCCAATTGGATCGATCATGAATAAATACGCCAACATTCGCGTTCAGCTGGCTGACGCTGCTCTGGTCCATCTGGCAGCTCGTGACGGCCTGGATACGGTTTTTACGCTCGATCAGCGCGACTTTTCCGTTTACCGGTTGCCACGGGGACGGGCATTCCGGATATTGCCAAACCTGCCGGCGTAGCAGGTGCCCTCACCTGCCGGCGGAGCGAAGCTGCCTCACAGCCCCGGGCTCTTCTCCGCGATCAGCTTCTTGATCTTCTCTATGAATTCGGCTGCCGGCATGTCTTCGGTCTTTTCTTTGCCGCGCGTGCGCACGTTCACTTTCCCGGCCTCGGCCTCTTTGTCGCCCACCACCAGGAGGAACGGCACTTTCTGCAAGGCGTGCTCGCGGATCTTGGCGTTCATCTTTTCGTTGCGCGCATCGACGTCGACCCGCACCCCGGCTTCTTTCAGCTGCGCCGCAACTTTGTTGGCGTACTCGGCATGGCGTTCGGAGATGGGAATCATCACCGCCTGCACCGGCGAGAGCCACACCGGAAAGGCTCCTGCGTAATGCTCGATCAGCACGCCAAAAAAGCGCTCCACCGATCCATACAGCGCGCGATGCACCATCAGCGGCTGTTTGCGCGAGCCGTCTTCCGCCACGTACTCCAGTCCGAAGCGCTGCGGCAGGTTGAAGTCGAACTGCACGGTGGAAAGCTGCCACAGGCGGCCGATGGCGTCCACCAGCTTGATATCGATTTTCGGCCCGTAATAGGCGGCTTCGCCGGGGATGGTTTTATACGGCACATTCATCCGCTGCAGTACATTTTCCAGCGATCGCGTGGCCAGAACCCAGCGCTCTTCGCTGCCTACGAAATTCTTACGATCCTGCTCGTTCCAGGTGGAGAGCTCAATCTGGAACTGATCGAAACCGAAATCCTTCAGCACATCCAGCGCGAAGTGCATGCAGCCTTCCATCTCGGATTCGACCTGCTCCGGCGTGCAGAAGATGTGAGCATCGTCCTGGGTGAAGCCGCGCACGCGCAGCAGGCCGTGCATCACGCCCGAACGCTCGTAGCGGTAAACCGTTCCCAGCTCGCCCAGGCGCACCGGCAGATCGCGGTACGACTTCAACGAATCTTTGAAGATCAGGATGTGGAACGGGCAGTTCATGGGTTTGACGCGATACTCGGCGTCGTCAAGCTCCATGAAGTCGAACATATTCTGCGCGTAATAGCCTTCGTGCCCGGAAGTCTGGAACAGCTGGCGGCGCGCCACGTGCGGCGTATAGACGAGCGAATACCCGCGCTTGATATATTCCGAGCGCATCCAGTCTTCAATCTCTTTGCGGATGATGCCGCCCTTGGGATGCCAGAAAATCAGCCCCGGCCCGGCGAGTTCCTGGATGGAGAACAGATCGAGCTGCTGGCCGAGCACGCGGTGGTCGCGCTTCTTGGCCTCTTCCTGCTTGTGGATGAATTCATCCAGCTCTTTTTTCGAGAAGAACGACGTGCCGTAGATGCGCTGCAGCTGCGGATTGTGCTCATCCCCCAGCCAGTAAGCGCCGGCAATGTTCAGCAGCTTGAACGCCTTGATCTTTCCCGTCGACGGAATGTGCGGCCCGCGGCAGAAATCCAGAAACTTGCCGGTCTTGTAAATCGAAATCTTTTCATCGGGCTGGGTGAACTGCTCGATGAAGTGGCACTTCATGAAGTCGCCTTCGTTCTTGAACTTCTGCAGGCCCTCGCTGCGCGGCAGAAATTCGCGGGCATAAGGCAGGTTCTGCTGCACCAGTTCCTGCATCTTCTTCTCGATTTTTTCCAGGTCTTCGGGAGTGAAAGCGGTAGGACGGTAGAAATCGTAGAAGAATCCGCTCTCGGTGGCCGGGCCATGGCCGAGCTTGGTCTCGGGAAACAGCTCGAGCACAGCAGCAGCGAGCAGATGCGCCGAAGAGTGCCGGTAGACTTCCAGCGCCTCGGGATCTTTTTCGGTCAGGATGCGCAGGTCGGTGTCTTTTTCCAGCGGACGCGTCAGATCGATGAGCGTGGGGCGGGCGCCGTCGCCCGCCGGGTTGCCGTTTGCTGACACCTGGGCCACCAGCGCCGCATCAGCCAGTCGCGGGCTGATCGACTTGGCCACGTCGAGCGCCGTCGTGCCCTTCGGCACTTCTTTGTCGCTCCCGTCAGGGAGCTTGATGTGAATGTTGTCTGCCATGTACGTAAGTCAGTATAAAGCAGGGCATTCGGAGCGGGCGAGAGCCCTGGAAATGGCGTGCAGTCGGGCGTAGAGTGCATGAAAGTGGATAGAGCCATCACCCCGAATGAAGTGGCGGTCGTGAATTGGCTGCTCGATCATGCCCTGGTTAATGTAACGACTTACCGTGTTCGCCCTATCGAAGAGCTACGCGTGGTCGGTGGTTGCCAGTGCGGATGCAGCAGCCTCGAGTTCAAACCTTCGGAACAACGAGGCGGAGAGCAAAGGCTGGCCGACGAGCTAGCGTTGTATTCAGATGGTCGAAGCGCGGGAGTGATGCTTTGGGGGAAGCAAGGTGAAATCGCACTTCTCGAAGTGTACGACTTTGAGCCAGGATCTTCCCACCGTTTCCCCGATGTCTCCGACCTGTGCACCTGGGAAGAGCTGGGACGCAGGTAGGTTGCCCCGGGTCTGGCCGATTTTGGCAAACCTGGGATCCAGCAGCTTCACCAACTTGCCGGGTGCCCCGTCCAAGCTCCGCTTGGACGGGGATTTTGAGCGAATGGAAATGAATAGTTTTCGCAACTACTTGACCGGCGCGGCGTGAAATCGCAGCGGACTACGCGAAGACAAGAACGCCCGGAAAATTCCCGATGAGGCGAACGGCGAAACCCGCCCAAGCGAAGCTTGGACGGGGCACCCTCGGGATTGATTGCAGGGTGGCCGAAGCTACTGTCCACGACAGATTCGTGCGACGCTGTGAGAACCTACTCCCATCTCAGCGCCCGAAGCCAGGGCGCGGCCCTGGGCCATCGATCCAGCGAGGGTCAAACGCAGCTACCGTCGTTCCCTTCATTGACTCCGGCCTCACTGGTCCATAAGATGGACCGATTTGGAAGCAGCTTCGCCCATGGTCGGCAAAACCATCTCCCACTATCAGATCGTCGAGAAACTTGGCGGGGGCGGCATGGGCGTGGTCTACAAAGCGCAGGACACCCGCCTGCATCGCTTTGTCGCGCTCAAATTTCTGCCCGATGAGGTTGCCCGCGACCCTCAGGCCCTCGCCCGCTTTCAGCGCGAAGCGCAGGCGGCGTCGGCGCTCAATCACCCCAACATCTGCACGATTTACGACATTGGCGAGCAGGAGGGCGAGGCGTTTATTGCCATGGAATTTCTCGATGGCATCACGCTCAAGCACAAGATCGCCGGGCGTCCCATGGAAACATCGGAGATTCTTGCGCTGGCCACCGAGACCGCCGATGCCCTCGACGCCGCTCACACCAAGGGAATCGTTCATCGCGACATCAAGCCGGCCAACATTTTTGTGACCGATCGCGGCCACGCGAAAATTCTCGATTTCGGGCTGGCCAAAGTGTCGCCTGCCACGTCTTCCAGCCATGTCGTTGCCACCAATACCCAGACCTTCGACGACAAGCATCTCACCAGCCCCGGTTCTACGCTTGGCACCGTGGCCTACATGTCGCCCGAACAAGCTAAAGGCAAAGAACTCGATGCCCGCACCGACCTGTTTTCCTTCGGCGCCGTGCTCTACGAGATGGCGACGGGAGCATTACCTTTTCACGGCGAAACTTCTGCCCTGATCTTCAAGGCGATTCTCGATTCCAATCCGCCGCCCGCCATCCGCTTCAATCGCGAGATTCCGCCCCAGCTCGAACACATTATCAATCGCGCGCTCGAGAAGGATCGCGACCTGCGCTACCAGAGCGCCCGCGAGATGCGCGCAGAATTGCAACGTCTGAAGCGCGACACAGACTCCAGCCGCCAGGTGCCGGCGATTGCCGATTCCGGGTCATACCCATCTTCTCCGGCCCAGCCGGCGCAAACCTCCAGCAGCTCGGCAGTCGTTGCCGCTGCCAGGCAACACAAGTTGGGTCTCGGCATCGGCAGCGTCATTGCCATTCTTCTGGTCGCGGCCGCCGGATACGGAATCTATGCCCTGCTGTCGCGCTCTCGCCCCACGCCATTTCAAAACTTTACCGTGAGCAAAGCTACCGAGAGCGGCAAAGCCACCCTCGTGGCTCTCTCGCCTGACGGAAAGTATTTGTTGCACACCACCAATGACGGCGGCCAGCAGAGCCTTTGGCTCGAGAACATTCCTACCAACAGCAACACACAGGTGGTGGCGCCTGCCGCCGTGGACTATCAAGGCCTGCTCTTCTCCCCCGATGGCAACTATCTGTATTTTTCACGCACGGAAGCCGGCAGTGGCTCTCTGAAATATCTGTACCGCGCTCCGGTGCTGGGCGGCTCACCGCAGAAACTCATCACCGACATCGATTCCAATATTTCCTTCTCGCCTGACGGCAAGAAATTCGCCTACATTCTCGCCAATAATCCCAAACCCGGCGAATACCGCGTCATCGTCCATAGCACGGAAGGAAACGAGGAAAGGACCATCGTTACCGCCCCCCTGAACCAGATCGTCCAGGACCTGGCGTGGTCGCCCGACGGCAAGATCATCATGCTGCCAATCTCGCAGCCGGGAGATGCGTTGGGCGGTATGGATACAATCGATGTCGAAACCGGAAAGCGCAAACCGTTTCTCGTCTCGAACGACCTGTTCTTCGGCAGGCTAGTCTGGCTGCCGGACAGCAGCGGGTTGCTGGGGTTAGCGCAACCCTTCGCAGGGCCAAATCAGATCGTTCATATTTCCTATCCCTCCGGAAAAGTCACGCCGGTGACCCGAGACACCAATTCCTATACGAACCGAGTCTCGCCGCCGATGGGCGCACTTTAGCCACCGTCGAGGGGCAGACTCACAACACGGTCTACGTTATGCCTGAAGGGGCCGGCAGCGCGCAGGCCCGCGAGGTCCCAACCGAAGGATTCCCGAACTATGAAGTGACTTGGACCCGGGATAGTCAGTTGCTGATGTCGATCCAACGAGGCACCGTCGCGCTGCTCAATCCCAATACCGGGGCAAAAACTCCATTACTCTCGCAGGTCCGATTCCCCGGCTTTGCCTTTCCCTGCCCTGACGGACGTATCGTGTTCAGCGCACTTTCGGGAAACAAAGTCGTGGGTCATGTTTTTCGCGCGGATGCGGATGGCGGAAACATCAAAGAACTCACGAATGGAAAGTTCGACTCCCTGCCGGTGTGTTCTGCCGATTCCAAAACTGTGCTCTATATGGACGCCGACAACAAACTCGAGAAAGTTGGAATCGAGGGCGGCGCCTCGCAAGAGTTTCCTGCCTACGGTCTCTTTGCCCGAATCACACTTTCACCAGATGGGAAGCTCGCAGCCAGCGTCGCCAACCGCCCAGGTGAGACGAAAGAAAAGATTGGGCTGGTGCCGCTCGATTTCAGCCAAGCGATTCGGCTCCTCGACTTCGAACGGCACCGTGTCCAATACGGCAGTGTGCTGGGCGACGAGCCGATCCTGTTCACGCGCGATGGAACAGGCATCATTTACCCCATCCGTGAAGGCCAGACCGATAACCTCTGGCTGCAGCACCTGGATGGCTCGCCGGGTAAACAGCTCACTGACTTCAAGTCCGAATTCATCCGCGACTTCGATTACTCCTACGACGGCAAACAACTCGCCATCATCCGCGGCCACCGCGAAAGCGACGTGGTGCTGATTCACGATTCAGGAACGCAGTAGATCCCATTTGTTCAACTGCTTTGGCGGCGCTCAGAACGAAGACGGAATCAACGGGGCAGGGTTCGCAAATGCGTGGTGATGCGAACAACTGCTGCTCCCATCTCGGAGCGGAGAACAGGGGCTGGATGTCAAAAAACAAAAACCCTCCGGACAAAGGTGAGGACGGCCGCGCCTGCACGAAAAAAAGGCGGGCGGACAGGAGTGTCCGCCCTACACTATCGGCAGGAGCTAGTCATGGACTGGGGAACGCAGGGCGTCAAGGTGGTGCGGGCGGGAGAGTTGGATACGAACACTGCGCAGACGCCGGGCATGACGCGGGCGGCGGCGATCACGCATGCGCGCACCGGCGCCAACCAGCTTTGGGCCGGAACGGTGGTGGTGCAGCCTGAGGCGAAGACCGGGCCGCATCATCATGGAGAGCTGGAGACGGTGCTCTACGTGGTGCGCGGACGGGTGCGCATGCGCTGGGGCGAGCGTCTTGAGTTCTCGGAGGAAGCCGCGCCCGGGGACTTCATCTATGTGCCGCCGTACGTGCCGCACCAGGAGATCAATGCCGGCGACGACGTGTGCGAGGCGGTGGTGGTGCGCAACGGGCGCGAGCCGATTGTGGTGAACCTGCCGCTGGAGACACCTGAGCCGGCGAGCGCGGGACGTCCGGGGATGCCGTTCCATCCGAAACGGTAGTTTTTAACCACGACAGAGGAGCACACAGGAACAGCGGGATCACGCGAATCTGACCCTCGTTGACCTCGGTGATCGAACTTCCCCGCCCAAGCGGAGCTTGGACGGGGCAACCTCGAAGCTGTTGCAGCGTGATATAATCCCTTATTCCAGCCGCCCTGTAAGCGCACGGAGGACTGTATCGACAAACGTTTTATCCGCACCAACGACCGCATTCGCGCCCGCGAAATTCGGGTAATTGACGACGAAGGCAAGCAGATCGGCATCCTGCCGCCGTACGAAGCCCTGAAAATGGCTCGCGAGAAGAA
>Ga0335080_10007625_pt1 | contig 11231 bp, 12 predicted proteins | sample Lox_Sample_34_FD_206720 | JGI IMG/M metagenome (GOLD analysis project Ga0335080, IMG submission 206720) | Soil microbial communities from Loxahatchee National Wildlife Refuge, Florida, United States - Lox_Sample_3.4 | ecosystem: Environmental > Terrestrial > Soil > Wetlands | place: USA...
CATCCTGAGGAGCGTCGTTTGCGACGAAGGATCTCAACCGCTGAATCTTGCTTCTCGAATATCCTGCCGCCCCAGCCTCCGTGACAAATTTTTGCGTTGAGCGGGGCACGAATCACGCCTCGCGCATCGAATTCTGCCTGTCAACGATTCTGCAATGGCACTTCCACCAAACTCCACTCACTTCTTTCCTCTTCCCGCAAGCGAAAATTTGTCGTAACCAAATTTTCCACCGTTCCTCCGCATCGCATGACCTTCGTCACATTGACTTCGCTTCTCTTTGCGCTAGAATGCTCCACACTTTCTCAGGGGAAAGCTTCCCGTGACCGCAACTTCCGCAACTCGTGTCGTTCGTGAAACTCATTTTCCCGGCATCTCTCCTTCCGCCCGCGGCAAGGTGCGCGACATCTACGATCTGGGTGACCGCCTTCTTCTCGTCGCCACTGACCGCCTTTCCGCCTTCGATGTCGTCATGCCAACCCCCATTCCCGACAAGGGCCGCGTCCTCACGCAACTCTCGCTCTTCTGGTTCGATCTCCTTCGTGACGTCATTCTCAACCACGTCCTCACTGCCACTGAATTTCCCGCCCCGTTCGATAAGCACCTCGACGAGCTCGCCGGTCGTTCGATGATCGTTCGCAAAACGCATCCTCTCCCCATTGAATGCGTCGCGCGCGGCTACCTTTCCGGTTCTGGCTGGAAGGAATATCAAGTGAACGGCACCGTCTGCGGCATCAAACTCCCGGCCGGCTTGCGCGAATCCGAACAGCTCCCTGAACCGATTTTCACTCCCGCCACCAAGGCCGTCAGCGGTCACGACGAAAACATTTCCTTCGAACGCGCATCGGAGATCATCGGCAAGCCGCTCGCCGAAGAAGTCCGCAATATTACTCTCGACATCTATCGTCGCGCCTCCGCTCATGCCGAGCCTCGCGGCATTCTCCTCGCCGACACGAAATTCGAATTCGGCCTTCTCGACGGCAAGCTCATTTGGATCGATGAAGCCCTCACGCCTGACTCTTCCCGCTTCTGGCCCGCTGCCAAATATTCCCCCGGTGGCCCACAGCCCTCCTTCGACAAACAGTTTGTTCGGGATTACCTCGAACGCATCCGCTGGCCCAAGACTCCCCCAGGCCCCGACCTGCCTCCGGATGTCGTCGACGGCACTCGCGCAAAGTATCGCGAAGCTTTCCGGATTCTCGTCGGCCACGAATTAGATTAGTCCAGCCCAGTGAGAGTGTTCCTACTCCGAAGGGGAGAGTGGCGCTGTGAAAGATCAATTGGAAGGTCTGATATTGCAGATGGTCGAGCGTGGCATCCTGTTTGACGAAGCGGTGGGTGAATTTGAAAAGCGTTTCATCCGCCGTGTCCTCGATCGCACCAATGGCAACCAGTCCCGCGCCGCGGAACTCCTCGGCATTCACCGCAACACCCTCAGCCGCAAAATGACTGAGTATAAGCTCGACCATCGTCGCCCCCGCCCCCGCTAGACCAACTCGTACTTCAAGAATCTGTCATACTGAGGAGCGCTTTTTTGCGACGAAGGATCTCAACTTAAGCTCGCCCCGTACCGTTCGCGCAGCCAAACCCTCCAATCAACTGCTCACTGATGCCTTCCTTCTCTACCCAAAAACAAAACGGCCCCGGTTTCCCGAGGCCGTCTTCACTCCAAATTGATCTGAACCTTTACGGCTTCTTTGCCGCCGGTTTCTTCGCTGCCGGCTTCTTGCCTTCCTTCGGCAAGTCATCCGGGTTCACTTTCGCTTTATCCCAATTCAACATGAACGACGGGTCTGGCGTGTACGATTCCAGCGTCCCCGTGAACCGGGGCGCCGTGTCCTTCTCCAGCTTAGCCGCATCCGGTTGATCCGCCGTTTTGATCTTGACGTCCATATCCGGCGTGGTCTTCGCGTCAAACTCCGCCTCGCTCGTCACGAACGCCAGTTTCAGCTCAATCACATCGGCTCCCGGCGTAATCTCAATCAGCTTGCCCGGCACATCCGGGAACTCCAGCCCGCATGCCGCCGTCCAAGTCAGCTTGGCCTTGTCACCACCGGCTTTCAGGTCCGTGACCACCGACGCGATGGTCATGTCTTTCCGCGCGGTGTCTAGATCGGCCGCGCTGATCAGCTTGTAGCTAGCGGGACGATCCACGGACGTCGACGCCAACTGCAGTAGTTCATTCAGTTCCGCATCGGTCAGTGCGTCGCACACTGTCCCACCCTGGTACTTCGGCAGCGCCGTGCCCCGCAAATAATCCTTAACCTGCTTGGCCTGTTTCTCGTTTGCTGTCTTTGAAGAAGCCGCACGCGCGAACGACCACATGGCATCCAGCTGTTGCGGTGGATTCATCGCCGAATAGGCCCTTCCCAAATAGTAGTTTGCGACGAAATCATCCGGGTTCGAGGCCAGCACAGTCTTATATTCGGTCACCGCGTTTGCGTAGTCTTTCGCTGCCATTGCCGCCGCTGCCGCCGTGCTGTGGAAACCCAGTATTGCCTGTTTCTTCTGGTCGGCCCATTTCGCGTCATCCATCCCCTCGGGCTTCGGCAACGCATCCACCGACTTGGCCCCCTCCAGCGCCGCCTTGTACGCCGCTTGTGCCGTCGCCGCGTCCGGATTCGGCGTGTTGTTGAAGGCGTATGCCCGGCCTGAGTAAGCCTGATACTTCTCTCCCGGTGTCAACCGGTCGCCGAGCCCCAGCATCTTGTCCACGTATTCCACGACTTTCGGAAAATTTTTCTGCGACGCGTAATTCTGGTAGTACAGCGGATAAATGTAATTCATCAGGCAGGAATTCGGATACTTCGCCGCAAAATCGTCCAGCGACTTGACCTGCGCTGCCGCATTCTTCTCGTTCGCCGCGGCCGTATACGCGTTATACTCCGCCACTGTGTAATGCTGCCCGGGACCTGCGCACGGATCGCCTCCCGCGGCAGGCGCCGTCTGCGCTGCTACCGGCACCACTCCCGACGCAAGAAGACACATACCTAGCACCAACGCAAGGCCCGCCAACCGTCGTGTCACATTCATTCCGTTATCTCCTCGCTCCACTTCATGAAAATTTAAAGTAACGAAATCTGGCAGCCGTCATCAAAAGCTGATAGCCAACAACAGGTTCCGCTCATCCCTGCGAGAATCCTGTCCATCCCTGGAAGCCTTCGAATTATAGGGGCAGCTTATCTTCATCCGCAAGTCGCTGCTCACCAGCGGTCGTGCGTCTGAAGTACACTTTGCTGATTTCTTCCGTCCCCCGAATGCACCTCCGAGGCATCCGAAGTAGGGCGACATTCTTGGGAGTAACATGAGTGTCGCACAAAACTCACTCTCTCCGTAAGGAAGAATTCATCGATGCACAGCATCAATAATCCTGACCTTCAATCCCTTCGCGGTCGCGTCGCCCTTGTCACCGGCGGTAGCCGCGGTATTGGCAAAGCCATCGCCTCGAAACTCGCTGGCCTTGGCGCTTCCGTGTGCATCTGCGGGCGTCATTCAGAAAACTTGAAGGCGACCGCAGCAGAAATCTCGTCGACAGGTGTGAAGATTCTCCCCCATTGCGCGGACGTCACCGATGCGGCCGATATTCATGCCCTTGTTCAAACTGCTGAATCACAACTCGGCCCAATCTCCCTCCTCGTCAATAACGCCGGAATCGGTAATCCCGGCTTCGGCCCCGTTCATACAAAAACGGAATCCGATTGGGATGCCGTTCTTGACACTAACCTCAAAAGTGCGTTCCTCGTTTCCCGCGCGGTGGCTCCTTTAATGATTCAGCGCGGCCGCGGCGACATCATCAACATTAGCTCCCTCGCTGGCAAGAATACTTTCGCAGGCGGCGCTCTCTATTGCGCATCGAAGTGGGGCTTGCAGGGGCTTACTGGCTGCATGGCTGAAGATTTGCGCCAATACGGAATTCGCGTCAGCGTCATCTGCCCAGGCAGCGTCGCCACGGAATTTTCCGGCCGCGGTCCAAAGGATCCCGCCAAAGTGCTCACCGCCGGCGACGTAGCCCATGCCGTCGCGATGCTCGCCATGCAAGGCGCACAAAGTTTCATCAGCCAGGTCGACCTCCGCCCCCTCGCCAAACCTTAGCGCCGCGGTCCCTCTGCCACTTCGTAACGCCGTGGCTTCAGCCCGGCATCTCGCATCGCGCCGTGTAGGGGTCCAGCATCCCTGGACCCCACCTCCGCACATTTCTCTTTGGCCTTTGCCCCGTCATTTTCCTCTTGACAATAATCGTTATAACGACAATAATGCCGCCATGACTCGCCAACACCTCCCGTCCGGCTCCCTCGAAGATCTGCTCTTTGTCCGCGTTCTCAAGATCGCCGACTTCCTCTCCCAGCAGGCCGAGCAACTCATCAAGCCTTTCGGCCTCACCGGAACGCAATATAACGTTCTTCGCATCTTGCGCGGCGCCGAACCTGATGGCCTTCCCTGTCGCGTCATTGCCGACCGCATGATTTCCCGTGATCCCGATATGACCCGTCTGCTCGATCGCTTGGAAAAGCAGCGGCTCATCACCCGCGAGCGCCAGAAGGACGATCGCCGCGTTATCAAGACCCGCATTACTGCTGAGGGCATGAAGCACTTGAAGAAACTCGACCAGCCCATACACGAACTACACAAAGCCCAGTTCGGCCACATGAGCGCGGCGCAGCTTAAGCAACTGGGAGAACTTTTGCAGCAAGTTGGATTGCGCGAATCGGATTAGTCTTTTCGTGCATCTAAGTTGCACTTTCACTGATGACAAAAAAGGAGACCAAATGAAGGGGTACTTTTCGAAAGGGGTAGCTGGTGCAGGGCTTGCGGCGGTTCTTTCACTCCCGGCCTTCGCCGGTGTCACAACCTATAAGATCGACCCGCGGCATAGTTCCGCGAACTTTGCGGTTACGCACTTGATGATCTCCACCGTCCGCGGTGAGTTTCACGCCGTGAACGGCACCGTGACTGTTGACGACAGCGACCTCGCCAAGTCCTCGGTCGAGGTTACCATCGACGCTTCCACCGTCGATACCCGCGAACCGGACCGCGACAAGGATCTCAAGAGCCCGAACTTCTTCGACGTCGAGAAGTATCCGGCCATCACTTTCAAATCCACCAAGGTCGAGAAGAGTCCCGTTCCCGGCCATCTTAAAGTCACCGGCGATCTCACTCTTCACGGCGTCACAAAATCCGTCACCCTCGATGTCACTTCTCCCAAACCTGCCATCAAGGATCCCTGGGGCTTGCAACGAACCGCCGTCTCCGGCAGCACCAAAATCAATCGTCAGGACTTTGGCATGAATTACAGCAAGACTCTCGACAATGGCGGCCTGATGGTCAGCAATGATGTCGACATCACTCTCGACGTCGAAATGATCGTTCCTCCACCCGCAAAGTAAACTTTTCCTCGCGGGGCGGGTGGATACGCGGCCACCCGTTCCGCGATAAACTCAACTCCCGCCTCAGCGACCTGGAGCCACGAAATGCAAAAGCCTGCGCCAACCGATCATCCTGTCTCTGATCTTGTGAAACATCGCTGGAGCCCGCGCGCATTTTCCGATAGGCCGATCCCTTCCGATGTTCTGCGAAGCCTTTTTGAAGCCGCCCGCTGGGCGCCCTCCAGCAGCAATGAGCAGCCTTGGGCCTTTCTCGTCGCCACCAAGGACGACCCCGAAGCCCACTCCAAGCTCCTCAGCACCCTCGTCGAAGCCAATCAGATCTGGGCCAAACACGCACCCATTCTTGGCGTCGCCATTTCTCATTTGGTTTTTGCGAAATCCGGCCAGCCGAATCGTACTGCTTTCTACGACACCGGCGCCGCAACTGCGTATTTGACCGTCGAAGCAAGTTCTCATGGCCTTTTCGTTCATCAGATGGCCGGATTCGATCCCAAAAAGGCCAGTGAGCTCTTTCATATTCCGGACGGCTGGGACCCCATCGCCGCCTTTGTGATCGGTTATCCTGGCGACCCAGAATCCCTGCCCGAACCTTACCTCTCGCGCGAAAAGAATCCGCGCACGCGCAAACCGCTCAGTGACTTTGTCATGTCCTCCGATTGGGGACATTCGGCCAGCTTTTTGCGATCTTAGTCCCGCGAGCCACTATGCCTCACCACCCCATCCTCGAAATCCTTCTCGCTCATGGTTACGCGCTCCTGCTGGGGTGGGTGTTCCTGGAACAACTCGGCCTCCCCGTTCCCTCCATCCCCCTGCTCCTCGCTGCCGGAGCGCTCGCTGGCCTCGGTCGCCTCAATTTCGCCGCCTGCCTGTTCCTCGCGATGACCGCCAGCGTAGTTGCCGATGTTTTCTGGTACGAACTTGGCCGCCAGAAAGGCGTCAAGGTTGTTCAGTGGCTGTGCAAGATCTCCCTCGAACCCGACTCCTGCGTTCGCCGCACCGAAGGCGTTTTCGAGCGTCTCGGCGCCAAATCACTGCTCATCGCCAAATTTGTTCCCGGCCTGAATGCCGTGGCCACGCCTCTCGCGGGCATTTTCCGCATGAAGGTTGGCAAATTTCTCCTCTACGATGCACTCGGCGCGACGGCATGGGCTGGCACCTATTTGCTTTGCGGTTTCCTCTTCAGCAATCAACTGGAACTTATCGGCAAATGGATCGGCAAGCTAGGCGGCTGGACCTTCCTCGTTGCTGTCGGCGCACTCGCTGCTTACATCGTCTTCAAATTTTACGGTCGGCAGAAATTCCTTCGCGAACTGCGTATCAGCCGCATCACTGTCGACGAGCTAAAACAGAAGATCGACGCAGGCGAAGACATTACAGTAGTTGATCTACGCCATTCTCTCGATTTCGAAGCCGACCCGGAAACGATCCCCGGCGCTCTTCATTTCGATTCCGCCCAACTCGGCACCTCTGTGCCCCCTTGGCCGATCGAACGCCAGATCGTCGTGTACTGTACTTGACCAAACGAAGCTACCAGCGCCCGTGTGGCGCTGCTCCTCAGGAAGCGCGGCGTGAAACATATTCGGCCTCTGCAGGGCGGCCTCGAAGCCTGGCGTGAGCGCGGCTATCCCTTGGAGATCATGAAATCTTCTTCAACAGGCTCGGTTTCCCCAATCTCAGATTCACCGGAGGCATCATGAGCATCAAAGTGCAGGTCATCTTCTACAGCATGTACGGACACGTTTACAAAATGGCAGAGGCGGTTGCGGAAGGCGCGAAACAAGTTTCCGGCGCAGAGGTCAGTCTTTCCCAAGTTGCCGAACTCGTCTCCGATGATGTGCTCGAAAAATATGGCGCCAAGGCTACGCGCGCTGCCTTCGCGAAGGTTCCCGTCGCAAAGGTTGAACAACTCGCCGACGCCCACGCCATCATCTTCGGAACCCCTACGCGCTTCGGCAACATGGCGGCGCAGATGCGCAGCTTTCTTGACCAGACCGGCCCCCTCTGGATGAAAGGCGCCCTCGTCGGAAAAGTGGGCAGCGTGTTCGCTTCCACCGGCACCCAACATGGCGGCCAGGAAACCACCATCACCAGCTTTCACAATACTCTGCTGCATCACGGCATGGTCATTGTCGGCGTGCCTTACACAGAACCCGGTCTTACCTACATGGGCGAGATTTCCGGCGGCACGCCTTATGGAGCAACGACTATGGCGGGCGCCGACGGTTCTCGCCAGCCCACCGAAAACGAATTGAAGATCGCCCGCTATCAAGGCAAACACGTCGCCGAAATTGCTTCCAGGCTCTTCCGCTAGCGCCTACGTCATTCCGAACGGAGTCTGCGGAGTGAGGAATCTCTCTTTATTCTTTCGTGCTCCTTCTCAGAGAGATTCCTCGCTTTGCTAGGAATGACGGAAAACGGCACTCAAGGTCGTCGATTTCACAAACGGGTTGTCATCCTGAGGAGCGCTGTCTGCGACGAAGGATCTCAACGTGAAGCGTTTGCAACCATTAAAAAAAGCGCGCCTCGAATAACCGAAGCGCGCGCTGATTCTGTTCGTATTCTTCGTTACAGCCTCGGCAGCACAATCCCGCCCTGCGCCTGATACTTTCCTTTTTTGTCCTTGTAACTCACTTCGCAATCTTCGTCGCTTTCGAAGAAAAGCACCTGGCATAAGCCCTCGTTCGCATAAATCTTCGCCGGCAGCGGCGTGGTGTTGCTGATCTCGAGCGTTACGAAGCCTTCCCACTCTGGCTCGAAGGGCGTCACATTCACGATGATTCCGCAACGCGCATAGGTGGACTTCCCCAAACAAATCGTCAGCACGTTTCGCGGAATCCGGAAATATTCCACCGAGCGCGCCAGCGCGAACGAGTTCGGCGGCACAATGCACGCGTCGCCCTTGTAGTGGACTAACGATCGCGGATCGAAGTGCTTCGGGTCTACAATCGTGGTGTTCACATTCGTGAAAATCTGGAATTCGTCGGCCACGCGGATGTCGTATCCATAGGACGAAACACCGTAACTGATCACGCCCTCGCGCACTTGCCGGTCCGTAAACGGCTCAATCATCTTGTGCTCCAGCGCCATCCGGCGGATCCACTTATCGGGCTTGACGGACATCCATCTCCTCCTCAGATAATGAAGAAAGTCTTGTTCTCTCAAAGAGATAAAGTGTAGATTAGCCAGTGTAGATTAGCCCGCAAGTCTTGACAACCTGGGTAGCAACCTCTAGCATCTGGCCCACGGAATACGGGGAGGGCGTGTGATCAAGCTGGATATTGTGAACGCGGTGGTGGCCAAAACGAATATCAGCCGCACCAAGGCCGAACAAGCGGTCGAAACTGTTTTTGAGTCGCTCAAGAGCGCCCTCGGACGTGGTCAACGAATCGAACTCCGCAAATTCGGCGTGTTCAGCGTGAAGCCGCGCAAGACCGGCATCGGCCGCAATCCTCGCACCGGCGAAGAAGTCAGCATCCCCCCGGGCAAGGCCGTGCGTTTCAAGCCGGGCAAAGAACTGCAGGGTCTCGAAGACACAGCCGCCGCCGCAAAGTAAATTGTTGTGAACCCCCAGGAATCCGAACAGAGAAGCCCCGTTTTTTTACAACCCTCCGTGTGGGCTAACGCGCAATCGTCCGTTCCCTACTACTCACAAATTCGCCCACACCCCTCGGTGCGGTCGCTGGTTCTGGCAACGCTGCTGTTTTGCCTCACGCTGGGCACATGCCTCGTCGCCGGTGCCCATTTTTCAGCGGCCTACTCTCACAACCAGGCTGCTTCGTTCGACGCGTTCTTTCAGTCGTTTCGCATGGCTTACAGGCATCCGTCATTTTTGCTGACCGGTGTTCCTTTCGCGCTGACCTTGCTCACCATTCTGCTTGCGCACGAATTGGGCCACTACTTCGCCTGCCGCCATCACCACATCCATTCCACCTACCCATTTTTTATTCCCGCTCCCACGCTGATCGGCACGTTTGGCGCGTTCATCCTGATTCGCTCTCCCATCCGTTCTGCGCGAGCGTTGTTTGATGTCGGCGCCTCTGGTCCCCTGGTGGGTTTTCTTTTCGCGATTCCGCCGCTCGTCTACGGCGTTCTGCATGCGCGGGTCGTGCCGACGTTGAGTTACGACAATAATGCGGACGTAATTTTCGGTGTCCCTCTCGTACTCCGGCTGGTCGCCGCGATTGTCCAGCCGAATGCCAACGCTTATGACTTGCTTCTCCACCCGGTTGGGCGGGCGGCCTGGGTCGGTTTATTTGCCACCGCGCTCAATTTGTTGCCCGTGGGTCAGCTCGATGGCGGCCACATTGTGCGCTCGTTGAGTCCCCGCGTTCATCGCTGGATCTCGTTGTTGTTGCCGCTGGTTCTGGTGCCACTGGGAATATTCCTGTGGCGCGGCTGGCTGATCTGGGCTTGCCTGCTGCTCGGGTTACGCTTCTTCCGCGTGGCTCCGATCTATGATCCAACTCCGCTGGATCCGAACCGGCGCTTCGGCGCGTTTGTCGCGTTGGTTGTCTTCATCCTCTGTTTCATGCCGAGCCCGATCTGATGGCCTCATCCGATCGCCCTTCTCACAAACTGGCGCGCACCCTTCGTGAACGCGACCTGCTCCTCCTGTTCATCGGCTCCGTGATTGGTTCGGGAATTTTTCTCACCCCGGGATTGATTCTTCGCCAGCTGGGCGGCTCCGTCGGATATTCGTTGCTAGTCTGGCTAGTGGGAGGCGTGCTCTCGCTTCTCGGTGCGCTGACATATGCGGAGCTCTCGGCGGCAAATCCTGAAGCGGGTGGTTTGTATTGTTACATCCGCGACGGCTTCGGGCGCTTGCCCGCCTTTCTCTACGGCTGGTCCCTGCTGCTCGTCATTTCCAGTGCGTCCATTGCAGCCCTTGCCCATGCATTCACGGCACACTTGCAGGAAATCATTCCCCTTTCGCATGTCGGAGAACAGTTGATCGCAATTCTGATGATTGCGGTCGTGACGGTCATCAATGTATGGGGCACGCGAAAGAGTTCCGACGTGCAAAATGTGACCACCATCATCAAAGTGGGAATTATCGTGGTCCTTGGCTCAATCCTGTTGGCATTGGGATTGACTCGGGGACACCATGCCGCTGAATTGCCCGCTGCCATGGGCTCATCAAAAACGGGCGTGGCTCTCGCCTCGGCTTTCGCTTTTGCAATGATTCCGGTGCTCTGGGCGTACGAGGGCTGGCAATTCGGGACGTACAGCGCTGGCGAAGTTGAGAATCCACAAAAGAGTTTTCCTCGCGCATTTTTCACCGGCTCCGTGTTGCTGGTTGGCCTGTATCTGTTCGCGGTGATCGGCTATCTGGTCGCGCTTGGGCCGAAAGAGGCGACCGCCAGCAACACCATTGCTGCAGAAGCGGCTACGACGGTACTTGGCCCGTGGGCAGGAATGCTGGTTGCCAGCACGATTCTGGTGTCGACGTTCAGCTCCACGAACAGCATCATGCTAACCGCGCCGCGGGTGTTTTTTGCCATGGCCAACGACAAGTTGTTCTTCAAGCAACTCGCCGAGGTTCATCCGCGGTTCGGCACCCCCGCATTTGCAATCGTTGTGCTCGGTGTGTGGTCGTGCATCCTCGCGCTAGCGGGCGGGTTTGAATGGTTGACCAGCGGAGTGGTGCTGATCGGCTGGATTTTTTATGGCCTGGGCGCCGCCGCGATTTTCCCGATTCGCGCCGCAAATCGCAGCAAAGCGTTACCGTATCGTGTGCCCGGGTATCCGCTCACGCCGCTGCTGTTTGTTGCGGCAGCCGCGGCCATCGTCGGGAATGCGATTTATCGGGCTTTTGCCGGACCGAAAGAGTTCCTGTACCTACTGGTGGCG
>Ga0335080_10007630_pt1 | contig 11230 bp, 9 predicted proteins | sample Lox_Sample_34_FD_206720 | JGI IMG/M metagenome (GOLD analysis project Ga0335080, IMG submission 206720) | Soil microbial communities from Loxahatchee National Wildlife Refuge, Florida, United States - Lox_Sample_3.4 | ecosystem: Environmental > Terrestrial > Soil > Wetlands | place: USA: Florida...
CGATCATCACCCTGTTCGTTGTCATGCAGGCCACCGGGCGAATTCGCTGGTCCGAGCGATTTGCAGCCCGCAGCGCCGCCCTGCGGCCGAGCCAACAATAAAAACAGAACTGGGGGCGACGATCGTTGGCCGCCCCCTTTTCTTCTTCAATCCCATATGTCTTTTTCCGCTACAATCTCTCCCGGCATGCTGCGCACAGAACTCTACGCGGATCCCCACAACATCTTCCTGCACGATGTTGTACTCGACTCCTGCCGGCGTCACCCGCAAAAGATCGCGATCGTCGATACTTCCTGCGGCCGCCGTATGACCTACTCGGAATATGGAGAGACCGTCGAGTCCCTGGCCCGTGGCCTGATTGTCGCTGGAGTCAAGCCCGGCGACACCGTCGCCATCTTCCTCGCCAACTCATGGGAGTTCTGCGCCACCTTCCATGCCTCCCAGCTTGCCGGAGCGATTCCAACCCTGCTCAACCCGACCTACCGCGAGCGCGAAGTCCGGTATCAGCTCGAGAATTCCAATGCCGTCCTCCTGGTTACGGACGGAGGAAACATCGAAGGTATTGGCCTCAGCGGCCTCCCCAACCTGCGCCGTGTCTATACCACCCGTCAGCCGGCGACAGGGGCCGAACCCTTCTCCAACCTCATGCAACCAGCGAAGACGGGCTATCCCGCTCCCGACCGGTCTTCGAAAGAAATGCTTGCAGCACTTCCGTATTCGAGCGGCACTACCGGCCTGCCCAAGGGCGTCATGCTCTCCCACTTCAATCTCGTCGCCAATGTCTATCAACTCGTTGGGCCGAATGCCTCCCATCTCAACCCCGACGACACAATTCTCTGCGTTCTCCCGCTCTACCACATCTACGGCCTGAACGTGATCCTGAACCCGGCGCTGATTCTGGGCGCGACTATCGTTCTGGTAGCGCGCTTCAACGTGCCGGTCGTGACCAAGCTACTCGTCGACGAAGCCATCACGACTGCTCCACTAGTACCTCCCGCTATCAACGCTCTCTGCCAGGCCGCCGAAGCAGGCCAGTTCCCTCGCGATCACAAGGTGCAGTGGGTCAAGTCTGGAGCTGCGCCGCTGGCCCCGGAACTCGCACGCCGTTTTACCGCACTGACGAATATTCCCATCTGCCAGGGATACGGTATGACCGAGGCTTCTCCCGTCACGCACGTTGGATTCCTCGAACCCGATCTCTATCGTCCCGACTCCATCGGCCATCCTCTCGCGCAGACCGATTGCCGCGTCTTTGCTCAAGTTGATATCGATCCCTCCGACACGCCCGACGACCTCACCGAAGCTCCCTCTGGACAGCCTGGCGAACTGGTCATGCGCGGCCCGCAGTTCATGGTTGGCTACTGGAACGAGCCGCAGGCCACCGCTGCGGTGTTGCGCGACGGATGGTTCTGGTCGGGGGACGTCGTCACTCGTGATCGCGAGGGCTTCTACCGCGTCGTCGATCGCCGCAAGGAAATGATCAAGTACAAGGGCTTCCCCGTGGCACCCGCCGAAGTGGAATCCGTCTTGCTCGAACACCCCGCCGTGAAGGAGTGCGGAGTCGTAGGCCGTCCCGATGCCGCCGCCGGAGAAATCCCCGTGGCTTTCGTCGCTTTGCGAGCCGGGTTCGTCGACAGCAGGAGACTGGAAGAGGAACTCTGCTGCTTCGTGGCCGACCGCCTCACGCACTACAAGCAGCCTCGCGAAGTCCGGTTCGTTGACGTTGTCCCTAAAACCGCCTCGGGCAAGATCCTGCGCCGAGAGTTGAGGAAATCCATCGGCTGACGCGCCGCCGTTCGTCCGTTACAAAATCCGAACACAAATGAAACATGCACTTGTGTGCACTTGACCGTTCGTGACGGCGGGTCTAGATTCCCTCCCAATGTTGTCCCATTCTCTCCTCATCCGAGGATAGAAACTCCATTGGGGCTCCCGCCACACCCATAGCGCTGTTCTGTTCGCGGTGGGGCACGGGACTGGCCTTCGGCTGGCCCGCAGCTTGAACCGAACAGCATAAGCCGACCCCGCGCCCGCCTTCGCGAACGCACCAAGAAATCTGAAGCCAGAAGTGTGTCTATCCCTACACGGAGGTGCAAGTATGAAGCATCGCACGCTTTCCCCCCTGGTTCTTTGTCTTGCCGTGATTCCCCTGTCAAGCCTGGAGCTGCAGTCGCAAAACGACCCTGGTCCCCGCCCCGGTCCGCCGGGTGCAGGCAGTTTCTTTTCCACCTTGAACGCCAATGAGCAAGCCTTCTTCAATCAGGCCCAACTGCGTTTCATGGAAATCGATTCCGTCTCCGGAGGCCTTTCCGGCGAGGATGGATCGGGCCTGGGCCCAACCTTCAACGGCAACAGTTGCGCTCAATGCCACGCCCAACCCGCGATTGGCGGCAGCAGTCCCGGCCTCACCAGTCCGCAAAATCCGATTCAGAATCCGCAGGTTGCGCTCGCCGCCCTGGACGGAGCCCTGAACACAGTCCCCTCATTCATCACCGCCAATGGGCCGGTCCGCGAAGCTCGTTTCGTCAAGAATTCCAACGGCACTCTCGACGGTGGAGTTCACGGTCTGTACACCATCGCCGGTCGTACCGATGCCCCCGGTTGCACTCTCGCGCAGCCGGACTTTGCCACCGCCGTCTCTTCCAACAACGTGATCTTTCGCATTCCCACGCCGCTGTTTGGCCTTGGCTTGGTGGAAGCCACACCCGATTCCGTACTCCAAGCCAACCTCGCGGCCACGCAGTCGGCCAGGTCTGCTCTCAAGATTGCAGGCGTGTTTAACACCAGCGGAAACGACGGCACCATCACCCGTTTCGGCTGGAAAGCCCAAAACAAATCGCTGTTGATGTTCGCCGGCGAGGCTTACAACGTGGAGCAAGGCGTCGCTAACGAATTGTTCCCCAACGAGCGCAGTGCGGTTGCGGGCTGCGTGTTCAACAACTCTCCGGAGGACGCGACGAATCTGCTCAACGGCAATTCCAGCAGTCCCAACTTCGGCTCCGCGGTCGGAACCGCTTCCGAGATGTCGTCCGACCTGATCAACTTTGCCGCCTTCATCCGCCTGTCGGCGCCTCCTACCCCGGCGCCGTCGACAGCTTCGATTCAGAACGGAGCCAACCTTTTCAGTTCCATCGGCTGCGCTCTCTGTCACTCACCAACTCTCACGACCGGGGCATCCCCCTTCACCGGCATGTCCAACATTACCTACAATCCATACTCCGACTTTGCCCTCCACCACATGGGCGTGGGCCTGTCGGACGGTGTTCGCCAGGGCGCCGCCGTGGCGGATCAATTCCGAACTGCTCCTCTCTGGGGATTAGGGCAACGCCTCTTCTTCCTTCACGATGGGCGCACGAGTGATCTGATCCAGGCGATCCATTCTCACAACAGCAATGGCTCCGAGGCCAACGCTGTCATTCGCAAATTCACCACCCTGAGTCCATCTCAGGTGCAGGATCTCTTGAATTTCCTGCGTTCGCTGTAGCGTGATTCAGTGGGAATAACTCGGGAAGAAGAGAAGGCTGCCACATGACTGAATCGCGGAGCGCCGCCCCTTACGGTGCTCCGCGATTCGTCCCGATCCAGCAGAACGATCCAGCCGAATATTATTATTGTGCGGATTCACTCTTTGCCGGAAGCTTCTTCGTGACCAGAAAGCTCCACATGACTTCATTCGCATTGAAATCTGCACTCGTCTTTCCGACTTGCTTCTCGGCTTCGTACTGTAACCCGCCCGGCCATGTGTTCCCCGCGCCCTTTAGGCTGTACAACACCACCTCCGTACTCTGATGGCAACCGGGGTAAGTGTCGACTTTCGCGCTGGATAACTTGCTGTGTTCCGGCTTCTCCGCGCAGCGGTCGATTCTCGCCCACGCCTTCGCGCTGTCTTCCACTGAAAGCGTCGCCAAATTCAGGTTGTGCTCAGTGCCGCCGCCATAAGGAACCACGGGATCGGAGGTTCCATTGATCATTGCCAAGGCCACCGGACGTGAAGGCAGACACGTCATCGTTTTCGGCATGGCCGCCCCCACTGTGGCGACTGCCGCGATGCGATCACTGAGCGCACACCCCAGGCGCATGCTCATGAACCCGCCCTCAGACAGCCCCGCCGCGTAGATGCGCGTCGTATCCACCGAAAACTTGGAACCAAGCTGGTCCAGCATCTGGTTAACAAAAGCAACGTCATCTGCCGGAGCCGGCCTCCTGTCTTCAGACTCCCGACCTGAGGGCTGCTGTCCGCCTCCCGGATACCCTCCGCCCCCGCCGCCTGGATAACCACCTCCTCCCGGATAGCCTCCCCCACCGCCAGGGTAGCCACCGCCGCGATGTCGATGCCCTCCGGGGCCCATGGGCGATTGCCGCCGCTCTTGCGGCTGTACTCCAACGTTCCATCGCCCGCCAGACGCCAGCGGATAAACGGCGATAATGCCGTCTTTGTCTGCCAGTTGGTCGAACTGCGTAAGCCGCTCCATGTCGTCGGCGTCCTGATTCATACCATGCAGCAGGATCACCACCGGGTAGTGCTGGTGCGGGTCGTACCCTTTCGGCAACCGCGTCATGAAGGTCCGGTCTACATCGTCGACCGTTACCTTCTCCTTCGTCTCCTGCGCTCCAACCATAGGGGCCGCCAGCAGCATCGCCAGGCAGGCCGCCACTGCCGACGCCGCAGGCGTCCCGTACAATTTTCCAGATTTCATCTTGTCTCCAGGAGGGCGACCCGACTACTACCAAGCAAACCTCAATTGCTTGGAAGCATCCGCCCCTGCCGGAGTTGGCTGCAACGGAACATTTGCCTGGGCCCCTTCGTATCTACCAGTGATAGCGAAATTCACCTCCGGGCCGCGCGCGCCAAGCGCTCCGGAAAGGAGAACCACCATGGAAGGACTCACTGGTCTCGCAGCGATCGTCATGATCTTCGGAATGCCCACGGCCGCCGCTGCAATGTACACTTTTTATCGCGTGCGCAAACTGCGCACCGAAGAACGGCTGGCGGCGATTCAGCGCGGCGCGACGATCCCGATAGAACCCGATCTTAACGAGGCGGCTTACTCCCGCCGCGCGGGTATTCTGCTCATCGCCGGCGCTGTCGGCTACATGCTGACTTTCACCATCATGGCCAGAGTCGAACCCGACGCCTTGATGGCCGCCGCATTCGGCGCCATCCCGTTCTTCCTGGGCCTGGGCTATTTCCTCGATTCCGCCCTCATCCGTCGCGACGCCCGCGCCTCATGAGAGTGAAGCGGTGCCCCCACCCTTCTCGCTTTCCTGGCGAGATGAGACACGCTGAGCACCGCCCATCGCGGCGGGACTCGAAGGGTGGGGGTTTGACTTAACTGTCACTCACCCGTCAGGAACTTGAACTGCGCCTCCGTCAGCGGCACCACGCTCAATCTGCCCTGGCGGGCCAGCGGAGAATCGGCAAACAGCTTGTTCGCCTTCGCCTCGGCCAGCGTCACCGGCTTTGCGTTCGCCTTCCCCACCTTGATCTTCACTTGCGGGTTCTTCGCGTCCGACGCATCCACCGATACTACGGTCGCCGTACCCACCGCGCTCTTCTCATCGCCAGTGTGATAGATGACCAACCGCTCGCCCGGCTTCATCCCGCGCAAGTTCTTCAGCGCAACCGGATTTGATACCCCGTCCCAAACGGTGGTCTTTTCCCGCAGCAAGTCCGCAAATGAATAGGTTGACGGTTCGGTTTTCAGTAGGTAGTCCATGGCATCCCCAATCGTGGAAGGTAGTCTTGCCTAAAACTTGAATTTGCTCGCGAATGCCAGGTGTTCCCCACAGTGAAATTTCCCCAGATCCTGCAGATGCTGATACTGCCGCCGAGCCACCGCATCTTCCTTGTGCAGTTCGGAATACCACATGGCATCGAAGTACGCCGAGCACCGCGCATACTTCAATTTCTCGGATTGCACGGCTGCGTCGAATCCGGCCTCGTCAATCGCTCCGGAGATGAATTGAATCACGGCCTTCACCGTATTCGAATTCTCATCAAGACGGCTCACCGCATCCTGCAGAATGGTGTCGTCCCGGTGTCCGCGGCTCAGCTGAAAAAGAAACTCATCGACCTCTTCGTCGGATCGACCACAAACGTTCCGATCATTCTCCCTTGCTTCCAGCTTGTCCAACAACTCATCTGATTTCTTCGTCCATTCCAGTTCGTCGTCTCCGGAACGCCGTACGCCGGTAAAATAGTTGATGTAGGCGATGCTGATCGCCGACAGCGCGCCCGCGCAGTGATACTTGACCCCGGAGTTGTAAACTGCGGCATGTAGTTCCAATGCTGCTGGAATATCGACCTTCTCTCCGCCTGCACCAGTTAAGTGCGCACCCGCTACATTGTTCATGCATCCGGCGTGGCCCATCCCGGCGCACTGTTCCCAATATGAATACGCCGCCTTCTCGTCGTGTAGTTGATTGCGCGTGATAATGCCCGCCCAGTACTCCGAATTGGAAATGCTGATCTCCGGTACATACGTCAGAACAGTTCCCGCGCCAATGATCTTGTCGAGGTCCGCCCGCGCCATGCGCGCTCCGGCCAGATCCTCCGCGTCCCCGTCCCGCTCGTGGATCGCGTTGATTGTGGCCAGTGCCACAGCTCGGTAGTAGCGCGCGACCATGGCGTCCGATGCGTCAACCTTCCTGGTGCCCAGTTCCGCACTGAGCATGCGCACGTCCTGCTTGAGGTAGGGAATCTCGTCCTTTGTGCGTACCGCCTTCCGTTGCACGCGCTGCACATCCTGCACCGCAGTCGCGAAGTCGACCACCGGAATCGGGGTGTCATTGCGCAACGAGCGGCGGTCAAATCCGCTCTGTTCCGGCCGAGTGACTTTCACAACTGCGACGGCAGGACGCTTTCCTCCCCGCGCGCTTTTCACCGCCAGCCCAATCACCACCAGAAGCACAGAGCCCGCCACGACCACACACGCCAGAGCCACGGGCACCTGCACGGGCAGGCGCGAAGAGGGAGCAGCATTCGCAACCGGTTGAGCCGCCTCGGTTCCCAGCGCCTCCTTCACTTGTCTGCGCGCAATCCGATAGGCATCCTGGGCCACCAGCAACTGCAGCACAAACAGCCCCAGCCCGATCAAAACTCCCCAGAAACCCGTCGCCCGAAAAAGCAACCGCGCCACCTGCATCCCGATGAAGATGGTGATGCCTTTGGTCCGTTCTCCCAGATAGAAATATCCAAAGCCCGCCGTCAGCAGATTCAGCGTCACCGCAACCCGCGGATTCTGCACGTCGACGATATCGTCTTGTCCCTGGTTGATCTCGATCGCGGTGAAATAGGCGTCGAGAAACGAGAAGATCCACAGCACCAGCATCACGATCAGGGCCTGCCCGGTCACCGCGGTTGACACTCGCGCGATGCTAAGCACCAGCCCCAGCAGCCAGAAGCCGAGCGTCATCGCTCCGCGCGCGGTCTTACCGCAATAGAACTGCCCCAGGCCCGGGATGAGCACAGACAGTCCAAACGCCAGCCCTGCGCTCTTGTGCCGCGGCTCCGGAGCGAGCGCTCCGATGGGGACGTCGTCGTTCAGCCCAAGAGACAAGAAAGCCTCCTCAGAACTGCACCTGGGTTCCGAGAACGGTCAAGTCTAGGGCTCGGAGAATCGAGCGGTCAAATGAAATTCGCGCGCGCCAAGGCAGAATCACTGCCTAGTTCGGCTTCTTGTCTTTGTCGTCTGCTGGTGGCGGGTCTTGCTTTTGCGGCGGCGGCGCAGGCGGCGCGGGTGCGTCCTTCGGATGATCGTCATACACCGAGAACTGTCCCTGCGGCCGTTTTAACTTGATGGTGAACTCCATCTTCGGCTTGTCGATCTGAAAATCTTCTCCATAGGTCTGAAAACCCTGCGCCAGAACCTGAATCCGCAGGTCGCCGTACGGAATGCCGTCGAAGTTCGCCTTCCCCTCGGCGTCGGTCTTCAATTCCATGCCGCCATGTTGCTGTTTTCCCTTTGCCACTGGATGCATGATCACCGCAGCATTCCGCACCGGCTTGCCGTTATCGTCTTTGATCACCACAAAGTTCAGCCACGACGTCGGCTCGTCGTCTTTGTCTTTTTGCCCGAACGCTGTGCCCGCCGTCGCCAGCATGGCCAGCGCCACCCCGGTAATCCAAATCTTCTTCATGCGGTCATTCTATTGAGCCTCCCCCTCGGCTGTCATCCTCTATCCCGCTACCGACCGGAGCCCGAGACTCGGTCAGTCTTCTTTTACAATGCCGGAGTGGACACATGGGACGTAGTCATCATCGGTGGAGGCATCATCGGCCTCTCGCTGGCTATCGCCCTACGCAGGCGTGGCGCGACCGTTCTCGTCGTCGAGCGTGGCGAACCCGGCCGCGAAGCCTCTCACGCCGCCGGCGGCATGTTGGTCGACTGCCCCCTCGAAACTCCCTTAGCCCTGCAAGCGCTGGCCACCGCCAGCGCGCGGATGTACCCGGAATTTGCCCGTGAACTGGAAATTGAATCGGGCCAGAAAGTGGACCTGCGGGATATTGGCACCATTCTCTTCCCTTCCTCCGAGCATCTTCCCAAGGCCGAAGGCGCAGGTTTGCTGTGCGCGAAGTTGTCAGACCTCGAGCCAGTTCTCGACGAAACTAATCTCGACCGTGCAGCGTTCTATCTTAAGGAGCGCAGCGTCGATCCGCGAGCGCTGGTTGGTGCTGCCCTGAAGACGGCAAAGCTGCGAGGAGTTGAGATTCATCACGGCTGGCCAGTCGAAGACGTATTGCTCGAAAACGGACGCGCCTGCGGCGTTCACGGGGCGAAGATTCGAAATCGGGCCGGTAAGGTCGTGAATTGCGCGGGCGCGTGGTCGGGCCAGATCACTCGAGACTTTTTCCCGACGCGTCCAGTGAAAGGACAAATGCTCTGCCTGGTGATGCCCTCGCGCACGTTGCTGAGACACGTCGTTCGCTCGCCCGAGGCCTACCTCATTCCCCGCAGCGACGGCCGCCTCCTCGTCGGCGCCACCGTCGAAGAAGCCGGCTTCGACAAACGCACGGACTTGGCGACAATTCAGCGCCTGCATCACGCGGCGTTATCCCTGATCCCAAAACTCAAAGACGCGAGAATTCTCGAAAGCTGGGCCGGCCTGCGCCCCGGCACACCCGACGCGCTCCCCATCCTCGGCGAAACGAAAACCCCCGGCTACTACGTCGCTACCGGCCACTTCCGCGACGGCATCTTGCTCGCTCCCATCACCGCCGAGGTCATGGCGGCGGTGATCGAAGGCCGGACTCCTGAATTCGACCTGTCCGCATTCTCGCCCCAACGCTTCTCAGCCTTGTCAGCCTGACGAGCTTGATAGCGCTCGGAGGGACCCTACGACAGTTAGCACTATCGATGCAGAACGCGGGAACACCACTCCGGCCGCAACAGAGGAAATCCCACTGGCCCAGGTTACAGCACCCACCGACGAAAGGTCCTTCATCCAGTTGTCGCTGGGAAACACCGACTCGGAATCATCCTCCACGGAACTTCTATTGAGTGTAATTCGTTCCTCCACTACGCTGGTCAGCGCAGAGATCCTTACTATTTCCTGTCCGGACCACAACGTGTTTAGCTAGAAGCTAGGAGCCAGAAGCTGAATCGCCATGCAACTCTCCATCGAAAACGTCAGCAAAAGCTATCGCTCTGGAAACTGGGCTCTGCACAACTTCACTCTGCAGTTGAGCCCCGGCGTGCTCGGACTCCTGGGCCCCAACGGTGCCGGCAAAACGACTCTCATGAGCATCCTCGCGACGATCACTCGCGCCACCGAAGGCCGCGTCGTCTGGAACACCGCCGACCTCGCGGCAAATCCCGATGCGATCCGCTCGACGCTCGGTTACCTTCCGCAAGACTTCGGCGTCTATCCCAATCTGAATGCAGTCGAATTCCTCGAATACCTCGCTGCGGTCAAGGGACTCGACGCCGCCTCCTCCCGAAAACGCATCGATGATCTCCTGAATCTCGTCAATCTCGCCGATGTCCGCAAACGCCCGCTGGGTGGTTTTTCCGGCGGGATGAAACAACGCGTCGGTATCGCTCAGGCCCTGCTCAACGATCCCCAACTTCTTATCGTTGATGAGCCCACCGCCGGCCTCGATCCCGAAGAGCGTGTGCGCTTCCGCAATCTTCTTTCAGAACTTTCTGGCGAACGCATCGTCATTCTTTCCACCCACATTGTCTCTGACGTGGAGGCGACCGCGACCGACATCGCCTTGATTTCGCAAGGCACGCTCGTGGCGCACGCGTCCCCGGAAGAACTGCTGCGCCGAGTCGAAGGTAAAGTCTGGGAATGGATTCTTCCTAGCGCGGACCTGAATGCCGCACGCCAGCGCTATCTCATCAGCAATACCGCCCGCCGCAGCGACGGAGTCCACGCTCGTGTACTCGGCGACGCTCCGCCCAACGGTACCCAGCCCGTCACGCCCAATCTCGAAGACGCCTATCTCTACTGCCTGTCGCTGCATCGCGCCGGAGCCATCCAATGACAGCCGCCAGCGCGAGTACTCGGGTCCTCTATCAAATGGTCCGCGCCGATTTTCTCGAGCGCGTCCGCCGCTACAGCTTTCTGGTCACACTGGCCGCGGCGTTGTGCCTCGCTTATTCCGTGGCCGCCGAAAAAATCTGGATCGTCGTCGGCAACGGCTATCGCGGCGTTTACAACTCCGCCTGGATCGGCATGCTCATGACCATCTGCTGCTCCACGTTCCTCTCGCTGGCCGGTTTCTACATCGTCAAGAACTCCGTGCAGCGGGACACCGATACCCGCGTCGGCCAGATTCTCGCGGCTACTCCCATGCGCAAGCACTTCTACACCCTCGCGAAAACGCTGAGCAATTTCGCGGTCCTCGCCTGCATGGTCGTGGTTCTCATGCTTGCCTCTTTAGCAATGCAACTGTGGCGCGCCGAGGCTCATTCCTTTTCCCTTTGGAAGCTCTGGTCTCCCTTCATCCTCTTCGCGCTACCCATGATGTTCCTCACTGCCAGCATCGCCATCCTCTTCGAGACGCTCCCCGTTCTGCATGGAGGCGCGGGCAACGTCATATATTTCTTCTTGTGGACGGCCTCTCTTGCCATGGGCGCCACCGGCGTTGACGACCCCAGCGGACTGCAGCTCCTCTATCGCAGCGCGCGCAGTACTCTGCAAGCCATCGATCCCACCAACCCTGAGAATTTTCACTTCAGTCTCACCATCGGTGGCGAACACTCTGTCCGGACCTTTCCCTGGA
>Ga0335080_10007632_pt1 | contig 11230 bp, 10 predicted proteins | sample Lox_Sample_34_FD_206720 | JGI IMG/M metagenome (GOLD analysis project Ga0335080, IMG submission 206720) | Soil microbial communities from Loxahatchee National Wildlife Refuge, Florida, United States - Lox_Sample_3.4 | ecosystem: Environmental > Terrestrial > Soil > Wetlands | place: USA...
GAAGGCCGCCAGGGCCGTGGTGGCCGCACCCACCTGCTGAGCCCCGCCATGGCCGCCGCCGCCGCGATCACCGGCAAGCTCGCCGACGTCCGGCAGCTCGGCTGATCGTTCAGGCCGTCATCCTCGGATGAACCAACGGCGATGGATTGCGATCTGCTCCCTGGCGCTCGCCGTGGGCAGCTGCACGTCATGGGATCAGTACGGCGCCGGGCAGAACCAGAAGTATTCCGGCTCGCGCCTGTTCACCATGTACCCGGAATGGGGCACCCCGATCGCGCGGACGCCTCTGGTCTCCGGCGGCTGGTTCTACCAGTTCCAAAAGCCGGCTACCGGCTGCGGGGCATCGGTCTGGACCAATGACCTCGACGTCGTCCTCCGGCTGACGGTCTCTGGCCCGAGCACCTGCGCCTCGGCGCGATAGGCCGCAAGCCGCCGCAGACAAGCTACCGCGCCGCTCGCCGTCCCCCGGCGGCGGTGATCACGCCGACGATGATGAGGCCGGTCAGCAGGAGACGCATGCCGGCCGAGACGCCGAAGGTGTTGAGCATGGTCAGCAGCAGCACCAGGAACAAAGCCGCGCCCCAGATGCCCGGCACGTTGGCCTTGCCGCCGGCAACCGAGGTGCCGCCGATCACCACCACGGCAATCGAGCTCAGCAGGTATTCGTTGCCGATATCGACGCTGGCGCCGCGGAAATAGCCGGCGAGCAACGCGCCGTCGATGCCGCCGAAGACGCCCGAGAGCACATAAGTCGCGCAGCGTATGGGCTCGACCGGGATCCCGGCCAGCCGCGCCGCGCGCATGTTCTGGCCGATGGCGAGCACGGACCGGCCATAGACCATGCGCTGCAGCACCAGGCCGGCGCAGGCGGCGAACGCGACCGCGCCGATGGCGAGGATCGGCACGCCGAGTACCTGGATGTTGGTGAAGTCGGCGAAGCCCGGCGGCGGCTTGATCTGCAGGCCGCGGCCGTAGCTGATGTCGATCGAGAGGATGATGAAGCTGGACGACAAGGTGGCGATGATCGGCGGGATGCGCAGCAGCCGGATGAGCGCATAGTTGCCGGCGCCGATCGCAGCACCGCTGGCGAGAGCGGCCAGCAGGCCGAGCGCCACCAGGCTGTCGTTGCCGTCCATGGTCTTCATGGCGACGGCGCTGGCAAGGCCGATATTGGCCGCCAGCGACAGGTCTACATTGCCCGGGCCGAGGGTGATCACAAACATCTGGCCGACGCCGACGATGACCATGAAGACCGCGAGCGACAGCGCCGCGGTGATCATGCCGCCGCCGCCATGGCCCCCGGTGGAGGAGACGGCCGCCAGCCAGACGCCCAGGGCACCGATGAAACTCCAGATCCAGGGCTTGGCGAACAGGTTTCGCGCGAACTGCATGCTCAGGCACCCTTTCGGCCGATCAAGGTGCGCGCCGCCAGCACCACGATCAGGATGATGCCGTTCGCCCCGACATCCCAATCCGGCGGCACTCGCATGAAGGTCAGCAGCGGCGAGGCGGCCAGCGCCAGGGTCAGGGCGCCGATCACCGCGCCGATCGGCGACACCCGCCCGCCGACGAACTCGCCGCCGCCGAGGATCACGCCCGCGACCGAGAGCAGGGTGTAGCCGTTGCCGATATTGGCGTCGGCCGAGGTCGTGTTGCCGATGAGGGCCAGGCCCGAGAGCACGCCGAACACGCCCGCGAGCGCGAACATGGTGACCTTGGTGCGCAACAGCGACCAGCCGGCGCGCCCGATCGCCTGCGCATTCCCGCCGGCGCCGCGCAGCACCACGCCATAGGAGCTCCTCATCAGCCCGAAATGCACCAGGACGGCGATCAGGACCGCCGCCACGATCGGGAAAGGCACGAAGGGCGGCTTGTAGCCCATGACGGCGAGCAGCCAGTCCGGCGCCTTGCCGCCGGGCTGAGGCAGCAGGAGGATGGCGAGACCCTGCCAGACGAAGCTCATGCCGAGCGTGACGACGATCGAGGGCAGGTTGCGCAGGTGGATGAGGGCGCCCAAGCCCGCATAGACCGCGATCGAGCCCAGCAGCACGGCAATGCCGAGGAGCGGCGCGTCGCGCAGCCAGGTCGCGGTCACGCAGCCGACGAAGCCGACGAAGGTCCCGATCGAAAGGTCGAGCTCGTTGATGGTGATGACGAACATCTGCGCCAGCGTCGCCAGCGCGATCGGGATGGCGAGGTTCAGCATCAAGGTGAAGCCGAAATAGCTGATCGCCCGCGGGTTCAGCCAGGCGATGGCGATCAGGATCAGCGCCATCGACAGGGCCGGCAGCAGGTGGCGCAGCAGCCGGGCGTAGTTCACCGGCCGGCGATCCTTGCGGAGAGGCGTATCCAGGACGGGCGAGCTCGTGGTCACATTCCAGACTCTGCAAAGGAAGATTGGATGACTTTCTCCTCCGTAAGCTCGTGGCGCGCAAGCTCCGCCACGATGCTGCCGTTGCGGAAGACGTAGACGCGGTCGCAATTGTCGAGCTCGTCGGTCTCGGTCGTGTACCAGAGGAAGGTGCGGCCGCGGCGGGCCTCGTCGCGGATCAGCGCGTAGATCTCGAGCTTGGTGCCGACATCGACGCCGCGCATCGGATCGTCCATCAGCACGATCCTGGCATCCGATCCCAGCGCCCGGGCAAACAGCGCCTTCTGCTGGTTGCCGCCCGAGAGCGACAGGATGTTGTTGTCGAGGTCGGGCGTGCGGATGCCGATGCGCTGCTGCCAGCTGGCGGCGAGTGCGCGCTCACGCTCCGCGGAGATCAGCCATCCGCGCCGCAGCGCCTTCAGCGAGCCGACGCCGATATTGTCGGCGATGGACCAGAGCGGGAAGATGCCGTCGGTCTGCCGGTCGCCCGCCACCAGGGCCGCCGGCGCACTGACGACGGTGCCGGCTCCATGACGACCCGAGCGGTGATGCTGCGCCGCTTCGAACAGGTCGAGCAGCAGGCGCGTCTGCCCGTGCCCGGCGAGGCCCGCGAGACCGATGATCTCGCCTTCCCGGGCAATCAGTTGCGTGCCCGAGCCATGCCCATTGGATTGCACGGAGACCATCAGCGGCGCATCGGCCGGCCTGTCGGTCGCCCCTTGGAGCGCCTCCGCCAGTTCGCGCGCGCCGCCCATCGTCGCGACCAGTCGGTCACGGTCGAAGGAGCGCGCGGCGTCGCTCGCAACCGCCTTGCCGTCGCGCATCACCACGATGCGATCCGCGGTCTCCAGGATCTCGCCAAGCAGATGCGAGATCAGGATGCAGCTGGTGCCCTGTCCGACCTTGCGGCGCACGAAGGAAAGGAGCTGGCCGGCCGTATGGGCGTCGAGCGCCGAGGTCGGCTCGTCCAGGATCACCAGCCGCAGCGGCTCGTCGGTCACGGTGAAGGCGCGCGCCACTTCGACCATCTGTCGCCGGGCGATCGAGAGGTCGCCGACCACATCGCCCGCCAGCACGCCGTGACCGGGGAAGATCTCGTCGAGCTGGGCCATGATGAGGTCGGCCGCTCGCCGGTTCCAGCGCCAGCCCTTCAGTGCGGCATGGCCGATGCGCGTGTTCTCGGCCACCGTCAGGTTGGGGCAGAGCGACAATTCCTGGAACACGCAGCGAATGCCGAGGGCATGCGCGCGCTGGACGGAATAGGCGCTCTCCGTCGTCCCGCCGATCCGGATCTCGCCGCGGTCGGCTATGCCCGTGCCGGCCAGCACATGCATCAGCGTCGACTTGCCGGCGCCGTTATGGCCGACCAGCCCGACGCATTCGCCGGCGCGGATCGCGAAATCGATGCCGTCCAAAGCCCGGACGGCGCCGAAATGCCTTTCGACGCCGTCCAGCTCGATGATGCTGCTCTTACTCTCAGACACTCCAGCGCCTTTCAGTCCCCCCGAAGATGTCCGAGGGGACTGCAACCATCGTCACTTCATATTGGCCTTGATCGTGGCGATGGCGTCGTCCTGGGTATATTCGTGGCTGGCGACGCTGCCGGTCGGGATGTTGGGCAGCTCGGCCTCGAAATTGTCCTGGGTGAAGGCGAGGTAGGGCACCAGGAGGTCGTGCGGCACGTCCTTCTTGCCGTCGAGCACCTGCTGCGCCACCCAGAAGGCGAGGGTCGAGACGCCGGGCGCGATCGAGCCCGACCACGTCTGATAGCCGTCCTTCGCCTTCTGCTCCTTCCACCACTGCAGCTCGTCCTGGCGGTTGCCCATGATGATGGTCGGGCGCGGCTTGCCGGCGGCGGCGAAGGCCTGCGCGGCGCCATAGCCGTCGCCGCCCTGGTCGACGATGCCGACGACATCCGGCAGCGACGGCAGGACGGTGGCGACCGCCTTTTGCGCGGTGGTCTGGTCCCAGTCGCCGGTGACCGAGGAGACGATCTTGAACTCCGGATGCGCGGCGACGCCGTCCAGGATGCCCTGGTGGATCGCATCGTCGATCGAGGTGCCGGCGAGGCCGCGGATCTCCAGCAGGTTGCCGCCCTTCGGCTGGAACTTCGCCATCTGCTCGACCTCTTCCTTGCCCATCGCCTTGAAGTCGACGACGACGCGATAGGCGCAGGGCTCGCTGACGATGCCGTCGAAGGAGACGACCACGATGCCGGCGTCGCAGGCCTGCTTGATCGCGCCGTTCAGCGCGTCGGGCGAGGCGGCGTTGATCACGATCGCGTTATAGCCCTGCAGGATCAGGTTCTGGATCTGCGCGGCCTGGGTCGGCACTTCCTTGTCGGCGGTGGTGAAGACGTCGGCCGCGGCGACGACCTTGTCGGCGACCGCCTTCTTGGCGACGATGTCGTAGCTCTTCAGCATCGCCTGGCGCCAGGAATTGCCGGCGTAGTTGTTGGAAAAGGCGATCTTCATCCCCGATGTGTCGGCCTGAGCAATCCCGTAATGAGCCATGCCGGACGCGAGGATGCTGCTGAACGCCAGCAGCGCGATGGATTTCTTCATGAATTTCCTCCCAGAGTTCCTCCCCTCGGACGGCCGTTCTCGGCCCGTCGCCTGGAGGCCGGCAATGATATGACAAATCCGCCGGACCTGCCAAACGCGAATAGCGTCGGCCAACCCGCTGACGGCGCGGCTCGCGCACCGACGGGTCCGCGCCGGCCCGGGGCGGTCCAGACCAGTGGCGCGCCGATCTCAATGCGCGGCGGCTGCCCGCGGCTGGCGCGCCGGCCGCCGCAACCAATTCCGGGCCCTATTCGGAAGTGATGTGCTCGCCTTTCCTGGCCCTCGAGCGCTTCATCGGCAGGACCAGGAACAGGAGCCCGAACGTCAGCGCGGCAAGGATCCAGAAGGTGTCGAAGTAGGCGAGCGAGGATGCCTGTTGCTGGCGCAGTTTCGCGAGCGCCTGCAAGGCCAGTTGCCGGGCCGCGACGGGATCTGCGGTCTGTTGCAGGAACAACCGCTGGGCCTGGCCCATGAAGGACTGCGCCGCCGCGTTGAACGGGTCGAGGTACTCGCCGAGGCGCAAGGTGTGGAATTGATCCCGTCGCTCATTGATGGTTTGGGCCAATGACGTTCCGACGCTGCCGCCCTCGTTGCGCAACAGGCTCAGGAGGCCGACGGCCGCTCCGCGCAATTCCCGCGGCGTATAGAGGTAAGCCGCCATGTTCGCCGGCGCAAAGCAGACCGCCAGGCCGGCAATGACGACCACGCGCGGCCAGATCACCTCGCCCGGACTGATGCTCAGGTTCATCTGGGACATCCAATAGTTCCCGGCGGTCATTCCGAACAGCCCGAGGGCGATCAGCCATCTTGCATCCGCCCCGCGCCCGAGGGCACGGCCGACGAGCGGCATGGCCAGGACAGCGAAGATCCCGGCCGGCGACATCACCAGGCCGGCGTCGAGGGCGTTGTAGCCGAACAGGGATTGCAGCAGCCCGGGCAACGAGGTGCTCGCGGCGTAGAGTGCCGCATAGGCACAGAAGATGATGAGGCAGCACAAGGCGAAATTGCGCTCCCGCAGCGGACGGAAATTGACCACCGGGTTGCGGTGGCGCAGTTCCCAGATGACCAGCGCCACGAGACCCAGTGTGAAGCAGGCGGCCAGGACCTGCACCCGTCCGGACGGATCGCCGAGCCAGTCCCATTCCTGGCCCTTGCTCAGCATTACTTCCCAGGAGACCATGACGATGACCAGCAGGGACAAGCCGATTGAATCGAATCGGAACGGCTGCTTTTTCAACGCCTGGCGCTGCTCGACCAGGTACTCGGGGTCCTTGAGCTTGGCGTAGCAGGCAGCGAGGGCCAGCAGACCGACGGGCACGTTGATGAGGAACACCCAGCGCCAACTGTATTGGTCCGTCAGCCAGCCGCCGAGAGTCGGGCCGATCACCGGTGCGATCAGGGCCGCGAGGCCGAACAGCGTCATCGCGGCGCCCTGCCGCTCGGGCGGGAAGGCGTCCAGCAGGACGCCCTGGCTGCTGGGCTGCAGGCCGCCGCCGGCCAGGCCCTGGATGACGCGGAACAGGATCAGTTGGCCGAGGCTGCCGGCCATGCCGCAGAGCGCCGAGCTCAAAGTGAAGATCGCGATCGACAGCAGGAAGTAGTTCCGGCGTCCCAGATGCGCGCTCAGCCAGCCGGTGATAGGCAGGATGACCGCATTGGCCGCCAGATAGCTGGTGAGCACCCATTCGCCGTCATCGACCGTCGCCGAAAGGCCGCCGGCGATGTAGCGCAGCGCCACCACCGCAATCGTGGTGTCGAGGACTTCCATGAACGTCGGCACGACGACGATCGCGGCCACCAGCCACGGGCTTCCTGCGGTGCGGGGTCTCGGGAGGGCAAGCGCCGCGTTCGTCATTGGCCGGTGCCAGGCGGGTTCTGCAGCATGCCGGTCGATTGCGTCTGCGGGACGATGCGCGCCTGCAGGAGACTTCCCGCGTCAGGCCCACTGGCCGGCTTGTTCAGGTAGACGTAGGGGACCACTGACGTGCCGATGAACAGCGGCGTCTTCTCGGGGTCGTATCCGTCGAGCTCGATTCGGACCGGAAGGCGCTGCACCACCTTGATGAAGTTGCCCGTAGCGTTCTCCGCCGGCAGCAGCGCCAGCGTCGATCCGGTGCCCATGGTGAAGCCGGCCACCCGGCCCTTGAAGACGCGGCCTCCGTACATGTCCACATGGAGATCGACCGGCTGGCCTATCCGCATGTCCTGGAGCTGCGTCTCCTTGAAATTGGCGTCGATCCAGATTTCCCGGAGCGAACGGATCGCCATCAGGTTCTGGCCGACCTGGACATAGTTGCCCGGATTGACGTTCCGGCGCGTGACCACGCCGTCGATCTCCGCAACGATGTCGCAATATCGAAGGTCGAGCTGTGCCTGGGCGAGATCGCGGTTTGCGGATTCGAGCTTGGCCTCGGCCTGCTTCACGGCCGGGGCGGCCGTGGCGAGCTGATCGAACGAGCGGTCTATGTCGCCCTGGTTCTCGAACTCCGCGATCATCTCCTTCGGGCTCTGCTTGAACGAATGAACGACGCCGAGCTGGGCCGCGCTTTGCATCAGGTCGGACTGGGCCTGCAGCACCGTCGGGAATGTTTCGTCGAGATCGGCCGGCACCTGGCCGAGATCCTCGCCGGTTGCCGGTTGCGCCGGCAGCCCCAGGGAAGCACGCACCTGGTAGACTTCGGCCAGGGCCTGGGTGACGGCCGCGGTGGCGGTCGCCAGCTCCGCCTGCCGTTGATCGTAGAGCTCATGGCTCGCAAAGCCCGTCGGGACCAGCTGCTTGACGCGCTCGAATTCGTGTTGGGCCAGGGTCGACGCGGCTTTGCTCTTGTCCAGGGCGGCGATCCGGGCATGGAGGAGGGCGATCTGGTTGTCGACGTCCTGCACGGCGCTTTGCAGTTTCCAGCGCGCGCTCCGGGCCTGCGCCTCGACGCTGCGTACCATCGCCGTCGCCACCTGCAGGTTCGCGGTTGCCGTGTCGACGGCAGATTGCCGCTCGGCGACCGCGATCTCATACGGCTCCTTGTCCAGCTCCGCGATGAGATCTCCCTTGCGCACACGGTTGTTGTCATCGACCAGAACCCGGGCGACCTGGCCAGGAACACGTGCGGCCACGAATGTGACGTGGCCGTTCACATAGGCATCGTCGGTCGAAACCGTGTTGAGAGCGAGTTCGATCCAGGGAATCCCGAACGCCAGCGCGGCCGCGAGGATGACCACTGCACCCGCCCCGATCAGCAACCATCGTTTCCGCGAGGGCAGATGATGGGGTGGCGCAGGAGTTTCGGGCGCAGGGGCTCTAGGTTCCGGCGAAGCGCCCTCGCTCGCCGGTCGTGCTTCGACCCGATCAGGCTGGTTACCGCCGTCGCCTTGCGCTTCTGCCGTCACCCTGTGGCACCTTGCTTGCGAACGTTCCGCGCCCGGAGCAGCCTATTGGTGCGCCGAATGTGCCGGGAGATCGATCAGACGAAAGTATCAACGAGACTTGACCAATTTGCCGCGCTCACGGCGCAGCGAAGCGGCCCGGCGGCAACCCGGCGCGAGGCCACGATTTAATCGCCGGCTTAATCACCCGGCGGGCCCGGCGGCACCGGTCCGCTCGGGGCGAGCGCGCCGTCCGCGTCATGCTGCTCATGGCCCACCAGCGGCGGGCAGAAGATGCTGACCACATGCATGTCGGTCCCGGCCCGCAGCTGGTGACGGTCTCTAGGTCCCACGTTGTAGGCCATGCCGGGTTCGAGTTTCCAGGTCCGGCCGGTGCCGAGGTCGGTCACCGCGCCGGTGCCGGAGATGACGTGGTTCGCTTCCCAGTGATGCTTGTACCAGAGTATGGCCTCGGCGCCGGCGGCCAGGTGCACGTCGGAGAAGCCGAAGCCGAGTCCGTCGGCCTTGGTCAGCATGCGGAGCGTGCGCACCTTGCCGTTGGCCGCCGTGATCCGCTTGCCGGACCGGTCCATCTCGTCCGCGCGCTTGACGAACATCCGCCGGTCGGTCGACGCGATGGGTCCGCTCGCGGAATAGCCGCCCTCCGGGTCGAAGGTCTCGTCGCCGCGCAGCGGCGGGCAGAAGATGCTGATGTAGTGCGAATCCTCCGTGAGGTGCAGGCGATGGCGGTCGTTTGGCCCGACCACGTAGAGCACGCCCGTGTCCAGCGGCCAGCGCGCGCCGCTGGTGAGGTCGGTCACCCCGCCGCGGCCGGAGATGATGTAGTTCGCCTCCCAATGATGCTTCAGCCAGATGACGGCATGCGTCCCCTGGTTGACCCGGTTCTCGTTGTATGAAAACCCCATGCGGTCCGCGGCGGTGAGGAAGCGCGCTGAGCGGAACGCATCGTTGCCGAGCGGCCGCCGGATGCGCCCGAGCCGCTCGAGCTCGTCCAGCGTGCGAATGAACATGGCGCGCTATTCCCCCGTCGAGATGCATCGCGACCCGAAGATCGGGATCACTTGGTGCTGGTCCCTTCGCCCTGCCGCCGGTACTTCGCCTTCCGGCGATAATACTCCTCGGCCCAGCTCCCCGGCGCCGGCGGCGATTGCGGCGCACAGGACGCGAGCAGCAGCTCCGCGAGCGTCAGCGCAAGCCCGCCGGCCATGCGCCGGCGCGAGATCGGCACGAGATGGAACGATGTCTCGGTGTCGTTGCACATATCGGCGTCCCTCGTCTGCGTCGGGGTCTTACGCGCACGCCATCCGCACCGGCGCAACGCGGTCGTCCACCCCGGATAATGCCGTCGGACGACATCTCAGTTGTAGCACGAGCACCTTGCGCCTGGGTCACCCCACCACCCGCTCGATCACCGCATACGCCGCCTTGGTCCTGACCTCGTTCGGATAGCCCTGGTTCGCCAGCATCACGATGCCGAGCTCTTTCGCCGGGATGCAGACGACGTAGGCGCCGAAGCCGCCGGTCGAACCCGTCTTGTTGAGGATGGTGTCGGCGCTGGGCGCCATCGGCGGCAGGATCGCCGCGGCGGGAACCGCGTGCAGCGACGAGACCGTCGAATTCCCGGCCACCATCTTCTCCAGGGCGACCGGCCAGGGATACTGCTCCCAGATCAAGTCCTGGATGAAGGGGCCGGTGCGGTAATAGCCGGTATGGGTCGCGGCGACGGCGCGCGCCACCGGCTCCGGCACCGACCCCTCGCCCGTCGCGACGCCCATGTTCACTTCGAGGAAGCGCAGCATGTCGACCGCATTCGACTTCACGCCATAGGCTTCGGTGGCGATCGGGCTGGGGCCGACCCGGACCGGTTTGCCGTCGCGATGGCCCCAGGCATAAGCCGCCATCTCCGCGGCGGGCACGTCGATGTAGCTCCGTTTGAGGCCGAGTGCCGGAAAGAGCAGGCCTTCCGCCAGCGCCGTGAAACTCTCGCCCATGGCCCGGGCCGTAACGATGCCGAGCAGTGCGATGCTCGGATTGGCATAGGTGCGTACGGTGCCCGGCGCGAATTTCGGCTTCCAGGCCCGGTACCAGTCCATGAGCTCGGCCTCGGTCTTGACGCTGTCCGGGATCTGCAGCGGGAAGCCGCCGGCCGTATGCGTGCCGAGATCCAGCAGCCGCGCCTGGCCGATCGGGCGCGCGGCGAGCTCCGGCAGATGCTGCCCCACCGTGTCGCCGAGCGAGAGCTTGCCGGCGATCTCGGCAGTGGCCGCGAGGGTCGCGGTGAAGGTCTTGCTGATCGAGCCCAGCTCGAAGAGGGTGTCGCGGGTCGCCAGAATGCGCGTGCCGGAGGCGAAACCGTATTCGCCGAAATGCCGCCGCCCCGCGATGCTGACGCCGACCACCAGCCCCGGAATTCCGTATTGCGCGATCACCGGCTTCACGGCGTCGTCGATCGCCTGCCGCACCTTGGCGTCTTCGTCTTCATTGGCGCCGAAGGCCGGCGCGCCGCGGCCGAATGTGGAGAGCGCGGCCGTTGTACCGGCCAGCAGCATCCAATCCCGTCGATTGATCATCACGCCTGCTTCCAATGCCAGTCGATGGCGATCCAACCTCAATTCCGGTAAAATAGCCGAGGACCGACGGCTTTTCCGACATCGTGAATCCGAGCAGTACATCCGACGCCGGATCGGCGCCGGCTTCGGTCGTTGGCGTCGATCCGGAGCCAAACAGGAAAACTGAAACTCGCCGCGCGCCGCCGCGCCGGATTTCGCAACCGGAACAAGGGGCCGCTTCGATGCGGCCCTTCTAGAGGTTTAGAAAAACTAAACCTTGCCGCAGTTGGATTGATACCGCAGCGACGCGAAACCGTCGCGAAGCGGCACCGCACGTCCTACGCGCTCGGGGTCGTCGCGCTCGG
>Ga0335080_10007633_pt1 | contig 11228 bp, 9 predicted proteins | sample Lox_Sample_34_FD_206720 | JGI IMG/M metagenome (GOLD analysis project Ga0335080, IMG submission 206720) | Soil microbial communities from Loxahatchee National Wildlife Refuge, Florida, United States - Lox_Sample_3.4 | ecosystem: Environmental > Terrestrial > Soil > Wetlands | place: USA: Florida...
CACCGTCGGGCCTGCTTTGTCCTTTGTGCTGCCCGGGTTCGCGACGCGAATAACGCGGACTGCAAGTGCATTCGCACTTCCGTGGTGCACAAACGCAGTCACATCGAACCGTCCCCGCATGAAGCCACCATTGATGCGTCCGACGTTGTGTCCGTTGAGGTAGACCTCGGCCTTCCAGTTGATCCCGTCGAAGTTGAGCCAGATGCGCTCTCCGGGATGATGGTCTGCGGTTGCGACAAACTCATCGCGATACCAGAAATCCGCACAGAAGAACGAGTCTGAGATGGCGTATTGATTGTCGCTGAAATCCGGATCGGGAATGGCTCCATCGTTCAGGTAGCTGGTCAGCACAGTTCCGGGTACGGTTGCCACCATCCAGTCCTTGTCGTCGAAGCCTGGTGTTGAAAGATCCTCGCCGCCAGCCGCGACCAGCGATGCCCGCTGCACCCGCCAGTTCCCTCCCGCAAGGGGCAGCACTCCGCCCTTGCTTAACTTCGCCGCAGCATGAGGCACTGGGACCGGTCCACCCAGTCCATAAACCTCCAATTCACTCAGAGTGTAGTGGTCGCCGTCCCTGAGAGGTTTGGTCATGAGAACGCGGACGTAGCGCCCGTGAACCGGCTCTTTCAGATGGATGTCATCTGTTGTGCTGCTCGAAGCCCCGATCGCTTGCAGCGTCCTCCACATGCTCGCGTCGTCAGAAACCTGCAGGGAGCCTTCCGCCGGCCTCTGAATCCAACTCAGCGCAATCCGATCGAACGAGCACTCCGCGCCCAGATCTACATAGACCCAGTCTTCTCCGTTGCCGGCGCTCATCCAGGCGCTCGAGAAAACGTCTGGCCCAGCCACGCGAACAGGTTGACCCTTGTCTGATAGTGCAAGCTCTGCCACACCCCACGTGTGAACGTTCTGCGCCGAAAGCTGCACGCGATAAGACCGAAACCTCGCAGGTGCGGTGAATGGAATCGGCTCAAGAAAACTCGGCCCGGGCGCTCGCATATCCGGCCAATCGGACCCTGTCACTCGCCCAACCTCGTGCCATGTCTCACCGTCGTCGGATCCCGTCACAACGTAAGCAAAAGTGCCCGTCACTGCCCGCCCGTAGATCTTGCGCAGATAAAGATCAATATGATCGATCTCCGCAGGTCCGCCATGGATATCGAACTCCACCCACGCATTCGCACCAGAGACATTTACCGACGATGTCACGTTGCCATCGAGAAAGAGTTCCCGTTCGCGCTTCGCCAGAATTCCGCCATCACTCGTGGATGTCTCGATCCATTGCGGCATCGAACTCTCCTTGATGCCGTCGGTGACAAGCTGCGCTGTCAGGTTGTAGTCGTAAGAGCCCGATTGATATGCAGGACGATGCAGAGCGAGATTGCGATACGCGTCAGAGTTCGGAACGAGTGTGGGTCCGGTGTACTCGCGCGGATCACCGGGGTAAACTCCGACGCCGCGCGTGGAAATCTGCGCTTGGGCCGCGAAAGCTACGAAGGCAACGATGAATGCGAGTCGATGCATGATGACTCCGAGGTGACAAAAGACGCAAGCTTAACGTTGAACTCAACACAGAAAGCCTGCAAAGCGGTGGAATGAGTAAGTGTAAACGGAGCCTTTCGAGGCCGCAAAATCTGCTTTTGCTGACCCAGGGTCCAACCGCGAAGGATCGAAATCGGAAATCACTCTGGCTGCATTTCCGCCGGGGGTACCAGTGGAGGGAGGAGAAAGAAGCCCAAAAACAGAGACAGCGGTCGTTTAACCCGCCGCAAGCGCCTTTGTTTTTCGATTGATTGGTGCCGAAGAAGGGACTCGAACCCCCACACCCTTGCGAGTACGTGGACCTGAACCACGCGCGTCTGCCAATTCCGCCACTTCGGCACGGGACACGTATCCGGCATGATCAGCCAGACCGGCAGCAACTTTGAGTCTCGCAAATGCCGCCAGCTGTGTCAAATCCGGCAATTCTCGCCGGCGCCATCGTTCCAACATGCAGCAATTCTGATCCTCTTCCCAGTGATTTGCCTCGATAGGTGATTTGCAGCTCGTTGTTGTCAGTGCTTTAGCGGAACGGAATGCAGTTTCTTCATTGCTGTGCCATATTCCCCCAGGTGATAAACCGAGGCTGCCGCGGGGGAGAAGGTAAATTCGTCGAACGGCGCGGAGCTAAACGTCTTCAAGAAGTCTGTCGTGCCGATGCCGACGCTCACGTGCGGAACGTAATGATCTCCGCTGTGGTCGGGAACGAAGACTGTGACGTAGTGAATGAGGTCTTCGGAAATATGGGGTGCCTGAGGAGTGGTAACGAATGCGGCTGCAGTTCCTGTGGGCGCCTCGAACGGCTTGATCGCATCAGCCAATTCCTGCTGAAGCCTCAGCAGTTCGGGTGTCGGTTTAACCAGGATGTTGCCAACCCCGACGGTTACATTGCCGATCTTCGCGTCACCTATGTAGGCGTACTTGTACGCCGTCAGTTTGAAGGTGGTCGGATTCGCCTCGGCAATCACTTTGTCGGCAGCTGCGAACACTTTGGGAAGGTCGGCCGTTCTGACGAACCGCTGCAGCATGGTGATGTGCGGAGCATGCAGGCCACCCAACGTGAAACCCTTGGGAAAATGCTTGAGCAGCTGAGCATTGGCGGCCGTGGCGTGCTCGATCATCGTTGCATCCGGGTCAAGCAGAATGTCGATGGCCGTAATGTCATCTTGTCCGCTGGCACTTGGTTGCTGCGCTCGCGCGCCTCCACCCGCCATCGCAATCATCAAGGCTCCGAATGCGAGCAGAAACATGAGCGGCCTATTGATCAGCTTCATTAATGTCTCCTTTGAGTCCCATCTTCTGTGTCGCGGAGAACGAAGTATGCACAACATGGCAAATCGGCGGACGGTCCTCCACAGCCACGTCGCGCTAACAGCATAATGCTGTGGCATGAGCGCCGCGTCGGCTACTGTCGTTAGTGACAGTCGCACCGCAAATTATGTGATTCTGCGTTCGGATTGCTCGAATGACTGTTAAACGGCAATCTGTTCAGCTGATCGGCCTGCAGCGCCAAATCATGGGTACAAGGCTGCAGGCAACGTGGTCCCTAAGTCGCAGCCCGCACGGGTGGCGCCGCTTTGGGAAGAGTCCGCGACTTCAGAATTCGGGAGTGACGCCCATTCACTTCCGCTTCAGCGCCTCGAGTTCATCGAGAGTCCGTGGCCAGTCCTTCCCCAGCAGTCGCGATAGACTCCGGTCCGCAAGCACCTTTCCGCCGGTCTGGCACGTGGCGCAGTAGTTGGTCTCATTGTCTGCATATCGAATTCGCTGAATCTTGTCCCCGCATCGCGGACACGGCAGATCGAATCGTCCGTGCACTGCCATCTCTGGCCGAAAGGCAGTCACCTTCTCCGGGAAGCTTTTTCGCGCCTCCGCTCCGAGGCGATCCATCCAGGCCGTCATTGTCGATCTCGTCGCTGCAAACAGGCGCTCCCACTCCTCCGGCCTCAGCTTGTGCGTCAGCGCCACCGGCGAAAGCTGCGCCGCATGCAAAATCTCATCCGAATACGCGTTGCCCACTCCGCTGATCAGCCGTGGATCCGTCAGCGCGCGTTTCAGCGTACGGTTCTCCGCAGTCAGGGCCGCGCGAAATCCATCCACGTCGGTTTCAAATATCTCCACACCGCCTGGATTCATTGCCTGCAACGCCTCTTCGCCGCGGACAACATATAAAGATGCGCGGCGTTTCGAACCAGCTTCCGTCAATAGCAACGAGCCATTCGGAAAATCGAACACCGCCAGGGCATTCTTGCCGGCAAGCCTTACTCCGGCAGTTTTCCAGTGCAGCCGCCCCGCAATCATCAAATGAAGCACGAGCCAGATGTCGTTGCCGACGTCGATGGCAATCCGTTTGCCGAGCCGCCGCAGTTCCTGGACCGTTTTCCCCTCGGCTGCGCTCAGTGGAGGATCGGCTGTGCGCAGCAGGAACACGGAGCCGAGCCGCACGCGTTCGAGCGTCTGCCCGACGATACGGGCCTCGAGCGCCTTGATGTACGCAGTGATGTCAGGCAGCTCCGGCATTGCATCCAGAGTGCCTTGTGAATGTAAGGCTTTGCAACGAGATTCGAGTTGCTAGGCGAGGATCGTATTGTCAATGAGGCGCGTGCTACCCACCACAGCTGCGACGGAGAACAGTGAGCCCGGGGAGCCAATGCTGACTGGCAGCAGCGTTTCCCAGTTGACCAGCTCCACGTAATCGACACGAATTTCCGGCTCCCTGGCAAACACCGCATGTGCCGCCTCGATTAGGACTCTCGACGCACGCTCACCCTTTGCGACCAACTCCTCGACGCGGCGAATCGCGCGGCTGAGTACGAGTGCCTGTTTGCGCTCAGCGGCGCTGAGATAGGTGTTGCGCGAACTGAGGGCCAAGCCGTCGGGCTCGCGCACAATCGGACAGACGACGATTTTTGCTGCCAGCCGTAAATCTTCAACCAGCCGGCGGAGAACCGCTACCTGGGCGGCATCTTTTTGCCCGAAGAATGCGAGATCGGGTTCGGCTGCGATCAACAATTTCGTCACGACCGTCGCCACTCCGCGAAAGTGCCCAGGGCGGGACTTGCCGTCCAGGCGCTCGCTTGGCCCCTCAACATTGACGAAGGTCGCTGCGCCGTTGGGATAAATCTCCTCGATCGAAGGGGCAAAGATCACGGTCGCACCTTGGGCCTTGGACAGCGAGCAATCTGCCGCAAATGTTCTCGGGTAGCGAGCGAAGTCTTCATTGGGTCCGAACTGGGTGGGATTCACGAAGATGCTCACCGCGACGGCGTCCGGACAGGCTTCAGCCGCGGCGCGAATAAGCGATGCATGCCCGGCATGCAGCGCACCCATAGTCGGGACCAGCGCCACCGGTGCGCCTGCGCATCTTTGCGCACGGCTCCATTGGCGGAGTTCGGCGACCGTGCTGATGATGTCCATTACACCTTGTGCAACCGCTGCTTCGGTTGAGCTTCGGCTTCCTCGCTTAAGACCCTCTTGACGGCTGAAGGCAGGTGATAGCTCTCCTCGTCTGATGGGAACGCACGGTGCTCAACGTCTTCGCGATAGTGCTCAATGGCAGCACGGAACAACGCCGCCGCATCGGCGTACCGGCGTGCGAATTTCGCCTGGGGAGCGAAGCTGAGATTCACCATGTCGTGGAAAACGAGAATCTGCCCATCGCAGTCTGGTCCCGCGCCAATGCCAATCGTCGGAATGCGCAAATCCGCCGTGATTTCCGTAGCTACCTCCCGGGGAATTCCTTCCAGGACCAGCACGCCGGCGCCCACCTCCTCCAGAGCTTTCGCGTCGGCCTTGATCTGCTGCACGGCATCGAGTGTCCGTGCCTGCACGCGATAGCCGCCCATGCGATGAACGCTCTGCGGAGTGAGCCCGAGATGGCCGATCACCGGAATCTCTGCATTGCTCAGCGCATGCACAAGAGGCACACGCGGCCCTTCGACCTTTACTGCTTCTGCCCCGGCCTCTTTCACAAAGCGCACTGCATTCGCCACGCCTTCGGTCACAGTCCCGTGGTAGCTGCCGAACGGCATATCGGCCACCACCAGCGCCCGCTTCACAGCCCGCCGCACGGCTCGCGTGTGGTGCAGCATCTCGTCTATCGTTACCGCCAGCGTGTTCTCCTGTCCCATCACCACCATGGCGAGCGAGTCGCCTACCAGGATCAGATCAATGCCCGCCTCATCTACCAGCCGTGATGTCGCATAGTCATACGCGGTGAGCGCAGAGATAGGCTTACCCTGGCGCTTCATCTCGGCCAGTGCAGGGATGGTCACCTTGGTGAGGGAAGAATCAAGCGGAGAGGAACCCGCGCTTCCGGGGAAATTCGTGAGGCTCATGTTGTCTCCAGTGCCGCTCCGACCCGGAGCCCCGACGACAGGTCTTCCGTCGCTGGGGTGAGAGTCAGGATGCGGCCCGAACAACACAAGTATACGCCCAATCGAACTGTCTGTTACAGCTCGTCACACTCCCCTTGCCGGATGAGGGGCCACAGCCGCACACTGATTGCAGCGATGCTTTCTCCTTTGACAGCGGGTACTTACGGACTACTTGGCCTCGCTGGAGCAGCTGGCCTGGGTGTCGGCGGCTTTGCCTATGCGTCGCGCTGGCCAAGCTCACAGATCTTCGGACGCACTCTCATTGCGCCGCGCAAGGCCGGCGAACTCGCGCTGACGTTCGATGATGGCCCCAATCCCGCCTGGACGCCGCGCCTGCTCGATCTGCTCGCCAAGCACAACGTACGCGCCACATTCTTCATGATCGGCAAGTTTGCGAAAGCCGAGCGCGAACTCGCCCTACGCGTAGCTCAAGCCGGACACTTGGTTGGCAATCACACGTGGAGCCATCCTGATCTTTCGCGCGCTCCGGATAGCGCGGTGCTTGATGAACTCACGCGGACGAGCGATCTTTTAGCGCAGATCACTGGGACTCCGGTGCGCTACTTCCGTCCGCCTTTTGGAGCGCGACGCCCTTATGTGCTCAAGCTCGCACGTCAGCTTGGGCTTATTTCTGTTACATGGAACACGATGACGACTGATTGGAGCGAGCCCTCCGCCGACAAGATTGCTGAAAACCTGATGAGAAAAATCGAAACCAACCGGCGGCGCGGCTATGCCGCCAACATTGTCCTTCACGACGGCAGCCATCATGGACTCGGCGCAGATCGTGGACCTTCCGTTGCTGCTTGCGACAAACTGCTTGAGCGCTATGACCGCTCGCACACATTTGTCACCCTTGACGCGTGGCAATAACGCACTGTCAAAGCCCGTTGTGTCCAGCGCAATCACTCAGGCCCGGAACGCCTCGCGCGCTGCCTCGATCGTCGCCCGCGCTTCTGCATTGCCGTGTGCCGTTCCAAGAAAAGCCGCCTCGAACTGCGATGGAGGCAGCCATACTCCGCGATCGAGCATTGCGCGATGAAAGCGGCCGAAGGTCGCTGTGTCTGACCTGGCTGCTTCATCGTAGTTCCGCACCGGACCGGGCGTAAAGAACCAGGTCCACATCGCACCAACGCGATTCGTCGTAAGCGCAACCCCGGCCCTTTCAGCTTCCGCCGCCACACCCTCAGTGACGGCCTTCGCGGTTCTTTCAAGTTGCGAATAGACTTCTGTTCTATGCTCTTGGAGATAGCCGATGGTCGCGAGACCGGCAGCCATGGCCAGCGGATTCCCGCTCAGGGTTCCCGCCTGATAGACCGGGCCCAGCGGCGCCAGCAGATCCATATACTTCCGCTTTCCTCCGAAAACGCCGACGGGCAATCCGCCGCCGACGATCTTGCCTAACGTGACGAGATCAGGATCGAGCCGATATAACTCGGACGCTCCGCCCAGCGCGACACGGAAGCCGGTCATCACCTCGTCGACGATCAGCAGCGCACCTTCGCGCCGGGTCAGCTCTCTCAACCCAGCCAGATACCCTGGTGTCGGCGCGATGCACCCTGCATTCCCCACGATCGGCTCAACGATTACCGCTGCAATCGCGTCGGGGTGCGCATCGAACGCCGCCTCGAGCTCCGCAAGATCGTTGTAGGGAAGGGGATGGGTAAGCCCGGCAATCTCCTCCGGAACACCTGCTGAACCCGGAATACCGAAAGTCGCCACTCCTGAACCGGCTTTCACCAGCAGACCGTCAGCGTGGCCGTGATAGCAGCCCTCGAACTTGACGATGACCTTGCGACCGGTGACGGCCCGTGCCAGACGGATCGCGGACATGGTCGCCTCCGTGCCGGAACTCACGAAACGCATCTTCTCGATCACCGGGTAGCACTTCACGATTCGCTCGGCGAGCTCTGCTTCACTTCCCGTGGACGCGCCAAAGCTCGCGGAATTTCGCGCAGCGCGTTCGATTGCTTCCACGACTGGCGCGAATGCGTGCCCCAGGATCATCGGACCCCACGAACCGACATAGTCGATGTACCGATTTCCGTCCGCATCCACCACGTACGCGCCCTCGGCTCGCTCGATAAAGGGCGGATCGCCACCCACAGCGCGAAACGCACGGACTGGCGAGTTCACACCGCCGGGGAAAAAGCGCTCCGCTCGCTGTTGCAGTTCATGGGAATGGGTGTGCTTCAGGGCAGTTTTATCGATCATTGTGGCTTCAGTATAGAAGTTCGGAAGAAAACCATCATCTGTCACGTGTCACTTGGTTGTCCACATTTTGAACAGCAAATCGATTTCCTCCCTCACAATCCCGTGTCCCCAACCCTGCTAGAATCAACCTTTCTGACGCAGATTGCTTTTCAGAAACCAAATCCTATCGCCCGGACGTTCCGGGCCCCGATGATTCGATCGGGGATAAGAAGAGGCCGCAAAGTGCCCGAAGAATCCAAGCCGAAATCCAGTTCGACGAAATCCATCACCTATGCCGACGCTGGCGTTGATATAACCCGCGGCGACCGAGCCAAGGAGCGCATCAAATACCTGGCCCAGAAGACCTTCAACCGCAATGTTTTAGGCGGGATTGGCGGATTCGGCGCCTTGTTCCGGCTCGATCTGCAGAGGTTCAAGAGTCCCATCCTTGTGAGTTCGGCCGATGGCGTGGGAACCAAGCTCAAGATTGCCTTCGAAATGGGTCTGCACTCGAGTGTCGGCGCGGACCTGGTGAACCATTGCGTCAACGATATCGCGGTGCAGGGCGCCACCCCACTTTTCTTCCTTGATTACTTTGCCAGCGGCAAGCTTGATCCCGAGGTTACCGAAACCGTGGTTGGCGGCCTGGCGGAGGCCTGCAAAGCCAATGGCTGCGCACTGATCGGCGGCGAGACTGCACAGATGCCCGGCTTCTACTCCGACGGCGAATACGATCTTGCAGGCTTCATTGTCGGTGCGGTCGATCGCGACAAACTTGTGACCGGAGACGAGATCAAGTCCGGCGACGTGCTCGTCGGATTCCCCTCGACTGGCCTCCATACCAACGGCTACTCGTTGGCGCGCAAGCTGCTTTTCGAGGTTGCCGGCTACAAGCCGCCGCAATACGTCACGGCAATCAAAGAGAAGGCCGGAGCAGCGCTGATGAAGACGCACCGCAGCTATCTCCACGTCATCCAGAAACTCGTGGCCTCAGGAATGACGGCCGGCATGGCACACATCACCGGAGGCGGCATCAGCGAGAACCTGCCACGCATTCTGCCCAAGGGCACGGCTGCGCAGGTGGAACTCGGCTCGTGGCCGGTGCTACCGATCTTCGAACATCTGCGCGAACTCGGGCAGGTATCGGAAGACGAGATGATGCGTACATTTAACATGGGCGTCGGCCTCATCGCAGTGATTCCCGCAGCCAAGTTCACTCGCGCCAAAGCGCTGCTCGACCGCGCCGAAGAGAAGTTCTACGTGATCGGTCGCGTCATCAAGGGCGACAAGCGGGTCCATTACACATGAGCGAGGCAGGCAAGCCGCTTCGTCTTGGCATCCTCCTTTCCGGGCGTGGGTCAAACTTTCTCGCCATCGCACGCAATATCGGTGACGGGCTCCTCCCGAACGTCGAGATCGGTGTTGCAATTTCGAACGTCGCTGAGGCTCCCGGCATCCAGGCGGCCGGCGACCTCGGTTTGGCCACCGCTGTTTACGTATCGAAAGGCCGGCCGCGGGCTGACCACGATGCCGACCTCATTACCTGCCTCCGCGAGCATCACGTGGATCTCGTCTGCCTTGCCGGCTACATGCGCCTGCTCTCGCCCGCATTCATCGCTGCGTTCCCCAACCGCATTCTCAACATTCACCCTTCGCTCCTGCCCGCTTTTCCCGGCCTTGACGCCCAGCGGCAGGCATTCGATTACGGCGTCAAAGTCGCCGGCTGCACTGTGCATTTTGTCGATGAGCATCTCGATCACGGCGCCATCATCCTTCAGCGGGCGATTCCCGTGCTCGACAACGACGACGCGGATTCCCTCGCCAATCGCATCCTCGTCGAAGAGCACATCGCCTACACCGAGGCCATCGCCCGCGTCGCCAGCGGAGAGTACGAGATCCATGGCCGGCGCTACGTGCATCGCAGGCGTTAATCTTTCGTCACTGCTGTCATCCAATCCTGACCGGGGTGGGGCAGCGGGTGTGGCATAATTCTCCAAAATCGATGAAAATCAGCTGTCCAAAGTGTCGCGCGGAGATTGCGACCTCCGATATCAATGTCGGCACCGACGTGGCGCTCTGCCGGGTATGCGGCAACACGTTTCGGCTGTCTGAGGTCTTGAGCAACGGCAACCCGATCTTGTCTTCGCTCCTATCTTCATTCGCGCCACCTTCGGGACCGGTCGATCTGAACTCCCCGCCCGCGGGCGCCTGGTACGAGCCGGCTGGCGACGGGTTTACCGCCGGCGCCACAACGCGAAGCTGGTTGGCCCTGTTTCTCGTGCCGTTCACATGCGTCTGGGCGGGAGGATCGATGTTCGGCATCTACGGTACGCAAATCATCAAGGGTCATTTCAGCCTGGCGCCATCGCTCTTCGGCATCCCCTTCCTCATTGGTTCCATTTTTCTTGTCTCCGTGTGCGCCATGAGCGTTGCAGGCAGAGTGACGGTCTCGGTGCACGGGGACCGGCTGGCGGTCTTTACTGGTGTCGGCCCATTCGGCTTGACGCGCATCGCCAATCTGTCGGAATTCAAAAGCGCACGGGAGGACTGGGGGTTCGGCTCGATGAACAGCAACCGCCAGTCTCGAGTGATTCGTCTGGAGGGCTCGCGGGCAATGGCGTTCGGATCGGCTCTGAATACCGAGAGACGCTATTTTCTACTCGCGGCGGTGCAGTCGGCCTTGAGCGGATCCAGCCGGTCGTCTGTCTTCATCTCGCGATAAGTCTGCGGGGCACTCAGATTGTGTACGGTCGGGCAGAAGCCTGACATTTTAGACCGGGCACATTCCTGACACTTTTTCCTTCTCAGGAAGGTTTTTGGTTTTGCATTGCGGTTCAGGGCAAGCTTGCCCTGAATCGCAAAAGGCGTGCTTTGGCCATCCCGGATTGCTCAGCGGAACCAGCTTACCCCGTCTGGGGTCGAAGCCGATGAGGGGAAGGTGAGCGAAGTAGATGTTGAACAGCCCGTGGCCGATGGGCAGCAGTCCGATGGGCTCCCCCCACAGGACTTCGCTGAGGAACACATCCTGCTTCTTCCATCGGAAATGACCGTGGCTTTTGACGGTGCGCACCTCCATGCTGTCGGGATATTCCACCTCCGGCACCCGCGCCGGGTACAGCC
>Ga0335080_10007634_pt1 | contig 11227 bp, 9 predicted proteins | sample Lox_Sample_34_FD_206720 | JGI IMG/M metagenome (GOLD analysis project Ga0335080, IMG submission 206720) | Soil microbial communities from Loxahatchee National Wildlife Refuge, Florida, United States - Lox_Sample_3.4 | ecosystem: Environmental > Terrestrial > Soil > Wetlands | place: USA: Florida...
ACGCCACCTTCTTCGCCGCAGTGTAATTTCCGCCCGCCCGTTCGTAGCGGGCGCTCTGTCTCCGTCTTTCACTTTCCTCTTGATCTCTTTTCCGATCCTGTGGATCGATCGGATCGCGCCGCCGCATGTAGCGGCGGGTCTTCAGACCCGCTCTTCGCCGCCTGTAGGGACCGCCTCCGGAGGCGGTCCGCTCACTCCACGAGCGCCAACCAAACGACAAACTTGCCCACCCAACTCCAACTCGTCCAAACGGAATCTCGCTTCTACTTCATCGGCCGCCAAAACCGTGCCGTCATTTTCTCCACACTCGCCCCCAACCTCAACTACGCTATCGCGCAATTCCGCGCCTCCGGCGACCCCGACCACGACGCCCTCTTCATCATCAAAACCGAAACCCAAATCTTCCTCGCCTAACGTCCTTTCCTCTTAGTCGCAGCCGATTGGGGGTGAACGACACGAAGGCTCTGGTACGGCTCAATGTCCTTCGTGTGGCACCTCGGGCACATATCGTTGCAACAGCAACTCCAAACATCAACCCATGTCGTCCCATCAAGCGGACAGCGATAATAATTGATGAATTGCTTCTCCGGCATCGAGTCCTCCTTCAAACCGCTCCACTCTCCGCCTTGCACGTGTAGCTCCGCAATCGAATTCAGGTACGCCGACGATATACAGCTCGAACGCTCCTCTCTTCCCGCTGCCCATCACTCGTGATCTAATTCTCGAATGGACCTCGCCCTGCCGACCGAGGGTCTGGATCGATACAACAGCCTCTCCCAACGTGCCCGCATCTCCAGTGAATCTTGGGGAGCTCGCGAATTGTACTGCCCGCGCTGCTCATCCAATTCTCTCGACGTCCTTCCGGGTAACACCCCTGTCTTCGATTATCGCTGTCCAGGTTGTTCTTCCGGCTTTCAGTTAAAGAGCGCAGCCTCTGCTTTCCGGGCCAAGCTCACGGACGGCGCGTATTCGCAAATGCGTGCGGCTATAGTTGGCGGAACGACTCCAAATCTCTTGCTCCTGCAGTACCGACTAAACCCGCTCTCAGTAGTGTCGCTGCTTTTCATTCCCGATTTTGCGTTTACCCTGTCCGCTCTCGAATGCAGACGGCCGCTGGCCTCGACCGCGCGACGTGCTGGTTGGGTTGGCTGCAACATCCTTTTGCAACGGATACCCGGCGATGCTCGGATTTCTCTGGTCCACGAACAACAAGCTGTTCCCGCTAGTGACGTTCGCCGCGCATTTCGAAAGCTCAAGCCCATAGCTTCTCTCGGTGCAGAAAGTCGCGGATGGACGCTCGATGTTTTGAACGTAGTACGCTCCCTCAATAAGAAATCGTTCGAGCTGTCCGAGGTTTACGCGCTCGACGAACACTTGTCTGGCTTGCATCCAAAGAACCGCCATGTCCGCCACAAAATCCGCCAACAGCTTCAGGTCCTTCGGAATGTGGGCATTCTGTCGTTCCGAGGCGATGGGCATTATGAACTAAGGGAGTAGTTTGCTATCAGCTGGCGACCGCGATCCCAACCGCCTCCAAAAACACCTTGTCGTCAGCCGTCAACCGCTCTTCGAACGACGCATTGCGCGCATGCCGGTCATTCGAAACGCGCGCATAGGGCGCGGAGGAGTCTTCGAATAGGGGCTGGAACATCGGCCGCGGCAGATTAATCTTCGGCCACTTCGGGAAATCGCTGTTACTCATAGGGCGGATACCTTCGCTTCGATTCCAGCAGCATTCCCGCCGCCGGGTGAGTCCATTCTTGCCAACGGCCGGACGGAAGGATGTGACTAAGCGCACATCTCTCCATGATTACTGACTGGTACAATTGTCCTATGACTACCAGGCGCCAGGACTCCCCCTTCCCCAACCTCTGCCGTTTCGAATTTTCGGACGGCCGCAACTGCTGCATGCCCGCCGCTGTCGGCAACTATTGCCGTTCCCACGCCGAAATCTACAAATCTCGCCCGCCCCTCGAGGAAGACCTCTCCTCCGAACTCTCGCCATTTTTCTCAGAAGAGGAAGGCAGCCTCGACGTTCATCGTGCACTTGAACGCGTCTTCAAGGCTCTCGCCGCCAAGCGCATCTCCCAACGACGCGCCGCCACCTTCGGCTATCTCGGCCAACTGATTCTTCTCTCCAAGCCCGGCTTCAGCGATCAAGCCGGCATGAGCAAAAGCGAACTCCGCAAGATGGCCGACATCGTGTGCACACTCCTCAAGATGCGCTACGATCCCAACTGGAATCCGAAACTCAACGACTCGAATGTCTCAGAAGCGTGCGAAGAAGCGGCTTCGGGTGCGCACCAGCGCGACCGTCGCGTCGGCTAACTGTCATGTTTTCTTCACCTGCTTTCCCAAAATCCTCGCTAACTCCAACCATTCCCGCACTTACACCCCAAATCGCACCTAACTCCAATTATTCCCGCACATACGGGCCCCCCTAGGGGTGGGGGGTCAGAGTGCGATCGTTTCTTCCACGCTCAAATTGTCGGCGCGCCGACATTCTTGTAGTCCGAGAGCTGCGCTCCCGTTTTGCGCGAATCGATCGGCAACAAAAACGCGCGCGCGGCGAAGAGCTATCACCCTTCGCCACGCGCCTTGGTTCGCTTCGTTGTGCGTCGAGAAAGCCTTAGCTGTTTTGTGCCGCGACTCGCACGCACAGGAGCTGGCCATCGCCGGACGGTGTGTAGTCAACCGCCACGGTCGATCCGACCTTTACGTGGCCCTGCACCTGCGTGTTTTTGTCGACCATGAACTTCATGGATTGTCCATCGTTGCTGCTCACGGTGAACGAGTGGCCCTGGTCACCGATGTCCGTGACCTTGCCGGATACCGATTTCGTATTTTGCTGCGGCGGCTGCTGGTCCGGTTGTTGACCAGGCTGCTGCCCGGGCGCTTGGCCGGGCTGTCCCGGTTGGGGGCGCTGTGGATTCTGATGGGCGTTCAGCATTCCGGGCGCTCCGGCAAGCAACAAGCTACTCAAGGACACGCCGACGAGAAACTTGCGAATCATGAAATTCTTCCTCCTGATGAATTCGGCGGGGGCGGTGGCTTGTTGCATCCTCACTTCCATTCCCGACACGATTTCTCCCCCATCCTGCTACCTTGCTCGCATGGCGTCACTTATTTCTTCCGCGAGAAATGGCACGAGCCGCTGCCAATCACGTCGGCCTGCAAATTTTCCGCACGCCGGGTGATTCTTTCCACGTCTCTTTTGCCTACACCTTTTCCCTGCGCACCCTTACGGAGGAAACCAAGCCGATCGTGTATGCGCGGAAAATACAAAACGCGCGTGCCAAGGCCCCTAGTTGCTCAGCACGCGCGTTCGTTTTGCGGCAGACTCGAACTACTTCCGGGCTAAAGCCCCGGCGCTACGAAGCTGACGAGACTACGGCCGCGCTTCGTACACGATATTGAACGGTGTTTCGGTAGCGCGGCGGAAACGGCTGAAGCCCGCCGAAGTGATAACGTCACGGATTTTCTTTTCTCCCGATTGCGCTCCCAGGCACAATCCGACTTCCTGCGAACGCGAACACGGCGTACACAGCAACGTCGAGAAGGAGTACATCATCCGGCCCACGGGATTCAGATTGTCCTTCAACTCGTCATGGGCAAACGGCTCGACGATCATCCATGTGCCGTCGGAGTGCAGCGACTTCCGGACATGTGCCGCCGCGCCGACCGGATCGCCCATATCGTGCAGGCAATCGAATACCGCGACGAAGTCGTATCCCTTGCCCGGAAATTCCTTGGCCTTGGCGACTTCAAACGTGACGCGGTCCGCGACTCCTTCTTTCTTCGCGGTTTCGCGCGCTGCCTCAATGGATTTGTCGTGATAGTCGAATCCATAGAACTTCGATTTGGGGTACGCTTTCGCGAGCAAAATGGTCGACGCGCCTTTCCCGCAGCCCACGTCAGCCATGCGTGCGCCGGATTCCAGCTTCTCTTGCACGTCCTTCAGCGACGGGATCCAACTGCTCACCAGGTTCGCGGCATACCCGGGGCGGAAGAATTTCTCGCAACCATGGAATACGGCGTCGTCATGCTCGTGCCAACCCATCCCCGCGCCGGTGCGGAACGATTCCGTAATCCGCGGAACCGCGGCCAGCGAGCCGAGCGCAAGCTGGAACGCTCCCGGCAAATACGCCGGAGAATTGTCGTCGGCAAGCGTCATCTGCTGCACTTCGTTCAAGCTGAATTTCTTGGTTGCGTCGTCATAGGTGATGTAACCGCCGGCGGCCTGGGAAGCCAGCCATTCGCGCAGATACCGTTCGTCGGTGTGCGTTTTCGCGGCAAGCTCCGACGAAGTCATCGGTCCCGACGCCAGCGCTTTGTACAGGTTCAGTTTTTCTCCGATCACCACCATGCCTGTGTGTACGGCGGCCCCGAGGTCGCCTACAAATTGGCCCAGGAACGTGTTCAACTGATTCATGTCGACTGCCATTTTTTCTTCTCTCCTTCGTAAGATTGAGCAAACGTCTTGCATAAACGGTCGTTCTGGTTACCCCCATTCGATGCGTAAGGATGGTGAACCGAATCTGACCTGCTTCTGACTTTTTTCTAAACCGCCGTGTCGAGGCACCAAAACTCATCCGTGAATTCGAGCTTTGCGGCGATGGTTTCCGACAAGTTCGGAAAGGATTGTTGACGCTTGGCTTTGCCTGCGCGGCGCTTTTCGCCTCGTGCTCGCAGCGCTTCATCGATCAGAATGCGGAGCAGCCAGCTTCCAAACGCGCCGTCCGATTCGAACTTTGGCGGCTTCGCACAAGCCCTCCGAAAACACGCTTCCACAACGTCGGTGGCAGTCTGCGGCTCGCGGAGCATGCGCAGCGACACGACATACAGCGAATCTCTCCACTTCCAGAACCGCTCCACGAAGACAACGGGGTGTTCCAACGATTGATCCAGGGCTGCTTCCCCTGTGCGCTCGTGCGGCGTCTGGGAATGGAGAGCAAATAACGCGAGCCAGTTCATTTTTTCTCCTTGCGGATTTCTCGAGTTTTTGTGGCGCAAGACAGGTGTTCTATGCGCTTTGCGGAAGGCAAGCGAGTCGCTGGGGGATGCTCGCTAGTTCCAGGTGCAGCTTCGTTCCGTCACAATGCGAGGGTAACAGCGCACCGGGAAGCAGATGTCACGTGGATGTCAATTCGGAGTCAGTTCTTGGCTGTGGAACCGTCCATTTTGGACTATCTTTTTTCTGTTCGCACTTCGTCAAACAGGTATTCGCCGGAGCCGAGTTCTTCCGTTTTTCCACCCGGCAATTTCACGGTGGCTGTGGTGTTCGAGGGAATCGAAATATTCACGACCAATTTGCTTTCGATTTCTCTCCAGCCTGCCGCAACGCGCCCGTACATTGTTTCTACGGATGCGTTCGCAAAGGTCAGACCGCCGCCGGGATGCGGCTCGATGAGGATGTGCTTGTATCCCGGCTTCGCTTCGTCGATCGCGATTCCCGCAACCACGCGATACATCCACTCGCCGATTGCGCCATACGCGTAATGGTTGAAAGAATTCATTCCCGGATTCTGGAAGCTGCCGTCGGGTTTGATGCCGTCCCAGCGCTCCCAGATGGTGGTGGCGCCCTTGGTGACCGGGTACAGCCACGACGGATACTCTTTGCGATTCAGCAGCTGGTACGCTTCATCGAGATGCCCATTGTCGCTGAGCGCTTTGCACAAAACCGGAGTACCAAGAAAGCCGGTGGTGAGATGGCCGAACTTGCGCACGTCCGTGGCGAGTCGCGCAGCGGCTTCTTTGCGCATCTCTGGCGGAAGCAGATCAAAAGCCAGTGCGATGGCGTAAGCGGTTTGCGTGTTCGGCGAAATTCTGCCGTTCGGAGTGACAAATTCTCGCAAAAACGCAGCTTTGATTTTTCCTTCCAGCGCGGCGTATTCGGCCGCGTCTTCTTTCTTCCCTAAAATTGCCGCAGTTTTCGCGAGCAATTCCGTGGAGTGCGCGAAGTACGCGGTCTGCAAGAAGTCTTTGTCGGTGGTGGCACCAGGATAATCCGAGTCTGTAGTGGCGAAGGCCAGCCAATCGCCGAAGCTGAATCCGCTGCTCCAAATGTATTTGTCGGCGGCTTGCTTGCGCATGTACTCGACCCAAGCCTTCATGCTCGGATACTGCTCTTCGAGAATTCGCCGATCGCCAAACGCCTGGTAGACGGTCCACGGCACAACGGTTGCAGCATCGGCCCATCCAGCGGAGGCCGCTTCCCCTTTTCTGGTCTGGTGCGACAACGCATTGGGAATCACATAAGGGACCGCGCCGTCGTCTTCCTGATCCAGCGCGACATCTTTGAGCCACTTCGTATAGAACGCGGCGGTGTCGTGATTGAACGACGCAGTTGCGGCAAAGACCTGCGCGTCGCCAGTCCAGCCAAGGCGCTCGTCGCGTTGCGGGCAATCGGTGGGAACATCGACGAAATTACCTTTTTGTCCCCAAATGATGTTGTTCTCTAACTGGTTCAACAATTCGTCAGAAGTCACGAAGGTTCCGGTGCGTTCCATCGCGGAATGCACCACCACGCCGGTGAAGTTCTCTGGTTCTAAGTCGCCGGGCCAGCCGCTCACCGCGACATAGCGGAAACCCTGAAACGTGAAATGCGGCTCAAAAACTTCTTCCCCTTGCCCTTTGGCGATGTAGCGAATCGTCTCTTTTGCTGCTCGAAGATTCTCGGTATAGAAATTCCCGTTCTCGTCGAGCACTTCGGCGTGCCGCAGCGTGATTTCAGTTCCCGTCGGGGCGGTGACGCGGAATCTTAACCAGCCGACCATGTTCTGGCCCATGTCGAGGACTGTTTCTCCCGCAGGAGTCTTGATCACTTTGACCGGGCGAATCTCTTCGATCGCTTTCACGGGCGGACCGGCGGGCGCAACGAGCTTCGTCTTTGGCGTTTCGACAACGCTCACGCCCTTCCAGCTTTTGTCTTCGAAATCCGGCGCGCTCCAACCCGGTTTTTCCAGCCGAGCGTCGTAAGTTTCCCCGTTGTAGATGTCGGACTCCAACACGGCTCCCGTCGAAGCCTTCCACTTGTCGTCGCTTCCGATGATTTCCCTGCTTCCGTCCGCGTAGATGATTCCCAGTTGCGCGAGCAGCGCGAGTTTTGCGCCGTAAACATCGCGCCCCGGATGCCAAGCCAAACGCCCACGGAACCAGCCGTCGCCGAGCATGGCCGCAAGACAGTTCGGGCCATTCTTAAGCATGTCCGTAACGTCGTAGGTCTGATACTGAAAGCGGAAGTCGTAGGCCGTCCAACCGGGCGTGAGATACTCATCGCCGACACGCTTTCCGTTCAGCTCCAAGGTGTACAAACCCATCGCGCTGGCGTACAGCCGGGCCTTGGTGATTTTCTTTTTCAGTGCAAATTCGCGCCGCAAAAGCGGGGCTGGATTGGACTTCTTCTCGTCCTCGACCAGATTCGGTGTGATCCAGTTAGCCTTCCAATCTGACGGTTCGAGCAGACCCATTTCCCATTTCGCGGTCTTGCTCCAATCGGAAGTGTGGCCGTGATTGTCAGCCACGCGGACTTGCCAGTAATAGATGTGGCCACTTTGGAGCGCCGGTCCGCCGTATTCCAGATGCGCCGATTCGTCGGAGTTCTGCGTGCCGCTGGTCCACAGCGTTTTACCCTTCGCCAGAGCCGCTTCTGATTCGGCGACGCGGATTTCGTAACTGGTTTGCAGGACATTCTTTTCGCTACTCGCGAGCTGCCAGCTCAGGCGCGGCTTGCGGACATCGATGCCGAGGGGATCAATTTTGTATTCGCAACGGAGCTTCTTCACTTCGAGTGCATTCTGCGCAAAAAGAGGGCTGGCGCACACAGCTAGCGCAGCCAGCAACCACACGATTCTATTCATCGTTTGCTCCTCGAACTCTTGGAATAACTCTATACCCAGTCGGGTAAGGACGGAGACATCGTGCGGACATGGGGCCGCAGCAATGCGCCCCTACAAAGAACCGATTAGGCTTTCGGGGATTTGGTCTTGAGCAGCGCGCTGATGTTGGCGGGATTCATCGGGAGTTTGCGCGGACAGACGCCTGTGGCGTCGTGAATCGCGGCGGAGACAGCAGGAGGCACCAGGGCGTTCGCAGCTTCGGAGCCGCCGCCAAAGCCTTTGTCGTCGCGCGACACCTGAACAACCTGAATTTCCGGCATCTCTTCCATGGTGAGGATTTTGTATCGGCTCCAGTTCGTGCTGGTCACTTTGGATTTGTCGAAGGTGACTTCTTCTTTCAACGCCTCGCTCAAACCCATCACCACGCCGCTTTTCATGCAGCGATCCAATTGCCGCGGGTTGATGATCTTTCCGGGCTCGCCACCGATGGTGAACCTGGTCACTTTTACTTCACCGGAGTTCGGCACAACGGAGACTTCGGCGATGCCGACCCAATAAGCATTCTCACGAATCATCAAGCACATACCGCGGCCTTTCACGGGCGTGGAACCGGTGTGGCGCGCACCACGATGCGGAGAGGGCCGAGTCTCCCAATTCGCAGCCTTCGCCGTGGCATGGAGCAGATGGATCATCCGCTCGTCTGTGGTGTGCGCCAGGCGGTATTCGATTGGATCAGCACCTGCCATAGCTGCGGCTTCGTTCATTAAGCCTTCGAGGGCAAAGTTCTGCTGACGCTGCCCTGGAGTGCGCATGATGTTGCCGCGCAGCCCGCCATTCGGTGAGTCGGCAGCGAGATTCGGCATGCCGTAGGCGTCTTCCAGGCGGTTGCCAATTTTGTCGTAGGCCCATTCCGTAGCGAGGAAGTTGCCGGGCTTGGATGTAGCGGTCGGCATTCCCGCAAGAAGTGCGCCGAGCGGCCGCGGGTCGAACATATGCGGCGAGTATTGCGCGCTGTGCAGAGCGATGATGTGCCCTTTTTCATCGAGTGCCGCGCTGAGGTCGGAAACCCACGCGGGCGACACCGTCGACCAAGCGAGATCTTCTTGCAACGTCCACTGCACGCGCACCGGCTTGCCTGTCAGCTGCGAGAGGATGACAGCGTCAGCTTCCGCCCCATCACCGCCAAGCGTGGTGCGGCCGTACTGTCCGGACTGATCCATCCAGCGCACCACGACTTTGTCGACGGGGACACCGAGCATATAGGCGATGCGCGCACGCAGCCCTTGCGACTGCGCGGAATGCGTCCAGATGGTCACGCTGCCATCGCTTTTCACATCAGCAACCGCGACGAACGGCCCGATGGGCGCGTGGCGCACGTATCCCTGCTCGTAGGCGGTGGAAATTTTCCTGATAGCGGATTGCAGCGCGGCGGTGGTTTCGGCAGCCTTTCCCTTGCTCTCGGACGGCTTTTCCCATTTGTAATCGCGAATTGCTTTGGTGACGTTCTCGCTTCCGGGCAGACCGAACCAGTCGTTCCACTTGGTGGAGCCGGCGACGCTCAGCGCGGCCTGCACAGCTTCCCATTCGTTGGGAGAAACAACGGCGAGCAGATTGCCCTTCTGAACCACCTGCGCGCTTGGAAACTGTTTTTTGTCGATAACGCCGGCGGAAACCAGCGTCGAACCTAAGGTCTCCGGACGAACCATGCGAGCGTGCAGCATTCCAGGCAAGGTGACATCGCAGCTCCATTCTGTTTTGCCGGTGATTTTGTCGGGAATATGCCCCGCGGGAAACGATTTTCCGATGACTTTAAAGTCGGCGATCGCCTTCATTGGCGGATCGCCTTGAACGGTAATTCCGTCGAGCGAACTCATGCCCACCCACCCGTTCGGGTCGGGTTGTGGCAGCGCTCCCTTGACGGGAATTTTCAACTCGAGATGCTGCCCTTGCACTAGTTCGCCATAACTCATTTTCTTGCCGCCACCGGAAATGACGCCATCGGCGACGTTAAGCGACGAGACCGGAACGCCGAGTTGCGTGGACGCGAGACCCAGCAACGTCTGATAGGTGTACGCCGCCACTTTCCTGACGTTATTCATGCCGAAGAGGAAGCCCGCGGAATATCCGCCATCCGGCGTGCGGTCGGTGTCGCCCATAATGAGCGTGATGGTTTCGGGCCGGACGTTCAGTTCTTCGGCGATGGTCTGCGGATAGTAGCCGGTAATGCCGACGCCGGTTTCGGTCCTCCCCGTCCGCGCCACGATGGTGTTGTCGCTGCGAATCTCGAGCCAGGAGGCCACCGTGGTGGGGTCGATGGAAGAACTTGTATTTTCGGCAGCTGCGGCGCGGGCAGCAAATCGCGCTGGAATCGCTAACGAGACGAATAGGGCTCCGCCAGTTTTGACAAAGCCGCGGCGGGAGATGGTTGCGGGCAATGCGGTGGCTTCGCGCTGCGTCATCGCGCCGCTCCCTTCATGGCCTGGGCGGCGCGCTGCACCGCGTCGATAATCGCGGAATAGGTGCCGCAGCGGCACAAATGCGGTGAGGGCGGAGTGTTGGTGAATGCATCCTTGATCTGCGCAACGGTGGGATTCGGATTTTTCGCAAGCAGTTGCACCGCGGCAATCATCATGCCGCTCTGGCAGTAGCCACATTGGGGAACCTGTTCGTCGATCCACGCCTGCTGGACGGGATGCAGTGGCGCGGCCGATTCACTGGCGCTCAAACCCTTTTGTGCGGCCCAGACCGCTGGAAGGCCCTCGATGGTAACGACCTGTTTTCCGGCGGCGTATGAAAGTGGGGTAACGCAAGTGCGGATCTCTTCTCCATCGAGCAGGACCGCACAGGCACCACACTGCGCCATGCCGCAGCCCATCCTGGGGCCCGTTAGTTTCAGTTCATTACGCAGGACGAAAAGGAGCGGCGTGTCGGGCTCAGAGGCAACGGTCTCTTTTCTGCCGTTCACGGTGAAGGTCACAGGATCAGACACAAACCCTCCAGAGTTAGCTTGGATTTCAGGTTAACGGCTTAGATGCGGAACGAGATGCCGGGTAAGGTGCTTTTTACAATTTTTCATAACTTGTGCCGGCGGCGTGCGCCTATCGCAGCGAGCGATTGGCCATGGATAAGTAATAGGGCGACGCCACCGTAAAGATTCGATCGTTGCCCTTCGCGAGCAACGTCCACTGCAGCAACCGCGCGCGCTGGTTGTGGAGCAGATATTCGTACCACTTCTCTTCCACCAGTTCAGGGATAACCACAATAATCTGCCGGTCCGGATGCGTTTCTGAAAGCTCGAGGACAAACTGCACAACAGGGACCACCACAAAACGGTACGGCGACGCCAGAATCTTTAAAGCAGGGCGCACTTCGCCCGATTGGCGGCAAGG
>Ga0335080_10007636_pt1 | contig 11226 bp, 11 predicted proteins | sample Lox_Sample_34_FD_206720 | JGI IMG/M metagenome (GOLD analysis project Ga0335080, IMG submission 206720) | Soil microbial communities from Loxahatchee National Wildlife Refuge, Florida, United States - Lox_Sample_3.4 | ecosystem: Environmental > Terrestrial > Soil > Wetlands | place: USA...
TATGGCTGACCGCCTCGGGCATTCTGTTGATCAATATCTCGCTATTCGTCGGTGAGTTCGCAAAGACCGGCTGGGTGGCGTATGCACCGCTCAGCGAACTACAATTCTCCCCCGGCGTTGGTGTCGACTATTATCTCTGGTCGCTGCAGATCGCCGGCGTCGGCACATTGATGGCCGGGATCAATTTCGTCACCACCATTCTAAAAATGCGGGCGCCCGGCATGGGATACATGCGCATGCCGGTGTTCTGCTGGACTGCGCTCGCCTCCAATATGCTCATTGTCGTCGCCTTTCCGGTCTTGACCGCGACTTTCGCGATGCTGTTGCTCGACCGCTATCTTGGCTTCCACTTCTTCACGCTTTCGGGCCAGGGCAACCAGATGATGTATGTCAATCTGTTCTGGGTCTGGGGCCACCCGGAAGTCTACATCCTCGTTTTGCCGGCGTTCGGCGTTTACTCAGAGGTTGTCGCGACGTTCTCCGGCAAGCCGCTGTTCGGCTACCGCTCGATGGTCGGTGCCACTTTGGCGATTTCCGTTCTCGCTTACGCCGTCTGGCTGCACCACTTCTTCACCATGGGCGCCAGTGCAGATGTCAATGGCTTCTTCGGGGTCATGAGCATGATCATCGCGGTGCCAACGGGCGTCAAAATCTTCAACTGGCTGTTCACGATGTATGGCGGGCGTGTTCGGTTCTCGGTGCCGGTCCTGTGGGCCATCGGCTTCATGGTGACGTTCGTCGTCGGCGGCTTGACCGGCGTGATGCTGGCCGTGCCCCCCATCGATTTCCAGGTGCACAACAGCCTCTTCCTTGTTGCGCATTTCCACCACGTCATCATCCCCGGTGTCGTGTTCGGCGTCTTCGCTGGCTACATGTATTGGTTCCCCAAGGCATTCGGCTTCACGCTCGACGAACGCTGGGGCCGACGTGCGTTCTGGTGCTGGTTCATCGGCTTCCATCTCGCTTTTATGCCGCTCTACGTGTTGGGACTGATGGGCATGACGCGACGGATGCAGCACTACGACAATTTGAGCTGGCAGCCATGGCTGATCGTGGCCGCGATCGGCACCTTCATCATTCTAATAGGTGTCGTCTGTCAGGTCGTGCAGCTCATTGTGTCGATCCGCCACCGTGAGGAGTATCGCGATGTGACAGGCGATCCCTGGAACGGCCGAACGCTGGAATGGTCGACAGCATCTCCGCCTCCGGCCTGGAATTATGCCGTGTTGCCGCATGTCACTGGCATAGATGCGTTTTGGACCAGCAAACAGCGCGCGCACGCAACGCAAGACAAACCTTCGCCGCTACGTGATTACGAGCCGATCGAAGTGCCAAAAAACAGTGCGATCGGCTTCGTGAACGCGTTCTTTGCGGTCGTCATCGGCTTCGCGATGATCTGGCACATCTGGTGGATGGCCGTCCTTGGGTTGGCCGGCGCGTTCGCGGCGGTCCTTGTATTCGCCTTCCGTGGTGAGGACGAGACCGAGATTCCGGCCGATCGGATCGCCCAGTTCGATCGCATTCACCCGGCGGAGGTCGCGCTATGAACGTTGCTGTCGCCGTCCATGATATCCAGCCCGAGATTCTGATCAGCGATACCGAAGCCGGCCCCGCCCCGAAGCGAATCGTCGTTGGCTTCGGATTCTGGATCTTCTTGTTAAGCGACATCGTGATGTTCTCCGCGCTCTTTGCGAGCTACGCGGTGCTCGTCAATGCGACCGCCGGAGGCCCGACCGGCGCCCAGTTGTTCAATCAAGCCAGCGTCGCGCTTGAAACGGCCTGTCTCCTTCTTTCGAGTTACACCTGCGGGCTGATGTCATTGGCGATCCAGTCGCGAAGGTATGCCATCACGTATGCGTGCGCCGTGGTTACATTCGCTCTCGGCGCCGCGTTCCTCACTCTCGAGGTGCGGGAATTCGCCACGATGATTGCCATCGGCGCGAGCCCTCAACGCAGCGCGTTTCTTTCTGCCTTCTTTGCGCTCGTCGGTTGCCACGGGTTGCATGTCAGCGCCGGCCTAGTATGGCTGACGGTCATGATGGCGCAGGTCGCAGTCAAAGGCTTTGCCGCCAAAGTGCAGCGTCGCCTGTTCTGTTTTGCCCTGTTCTGGCATGCGCTCGACATCATTTGGGTCGGACTATTCTCGGTCGTTTACTTGATGGGAGTCATTCAATGACCGAAGCACGTCATGATCGAGCATCCGGAGACAGCTCAAACCCGGGCAATGCGCGAGCCTTGTCCGCCTCCGAGGTGCTGGTCTACACAACCGGACTGTTCCTGGCCGTCATTCTCACGGCGACTTCATTCTGGGTTGCCAATACGTCCGTTCTCTGGGGACCCGGGGTACCCTTGGGGCTTGCCGTACTCGCCATCGCCCAGATGGGTATCCATCTCGTATTCTTTCTGCACGTCACGACCGCACCGGACAAGACCAACAATGTGTTGGCGCTCGCGTACGGCGTGCTGGTCGTAACGCTGGTCATATCCGGCTCGCTCTGGATCATGGCCAACCTGCACGCGAACATGATGCCGAATATGCCCATGTAGGACTGAGCCACGACGACTCTCTAAAACGCCGAGGGATTGTGCAAATGGAACTCACGGCTCTGCTGCTGTCGCGACTTCAGTTCGCTTTTACGGTCTCTTTCCGTCATCTTCCCATCATTCACGATTGGGTTGGCAGCGTGGCTCACCGTGCTTGAGGCGCTACACCTCGCGACGGGAAGACCCGCATATCGTCAGGTTTTCGAGTTCTGGCTCAAGATTTTCGGCTAATTCCGAACCTCCAGCTGATGAACCTGCAATGCAGGACTAACCGCGGCATGGCAAGCGTGACCCAATCTCTTGGCGCAGGCGATGAAACGGCGCGTGCCGTACCCAGCGATCCGCTCGAGGTCCTGCTTTGGTTCGGCTGCGTAACGCTAAATGCTGGCGGTCCGGCGTTTCGGGTTCGTGAATGGATGGGAGAACTAGCACGCAAAATGGGCTTTAGTGCTCTGTCCGTGAGCTTCACTCTGAACGGCATAATCGCCAGCGTTCATCGCGGTAGCGAGCGAGTCACGTTGATGCGCGAGATTGAACCGCCCGGGGTTAATTCTTGGAAAATCGGCGAATTGGAAAAGCTTGCGCAAGCTGTGAGGCCCGGTCAGTCGCCGAAGGACATTGCGCTGAAAATCTCCAAAATCGAAGCCACGCCGCCGCGCTATTCGGTCGGCCAGACTGCCGCAGCTATGGGCGCCGCTTGTGGCGCATTCGCATTTCTCAACGGCGGAGGCGGCCTCGAAGTTGTGGCTGCCGGGATCGGCGGCGCCGGCGGTCAATGTCTTAGGTCGCTGCTGCTTTCTCGAAGCCAAATCAACCACTTCGGTATCACTGCGCTTTGCGCCATAGCGGCTTCCGGAATCTACGCATTGATTGTGATCGTATCCATGCACACTGGATTTAGTAATGCGCGCCATACTGCTGGTTTGATTTCCTCGGTATTGTTTTTGCTACCTGGCTTCCCCTTGGTCGCGGCGCTCCTCGACCTTTTAAAATATCAGACACTTGTTGCGGTGACCCGCTTTGCGCACAGCGCTATGATACTATTGGCTGCTATTTTCGGTCTTAGCTTGGTAGTGGCGGTTATTGGATTTGACGTGTCGGCTCCGCCAACACTTGAGCTCTCGGAGCCACTGAAATTGCTATTGCGTGCGTTTGCCAGCTTTGCCGGTGGCTGCGGGTTTGCAATTTTGTACAACAGCTCCTCACGCGCCGTATTCGCGGTCGGATTGTTGGCGCTGGGAGCAAACGAATTTCGCCTCGCGTTGCACGACGCAGGTATGATGTTGGCAACCGCGACATTTCTTGGAGCGCTTGCTGTAGGGCTCGTAGCGTCGATAGCGCATCGGCGTCTCAAAGAACCGCGCATAGCAATCACCGTGCCAGGCACCATCATTATGGTGCCCGGCCTATACGCAGTCGAGATGATTGTATTGTTCAATCAAGGACACACGCTTGACTCTCTGCAGGCGGCTGCGTCATTCACTTTTGTCATCGGTGGGATGGCAATTGGATTGGCGGTAGCGCGATTGATGAGCGAGCGTGTCCCGGGAATTATCTCGCACTCAAGCCGAGACCAGCCGACATCACGGCTGTAACGCCGCCGCCTCATTGCTGTATAGACGTACCTGCGCGCGCTGCGTCACGCCTCCAGTGCGCTCGCCATTCGCTTAACAGCAGAGTGGCCTAAGTCGATCAGAGTCATGCATCAACGATCAGCGTCAAACTCCATTATCAAGAGTTCGCTTAGTGCTTGATTGCGCCTGAACGAATTTAGATTCCTAAACGCCATTTTAATAGCATGCCACCATCCGGTTTTCTATTTTTTGCGCTGTAGCGGCGCTTAGGTGGCGGGTTATCCCAGATTGGGCACTTCGAGAAGAGCGGGCCTACCTGAATTTAAACCACAGTTCGCCTACGCAAGCCGTTTATGGAGACCGGTAATGTCGAACTCTCTCGCCCCCAAGCTCGTCGCAGAATTCATCGGTACCTTCGCGTTTGTGTTCATCGGCGCGGGCGCGGCAGCCGTAATCGGGAGCGGTGCCGGTCTCAGCGGTATTCTCGCGGTCGCCTTCGCTCACGGGCTGGCCATCATGGTCTTCGCCTTCGCTTACGGCAATATTTCGGGTGGCCACATGAATCCGGCGGTCACCCTCGGTGTGCTCGCCGCCGGTGCTATGCACGTTGGGGACGCGCTCGGCTATATCGCAAGCCAGTTCGTTGGTGGCATCGCCGGCGCCCTGCTATTGCGGACCGTGCTCGGTGGCGCTGCGACAGGACTCGGCATGCCGCAGCTCGCGCACGATCTCGTGCTTGGAGCGACAACGGTTACGATCACGCCTGTCGCGGGATTCGTGATCGAAGCAGTGCTCGCCTTCTTCCTGTCGACCGCCGTGCTCAGCGCTGCGGTTGCAGGCCGCGCCGGCAATCTTGCGCCGCTCGCTATCGGAATGACAGTCACGCTGAATATCATTATGGGCGGGGCCTTAACCGGGGCACCGTTCAATCCAGCACGCGCACTTGGTCCAATGGTGGCCACCGGCGGTTTCACCAATGCTTGGCTCTATATGACGGCTCCGCTCGTGGGTGCGGTAATCGCCGCCATCGTGCACTCGGGCTTGACGCGGCTTGCCTACGAGCGGCGGATCATCGCACCGGCGGCTGCTATGCCAGCCGAATGAGCACCGTTCATCTTTGGAGCACGTCGCATGACTGAAACACAACAGCGCGTGGTTAGGGTCTCTGAAAGCGGCAACGGACCGTATTCACAAATCGTGACCGCCGGCAGTCACACTCTATCCGCTGACGAGCCGCAGGCGGTTGGCGGCAGTGATGTCGGCCCCTCCCCATACGAATACCTTCTGGCTGGCCTTGGAGCGTGTACGGCCATGACATTGCGGTCCTACGTTACACGTCACAATTGGGGGGTCGATCCAATCAGCGTTGAGCTGGAACATGAAAAGATTGTGGTCACCGGCGGCGTAGTCGATAGGTTCCGTCGAGTTATTCATCTCGAAGGTAACATCAGCGAGGAACAGAGACTAAAGCTGCTCGAAATCGCCGAAACGTGTGCGGTGAGTCAGACGTTGCGGCGAGTCTCCACAGTTGAAACGAAATTGGCGGGCAGCTTCGAACTAAGTCCTGCCTGACACGGCATTCAGCCGATCCAAATCGAACGATAGCATGGCGATCGCTGCCGGCAGCAATTGCTTCGGCACTAAACTTTCATACTGCGATTCGCGCATTTTTCATTTTCGAATTTAAATACCTAAACCGCAATTTAATAGCGCCTCGCTCCGAACCTCTTATTTTGAAGTGGTCGCGAACAATTTAGCCGAGCGGACGTGAGCTCGAAAACCAACATATCTGCCGCCACTCAAACGATCGGAGATTCGAAATGGCACTTGCAACCGCAACCTTGAGCCCGAGCCCGAGCGTGGTCGCAAAGCCAGCGACGCCGCCAAAGCAGCATAAGCCGCTGCCCGCGCCGAATAGCGACTTCTATTCGCTCTATGAAACCTTGAACACCGACGAACTCGCGATCGTCAAGCGGGTCCGCACGTTCATGGAAACCAAAGTCGCACCCGTCATCACAAAATACTGGGTGGACGATGCCTTTCCCTTCGAACTCCTGCCGGCTGTGAAAGAGCTCGGGATTGGCGGACTTGCCATGCAAGGCTACGGCTGCGCCGGTGGGAGCCTGGCGCTCTTAGGTTTCGTGCAAATGGAAATCGCGCGTGTCGATCCGTCGTTCTCGACTTTCAATGGCGTACACAACGGTCTGGCGATGGGCTCCATTTACATCGATGGATCTGAAGAACAGAAGCAAAAGTGGCTGCCCCCGATGGCCCGCTTCGAGAAGATCGGTTGTTTTGGGCTGACTGAGCCGCTGGTGGGCTCGGGTGCGAGCGGCGGCCTGCTGACCACGGCCAAGCGCGAGGGCGACAACTGGATTATCAACGGTGAGAAGCGATGGATCGGCAACGCCCCCTGGTGTGACGTCTCGATCATTTGGGCGCGCGATCTCGCCGACAACCAGGTGAAGGGCTTCATCGTTGAGAACAAGACGACGCCCGGCTTTAGCGTTGAGAAGATCGAAAACAAGATCGCGCTCAAGGTCGTCCAGAACGGCCACATCACGCTCAAGGACGTTCGCGTGCCGGAGGCAAACCGCCTCCAGGGCGGCAACTCCTTCCGCGACACCGCCAAAGTCCTGAAGATGACACGCTTCGCGGTCGCATGGATGGCGACCGGATGCGCGATGGGCGCTTATGAGGCCGCGCTCAAATACGCGCAGGAGCGCATGCAATTCGGCAAACCGATCGCCTCGTTCCAATTGGTTCAAGACCTGCTTGCCAAAATGATCGCCAACATCACGGCTTCGCAGTGCCTGATCGTGCGCCAAGCGCAGCTGCACGAAGAAGGCAAGCTGACGGACGCCCATGCGGCGCTCGCCAAGGCATTCTGCACGGCCAAGTGCCGCGAGACCGTCGCCTGGGCCCGCGAGCTGCTCGGTGGCAACGGGATCGTCGCCGATTACAAGGCTGCACGGTTCTTTGCGGATTGCGAAGCGCTCTACTCCTACGAAGGCACCTACCAGATGCAAAATCTGATCGTCGGCAAGGCCATCACTGGCCTTGGCGCCTTCGTGTGACGCGCTGCATGGGCCGGGGCTCGTTCCCCGGCCCCGATTTCAGTTCAGGAGAGAGAATATGGCCCAAGCAGCTGCAACACTTTCAACCTCACCCATGACCGTGCCAGAAGCGTCGCCGGTGCCAGCCCTTACACTCGCGAATGTCGCGTACCAAAAAAGGGGTGCCGTCGCCTATGTAACCGTTAACAGGCCCAAGGTGATGAATGCGCTGAACAAGGCGACTTGGGCGGATCTGCAAGCCGCGTTCGAGGACGCACGAAACGACGCGTCCGTGCGCGGCGTCATTCTGACGGGCGCCGGCAATAAGGCATTCATCGCGGGCGCCGATATCAGCGAACTCGCGCGTGTCACGGCCTTCGAAGCCGAGCAGTCGAGCCGTTTCGGACAGGATGTCCTCGACCTGATCGAGAACCTCGGCAAGCCGGTGATCGCGGCAATCAACGGCTTTGCGCTCGGCGGCGGCTGCGAGACGGCGATGGCCTGCACCATCCGGATCGCCGTGGATGCGGCGAGATTCGGTCAGCCCGAAGTCAAACTGGGGCTTCTTCCCGGTGGTGGCGGGACCCAACGTTTGCCGCGACTCATCGGAAAGGGTCGCGCCCTGCAACTCATTCTGTCCGGAGAAATGATCAGCGCCCAGGAGGCCTACCGCATCGGCCTCGTCAACGAGGTCGTTCCGGCGGCCGATCTGATCCCCCGGGCCGAGGCAATTCTCAAATCGATTGCCGGCAACGCTCCGATCGCGATCAAGTTTGCGCTTGAGGCCGCGAACAAAGGACTGGAGACGAGCCAAAGCGAAGGTCAATTGCTCGAAGCTTCGTACTTCGGACTTTGCGCCGCGACAGACGACAAGAAGGAGGGCACGTCTGCCTTTCTCGAAAAGCGGGCGCCCCAATTCCGCGGACGCTGAGAAGCCTTGCACCCACGATGATTCAGGAGACACCAATGGCAAGTGACAACATTTTCTCCGGACTCAAAGTCGTGGACTTGGCAAGTTTCATCGCGGGTCCCAGCGCCGCGGTTATCTTGTCCGACTTCGGCGCGGACGTCATCAAGGTGGAGCCACCGAACGGCGACCTTTGGAGAATTGGCCACAAGATCCCACCGCAACCTCAGGCGAGCGACCCTTATCCCTTTCATCTAGCTAACCGGAACAAGCGCGGTATCACACTCGATTTGAAGTCGCCGAGCGCGCAGCAGGTCCTCGAACGCCTGGTCAAATGGGCGGATGTCTTCATCGTCAACACGCCGCATCCCGCACGAAAGAAATTAAAGTTGGAATATGACGACGTCGCGCAGTGGAATTCGCGTCTGATCTATGCGGACCTCACCGGCTTCGGCGAAAAAGGTCCCGACGCCAACCTGCCTGGATTCGATATCACGTCATATTGGGCTCGAAGCGGCTTGCTGTCCATGACGCGGGACGCTGGCGAGCCGCCAACCTGGCCGGTGGCCGGCAGCGGCGACAATGCGACGGCCGTCGGCTTGTATTCCGCGATCGTGACGGCGCTTTACCGGCGCGAGCGCACGGGCAAGGGATCTTATGTCACCACTTCGTTGCTGGCCGAGGGTGTCTGGTCGGCAAGTGTTTCGATTCAGGCCGCGCTGTGCGGGGCGAAGTTTTTCGCCCCCCACGACCGGAAGAACCCTGCAAATGCGGCGCTGAACGTCTACCGCGCTTCGGACGACACCTGGTTCGTCCTCATCGTCACACCTGACAAGTTCGCCGCCGTGGCGAAAGCAATCGGCCGCGCGGATCTCCTGACGGATCCCCGGTTCTCAGATCCGGCAAAGTTGACGCAGAACATGCATCAGCTAGCGACAATTCTCGACGAGGTCTTCAGCTCCCAGCCGATGAAGTATTGGTACGAAGCCTTCAGCGGCCCTCACGTGACGTTCGGCGCCGTGCGCGGGCCGCAAGAAGTCGTCAACGACCCGCAACTACGGGCGAATGACATTGTTGTTCCGCTCGAAGGCGCCGGCGGCAAGCTAACCTCGACAATCAGCAGCCCCATTCAAGTGCATGGCGTCACCAAAGTGCCTGCGAAGCGCGCTCCGGAACTCGGAGAGCACAACAAACAGGTCCTTGAGCAGCTCGGGTTCAACGCGACCGAAATCGACGGCTTGCAGGCGAGCGGCACAGTTCCGAAGGCAAAAGTCGGCACTTTAGTGGCTGCCGAATAGGTTGCTGCTGGCGCATGTGCAGAAATTTGGAATGAGGAAGAAGCGTACATGGAAGGCGCAGCACGAACCGGGACTCTGTGGCGCATTGCGACCGCGCGCATGCCGACGAAGTGGGGCGTGTTTGAGGCTGTCGGGTACGAGCGCGATGCCATAAATCGCTTTCAGGAGGTCGAGACCGCGTTGGCGATTGTCATGGGCGATCTGGCCCAGGATACACCGTTGCTGCGCGTGCATTCGCAGTGCTTCACCGGCGAAGCCCTAGGTTCCCTGCGTTGCGATTGTTGCGACCAACTCTCAATGGCCTTGCAAGCCATCGCCGAAGAAGGCCGCGGGCTGGTGATCTACGAATACCAGGAAGGCCGCGGCATTGGCCTGATGGCGAAGCTGCAGGCCTACGAGCTGCAGGATGCAGGCATCGATACCGTGGAAGCCAATCATGCCCTCGGGTTCAAGGCTGATTGCCGCGACTTCAGCCTACCGGCGGCAATTCTGCACGACCTCGGCGTCAGCCGGGTGCGCATTCTGACGAACAATCCGCGCAAGGCACGCGCCTTGTTTGATGCCGGCATCGAGGTTGTCGCTCGGATTCCCTGCGAGGCTACGCCGACCCCGTACTCCTTGGCTTACCTGCAAGCAAAGAAGGAAAAGATGGGTCACGTATTGAGCCTCCACCAGAACAGCGGCACCGATCAGAGGAACGGGCATCAATCTACGGTGCAATCGCCCAAGCGGCGTCCCGCGGCGAACGACACTGTTAGCCTGCAGGGTAGCGGCCGGCAGCGAACTCAAGGAATCGACGTCCAACTTTGAAGACGAGAGGAAAAGTCATGTCTGAACTCCAGGCCACCAAGTCGAGACCCGCATCGGGCAACAAGGCCGCGGCCGGTCGATTGTTCGTTCTCGAGCTCAATGCCGGCCGTATTCATTCGATGAATCCTGACGGCTCAGACAAAACGACCATCGTGACCGATTGCCGGCTCCCCGACGGCATCGCGGTGGATACCCAAGCGGGTCACATCTATTGGACAAATATGGGCATCCCGAGTGTGGACGATGGCTCGATCGAACGCGTCGACCTCGACGGAAAGCATCGCAAGGTCATCGTGCCGCAAGGCATCACTTTTACACCAAAGCAGATTCACCTCGATAAGAAGAACGGCAAGCTGTATTGGTGCGATCGCGAGGGCATGCGAGTCATGCGCTCGAATCTCGATGGTTCACAAGTGCAAACGCTCGTCGAGGCAGGCCGTGGCGATGTCGACCGACGCGATCAGACCAGATGGTGCGTCGGCATCACGATCGACCCCAAGCGGCAGAAAATCTATTGGACTCAGAAGGGCCCGGATAATGCCGGTCTAGGCCGCATCTTCCGCGCAAATGTCGAAATCCCGAAGGGCGAGAGCGCGGCCAACCGCAGCGACATCGAAGTCCTGTTCGCCGACCTTCCAGAACCGATCGACTTGGAGCTCGATCTGCAAGAGCGAGTGCTCTATTGGACCGACCGCGGCGATCCACCGCGCGGCAACACAGTGAACCGCGCGCCGATCGATGCGACGCCCATCCCCGCTCCGCAAATCGTGCTGACGCATCTGATGGAAGGAATCGGCCTCGCTCTGGACGTTCGAGGTGGCCGCATGTTCGTGACGGATTTCGCCGGTTCGGTCTATTCGGCGAGGCTCGATGGATCGGAAGAGAAAAATTTCCTGTTCGCACAGGGCAACCTCACCGGCGTCGCCTACGCCGAAATCTGAGAATCTCATCAAAGGAGAAACGGCTATGTCCACAAATAAACCCATTCGTCGCGTCGCCATCATCGGGACCGGCGTCATCGGCGCGAGCTGGGCGGC
>Ga0335080_10007637_pt1 | contig 11225 bp, 7 predicted proteins | sample Lox_Sample_34_FD_206720 | JGI IMG/M metagenome (GOLD analysis project Ga0335080, IMG submission 206720) | Soil microbial communities from Loxahatchee National Wildlife Refuge, Florida, United States - Lox_Sample_3.4 | ecosystem: Environmental > Terrestrial > Soil > Wetlands | place: USA: Florida...
AGGAAGGCGGCGGCGAGGACGCCACGACGCTCGATGCCCAGGCGCGGCTCAGCCGCCCGGGCACCGTGGCCGGCACACCTGCGTACATGTCTCCGGAGCAGGCCGCGGGCGGCGCGGTCGACGCGCGAAGCGACGTCTTCTCCTTCGGGGCGGTGCTCTACGAGATGGTGACGGGCCGGCGGCCGTTCGGGGGCGGCTCGACGGCAGAGATTCTCGCCTCGCTTCTGAAGGAGCAGCCGAAGCCGCCGAGTGAGGTCGCGCCCGAGGTACCGAAGGAGCTGGAGCGGATCATCCTGCACTGTCTCCGCAAGGACCCGGCCCGGCGCTTCCAGCACATGGTGGACGTGAAGGTCGAGCTCGAGGAGCTCAAGGAGGAGTCGGACTCAGGATTGACAGCCCCGACAGTGCGAGCGCCTCTCCGACGCGGCCTCTGGGTTGCGGCGGGGCTGGTAGGCGCGCTCGCGGTGGCGACGGGTGGCTTCCTCCTTTGGCGCTCGCGGCGCCCGGAGCCGCCCGCGCCCTATCTCGTCCCCCTGACCACGACCGCCGGCGACGAGAACTACCCCACGTTCTCCCCGGACGGCGATCAGGTCGCCTTCGCGTGGAACGGGGAGAAGGGTGACAACTGGGACATCTACGTCAAGATGGTCGGGTCTAGCGAGGCCCGTCGCCTCACGACGGACCCGGCGGCGGACACGTTGCCCAGCTGGTCCCCAGACGGGCGCCAGATCGCTTTCGTGCGCTCCTCCGCCGGAAGCTACACCGGCACAATCCACGTCATCTCGCCCCTCGGGGGAGCCGACCGGAAGGTGAGCGACCAGCCGGTCGCCGTGGGGCAGCTGTCGTGGTCGCCGGACAGCCGGTGGCTGGCGACGGGGGCGCCATTCCTCTACGCGCTGATACGGAGCGACCTGCCCCGAGGCATCCGACTCGTCGACGTCTCGAGCGGCGAGACCCGGTCGGTCACAGCTCCGCCCGAACCGACGTACCACACCTACCCTGCTCTCTCACCTAACGGACGCCGTCTCGCCTACGCGTCCTGCTCCAGCGGCTGGGCGAGCTGCCATCTCGAGGTCTCCGAGTTCAGATCGGACGGCGTAGCGAAGGGGGCCGCTCGACCCGTGACGCGCGGAGGCATCGCTCCGGCGGGCCTGGCCTGGACGCGTGACGGCACGTCCCTGGTGTACGGCGACGCAGTCAGCGGAAACCGGCTGTGGCGTGTCAGCCTCCAGGGGGACGAGCCGCCCCGGCAGATCGAAAGCGCCGGCTTCAACGCCGCTTGGCCGGCGATTGCGGCGTCCCGAGACCGGCTGGCGTTCGTCCGGTTTCAGGCCCGTTGGGGCATCTACCGATTCGAGGCCGGCCGTCCGGCCGTGGCGGTCGTCGTCTACTCCTTCAACGACTGGAATCCACACCTATCGCCCGACGGGAGCCGTATCGCCTTCGAGTCGAACCGCGGAGGCGCGGGGCACGAGATCTGGCTGGCCGCGGCCGACGGCTCGAACTCGACCCAGCTCACGCACGGGCCGGGGCTGTGGCAGGGATCGGCCCGCTGGTCGCCGGACGGCCGCCGGGTCGCCTTCGATTCCTACGGCGAGGACGGAAAGTCGGACATCTGGACGATCGACCCCGATGGAGGGTCGCTGCGTCGTCTCACGTCCAGCCCCGCGGCTCACACCATGCCGACGTGGTCCCACGACGGCCGCTTCGTGTACTTCACCTCCCAACGCGCCGGCACTGAGACGATCTGGCGCGTCCCCGTTGCCGGCGGGCCTGAAGAGGAGGTGACTCACACCGGAGGTGGACGCTGTGAGGAGGCGGCCGACGGCCAGACGCTCTTCTTCCAGCGCGCCTCCTTCGGGGATTCGCCGCTCCTGGGGGTGTCCCTCGCTGGCGGCCAGGAGCGAACGGTCATCGATTGCGTGCCCCGCTTCGGCTATGCGCTCAGCCGGGCAGGCATCTACCACGAGGGCTGCGGCGGCGACCCGCGCGTCGTGCCGCTCTTGCTGCGGGACACGGCGACCGGCGGGGACCGGCTCCTGGGCACGCTGGAACGTGCGGCGGGAGGGGGAGGGCTGACGGTCTCCGCCGACGGCAGCGTGATTCTCTACTCGAAGGGGATCGGCGAAGGCAGCGACCTGGTGCTGATCGAGAACTTCCGCTGAGCCCCATGACCCTCGCTGCCGGGACGAGACTCGGGCCTTACGAAGTCCTGGACCCGTCGGGACGGGGGGCATGGGCGAGGTCTACCGCTCGCGCGACCTGCGTCTAGGGGGACACAGGAGTTGTGCCAGTTCTGTGTCAGGCCGAGTCGTGTGAACGGGTTGGAATCGGTCGCAACGCCAGTCCGGCAGGTTGGGAGCACCTCTGATTCGAGCACGTTACGACGGATGGCCCACCTTGCGCCGGCTGGCCCAGAACCCTGGAAATCACGTGTAGTGGTAACCCCACTACCGAGGGTTCGAATCCCTCTCTCTCCGCCGGATCCGTAAGCTGGGGACCTCCGTCGACCTCGCTGGTTCGACCGGCTGCTCGCGTCTTCGGGGTTTCTGCTGCGTCCCCAAAGGCTGAGGCCCGATCGAAGGGAGGTCCGCGAGTTGCGGCAGGGCGTCACCCGTCAGGGCGTCATCGCCCGGAGCGCCCGGAGGGCGACCTCGAGGTCCTGGGGGGAGTTCATGAAGCCGGCGGACACGCGCGGGTAGGACACCCTGTAGGGCGAGCTCGAGGTGCTGATCCTCCGCGCGCGGAAGCGCTGCGTGACCTCCTCGGCGGAGAGGCCGTGGACCTCGAAGCAGGTGAGGCCGCCCGACACCGAGGGGTCCCGAGGCGTGACCAGGGTCACGTTCGGCAGCTTTGCCGCGGCGTCGCGGAAGGCACCGTTGAGCTCGGCAACCCGAGCCGCCACGCGAGCCCGGCCGATCTCGGCGTGGAGGGCGATCGCCGCCGGCACGGCGAGGAAATGCTCGTAGGCCACAAAGCCGCCGGGGGAGACGAACGAGGCCCGGGTCGGGGCCACGGGTCGCCGGTCCATCCAAGCCTGCCAGGTTTCCTGCTGGTCCGGATCGAAGCTCGGAACCGTCGGGCGCAGGTGCGGCCACGCGTCCGCCCGCCCCCACAGGAAGCCGGTGCCGCGCGGCGCACAGAGCCACTTGTGCATGCCCGCCGCGAAGAAGTCGGCGCCCAGTTTCGCGACCTCGACGTCCTGGTTGGCGAATCCGTGGACGCCGTCGACGATCAACAGGCAGCGATCGGCTTCCGCACGCCCTCGATTGGCGCGGGCCACCGCGTCGGCGATCTCCGGAACGGGCGCCTTGACGCCCGTCGAGGAGTGCACCCAGGTCATGCCCACGGCACGGGTCTTCGGGCCGATCGCGTGCGCCAGGCGGGCCGTCATCTCGTCGGCTGAGGCCTCGGCCGCCCGGTCGTAGAGGGCCACCCGCCGAACGGCCGCCCCTGAGCGGTCGCACGCGTATCGGATCGACTCGTGGTGCACGTAGTGATCGTGCTCGGTGGTGAGGACCTCCTGGTCGGCCCGGATGCGCAGGCCGTGGTAGGCCACGGCGAGAGCCGTGGTCGTATTCGACGTGAGGGCGAGCTCGTCCGGAGCGCCCCCGACGTAATCCGCGATCGCCGCCTTCATCTTGTGGAAGGGGCGCCCCTCCGCGTCCGTGAAGGCGGCCGCCTCGATCCACATGGGATCCGAGTCGATCCGGCGGCGGAACTCCTCGATCGCCGCCGCGACCGGGCGCGGGTGCGAGACGAAGAGGAAGGCAGCGAGGTGCGTCCAGTCGGGGGCGAGCGGGAACAGCTCGCGGACGGCGTCCCAATCGACCGCGCCCGCTCCCGACACGAGCGGGCGGCCCAGCCTGGGCGCCGCGGCCCCGGCGAGTGGATAGGCCGGCCGGCTGGCCACCGCTGCCGCGCCAAGAGTTGTCAGGAGCTGGCGCCGGTTGAGCGTCATGACTTCCCTCCGAATGGGCTGGTCTTGGCCCGAGCATACCGTCGAGGTGACGGCCAGGACAACAAGCATGCGAGTGGGCAGCCGCCCACCCACCATCAACAGGGCGAGGCGCTCTCTCTCAACGTCCGTCCAACACCGCGTCAACGGCGGGCGCCCTCCGATCATTCCCGGACACGCTCGGCAGCTTCACGCGGTCGTGGTGATGAAGCGCCGGGGACCGTTTGCGTCGACAATGGGGGAGCGAGCTCGCCTGCCTCTTCTCGGGCGGAGGTGGAGGGGAATGATGAGGTCCTGGGCAACCGTCGCGCTGATCGTGGCCGCGTCTGCGTGGGCGCAGGACGACGTGCCATCGCCCTCCAAGCCCGTGTGCGGCCATCACGCGGACGCTCGGGGGTTCTCGCTCGACCTGCCGCAGGGAATCTGCGGCCACCTCTACCTCCATGGCCTGAGCGTCGTCCTGTCGAAGGACACCGACCCGGCCGAGCGGTCGATCACCGTGTGGGCGGCGCGGAACGCGAACTTCGACGCGAAGTCCAGCGACATCGCGGCGGCCGAGATGGGCGCGGCGGTCCGGGACTCCGTCGACGGGGTGAGTGTCACGCGCCGAGCGAGCACGAAGGTGGCCGGCGTGCCCGGAGTGCGGTGGCAGTACGGCTTTCGCAGCAAGACGGACGGTGCGGACCACGTGGTCGACGTCGTTGCGGTCCTGCGGCCCCTGCGGCCGAAGCCCGAATGGCACGACTACTACGAGTACTCGATCGTCCTGCGTTCGACGCCCCAGGAGCACGAGTCGGACCTCAGGCCGTTCGAGGAGATCCTGAGGAGCTTCACCTTCGGCGAGCCGGAAGTCTAGGCAAGGCGCTCTAGAACATCTTCGAGACCCCCGTGAGGACCGCGGCGCGGGGCCCGAGCTGGGCCTCGTTCACGTACCGATACGGGACGAGCAGCAGGTAGGCGTACATGGTGAAGCCTCGGGCGGCGCGCACGTTCAGGCCCGGCGTGATGTAGACGAAGGTGCCTCCCGTCGATGGCACTCCCTGGCCGAGGTAGAGGCTGCGGTCCTGGTGGTAGAGCTTTGCCTGTAGCGACGCGGTGATCGCAGACGTCAGAGGACGAGCGGCAGTCGCGGTGGCGATCGCCTGATTGCCGAAGCGGTACGCCAGGGGGTTGGTCGTGGTCGCCTGGTAGGAGCCGGCGAACGTGCAGTCGAGGCCCAGGCCCTGGGCACGCCAGGAGTACCGCAGGAGCCCCACGAAGTCGAACGCACCCGTGCCAGGCTGCAGAATCGGATCCTGGATTCCTCCTCCGAACTCCCCCCCGATGTCGTACCGCCCGGTGGGCAGCTTCACGGAGAAGCCGGCCACGAGACGGCGGGGACGCATCGACCACCGTGCCCCGAGCAGGACGTCGCCGAAGCCGACCGTTCCGTACTCCTGTGCGTAGCTGCCGTGCGCGACCTCGTGGGTGTGCCAGACCACGAGCGGCACGGAGGCCTGGAGGTTGAGGCGCGGGCTCAGCCCGTAGGTCAGGTCGCCCTGCAGCACGCGATCGTAGCCGTCGATGTCGCGGTGGAATCCGGGAACGATCGCCTGGTGCTCGAAGAAGATCCGGGGCCGGTACACCGAGTCGACCGGGTGGCTGCCATCGAGGAGGAGCGCCTTGTCCGTGTAGCCGAAGGAGAGGTCGAACCGGACCTTCTTCTTGGGCAGCAGGCCATTGGCGCCCCGCGTCAGGAGAGAGCAGCTCGCGGAGTCGCACGCCGAGGCCGGGTGCCCCCAGACGCCGGCGAGGGCCAGAACGAACGCCAGGAGCGAGCCCCGGACCCGCATCCCGGTGCGGCGACGAGGTGCGGTCATCCCCTTCCCGGGGTCCGTCTCACGACGCATGGATGGCGATGTACCCCTGGAAGGCCGTCTCAGCCCGCAACGCCACGTCGTGGTAGGCGCAGACGGCGTCCTTCTCGCTGAACGGCACCGCCTTGCTCTGGCCGGGGGTCAGCGAGCCGACGGCGTTCATCTCCGGGCAGTTGTCCCAGTTCAGCTCGGGTGCCGACTCCAGCGTGTGCGCCACCGTGTCGGCGTTCGTGAAGGTGACGGTGACGGGATAGTTGACGTGCAGCACCTGCGGGTCGAAGCCACTCGCCGTGATGCTCACCGCCGGCACCGCGGCCCGGGGCTGGCTCGGATCGAGCAACGACGTGGTCGAGGGCAGGGGAACCGTCCGCGTGATGCTGGACCCGCACGCCGCCCCGCACACCGCAGCTCCGATCAGAGCCACGCGGCTGCATCGCCTCCTCGCGGCGGCACGCACGATCCTACCTCCCGCCCCTGGCACGACTCTCCCTCTTCCTGGCTGTTGACTTGCTGTCATGCTACGCCCGTCCTCCGGCCACCGCAAGAGACGGACCGCGTTCCCACGACCGCGGCTGGGCGCCCCCCGCCGGCCAGGGAGTCGGGTCGGAGCCACCCCGTCCGGCGTCAGGTCGGTAGGACATCCGCGAGAGTTGTACTACCATGCGCGCTGCTCGAGCCGAACGGCGACGGGGGCGGTGCTGCCGGGCGAGCACAGGATCGACGGACTCGCCCCGGGGGATTGGGAGATCTCCTTCCGCTGCCCAACTTCGCCTCCTCCGTCGTCCACGAGGTCGTGGTGAGCCGGGGGCCTCGGACCTCGACGACGCTCAGCGCGCCGACGGGAACTTGGCGAGCTTGCGCTGGAGCGAGCGCCGGTGGATGCCGAGGGCGCGGGCGGCCCGGGAGACGTTGCCGCCGCAGTCCGCGAGCACCCGGTTGATGTACTCCCACTCGACGCGGGCGAGGCTCGGGACGGCGACCGGAGGAGTCGCGGTCCCCGGCCGCTCGTGCGCGAAGGCGGACAGGATCTCGTCGGCGTCGGCGGGCTTCGTGAGATAGTGCCGGGCTCCCAGCCGGACCGCCTCGAGCGCGGTGGCGATGCTCCCGTAGCCCGTGAGCACGACGACGGACGCGGCGGGGTGACGGGCGACGAGGGCCCGCACCACGTCGAGACCCGACGCGTCCTGGAGCCGCAGGTCCACGAGAGCGCAGTCGAGGGGTGCGGAGAGCGATTCCCGCGCCGCCGTGGCGGCGCCATCCGCTTCTCGGACCTCGAACCCCCTGTCGCGGAAGGCCCGGGCGAGCCGACGGCGCAGGACGTCGTCGTCCTCCACGATGAGGAGGCGCCGGGCGGACGAGTGATCAGGCGCCACGGGGCTCCGGGCCGGCGACCAGGCCGGCGGGCATCTCGATGCGAGCCGTCGTGCCGAGGCCGCGGCTCGACTCCATCACGAGGCGTCCCCCCATCTGCTCGCACAGGCAGCGAGCGATGAAGACGCCGAGTCCCAGGCCCGCCCCCGGTCCCTTCGTCGAGAAGAACGGCTCTCCCACTCGTTCCAGCACGTCCGGGGGCATCCCCGGTCCGTCGTCGTGCAGCAGGACGACGAAGCCCGGGCCGGCCGCGTGGACGCTCACGGTCACTCCGTCCACGCACGCGTCGAGAGCGTTGCGCAGCAGGTTCTGCACCACCTGCAGGAGGGCGCGGCGCGGGGCGCGGAGGACGGCGTCCTCTCCGGCCACGGCCCTGACCCGGCCCCGCTCCGGTCCGGGCAGGGCGGTCACGGCGTCCGCCAGAAGGTCTCGCGCGGTGAACTCGGCCGGAGCCTCCCCGGGGGTCTGGCCGACCTCGGCCGCCATGCGGTCCAGGATCGCCCGGCATCGGTCGAGCTCCGACCGGATGAGCGCCGCGTCCTCGATCAGCGCCCCCGCCGCCGGCCCCGGCAGCGCCCGGAGGGAATGCTCCAGCTCCCGGGCCGCGACCGCGATCGTCGCGAGCGGCGTCCCGAGCTCGTGGGCCGCTCCGGCGGCGAGCGTGGCCAGGGAGGCGAGCCGCTCGTTGCGGGCGGCCCGGTCCTGCATCGCCGCCATCTCGGCGTCTCGCCGCTCGATCGCGGTCGACATCTGCACGACGAAGTAGGCGGTGAGGCCGGCCGCCACGCAGAAGGCGACCCACATGCCTTGCAGGTGCAGGCGCATCCCGGAATCGAGATGGCCGAGGTGCTCCACGGGCACCCCGGAGGCGAAGAGCAGCCCGTAGCAGCCGACGCAGAGCCCGGCCAGGAACCACGCCCAGCGGGCCCCGAGCACGACGGCGGCGAGCGTGATGGAGACCAGGTAGAGGATGCTGAACGGGTTCGCAGGTCCGCCGGCCCAATGGAGCAGGCCGGTGAGCTGCAGGGCGTCGAACGTCAGGGCGGCGCCGCACAGGGCGCGGGGAGCTCCGGCGACCCGGCGCGCCATCGCCAGGACCAGGTTGCTCGCCGGCATCGCCAGCACCAGGGCGACGATCGGCTCGACCGGGAGCGAGGCGTGGAGAACGCGCAGCGCCACCAGGAGGGTCACCGCCTGTCCGGCGGCGGAGCCCCACCGCAGCCGGATCAGCCAGCCGAGGCTGCTCTCGGCCCTGCGCTCGGCCTGCTCCGCTCGCGCCACATGGGTATTGTGCCCCGGCGTCCCGTCGTCCTCTGAGCGGCCGAACAGGTCGGTCAGGCCCACGTTCGCGACCGCGCGCTCCACGACGGCACCGAGAACGCCGCCCCCCGCGAACGGCCGCGCCCGGTCTCGCAATCCATGCCTCCCTGCCGAGCCGAGGATCGGCGCAGCGCCTCGGTCACGGACGCCCGGGACATCGAACCAGGAAACCTCCGGGCTCTCGGGCGCCCGCCTCCGTGAAGGCCTCGGTGAGGCACGGCTGTCTCCGGGTGGGCTGTGGTCGTGCTCCGCACTACCTCCCTTTGCCGCCGAGCTGGGCGGTGAGGCCGATGCGCAACTGGATCGGCTCCACCGGGTGGAAGACGTCTTCGAAGGCAGGGGTCGCGGCCGGTGTCACGCGGGACAGGTAGGCGTAGTCGATGTCGTGGTCCCGACGATTGAGCAGGTTCAGGACCTCGACTGACAGGGACCACCGCTCGTGGAGGCGGTAGGCGGCTTGGGCGTTCAGCAGCAGCGTGGAACGCGAGCGATAGAGGCCGTCGGAGGTGAGGTCTCGTGGGCCGAAGTACCGCAGGCGCAGGCTCGACGAGAAGCCGCCGACATCGTGAATCGTCCCGCCTGCAGCGACGACCCACCCCACCGCTTCGGGAACGCGCGTCCCCCCCGGGCTCGAGGGCGCTGCATCGTCGGCGTCGATCGAGGTGAAGCGAGCGCGAGAGTCCGCCACGTCGACATCGAGCGCGACGTGCCGCGACGGGGTGAAGAAGTTCGCGAACTCCACGCCCCAGCGGTTGCTCGGCTGCTTGGAGGCCACGGTCCCGCCCGTGTCGCCGGACTGCTGGAGCTCGGAGTCGCTGTGGAGGTACCAGATCGAGACGGTGCTCTGCACGTGAGGCACGGCGAGCGTGCGGACACCGACCTCCGCGCCCTTCGTCTGGATCAGCCCGGGGACCTTCTCGGCTGGAGTGTCGGGGTAGGGGTTCTCTCCCGAGATCGGCTGAACCGTCTGGGTGGTCCCCCGTCCGTCGTTGCTGTGGAACCCGAATCCACCCTGCAGGTACACCTCCGTGTTCGCCCAGGGACCGGCGATCAGGCTCAGCTTGGGGCTGGGCAACACCGTGAGCGAAGTCCCGGAGTTCGCGGGATTGCTGAGGGACGTGACGTCGAAGTAGTCGAGGTCGGCGCGGAACGCCGCGACCGAGCGGAGCGTCGGGGTCCACTGGACCTTGGCCTGGACGTAGGCCCCCGCCGCCGTGTCGGTGAAACGGTGCGCCTGGGTCGTGGCCGGGAGCGTCATGCCCGAGGCCGAATCGACCTTGTCGACGCGGACTCGGTCCGCCGTTTGATAGAGCCCGTTGTCGATCCAGTCGTTGCGGACCTGCGATCCGAAGGTCAGCTCCAGGGAGCGGTCCCCCCATTCGCCGAAACGCGAGTGTCGAAGGTCCACCCCGGCCACCCAGCGCCTGTCCTGCTGCTCGAACTGGTCGCCCAGGGTCGGGTCCGAAAGGAAGTAAGTGAAGTCGGAGAACAGGTCCAGATCGTAGAGGAAGCCATAGAGCGAGATCCGGGTCGCGGAGGCGGAGCCCAGACGATGCCATTCGGCGCGCATGCCGTACCGCTCGGACTCGCCGCCATCGGTCGGGTTGAGGGTCCCGAAGAAGCTCGTTGCACCAAAGCTGGCCGGGATCTGGTCGCTCGAGTTCCAGCGACCGTGATAGCCAAGCGCCGTGACGCCGAGGCCGGACGTGGCGTCGCCCTGGCTGTACGTAGCCAGTCCGTTGAGCTTCCAGTAGTTGTCGGGGTGAGTCCAGGGGCCGTCGTGGTGGTAAGCCTCGCCGCCGAGCATCAGTTCGCCGGGCCCCAAGCGGGTCGAGGCCCCGAGAACGAGCCTCGCGAAGCCGTACTGCCCGCCCTGCAAGGTCACGAAGTCCTGCGGGAGAGACCTGGAGAACTGGACGTGCGCAGCACCCGCAGAGCCGAAGTTGCCCACGTCGGCGTAGTAGGGGCCTTTCTCGAAGTTGACGGTCTGGATGAACTCGGGGATCACCACGTTCATGTCGGAGTAGCCCTCCCCGTGGGCGTGGGAGGGGAGGTTCAAAGGCATGTCGTCCAGGAAGACCGCGAAGTCGGTGCCGTGGTCGAGGTTGAACCCGCGCAAGAAGTACTGATTGGCCTTCCCCCCTCCGGCGTGCTGGGTGATGATCACTCCCGGGACCGTTTCCAGGACTTCGCCGCTCCGCAGGAGCGGCCGGTCGGCGAGCTCGGACGCGCCCGTCGTGCCTTGGCCCGCCGAGTCAGCGGCGCCGAGAAGGCTGTCCTGACGCCCCGTCACGATCAGGTTCTCGACGAGCTGCGCCACCTTGAGGTCGAAGTCCACGTCCAGGGTCGCCATCCCCCCGACGGCCACGGGCCGCTCAAGAGGCTCGAATCCCCTCGGCGCCACCCTCAGGCTGTACTTCCCGGGCCGTAGAGGGGGAAGGGCATAACGTCCCTCCTCCCCACTGACGGCCTGCGCGACCAGCCGCCCCTCCTCGTCGAACACGCTGACGGCAACTCCAGGGGCGCCAACACCAGTCTGGTCCTTGACACGCCCCCTGACGGCAGTCCCCTGGGCCCACGAGGAGGTCAGGCCGGCAACGAGCACGAGGAAGGCCAGTAGGGCGGCCCGGACCTGGAGTTGGAACCGGTGAGCGCTCGGGAGCAGCATCCACGACCTCCGCGAGCCGGGCGATATCACTTCCATGATGGGAATAATAACG
>Ga0335080_10007638_pt1 | contig 11225 bp, 10 predicted proteins | sample Lox_Sample_34_FD_206720 | JGI IMG/M metagenome (GOLD analysis project Ga0335080, IMG submission 206720) | Soil microbial communities from Loxahatchee National Wildlife Refuge, Florida, United States - Lox_Sample_3.4 | ecosystem: Environmental > Terrestrial > Soil > Wetlands | place: USA...
AAACCACCGGTAAGAACGTCCAGGTTGCGTGCAATCTTTACGGACAGCTCGCATGGATATCCGGCCCGGTTGACGGAAGCCGCCACGATGCACATTGCATCGACGAATCATCAGTGCTAGCCGGGTTCCCTGACAGAAGTCAGATCGGCGATAAAGGATACGTCGGCAAGAGGATGATCACGCCTGTCAGGAAGCCGGAGTGCCGGGATCTTCTGGACTGGGAGAAGGAGTTTAATGCTCAGGTAAACAAGATTCGATACCTGATCGAACAGGTCATCGCGAACTTCAAGACCTGGAGGATTATGCACACCGACTACCGTCGCCCGCTCGACACCTTTGACACCACCATCTCAGCCGTTGCCGGGCTGCACTTCTACAGGATGGCGTGAATAAGCCTCCCTGGCCCAGGTGCTATGCATGCTGGGCTGGGCGGCCAGCAACGCCGGGCCGGGTGCGTCCGAGCGGCCGGAGGCGTTCGGCACCGAGGCGCTGGCTCTGTTCCGCGCACTGGGCGACACCGGCTGGCAGGCCGATGTGCTCTTCATGCTGGGAACATTCGGAATCAACTCGGGCGACTACCAGACCGCGGCGCGTTTCTTCGCCGACAGCTTGGCGCTACAACGCGAACGGGGCGACGAGAAGTCCACGGCCCGGGGCCAGGGCGGGGCCAGGGCGGGCTAGGACACGCGCTGCTGAACCTGGGCGACCGGGCCGCCGCACGAGAGATGATCGAGAACAGCCTGGCCGTGGCCCGCAGGTTTGACAACCGCTGGAGCACGGCCATGTCGCTGACCCTGGCGGGTCACGTCGACCTGGCCGACGGCGACCACACCCGCGCACAGGCCATGCTCGCCGAGGCGGCGTCGCTATTCACCGACACCGACAACCTGATGTACGTGCAGTGGTGCCTGGAGGGCCTGGCAGGTGCGGCCGCAGCCCGCGGCGACTACGAGGACGCGGCGGAACTTGACGGGGCACGCGACGCTCTGCGCGCTCAGCTCGGCGTACTGCACCCACCCCTGCACCCGGCCGCCTACGCGCGAACGCTGGCCACCGTTCGCGCCCGCCTGACGCCAGCGGCCCTCGACGCCGCCCGCGCCAAGCCATCTGGCCAGACGCCACAGCAGATCATCACGGCAGCCACAAACAACTCGCACCCGCCGCCGCTGAAGCCAGGCCGGTAACGGTCAGCGCCAGAACCAGCGGATATGCATAAAGCAGCACCGCGCCACAAAACACGACTCTCGTCGCTCCGATTCGGCGTTCCGTGCGTGCTGACAGCGAACGGCGTCGCTGAGCGCGGCGGATCTAGGCTGCAGTCAGACGCCTGAGAGTGCGATTTTTCATGCGAGCCACCGCATGGTCATGCGCACATCCAACATCCGCTATTTCCGGCAGATGGATGCGTTCGCGTGGCAGGGCCGTTCGTATGGTGTGCTTCGGTCAGTACAGCGCCTCGATAGGTGCGACCGTCACCAGATCCTGCGCGCCGTGGGCGAGGTGCTGGTCGAGCGTGATCAACGCGTCGGCGTGGAGTTGGGTCAGGGCGACGTATTCGGCGTCGAAGGTGTCTGGCCACCCGAGCAGGGCGGCGGCCTTCCAGGCGACATTTTGAAGGACGCGGTCGCCGAGCAGCCGCATCCGCAACCCCCGCACGTAGTTGAGCTGTAGCTCGGCGTCTTTCCTGGTCATCTCACCGCGCTGGACTGCTTGATACAGAAGCGACAGCACCTGCGAGCGGAGAAGCGCTGGAGCCAGGATCCGATGTTCGCGACGGATCACGGCCTGGTCGCGGGCCAGGCGGATGGCAGCGTCCGGGGTGATCACGTACCTGGTCATGGAAGATCAGTTCCCCTCGGTTGCCTGGGTCACGCGAACGCGTGCCGGCAATACGGGGATGCCGGGCCCGCTCGTCGGCAATGCCGGCGTCTCGCCAGGCTTGAGCCGGGGAGAGGCCCGGGTCTGTCAGGTGCCGGAGGCCATGTAGGCGGCCAGGATGTAGTTGGGGTGACGGCCGGGGTTCTTGCGGGCCGTACTGGCGGAGTCGGGTATCGGAACTGTCCGAATGCGCTGCCCGGGAGTTGGAGTCCAGCTACCGCAACCCCGTTCCTTCCTCGGTGCGCTTGAACAGAACCCTCCGATCGCCTCGACCGTCCGGCGGGCGGATCCAGCATCAGAAGGGATCGCTCCAAAGACATGCCTGGTCAGACAGCCACGGGCTGATGACCCTGGCCGCTATTCCAAGACCATCGCGACCTGGTGACCTGCGGTTTCTCCGCCCGCCTGATGCAACTCCCGAGAGTTGAGGTATCTCTCGGTCGTGCGAAGGCTGCCGTGGCCGAGGCGTTCCTTGACCACCTGGAGGTCGGCGCCGCCGGATAGCAACCACGACGCATGAGCGTGCCTGAGGTCGTGAATCCTGACTCGTCGATCGATCCCGGCGGCCGCGAGCGCCGGCTTCCACACACGCTCACGGAACCAGCCGCGCGGAATGTGGCCGTCGGTGTCAATCGGCCTTCCACGCCGCGGGTCGTCCTTCCCCTCGAGACGGCGCGCCGCCCGGTAGTGGGCGTAGGCGGCCCTGCAATGCTCGCAGTGACACTTGCCCAGCGAGTACCCGGTCAGCGTCCCGTGCCGGTACCGTCGGCCGGCGCCGTTCGGCTCGGTCCGGCCGAGCGTTTCAGGATCGGGCAATACCACCAGCCGCGGCGGCGGATCGGCAGGCACGGTGAACAGCAGGTCGTCGGCTCCCAGACGCCTCTCGCCGACATGGGCAGAGATCCGGGCGACGACCTGGCGGCTGAGTTTCAACCGCCGGTACTTCGTGGTCTTCGGGTAGGGCTTGACGAGGAACCGCCTACCCGTCTGGGTGGAACTTCGGATCCAGTTCCGCGACTGTGCGGCTCACAGTCAGGATGCCTGTCGCGAGGTCGAGATCCCGCGTGCGCAGTTCGGCGAGCTCTCCCCAGCGCAGGCCGCTATCGATGGCAGTCTCCACCAGCAGCCGCGAGATCGCGTCGGGCAGGGCCCGATGGATGGCGTCGAACTGCTCAGGCGTCACGACGACCAGCGGCTTTCTCGGTGCTGGGGGCACCTTCACACCCTTGCAGGGGTGCAGGAAGATGATCTGGTCGTTGAGCGCGGTCGTGAAGATCGCGCTCAGGATGGTGCGGGCCTTGTCGACCACGTATGGCGAAGCGCCGTCGTTATGCATCTTGCGCACGAAGTCCCGGACCGTCCCGGGCATGATCTCGATCATCCGGAGCGACCGGAACTCCGGCAGCAGGTACTTGTTGATCACGTAGGTGTAGCTCTGCCGCGTACTCAACTCCATCACGTGGCTGGGCAGCCATGTCGCTCACGTACTCCCCGAACCGCTGCCGCCCGCGCCGCAGATCGGTGGCGCGCCCCTCCGCTACCCGGGCCTCGGCGGCCTGCCACGCACGGTCGGCGTCCTTCTTCCGCCGGAACGTCCCGGCCGAGCATTCGCGGCCGCGCAGGTCCCAGTAGTACGCCGTGTACCGCGGCTTGCCGTCCTGGCCGGGCCGGCTGCGTGAGTACCCCATGACTCCTTACACCACGATCGCTTGACCGTGGTTTGACCGTGGGATGTGGCGGCACTATCGAACATCGGGCGATCCCCGACGGCACCAGTTAGCCGTTCTACCTGGGTATTTATACCCTGAACGGCCATCGGCACGCCACTGGCCAGGAAGGCTTTTCCGCGCTGTCCTGTCTCACGCCATCTGCCGGGTGTCTCGGTTGAGTTGGTCTGGTTAGCACGCTGGTCGCGATCTATCTGCCGGGCGGGTCGTGGGTGTGTCTCAGCTGATGTGCCGGGTGGTGTGGGTTGTCCCGGTGTATGTGCCGGGCCGTGGCTGTTTGCCTTGCCTGGCGTGCTCATGGTGGGCGTGTCGTTCCGGGGCTTGCGGTGGCGGTCAGTAACGTTAGATGACGTATTGGCAGCTGAGCGTATGGTTGCTGGCTGTTGGTGAGACGATGCCTGGTTGCGGCGCTGAGGTGACGGCCCGGGCTTGCGTGCCAGCGCTGGATGTCGAGTTCATCAGCGCGGACGAGGGCCGGTGCCGGCGTTCACTGATGTCGTGTTGCTGCACGCCGTTTGAGTTCGCCCGGCCGGTGCGGGCGTTTCCCTCGTTAAAGGGGCAGGCCAGCTTCGCGGGTTTGTGGTGGTCGGCGACCACGGGCCGGCATGTGGGCTATGAGTCCTGGGTCGAGCGTGACGTCGCGATGATGCTGGATTTCGACCCCGGGGTCGCCGCGTTCTCATCCCAGCCGTTCTGGTTGTGCTGGCCTGGTGGGCAGCGTGAGCGCCGGCATGCCCCGGATTTCTTCGCCCGCCGGGCGGACGGCTGCGGTGTGGTCGTGGATGTACGTCCTGATGGCCTGGTCGATCCGCGGTCCGCTGAGTCGTTCGCGGTCATGGAGGACGCTTGCGGGCGGGCCGGCTGGGTGTTCCGCAGGACCGGCGGGCCCGGTGTCGTGCTCGCGGCCAATGTGCGGTGGCTTGCCGCTTACCGGCATCCCCGCTGCCTGCAGCCGGTCATCGCTGACGCCGTGATGGCGGCGTTCGGGGTGCCTGCGCCGCTGTTTGCGGCTGCGGAGGCAGCCGGTGACCGGCTGGGCGTGCTGCCGGTGCTCTTCCACTTGATGTGGCGGGGGGTGCTGGCCGCGGACCTGGCGGCGGATCTGCTGGGGCCGCGGACCGTGGTCCGCCGGGCGGCGGAGGGGTGGCGGTGAGCGTGCCGGGGCGTGGGGTGCTGAGGGTTGGTGACCGGGTCCGGTTCGCTGGCGCTGCTCATGTCGTGGCGGGGCTGTCCGGCACGCTGGTGCGGCTTGCTGACGAGCAAGGCACGACGAGCGTGGTCCAGCTTCCCTGTCTGCTCGCCGATGCCAGTTTCGGGCGCACCGGTGATCACGGTCCGGTCCCATTGCTGCCTGCTGGGCTGCTGAACGGCATCCCGGCCCGGGCGGTAGAGGAAGCGGCCTGGTGGCAGCGGCACCTGGCCGAGGTACTCACTGGGCTGCCGCCCGGCGCCGCCGCGGGCGCGCGGCCCCGCCCGGAGTATGACCCGGCGGTGCGGACGCTGGCCGAACGGGACGCGGCCAAGGCTGCGGAACTGACCGGGCTGACCGGCACCAGGGTTAGCGTGCACACGGTGAACCGCAAACGGCGGCGGTATCAGGCACGCGGGATCGCCGGGGTGGTGGACTGGCGGGCAGCACCGCGAAGGCCGGCCCGTGGCCGGGCCGACCCGCGGGTGGCACAAGCGCTGGAACAGGCGATCAGCGAGGGGACTGACCGCTCGACCCGCACCGTCAGTTACTTCTACTGGCACGTTCAGCAGATCCTGGCCGGGGAACACGGGCCCGGGGTGGTTGCCATGCCGTCGCGGTCCGGGTTCTACCGGCTGTTCGCCAGGATGGCCGCTGGGCGGCATGCCACCGGGTCGGCGCGCACCCGCCGGTCGCTGGCGAACCGGCCTGATACGCCGTTCAGCCAGGTCACGGCCTGCCGCCCGGGTGAGCTGGTGCAGATCGACTCCACGCCCCTGGACGTGCTGGTGCGGCTGGATGACGGCGTCACCGGCCGCGCCGAGCTCACTGGGATGATTGACCTGGCCACGCGCACTGTGGTCACGGCGGTGCTGCGGCCGGCCACCCGGTCGGTGGATGCCTCCCTGCTGCTGGCCCGGGCAGCCACCCCGGAGCCGATGCGCCCAGGCTGGGCGCACGCGCTGGCCATGTCCCGGTCGGTGCTGCCTTACCGGCGGCTGCTCGCCCTGGACCAGCGGCTGGAACACGCCGCGGCGCGGCCGGTGATCGTGCCCGAGATGATCGTCTGCGATCAGGGCAAGGTGTTCGTGTCGGCCAACTTCCAGGCGGCGTGCGCCAGCCTGGGCGTCAGTTTCCAGCCCGCTCATCCCGGCACGCCGACCGACAAACCGCATATCGAACGGGCCCTGGAATCGGTCGCCTCGCTGTTCAGCCAGTTCGTCTCCGGTTACCTGGGCCGCAGCGCCGAATACCGCGGGCGTGGTGCGGGGGGTGAGCCGCTGTGGTCGCTGCCCGAACTGCAGGAGCTGCTGGATGAGTGGATCGTCGCGATCTGGCAGAACCGGCCTCACGACGGGCTGCGTGACCCAGCCGTGCCGGGCCGCGCGTTCACCCCGAACGAAAGGTACGCCGCGCTGATCGAGGCGGCCGGCTATGTCCCGGTGGCCCTGTCCGCCGGTGACTACGTCGAGCTGCTGCCCGCAGCCTGGCGGGCGGTCAACGCCTACGGCATAAAGATCGGCCACCGGGTCTATGACGGTGAGGAACTCAACCCGTTCCGGCGCCAGCCCTCGGGAGTGAAGGCGAAAAGGGACCTGTGGGAGGTCCATTACGACCCCTACGACATCTCCCGGATCTGGGTGCGCAACCACCACGACGGCGGCTGGATCACTCTGTTCTGGAAACACCTGCGCAGCATGCCCGCGCCGTTCGGGGAACTGGCGTGGAACCACGCCCTGGCCCGGCTGCGGGAACGCGGCGCGAACCCCGCCGAGCCCGAGATCGCCGCCGCCGCGGCCGCGCTGCTGCAGCGGGCCAGCCGCGGGCCCGCCGCCCCGCAGCCGGGCAAACCCGGAAAGCGGGACCGGCAGGTGGCCGCCCGCACCCGGGCGGCACCATCCCTCCTGCCTGCCGCCCCGTGCCCGCCCCCGGGCAGCCAGCGGGATGAGATTCCCGGCGATGAGCCGGGTGGGTCGGCCGGTACCGAAGCCGCGGAGGTGATCCCGCTGGAGGTGTTCGACGCCCGGAAGGAGGCACAGCAGTGGTGGTAAACGTTCCGGCAAGCCAGGCGGATGAGCGGCGTGACCCGACCACGACGCTGGCCGGGTGGCGGCGCTTCGTTGACGCCGACCCCGCTGCCTTCGACCTGCTCGACGACGCGGCGTGGGCGGCACTGGCCGGCGCTGACCGGGTTATCTACGACGAGGCCCGCTGCCGCTACCACTCCGAGCTCGTGGTCGTCTCGACGTCCGCAGTCCGCCAGGTCAGCCATCAGGGCCGGCTGCTGGCCCTGCTCAACCAGCGGGAGATCAGCGCCCGCCGCGGGCTGATCGTCGCCGGCGACTGGACCACCGGCAAGACCACCGCGATCAAGCAGCTCGGCCGCACCCACGAGCTGCGGATCCGGTCCCGCCACCCGGGCAGCGACCGGATCCCGGTCGTCTACGTCACCACCCCGCCCAAAGGATCCCCACGCAAGCTGGCCATGGAGTTCGCCCGCTTCCTCGGCCTGCCCATGGTCACCCGCCGCGACACCACCACCGACATCGCTGACGCGGTCTGCCACGTCATGATCGACGCCCGGGTCGACCTGGTCCTGGTCGATGAGATCCACAACATGAACCTGGCCACCCTCGCCGGCGAAGACCTTTCTGACCACCTGAAGTACTTCGCTGAGCACCTGCCCGCCACGTTCGTCTACGCCGGCATCAACGTCGAACGCTGCGGCCTGTTCACCGGCGTCCGCGGCAAGCAGCTCGCCGGCCGGTGCACCCTGATCCGCACCGGCCCGTTCCCCTGCAACCCTGAATGGCAGGCACTGATCGCCACCCTGGAAAACACCCTCCGCCTGCACCACCACCAGCCCGGCACCCTCGCCGGGCTCACCCGCTACCTGCACCAGCGCACCGGCGGGATGATCGGCAGCCTGTCCCACCTCACCCGCGCCGCCGCGATCAGCGCGATCCTCGACGGCAGCGAGGCCATCACCCGGCCCCTGCTCGACACCATCCCGCTCGACTACGCCGCCGAATCCGCCACCACCGGCCGCCGCGCACCCGGATGACCCCGCGCTGGCCGCTGCCGCCACCCCGCCTGCCGCGGACCCTCCCCCCGCTGCGCTGGGAAACCCGCAGCTCCTACCTGGCCCGCCTCGCCGCCGCGAACCACATCAGCGCCGATGACCTCGACGCCCTCGCCAGCCCAGGCGACAGCACCAGCGAACTCGAACACCTCGCCGCGCTCACCGGCCACCCCGCCACCACGCTGCTGCACGCCCTCCCCGAACTGCGCCACTACCAGCCCGGCGCCGGCGCAGCGGCCCAGGGCGCCAGCGCTTACCCGATCCCGGAAACCTTCCTCAACGACATCCGGCCACCTTGCTGGCGCTGCACCGCCGCCAGCGGCGCAGAGCCCGGTATCGCCGAGGTATGGGCGACCCACGACGTCAACGTCTGCCTGCACCACCAGCTATGGATCGGCAACGGCACCAGCCACTGGCATGACCAGGCCAGCCTGAGCCCATGCCCGGACATCTTGCACGCCCAGATCCGCCACCACCGGATCGTGCGCCAGCGCGGCCGGCCCGCCAGCCGTGCCGCGTTCCACACCGCGCAGGGCATCTGGGCAGCCCTGGCCACCACCCCCGGCTATACCGCCAACCGCGACGCCCGCCTGCACCCCGCCGCGGGCGATACCGAGCCCGGGGCAGCGATCAGCGAAGCCGCCGCCTACCCCGAGACCGTGGCGCTCACCGCGATGCTCGCCAGCCCGTACTGGCGCACCATCGTCCTGTCCCGCAAGACAGCCGACTGCCAGCAGTTCCACCACGAATTCCGCCGGCGGGTCGCCCCCGGGCACCACCCCGACCGCTACCCCCAGCTCCTGTTCTGGCTCCGCCGTGACCTCGAATGGCACCCAGGCCACCCCGACGAGACCGGCCCGCACGCATAACACACCCCGGGCCGCCCATGCCCACAGGCACTCGCCGGCACCAGGTCCAATACAACGCTGGCCAGGCAACTCAAATGAGACACCGCAACGAAACGGCGCCGAACCAGCAGGTCAACCGAGACAGCCCCGTCGGCCCGTCCCACCTGACCTGCCAGCTCCGCTGGTCACCCTGCCCGGCCTGCGGCAGATCGCCCGTGACCGGACACGCGCTGACACCGAAGAGGTCACTGGTTCAATCCCAGTATCGCCCACCAGTTTGCGCAGGTCAGAGGCCGGTTCCCGGGGACGGGGACCGGCCTTCTTGATCATTTGTCAACGGTTTGTCAACAGGACGTGCCACGGTCAGGCGGCATGTATTGAACCAGGGCGGCACTGAGCGACCCGGAATTTCGGGCCGCCGGAACCCGGAGCTGGGGTGCTGTCAGCGGCCCGGCCCGGCGCGGCTGGGCGGGCGGCGTGTGGGTCCTGGACTCGACTGTGGCCGCGACTGGATGAGGCTGTCGTCCGGCATGTGCTGGCCGGGCCGCAGCGGGGCCGGGAAGTCCAGGCCTGCGATGTCTCGCGCCCGGCGGGCAGTGCGGGACTGCTGTGGCTGCTGTGTCCCGACTGGCGCGGGAACGCCTGACCTCGCCTGGCTGAGGCTGGCGTGGAGGCGCTCCGCGGCCTGCCGCGCCGCCGCGGCCTGCGCCGCGTGCTGTTCGGCCTGGCGCAGTTCGCCCACCGCCTTGGCCAGCCGGACCAGGCCGAGGGTCAGCTGGGCCGCTCCCGGCGTGCTGCCGTCGCCTGGACTGCCCGCCATGGCCAGGAGCCGGGCAGCTGCGCGCAGCCCGTCCCCCTCGGCGGTCCGCTGCGGGATCTTCCCGTGAGCCATCCGGGACGCGCGGTCGTAGGCGTCGGCCACGTCCCGCGGCGCCGGGTTTCCGATCGCTCGGGCTGTGGCGTGGAAGGTCGAGGCTGCCGCCCAGGCCGCATCGGCGGCCGCGGGCGGGTCGCTCGCGGCGCTGCGCCGGATCTGCTCCGCAGCGGTAGCAGCCTGCTGGGCGGCGTGACTGTAGAACGCGTCGCGTTCCGGCCCGCTGAGCCGGAACGATCCGGCGCCGGTGTCCTCCTGCTCCCAGAGGTGGCGCAGCCCGGGCATAGTCAGCCCGGCGGCCAGCCGCCCTCCCCCGTACCACCTGACCGCGCCGTCGCGGTCCGTGTAGCCGGGATACGCGACCGCGTACCCGGTGACCTCACCCGGGTTGATCTCGCTGTACCGCAGCCGCACCAGCACGCCGATCTCGCGCAACTGGGCGAAGAACCCGGTCTCGTCCCGGGCCGCCTCCGCCGCCGCGGTGACCTGGCCCCGGAGCACAGCGCGCGCCATCGCGCCGTGGACCGGCTGCCCGAGGCCTTCGCCGGCTGGCCCGACCCAGCGAGCGCGCAGCTTAGGCAAGGTCAGATCGGGGGCTAGCTTCCCGCCGCCGTACCAGACGACTGCGCCGTCTCTGGTGGCATGGTCGGCCAGGCCGACGGCGTACCCGGTGACCTCACGCGGGTTGATCGTGCTGTGCCGCTTCCGGACGAGAACCCCGGCCTGCTCCAGCCGAGCGAAGAACTCCCGTTCCGAACCCGCCCCGGCCGCCGCCGCGCACACTTCCCGGCGCAGTGACACCCGGGGTGGCTCGCGCCACCCGCGCCGGAGCGCTTGCTCCGTCTCGGCGCGGCTGGGCTGCTTCGCGGCGGTGCGGTCCGCGGGAGCCGTGGTCTGCAATCCCAGCCGCCGCTCGGCGCCCCGGCAGGCCTCCCGCACCCGGAAGAAGTCATTCCAGGTTCTCGGCCGCTTTCCGTCCTGACGGACGAGCGTCGCCACGAGATGGATGTGATCCGGCGCATGCCGGACCGCAACCCACCGCACCCCGGCCTCGTCATCATGACGCGCGAACCCGGTCCGTTCCATGACGGAGGCCGCGACCTGGCCCCACTCCTCGTCGGACAGCATCCGGTCCCCCGGCGCGACCCGGACCGAGCAGTGCCACACGGGCTTCTCGCACCCGCCAAACGGGTCGAGCGCCAACGGCAGATGGAGCAGCCCAGTCAGCCGCCGGAGATCCGGCGACCCATCCGCCCGTCGGTCCGGCTCCAGCTCATGCGGGTCTCCGAACCCAGCCACCAGGTGCGGGTCCGTATGCTCATTCGCCCGGCCTGGCCCGTACAAATAACGCAGCAGTCCTGCGACGTTTGATCCGCGAACCACTTTCCCGATCATCAGGAACGGTCACCCACGATCGCCAGAGACTCAGTTGCCTGCCAGCGCAGCCAATCCCCTGTCAGCTTCCCCGGCTTATTTACCGCCTTCGTCAGGCCCTGTACGACGGGGCACCACATCCAGCGCTGCCTGCGTGACCGCGCCCGGTCACCCTGCTGCGAACCCGGCCAGCATCTTCCATGATGCAGCTCTGGACCGCGCCGGTCCAGAGCTATCCATAGGTTATGTATAT
>Ga0335080_10007640_pt1 | contig 11223 bp, 9 predicted proteins | sample Lox_Sample_34_FD_206720 | JGI IMG/M metagenome (GOLD analysis project Ga0335080, IMG submission 206720) | Soil microbial communities from Loxahatchee National Wildlife Refuge, Florida, United States - Lox_Sample_3.4 | ecosystem: Environmental > Terrestrial > Soil > Wetlands | place: USA: Florida...
CCGGGCAGGGCCTCGACTAGCGGGTGCGCCCGAACCCCCGCAGCCCATACGACGGTCGCTGCTGGAATGAACTCGTTCCCGCCGATTTCGATTCCGTCCGGCAGGCAGCGCGAGACTTTTGCGCCGGTGCGAATCTCCACACCGCCCGACTGAAGTCGTCTGGCGGCATGCGCTGCGAGCGACGGGTGCACGCTGCGCAGGATTTCGGCCCCCGCTTCCAGCAGCACCAGGTGCACCTCGCTCCTCTGGATGCCCCGGAAGCGTGCGGCCACGTACTGGCGGAAGAAATCGCCCACCTCCGCAATGAGTTCCACGCCTGTGTAGCCGCCGCCAACCACGACAATCGTGAGCAAATGCTTCCTCTCGGCTGGATCCGTGGCATGGTCCGCGTGCTCGCACAGGTCGAGGATGCGTTCGCGCAGCGCCACGCCGTCCTCCAGAGTCTTGTAGTCGAGGCTATTCTCCCGGGCGCCCGGAATGCCGAAGTAGTCCGTCCGGCTGCCCGGCGCAAGCACCAGGTAGTCGTAGTCCAGCATCCCGCCGGCCAGCCGCAGCCGCTTCGCGTCCAGGTCCACGCTCTCGACCGTGTCACGCAGGAACCGGAACTTGCGTCGTCCCCGGACGTCCCGCACCGGCTGGATGATGTGCCGCGGATTGATGTAGCTGGAAGCCACCTGCGGCAGCAGCGGCGTGAACATGAAATAGTTCACGTCGCCGATCAGGACGACTTCGTGTTTGTTGCTGTTGCGGAGGTACTTCTCGAGCGGAAACGCCGCATGCAGCCCGGCGAAGCCTGTCCCCACGATGGCGATACGTCTCATCTCAGCGGCCTTCTGTTGATTAGATGACTTTTCGTGTCGTGGGTGACAGCGACCGGAGTAGCGGCTCCTGGACCGGGCTTAGCGCAGCACGTATGAGCTGATCACCTTCATGTAGTTCCCCCGTTCGAACGCCGCTGGATTCCCGATGGAACGCTGGCTCATGCTGCCCTGCATTTGCCGGATGGACGCATACTCGTGCTCCTCCATCCAGCGTTCCAGGTCTCCCAGCACTCGCCGCACGTGGCCAAGTCCATTGTGCAGCAGCGCCGACGTCATCATGGAGATCCGCGCGCCGGCCATCATCGACTTCAGCACGTCGGTGGCTGTGTGCACGCCTCCGGTAACCGCCAGGTCCGCCTTGACGTGGCCATAGACGATGCCCACCCAGTGCAGGCGCAGCAGCAGTTCGTTCGAATTGCTCAGCACCAGGCTGGGCACCACCTCGCGCGACTCAATGTCGAAGTCCGGCTGGTAGAAGCGGTTGAAGAGCACAAGCCCGTTTGCGCCCGCGCCGTCCAGTTCGCGGAGAAAGTTCGGAATCGCGGTGAAGAAATGCGAGAGCTTGACGGCCAGCGGGATGCTCACGGCGCTGCGCACCTGCCGCACCAACTCCACGTAGCGATGCTCGACGTCCGCCGCAGTCTCTTGCGGGCTGGTCGGTAGCGCGTAGATGTTCAGCTCAATGGCGTTTGCTCCCGCCTGCTCCATCAGCCGTGCGTAGCTGGCCCATCCACCCCGGGTACAACCGTTCAGGCTGGCGATCACCGGAATGCCCACCGCGTTCTTGGCGCCCAGGATCAGGTCCAGGTACGTCTCCGGGCCTAGGTTGTAGTCGGTCATGTCCGGAAAGTAGTTCAGCGATTCTGGAAAACTCTCCGAGCCGCGTGAGAGGTCCGAGTCCAGCGCTTGGCTCTCGATGGTGATCTGCTCCTCGAAGAGTGACGGCAGCACCACCGCCGAAACGCCGGCGTCCTCGAGCTGCCGGATGCGCATCACTGATTCCGAGAGGGGCGAAGCGGAGGCCACAATCGGATTGGCGAGTCTCATGCCCAGGTACTGCGTTCTCAGGTCGCTCATCACCCCTCCCCTCCGTGGTCTGCCTCGTGCGCTTCTCCTCGTCCCGCGGCCACCGCCTGGCCTTCTTCCTCCAGCGGCACCACTGCTGGAGGCGTGCCCGGCATGTGTGCGAAGTAGTCGTACAGGCTCCACATGCGCTTCACGTCGGCCTCCGCTTTTCGCAGCAGCTCCTGCGCCTCTTTCGGATGCTGCCGCGCCAGCATCGTGTAGCGCGCCTCCTGGTACGCATACTGCTTCAGCGGTATCGCCGGTGGTCGTGAATCGAGCTGGAACGGATTCTTCCCGTCCTCGCGCAGGGCCGGGTTGTAACGCACCAGCGGCCAATAGCCGCTCAGCACGGCGTTGCGCTGCTGTTCGAGGCCGTGGACCATGTCGTACCCGTGCGCGATGCAGTGGCTGTAGGCCACGATGATTGATGGGCCGGGATGCGCCTCCGCTTCCAGGAAGGCCTTCACCGTGTGCGTGTCGCTCGATCCCATGGCCACTCGCGCCACGTACACGCTGCCGTGCGCGATGGCTTCGAGCGCCAGATCTTTCTTCCCCATGGCCTTCCCGCCCATCGCGAACTTCGCTACCGCACCGCGGGGCGTCGCCTTGGACATCTGCCCGCCCGTGTTCGAATAGACCTCCGTGTCCAGCACCAGCACGTTCACATCGAGCCCGGACGCCAGCACGTGATCCAGGCCGCCGAATCCGATGTCGTATGCCCAGCCGTCGCCCCCAACAATCCACACGCTCTTCCGCACCAGCGCCCCGGCCACCGCCGCCAGGTTGCGCGCTTCCGTCGAGTCGAGGGTTGTGAGGTGCGCTTGCAACTGCGCCACACGCTGGCGCTGTGCCTCGATCCCCTGTTCGGTCGACTGGTCCGCATGGATCAGCGCCGAGGCCAGTTGCTCGCCAACGCGCGGCCCCAGCCGCCCTACCAGTTCGCGCGCGTACTCGCCCTGCTTATCCAGCGCCACGCGCATGCCCAGTCCAAACTCCGCATTGTCTTCAAACAGCGAGTTGGACCACGCCGGCCCGCGGCCCGCCGCGTTCTTCGTGTAAGGAGTCGTCGGCAGGTTGCCCCCGTAGATGGACGAGCAGCCCGTGGCATTTGCAATCACTGCGCGGTCGCCGAAGAGCTGGGTTAGCAGCTTGATGTACGGCGTCTCGCCGCAGCCCGCGCACGCGCCCGAGAATTCGAACAGCGGCTCCAGCAGCTGCGCGTCCTTCACCAGGTGGTGGGACAGCCGCCCGCGATCCAGTTCCGGCAGTTCCAGGAAGAAGTCCCAGTTGGTTCGCTCCGCCTCGCGCAGCGGCGCCTGTGGCGCCATGTTGATGGCCTTGTGCTTTGCCTCGCTCTTGCTTTTTGCCGGGCAGATCTCCACGCACAACGCGCATCCCGTGCAGTCCTCGGGCGCCACCTGAAGCGTGTAACGCAGTGCCTCGAAGGAACGCCATTTCGGCTTCGCCGATTTGAACGCTTTGGGCGCCCCGTCTAGCTGCGCGGCTTCGTAGACCTTCGCGCGAATCACCGCGTGCGGACACACCAGCACGCACTTGCCGCACTGGATGCACAGCTCTTCATCCCACACCGGGATTTCCTGCGCGATGTTTCGCTTCTCCCATCGGGCCGTCCCGGTGGGATAGGTGCCGTCCGCGGGCATCGCGCTGACCGGCAGCGAATCGCCCCGCCCGGAAAGCATGGTGCCCAGCACATCGCGCACAAACTCGGGCGCCGCCTCGGGAATGATGGGCAGCACGTCGAACGTGGCGGAGACCGTGCTGGGTACCGTCACCTCATGCAGGTTCGCCAGAGTCTGGTCCACCGCCGCCCAGTTCTTCTGCACTACGGCCTCGCCGCGCTTCCCGTAGGTTTTCTGGATGGTTTCCTTGATCTCCGCGATGGCCTCGTTGCGCGGCAGCACTCCGCTGATGGCGAAGAAGCACGTCTGCAGGATCGTGTTCACCCGCGAGCCCATGCCCGTCTCTCGTGCCACCCGGTACGCGTCCGTGACAAACAGCCGCAGCCTCTTCTCCAGGATCTGCCGTTGCACCTTGCGCGGCAGGTGCGCCCACACGTCATCCGGGCTGAATGGCGCGTTCAGCAGAAACACGGCGCCTGGTGCGGCACTCTCCAGCACGTCAATGCGGTCCAGGAATTCGAACTGGTGGCAGCCCACAAAGCTGGCTTTCTGGATCAGGTACGTCGAACGAATCGGCTCTGGCCCGAAACGCAGGTGCGAGACCGTCACCGACCCCGCCTTCTTCGAGTCGTAAACGAAGTATCCCTGTACGTGGTTCGGCGTGTCCGTGCCGATGATCTTCACCGAGTTCTTGGTCGCGCCCACGGTGCCGTCCGAACCCAGGCCGTAGAACACGGCGCGCACCGTGCGCGGGCTCTCCGTCGAGAAGTCCGGGTCGAAAGCCAGGCTGGTGTGCGTAACGTCGTCGTGGATGCCCACGGTAAAGTGATTCTTCGGCCCGGCCTTCTTCAGTTCATCAAACACTGCCAGCGCCATTGCTGGCGTGAATTCCTTGGAGGAGAGTCCGTATCGGCCGCCGATCGCGCGGGGCAGAGTCGCGAACTTCGGCGCCACCCCTGCGCGCGACTCCACGAGGGCCGTGACCACGTCCACGTAGAGCGGTTCGCCCACCGCGCCCGATTCCTTGGTGCGGTCGAGTACGGCAACCGAGCGGACCGTTGGTGGCAACGCGGCTACGAACGCGTCCGGCGCAAACGGCCGGTACAGTCGCACCTTCAGTAAGCCAACCTTCTCCCCCCGGGCCCGCAGTGCCTCGACGGTCTCCTCCGCGGCCCCCGCGGCGGAACCCATCAGCACCATCACGCGCTCTGCGTCCGGCGCCCCCGTGTACTCAAACAGACGGTATTGACGCCCGGTGCGGCCCGCAAACTGGTCCATCACGTCCTGCACGATCGTGGGGCAGGCCAGGTAGTAAGGATTCGCCGCCTCCCGCGACTGGAAGAATACGTCCGGGTTCTGCGCCGAGCCGCGCAGCACCGGATGGTCAGGCGAGAGGGCCCGTTCGCGGTGCCGCCGCACCGCGGCGTCGTCCAGCAGCGCGCGCAGGTCACCGTCGCTCAGCGCCGCGATGCGGTTGATTTCGTGCGATGTGCGGAAGCCATCGAAGAAGTGCAGGAACGGAATGCGCGAAGCCAGCGTGGCCGATTGCGCGATCAGCGCGAAATCCGCCGCCTCCTGCACCGAGTTGGACGCTAATAGCGCAAACCCCGTCTGCCGCGCGGCCATCACGTCGCTGTGATCGCCGAAGATAGACAGCGCGTGCGTTGCCACCGACCGGGCCGCGACGTGGATCACGGCCGGCGTCAGCTCTCCTGCGATCTTGTACATGTTCGGGATCATCAGCAGCAGCCCCTGCGACGCTGTGAACGTGGTGCCGAGCGCGCCCGTCTGCAACGCGCCGTGCAGCGCCCCCGCCGCGCCGCCCTCGCTCTGCATCTCCACCACGTGCGGCACGCTGCCCCAGATGTTTCGCCGGCCTTCCGACATCCACTGGTCGGCCCACTCACCCATAGGAGACGAAGGGGTGATGGGGTAGATCGCGATCACTTCGTTCAGGCGGTACGCCACCCAGGCGGCCGCCTCGTTGCCATCGACAACCAGCATCTCGCCCTGCGAACCAACCTGCGGCTGCTCCGGCATTGGGGGCCTCCCCTCAAACAAACCCCTTTATGCCGCCCGACGTGGGCAGGCCTCGGTGACAAGCGTCACATTGGGATGTGACGTCACATCTGCCGGTCGCGAAAAACCCTCTGGGGGTTTTCTCCGGGTGCGCTCTGGCATAGAATGCGCGGTAACGTCAGCGGTTTGGGAGGGCCCATGCGAGCGGATCGCGTCGAAGTCTCCTGGGACAATCAAAAATCCAAGTGGCTCGTTCGCATCATCAGCGGCGAAGAGGTCATCCGGCGCCACTTTGATCTGAAGAAGGACGCCGACGAGCAGGCGCTGAAGACGGCCGCGCAGAAGACGATGCAGGATGAGGGTTACGAGGCCGACGCGGCGCTCGTCGGCATCAAGAAGTAGAGCGTCGCCGCGGTCTCTCTTCGCGCGCGCTCTCGGTGGCCCGGCGCCCGCCTAGTGTCGCAGTACCGAATAAACCCACGGAATTCCCACCAGGCCGGGGGCGATGCGCACTTCCACGCCGTCGCCCGCCTGGAATCGCGAGTAGTCGTCTTCATCCACTGGCAGCCGCTCCACGCGATGGTCCGGCCGCCACGACTGCACGATCAGCCGGTGCGGCCGCACCAACCCCGGCATGGTGAATTTCGACACCACGTGCGTCCTTACCACCGTCGGTTGCGCCGAATCGAACCGGCCGTTCACGTACAGCAGAACGCTCAGCATCCACGGCAGCGGCAGCAAGCCGCGAAAGATCCGCCGTAGCGCCTCGAGCGGCTTCCCGTTTCGCGCCCGCGCATCCAGTACGATCGCCAGTCCAAACGCGCTCGCGGCCACCACGCCCAGAAACACCAGCATCGCGTCCAGCTCCAGGGGCGGTGAGCTGTGCACTGCGGGTAGGAAGGCTATCGTCCCCAGCAGAAAAATCGCGGTCAGGTAGACCAGGCGCCGCCGGAAAACGAAGGCGGCAAGTTGCCCGGTAAATCCGCACAGATCGCACGGCTCGGGAGGGTTCTCGTTGCCGCAGTTCAGGCAGTATCGAATCACGGTCCGTGCCTCAAGAGGCCGCGGGAATCAGCTCGGAAACCAGCTCGGGCACCTCGATTCGCACGAGCGTGCCCGATCCCAGCCGGCTGGTGATGGCGAACTGGAAATCGTCGCCGTACAGCAGCTTCAGCCGCGCCTTCACGTTGGACATGCCGATTCCCTCTTCATGCACCCGCGCCAGCCGTTCTTCGGTCATGCCCAGGCCGTTGTCTTCGATCTCGAGGCGCAGGCGGCCGTCGTCCAGCGCCGTGCGGATGATGATCACGCCCCCCTCGAGCTTCGGCGCCAGGCCGTGCCGGATCGCGTTCTCCACGATTGGCTGCAGCAGCATCGCCGGCACGAAAACGTCCAGCGACTCCTGGTCAATCTCCTTCGCAATCTCCAGCTTGTCGCGGCCGGAGCGCGCCACTTCAATGTCCAGGTAGTCGTCCACGAAGTGCAGCTCTTCCCGCAGCGGCACAAAGTTCTCCTGCTGCCGTAATAGACGCCGGAGGATGTTGGAAAGTTTGAGAACCACTTCCCTCGATAGGTCCGGGTCCGTGCGCACCAGCGCTGATACGGTGTTCAGCGTATTAAATAGGAAGTGCGGGTTGATCTGGTTCGAGAGCGCGTCCATGCGCGCGCGCAGCAGCATGCGCTGGTGCTCCTCCAGGTTCGCCTCCACGCGGATGGTGTTCCAGATCTTGATCGGCGCGGCGACGGCAATCATGGAAGCAAAGACCTGCGGCGCCATCGCCCAGTAGCTTTCACCCTGCAGGTAGAACAGCCATTTGCCGTGCAGCGCCGCGCCCAGCGCAAGCTGCCCGAGTTCCAGCGCTACGATCCCTGCCAGCGCCAGCATCTCCCAGTGCCGCTCAAGCTCACGGCCGCGCGCCCAGCGCCACAGGTAGCGCGGCACGCCTAGCCAGGTAAACGGCCCCAGGTTCCACACGGCTTCTGTGTTCGGCATGGCCTGGCGAATCAGCCCGCCGCTTAGTCCGGCCAGTGCGGCCATCGGCGTCGACAGCCACTCGTGGTTGAAAAACGCCGGAAGACTGATGATCGCCCCGCCGAGCACTCCTGGCACGCGCCCGCCCAGCAGGCCCAGCACGAACGCGCCTTCGAACGTCAGGTCGGCGAACGGATAGCCCAGCAGGCGCAGGGCCACGCCCGCAGCCAGCGGAGGCGTGAAAAACAGCATCAACCGGACCTTCTCGTCCGAGTCCCGCTGCTCCGTGTACAAGACCTTGCGAAACGTCCGCGAACGCGCCAGCAGCGCGGCCAGCGACGCCGCCAGCCCCATCTTGAAAAACAGCGTCAGCAACAACGTTTGGATGGAAATGCCCATTCAGAACCGTCTGCGCCGGCACAAAATCGCGCGCTGCACGCTAACTTAGCCCACCCCGCCGGGAGTGTAAAGCCGGGCCCTGCTATAATTGCGCGTTTACCCATGAGTCGCCGGACCAACAGGACGAAGCGGGTGACCCGCAAGCGCGGCCGCGGGGGACGCGCGGTCGTCCGCGTCGTCGCGCGCGCGAAGCTGCCCTCTCGCTTCGGACAGTTCGCCATCTGGGGGGTCGAGGGCCGCAACCCCAACGAAAGCGCGGTCCTCGTGGTGAAAGGCAATCCCCGCGCCGGCGCGCCGCCCCTCGTGCGCATTCACAGCCAGTGCCTGACCGGCGACGTTTTCTGCTCAGAACGCTGCGACTGCCGCGCTCAGCTCGAAATGTCGCTCGATGCGATTGGCCGCGCTCGTTCCGGCGTGCTCCTTTACCTGCCCCAGGAGGGGCGCGGCATCGGCCTGATGAACAAACTCAAGGCTTACGAACTGCAAGACCAGGGACGCGACACCGTGGAGGCCAACGTGGAACTGGGCTTCTCAGCTGACGCGCGAGACTACGCCTTTTCTGTTGCGGCCCTCAGGAAGCTCGGCGTCCGTGCCGTGCGCCTGCTCTCCAACAATCCCGAAAAGGTTCGCCAGCTCGAAGCCGGTGGCATCCGCGTCGTCGAGCGCGTCCCCTGCCAGCCGCGCGTCTCTCGCCGCTCCCGCTCCTATCTGCAAACCAAAAAGAAAAAACTCGGCCACCTCTTGGCCGGCGTCTAACGCTCCGCCGCCTTCACCGTTCCCGTCGCCGCAATCTCCACGTCCACACTCTTCCCCACGCGCAGCACGAACGTGCTCGGATTCTTCATGCCCCACTCCGCGTACGGCACCGGGAACTTCGCCGACGCCGTCCACTGTCCGCCATCCACCTTCACCTTCACTGGAATCGTCATTTCGTGATCCGCGCCGTGCACGCTGAACATGCCGTGCAGCTTGATCTCGGACTCGCCCGCTGCCGCCACCGCGCCTTCCAGTCGGTCCGGACGGAACGTAAACGCCGGATACTTCTCGCTCTCGAGCACGTCCTTGTGCATGTTCTTGTCGCGCCCCGAGTCGCCCGTTTCACCGCTTGCCGCGTCCACCACGAACTCGCCCGTCACCGCTCCTGTCCCACGCGCGTACTGCGCCCTTCCCCGCAGCGCGCGGAATGACCCGTGCACCGTATGCATCGTCGCGCTCAACGTGAAGCTCACCTTTGTATCCGCGGGATTCAACTCAAAGATCGCGTCGGCCGCCGGAGCCTGCTGTTTCGCGCTCACCGCTCTCAGCCCGGCCGCCACGGGGATCACCAGCGCGCAGGCGACAAGCGCCAACGCCGCCGTGCACACCGCTCGTTGCATCGCACGCATCGCGCCTTTCACGCCGTCACCAGCCGCCAGCCGAATCGCAGACCGTCCATCGCATATTCCATTTTCGAAGCGGGCGCCACATGGAACCCGACCATGCGACGGAACGTGCCGGGCTCGTCCGCGAACGTTCGTATCACCTTGCGCTGCAACCCCGGCCGCTCAGCCATCAAAAGCATCAGCCGCGCAAAGAATGCAGGACGCCGCCGTATGCGGCGATGCGCCGCCTGGTACTGCGCCAAGTCTCCCTCTGCAAGCGCTCCGGCCAGCGCGTGCGCCTGCTCGAACGCCATCGAAAGCCCGAACCCTGAAATGGCATCCACCATCCCGGATGCGTCGCCCAGCAGCGCCACGTGCCCCCGGTAGACTCTCGGCAACCGCTGTGTGTCCGTCATCGCTCCCCGATGCGGGCTGACCGGCTCGGCGCCCGCCAGGCGCGCCGCCAATTCCGGGAATCCCGGCACAGCTTCGTCGATGCGGTCGCCCTGCGTGCGGGAAATCATGCCGACGCACACTTCTTCGTCGCCGACAGGCGCCAAATAAAGCTGCCGTCCACCTGCCCAGTACACCTCAACGCAATCCGTCCACGGAACCACGCGAAAGTGCCGCCGCGAGGCGTACCGTGGCGAGCCCGGTGAGGATGGCTCCAGTCCAACCGCGCGCCGCACGCGCGACCGGCTGCCATCCGCAGCGCAAATCCACCGTGCACGCACGGTGCCTCCGGGGAGCCTCACGACATCGCCGGCAACGCCTTTCACCGGAGTGCGCCACAGCAGCCGCACACCGCACTCCTCAGCTCGTTGCGCGAGCACGCGGTGCAGTGTGGTGCGGCGGATTCCCAGTCCTCTCAGGCAGTCGAATCGTCCCTCGGCAGCGACGCTCCCGTGCAAGAAACGGATGCCGTGGAACGGCCGCGCATCAGCGGCGGGAAAGCGGACACCCAGACCTTCAAGCGCCGCCACGCCCTCCGGCATGATGCCTTCGCCGCACGCCTTATCTGCTCCCGGCGTGTTGGGCTCAGCGAGCATGACCTCGAAGCCTTTTTGTCTTGCAGCAATAGCAGCAGCCAGTCCCGCTGGCCCGCCGCCAATCACGAACACATCGACGGATGCTGTCATTCCAGCCGCTCCAGCCGACCTCTGGGCGCAATGCGGCGTTTGATGGCTGGAGGGAAGGAGACGTTGCTTGTCGTTGCTTCGAAGGCGACTCTCGCGCGCCTGGAGTTGGTGCCAGGCCGGCGCCGCCTGGCAAGGCTGCCCGTCCAGAGATATGGGTCAGACATGACCGAGGCCATTCGGCAATCCGTCAGCTTCGGTGCCTAGCCGGCCGCTAGCCACCGCCCACAAAATGCACAATCTCGAAACGATCTCCTGGCGCGACCCTCGTCGCAGCCCACGCCGCGCGTGGCAGAATCTCGAGGTTCCTTTCAATCGCCACACGCCCCGGATTCAGTTGCAGGTGCTCGATCAACGCCGCAACGTGCAGCCCCTCCGGCACCTCCCGCCCCTCGCCGTTGACCTCGATCCGCATCAGCGCCGCCGCTCCTGCCTTTCTCTTTCCGCCGGCTCCACCAGTACCGTCGCAAACTCGCACAGGCACGAAAACAGAAGGTCTCGCGCCCTGCGAAATGCTTCAATCCGTTCTTCTGGGCTGCCTTCCACTGCCGCCGGATCGGGAATGTTGTAGTGCACGCGAGCGGCCCGGCCCGGAAACACGGGACACGCGTCGCGCGCCTGGTCGCACACCGTCACAATCGCCTCAAACTCCTGCCCCTGAAACTCATCCACGGACTTCGACCGCTGCCCCGAAATGTCGATTTCGACCTCGCGCATTGCCTCCACCGCCAGCGGATGCAGCACGCCCGGCTGCGTCCCCGCGCTCACCACTTCAACCGTCGGCCCGAGAAGCTGCCGCAGAATCCCCTC
>Ga0335080_10007641_pt1 | contig 11222 bp, 11 predicted proteins | sample Lox_Sample_34_FD_206720 | JGI IMG/M metagenome (GOLD analysis project Ga0335080, IMG submission 206720) | Soil microbial communities from Loxahatchee National Wildlife Refuge, Florida, United States - Lox_Sample_3.4 | ecosystem: Environmental > Terrestrial > Soil > Wetlands | place: USA...
CAAGGCGATTCGGGCGGTGAAAGACGATGAGGAAAGTTTGAAATTGCAGAATGAGTTCTATGAGAAGAGCAAGCATCCGCTGGATACGCGGCCATAGGCTCTCAAGACTTGGCGGCTTTCAAGCCGAGATTGCGAATTAAGCGAAGCAGCGAATTGGGGTGCATGCCGAGGGTTTTCGCCGCTTCGATATAGCTGCCATCGGTTTGCTGCAGGGCCTGCAGAATGAGCTGCTTCTTCACATCTTTGAGCGCGCCGTGATACTTGGCGTTCGCCGCCGGAACCGCGACGCTGGATTCGACGATGGCTTCGGGAAAATCGTCCGGCAGAATCGCATCGCTTGATCCCAGCACCATGGCGCGTTCGATCGCGTTCTCCAGTTCGCGGACATTGCCGGGCCAATCGTACTGGGCAAGACATTGCTCGGCTTCCGGGGAAAGCGGTTTGAGGCGCATCTTGCATTTGCGAGCGGTCTTGCCGATGAAGTGTCCGGCGAGCACCGAGATGTCCTCGCGGCGTTCGCGAAGCGGGGGCATGGTGACGGCAACCACGTTGAGCCGGTAGAAGAGGTCGCCACGGAAGGCGCCAGCCTGCACCGCCTCGGGCAGGCTGCGGTTGCTGGCGGCAATGACGCGAATATCGGCCTTGATGGAGCGGGTCCCGCCGACGCGCTCGAACTCGCGCTCCTGCAAAACGCGGAGCACCTTGGCCTGAAGGCCGGGGACCATCTCGCTGATTTCATCCAGAAAGAGGGTTCCGCCGGCCGCCACCTCCAGCTTTCCCTTTTTCTGCATGGAGGCGCCGGTAAAGGCTCCTTTCTCGTGGCCAAAGAGTTCGCTCTCGAGCAAGGTTTCGGTCAGAGCGGCGCAATTGATGGCGACGAAAGGCTGCTCCGCCCGGGGACTGTTGCGATGGATGGCGCGGGCCACCAGTTCCTTTCCGGTACCGCTTTCGCCGTGGATGAGAACGGTGGAGTCGGTGGAAGCGACCCGGCGAATGAATTCATAGACGCTGCGCATGCGCGGACTGCTGCCCACCATGTTGTGTTCGAGGTCGATTTCGGCGCGCAGATCGCGATTCTCCTGGCTCAAGCGCTCCCAATGCGCGACGTTATCGAGCGCCAGGCTGGCGATACCGGCGACCGCGCTCATGACCTGGAGATGACTCTCGTCGAAGGCCTCGGTAGGACTGCGGCTGTCGAGATAGATGGCGCCGGTCACCTTGCCGGAAACAATCAGCGGCACACAGACCAGGGAATGCACGCGTAATTCGGAGAGAGTCACCACCGAGCGCAGGGCGCGGTCGGAAGAGAGATCGCTGACCAGCAGGCCGACGCGTTCCTGGAGGACGCGCCGGACCACGGTCCGGCTGACGCGCACGGGATGACCGGGTCCGCGCAGACGATCCCACGCCACCGCAGAGCTGAAATCCTCGCCGTTCTCAAAATAAAGAATGGCGCCACGTTCGGCGGGCACCACGTCAAAGATCATTCCCAGCAACTGCCATTGCAGCGATTCGCGGTCGCGGATGCCGCCCACGCCGGTGGCGATCTTGAGCAGCGAATTGAGATCGCGGGCGGTGCGCTCGGAGGGCCGGGAGGCGGCCGCGGTACTGGGTTGCAGGTAGACAGCGTCCTGCTGGCGCAGCAGAATCGCGGACTGGTCGACATCGGTGGTGTCAGTAAGTTCCACGGTATTGCGGACCAGCGCCGGCTCGTCTTCCTCGATAAGAAACACCAGGACGGAATTGCCGACGTCGATGCGGTCGCCGTGGTGCAAGGCCTGCTCCTGCACCGGAACGCCGTTCACCAGGGTTCCGTTCCGGCTATCCAAATCACGGATGCTGAACTGGCTGTCACGACCAACGAAGACACATTGCCGCCGGGACAACGCCGGATCGGCGGTCCACAACTGATTGGAGGATTCCCGTCCGACCGAAATCTCGCCGTCGGGCAAAGGGAAGGTTGTGCCCTTGAAGGGACCACCCACACCGACCACCCTGGGATTCATCGCCATCCTGCCTTGGGCTTTGGTTTAACACACTCGGGGCAGTTTGTGCAGGCGATGACCAGAGAATTAACAGGAAAGCGGGTTTGCGGTTAACCGGAGGGTTAGGAATTTGAATGGGAAGCTCCCAACGGCCAGCCCGGCCAAGAGAGAGGAAAGGGGAACAAGTTTCTTAGTTTCAGGGTGTTGTGCGGACAGTGCAACGCGGTTTCGCGGACCGCCCCGGAGATGGCAGGCAGCATGCAATCTATCTCAGCGACAACGGTTCTCAAGGCTGTTGTGAAATGTGGGGACGGGCAAGCAACACCGTCTCGACACAGAGGAGAAAATTATGAAGAAGCAACTGATGGCTCTGGTCGGCGTTGGCCTGCTGCTGGCAACTGTGTCAGCTTATGCCCAGACGATCCGCGTAAAGGCGCAGGTTCCATTTGATTTCATCGCCAATCATGAAACCCTGCCGGCGGGCGAATACAGCATTCAATCTCTGGGATTTGACAGCACGCTGCTGATCCGCAACGCAGACATGAAGGAGCACGCCATTGTGAACTCGAACCGCTGCGAGTCCGGCAAGCCGGCCGAGAAAACCAAGCTGGTGTTCCGCAAGTATGGAGACCGCTACTTCCTGGCCGAGGTTTGGGTGGAGGGAATGGAGTCCGGACACGCCTTTGCCAAGAGCCCGCGGGAAGCGGAAGTGGCCAGAGATTTCACGATGCAGAACGTAGTGATCGTCGCCTCTCTCCACTAGGAGTACTCGCCTAGCCTCCGCGCTATTGACTCGCCTTTTGCGGCCTATCCAACCCGGAGGGAACCGTCAGGTTCCCTCCGCCTGCCTTTTCCAAGTCTCCCGAAGTCCACGCGCCGCCCTACCCGTTCGTAACCTGCCTGGTAGCTTGTGCGGGAGAATAATTTGATTTCTACTAAGAGCGGTGCGCTCCCCGAAAGTACCTTTGTTACCAAGGGGTTAGGCGAGGAGTCTTGATTGGTGGACGATCCGAAGTGGGAGCTTGCCATCCTGGCGACAGTGCACGGCTTCTATCAGAAGCTGTTGCAGGATTTTTTCGCCGGCGAGATGCCGATTCCTGCCGGGCTGGACACCGAGTCGCTGGCCGACCGCGATCCGGGCGAGTCCCTCACCCAAATGAGGCGCTGGCTGCGCTTGCTCGACATGGCGATCACGCCCGCCATGATGCGAATGGCCTTCAGCGCGGAGTCAGACCCGGAGATGGCGGAGGGGTTGCTCCGCTACTTCGCGCATAAGGAAGAACCGAGCAGCCTCGACCGAGACAAGACCGATCTGATCGCGACATTTCTATATCGCAATCCGCGCGTCGCCGGACAATGGGAGAGCCGCGGCTTTGCACTGGACGGAGTGCTGCCGGTTCCGCCATTCGAAATTGCCTTGCTGGAAATTCTGACCGACACCGAGGTCGCGCCGCTGTCGGAGGATGACGTCCAGGTGCTCCGCGAACTGGATGCGCTGCGTGAGCGGGCAGAAGGGATCCTTGACTTCGATGCGCTGATCGATACCGGAATCATCGAGAAAGCCCGGCAGTTAAAGCGAAGACTGGGGCCGGCGTTCTACCACCCGGGAGCCTTGGCCATCCTGGCACCGTACAACGCTGCGTTTGGACACAAGTTCGACACACTATTCCGGGCTGCAGCGAATCACCTCAAGAGGGTGGCGGAGTCGATTGAACAGCAAGGCGGGAACATCGTGGGCCAGGTCGACGGCGTGGATGTAACCGTGGACCTGGTCGCCGGCATGGATGTGAGCGAACTGCTCAAGACCGACTACACGACCGCGCTCGAGCGTTTCCGGCGGGTGTCATTATTGAAGAAATCGTTGAACGGCCCGCTGCGGGCGCGGCGCGCCGCCGCGGCCGCAACCGGGGGGCCTGGGGCGGAGAAGGTGGTGGGCGCACGGCCGCCGGCGTCGGGGGTACCGATTTCTGCGAGGCCGGTGGTGCCTCCAGCCGCCGATCCGCGGCAGATTGTTCTGGAAGAAACCAAGCTGCGGAGCGTCGAGGCCTCGATTCGCGCCTTCATTCGCGCGGCCAATCCGCGCATGCGGCAAATGGTGCCCTTACGCTTCTGCAATCTCGCGCTTACTCCCGCTGAGGCCGACGCCTACTGCGCGGATTACCTGGAAGAGGAAAGTTTTCGCGCCGATCATGCCCGCATCCTGGTGCGTATTGTCGCCCTGGTCGCGCGCATGACGTCAGAGTTGGAAGAACTGCGGCGTAAGAGTTCCACTCACCTGTGGACGCCCCATGCAGACTCCCTGGTGGCCTTGCTGGAGGCGGCGAAGACGGCTACGCAGAATGCCGGACTGATTCTCATCACCAGCGAGCAGAACCGTTTGGCCGATCAGGTTCAGGCATTGAATGACACCTTGCAGAAATTGAACCGGAGTTCACATCTGGTTCGGCGGGCGCTGACAGAGCTGGAAGAGAAAACCGCCAAGTAGTAGCCGGCCTTCCCTTTTCATTCCTGTGATTCATTGCGCTGATGACGGGCCTGGTGGAACCCACCTCTTATTTCTTGCCGGCGCACGGAAGACACGGCAAGCCGCGTCTCTACGGCAAGCCTACAACCAGCCCTTGGTTCTTGCGATCCTGGCAGCTTCTACGCGGTTGTTCGCTCCCAGCTTGCTGATGGCTTCGGAAAGATAGTTTCGAACGGTGCCTTCGGACAGTTCCAGCTGGCTGGCGATATCTCCGCTGGCCAAGCCTTCGCCGGCCAGGCGCAACACCTGGCGCTCGCGGTCGGTCAGCGGATCGGGCTCGACCCAGGCTTCGGCGGCTAACTCTGGGTCAATCACGCGCAGGCCCTGGCGCACGCGCCGGACAGCGTCGGCTAGCTGCTCGGCCGGCATGTCTTTCAGAAGATATCCGGAGGCTCCGGCCTCCATCGCCCGGCGCAAGTATCCTGCGCGGGCGAAGGTGGTCAGAATAATTACCCGGGTGGCGAGGTGGCGGCGCTTGAGTTCGGCGGCCACATCCAGGCCGGTCATCTGCGGCATTTCGATGTCGGTGATGAAAACATCCGGCTTGTTGGCGAGGACCGCATCGAGCGCGTCTTTGCCGTTGCGGGCTTGGGCGATGACGGAAATGTCGCCTTCGATTTCCAGCAGCGCGGCCAGGGCTCCGAGGACCATGGTTTGATCTTCGGCGATGACCACGCGAATCGCATTCCGGCTGGTTTTGGGAGGGGTCACGAGGCTCCGTTCTCTTTTGCACGGGTGAGAGGAAAGTCGATGGTGAGGCGGGTTCCGGCGCGGGTGTCACGCTGGAGCGTGCCTCCCAGCGCCTCGACGCGTTCACGCATGCCGCGCAAACCGTTGCCCTCCACCTGATTGCCGCCGCGGCCGTCGTCCTGAATCTCAAAGCGGCAGCTTCCATTTATGGGTTGGAGACGAAGCGTGCACTGGCGGGCATTGGCGTGGCGCACGACGTTGGTGACGGCCTCGCGCATAACCAGTGCGATCACGCTTTCCTGGGCGGGAGTGAGTCCTGCGACGGAAGTCTCTGAGCGCACGCTGATGCCGGCGGTCTCAAGCATAGCTTTGGCCTGCTTCAGTTCTTCTTCCAGAGTGCGGGCACGATATCCGCGGATGGTGCCGCGAACTTCGGCAAGGGCCTCGCGGGAGGTCTTCTCGACATCGCGGATTTCCGCCTTTGCCCGGGAGGGGTCGAGATCGATCAGCTTGCCGGCCAGTTCCGACTTCAAAATGATCACAGAGAGGGTGTGGCCCAGCACATCGTGCAGATCGCGGGCGATGCGTTCGCGCTCTGCGACCTTGGCGAGATGCTCGATCTCCCGGTGGGCCATGCGCAGCTTGGCATCGTCGCGCGCTTTCTCGGCAAAGTAAACATTGGCCAGGCCCACAGGGGTAACGACAATAACGCCGATCAGCCAGAAGGTGCTGGGCAGGTGGAGCAGCCGGGATTCGAGCGCAATCAAGGCCAGGATTCCGGCTATTAACTTGACTGAGCCACGCGGCGTATCGGTCAGGAACGGAACGAACGAAGCGGCATAGATGAAAAAGGTATTCGCGCCGTAATTAAAGGGCGCGCAAACCATGCCCAGCAGGACCATTCCAGCGATCATCAGGCGGGCCCATTTGCGGTCCACCATGAACATTCCGAAAAACAGCGCCAGGAAGACAACGGTGGCGGCGATGGTGAGAATCCACAGCCCTGCGCCGGCGTTGCCGTAGGCTGGGTGAAAGAAAAAGAAGCTGAGGAAAATCAGCCAGACAAACGGTGACCAGCCCAGATCCTTGTTGCAGAGTACCAGTTTCATTTGCCGTCTCTAGGCTACCCCTTTTTCGCCGGGGTGTTTAGCCTTGTTTTCCTGTGCTCGCAGCCCTCCACCGCCAAAGCAAACAATATTGCCGCGGGGAGCAAAATGGCCAGGCAATCCAAGTGGCGAGTAAAAGCCAGCACCAGGAATGCGGCAATGGTCAAAGTCCAGCAAAGCGTGTTTTCGTTATCCATAGGTTTTCCCTTCGTCGCGCCGGAAGCCAAAACGCGCCACTCCCAGGCAGATCAGTGTGAACACCAGCAGCACTTCCCAGTGTGTCCAATTGGATTGGTGACGGCCCGCGCCGACGATCGACAATGCCAGTTGCGACAAATGGTAGGGCGGGAGGAATTCGGCAATCTGACGCATGAACTTCGGCAGAAACATCAATGGAACCCAGAGGCCCGAGCAAAACGACAGGGGCAGATAAATCATGTTGATGGCCGCGGGGGCGGAGTTCGGGCCCAGGAAATAACCGAGCGCCAGGCCCATCGCGCAGAATGGGATGCATCCGGCGACCAGGGTGGCAATCAATTCCACGGTTTCGAGCGCCGACAGGCGGACGCCGCCAAAGATCATGCCCAGCACCAGGAGCAGGCTGACCACGGCCGCGCTGAAGATCATGCTCATGATGACCTTGCCGGCAAAGTAGGCGGCAGGAGGCATGGGGCTGGCACGCTTGACTTGCAGCCAGCCCAGCCCGCGCTCGGCCGCGAGCGCGGCCGCGGTGCCAAACAGCGAGGCTCCCATCACGCCGAAAGTTCCGTAAGTCGGGATCAGGTAGCGGGGCGCGCTAAAACCGTCGATGCCGTGGCCGCCCAGCACCAGTCCGAACAGAACGTAAAACATTACCGGAAAGAAGATGGTGGAACCGGAATAGGCGCGCAGGCGGAGGTTCTTCAGGAATTCGTACCTGGCTTCTTTGAAGTAAATTGTCAGCGTGTTCCGCAAGGGGCGTTTGAAGCCGGTTCGTGTGAGCGTGGTTACGGCGGTTGCCATGAATTTCCCTCCGTCGTTCAATTACTGTTGTTGTCGCGGGTAAGTGCCAGGAATGCTTCTTCCAGGCCGGCGGTTGTGACTTCGATTCCGGAAAGGCTGGAATCGCGGGCTAGCAGTTCACGCAGAACCGGCTCGGCCTCGGCGGTTTGGATCTCCAGCGCGTCGCGGTCCTGATGAGCCTCGACCACTCCGGGCAGCCGCAGGACCGATTCCAGGCTGAGTCTGGTGACGCAGCGAATGCGTTTGCCTGCGGTTTGCGCCTTGATCTGCGCCGGGGTTCCCTGCGCTACGATGTTTCCCTGATTGATGACGACCACGCGGTCAGCCAGCGCGTCGGCTTCCTGCAAGTAGTGGGTGGTCAGAAGCACGGTCTTGCCGCGGTCGACCAGTTTGCGAATCTCGTCCCACAGCGCGCGGCGCGACTCGACATCCAGGCCGACGGTAGGCTCGTCGAGGAAAAGCAGGTCGGGATCGCCGCAGATGGCCAGCGCAAACAGCAAGCGCTGCCGCTGTCCGCCGGAGAGTTCGCCGAAGGGACGCTTCTCCAGACCTTGAAGCCCGGCGGCCTTGACGATCTCAGCCAAAGGCAGCGGCTGGGAGTAGTAACTGGAGAACAGATCGATATGCTCGCCGACCCGCAGAGTTTCCGGCACCCGGCCGACCTGGAGCATGGCGCCGGTGCGCATGCGGTTCTGGGGATTGCGCGGATCGCCGCCGAAAACGCGGACCGTGCCGGCATTCGGCCGGGCGAGTCCGAGCAAAAGCTTTACCGCGGTGGTCTTTCCGGCGCCGTTCGGACCGAGCAGCGCAACCAACTCGCCAGCGTGTACGGAAAGCTCTACGCTGCGCAGCGCCTGAATGGATCCGTAGCTCTTGGTCACCGATTGCAGCCGGGCGACGACCGCGCCGGAAGCCTGGTTCTGCTGGTCGGCAACGGTTTGTTCGAGAATGGCAGTCACGGTTGGCTCTCCTGCCGGATTCTTTGAGCGAATCCAGCCAGTGACCGCATGATCGCGGAACGGGTGGAGGATAGCCAGTGGAGTTCATCACGCATTACGCATGACAAATGTCATCGGGCAACGCGCTTACTTGGACGTCTGGGTCAATCCATCGCGGGTGTGGCGAAGGGCGAAAGCGAGAACGACTGTGGCCTTTCGCAGACGGAGAAACACTCGACCGGCCGAAAGCGCGCCGGAAATCCTGAGTGGCTTACGCTTCACCCGGCTCGACCCTGCAGAGTAACCCATTGTTTCCGCGTTCTGCGCGGAAAGGCCGGGCAATGCGTCCCTCTCACAGGAATGGGGCGAAATTCGGGGACAGGTCCACGGGTTTTCCGGGTGCCCAGGTGAAGGTGTTCCGGTATAATCGCGTATCCGAGCATCACCAAACGGCGGCGCTGCCGGGCTTCCTCGAAGATCTTCAGAAAGAGATCCCGACGCCGCGTCGTACCCAGCCCCGGCCACCGGTGATAGCAGCTGCCGGTAATGAAATGCAGATGCTTGGTCCCGTAGTATCGCTTCAACTCGGTCGGCACTCTATAAGGCTATCGCGGTTAGGCGGGTGAAATCTGTGATGGACGAACCGAAACCAGCGCTGCCAGCCGCATCGTAACCCCACTCATTCGCAAACTACGCGAATGAGTGGGCCACCCGTCCATTCAAGAGCAGGTTGGTTATTGGGATTTAGTAAAAGCATTGCGGAGGTATTTTCAACGCTGACTATGTTAGACAAATTAGATCGGTCTCGAACTAAATTCAGAGCCCTTGCGGCCGGCATCGTGCTGCTCGGGGTCATCCTGCACGCTGCCTGGTTGTATAAGGGTTTTGGCGATAACCTAGCTGGCTTGCTCTCCGTGCTCTTGCTGGTGAACTTGGCTGGCGGCGCGGTCCTAGTGCTCATGGCGAAAAAAGACGTTAAGCTGCGAGTCGTCTTGGGCGGACTGTGGATAGCGTATGTTGGTTACTGGGTGGTGAATGTCATCAGGTTTATCTGTTGTGCTGACTGACGAAGGCAGGCTTGGCGCACGTCGCTCACCCGGCCCAATGGCATCAACACCAGCTACAGCTACGATGCGCAGTCGCGGCTGCTGTCGGTGCTGCACCAGCTCAACGGTTCGACCGTGGACGGGGCCAGCTACACCTACGACGACGCGGGCAACCGCACCTCGAAGACCGACCTGCTGGCGGGGGTCACATCGAACTACGGTTACGACGGCATCTATCAATTGACGGGGGTAACGCAAAACGGGGTGACCACGGAGAGCTACAGCTACGACCTGGTGGGGAATAGACTGAGTTCGCTGGGCGTGTCGCCCTACGCGTACAACAGTTCGAACGAATTGACCTCGACGCCGGCGGCGATCTACACCTACGATTCGAATGGGAACACGAAGACCAAGGTGGACGCGACGGGCACGACGACCTACAACTGGGATTATGAGAACCGGATGAAGAGTGTGGTGCTTCCGGGCGGTGGTGGGACGGTGTCGTTCAAGTACGATCCGTTCGGGCGCAGGGTGCAGCAGGCAGGGCCCAGTGGGACGACTAATTACCTCTACGACGGAGCGAACGTGCTCGAGGAAGTGGATCAGGCCGGAACCCTGTTAGCCCGGTACACGAGCACGCAGAACGTGGACGAGTCGCTGACGGAGACGCGTTCGGGGACGACCAGCCATTACGAGCAGGACGGGCTTGGCTCGGTGACGTCGCTGAGCAACGCCTCGGGCGCACTGGCCAACACCTACACCTACGACGGCTTCGGCAAGCTGACCGCCTCCACGGGCACGCTGGTCAATCCATTCCAGTACACCGGACGGGAGTTCGATGCGGGGGCAGGAAACTACTTCTACCGGGCACGCTACTACGATCAGAACGTGGGGCGGTTTGTTAGCGAGGATCCGGCTGGGTTCGGAGCAGGGCTTGATTTCTACGCATACATTGGCAACCGCCCCGTCCAGTATAACGACCCGTTCGGACTCTTCGCCAGGTGCGTCTCTGCTTCTAGCTCCTACTGGATTGGGCCGCTCGCCATCCTGCACCATCAGCCTTGGTTCCGGCCGCCGTCGTTTTTCAATCTCATCTGGTATGACGCTGAGTGCGAATGCAACAAAACGCCAACCAACCCGACGATAGCACCGGGCCCGGCATTTGAGGTTCCAGGAGGACCTTCCCTCTACGGCCTAATGTCTCCGTCAATCGCGTTTGTAGTTCCCGTCACCAAATCGCATACAAGGTACGCCGTCACAGTGCAAACGCGGTATTCCAGCATTGTTGGTCCCGGAGGGCAAGCTGGCGCAGGACAAAACTTGTTGCTGTGCTACGACTGCCAGTAGAGGCTGAAGATGACTTCCTCCATGAAAACAGCTGTGGTGACCGTCGCTTTGCTTGGCTGCTCTGTAATTGCCGGACTGTTGTTTGCGGCTCCGCTTGATAATCGGCTCGGGTTTTTCGCGGGGCGAGACTTGAGGATCCTGGAAGAGCAGTCGCCAGAGGGACGGCCGATTGCCGATCTACTACGTGACCGTCTACGCTCAACGCGTTGCACAGCCTATCACGTTGATAATGTCTTCCAGACAATTGTGGAGTGCGAGGGATCAGATCAGTCCGGATCGCGAGTCGTGCTGGTGTGGGAAGTCAGCCATTTCTATTCTCCGCATCCCAAAATTCCCAGGAAGGGTCTTTTCTTATGTGCGATGTCCCGTGATGCAGCGCGGCTGACTCCCGCGCTCATGCCACCGGGTATGCGCCTGTCTGATTACCCGGACCAGCCCTTGTACTACTCGGCCGCCGTATACGGCATAGCAAGCGGGCGGTGGATCGGCGGTGATCCGCAGCGACTCACGCCAGATGAGAATAACCATTAACTCCAGTCCCGAGAACGCGGGCGAGCTGGCCCGCCTTTGTAGAAGAAGCCTGG
>Ga0335080_10007642_pt1 | contig 11219 bp, 8 predicted proteins | sample Lox_Sample_34_FD_206720 | JGI IMG/M metagenome (GOLD analysis project Ga0335080, IMG submission 206720) | Soil microbial communities from Loxahatchee National Wildlife Refuge, Florida, United States - Lox_Sample_3.4 | ecosystem: Environmental > Terrestrial > Soil > Wetlands | place: USA: Florida...
CCGTCGTTTTCTTTTTTAAATTTACTCACAACATCAGCAATCGTTACTCTGCGGCTGATTCGCCCAATTATTTCTTCAAGCCCCTGCTTTCTGAGAATTTCCCGGACATTGGAAAGAGCATCCACAATATAAAGTTTGATTCCGTCTTTTTGCAATCTGTTGGATAACTCCAAAATCATTTTTGAGCCTTCGAGATCCACATAGGAGCAGGCTGAGAAATCGAGGATCAGAAGTCTTATATCCGATGGGCCTTTTCTGATATGCAGGTTTATTTTTTCGAGAATGTTTTCCGAATTGAAATAGAATATGGACGACTCTATTCTCACGATCGCAATTCCGGGAATAAGAATATTGTCAGGATGACGGGATATGTCAGAGTATTGATTGCTGTCTCCGATGCGTCCGAGCACTGCCACATTAGGATTCGCTACGCGCCGGATCAGGAGAATCAGCGACATGACTACCGATAACATGACACCTCTCAGTATTCCCAGTGATAATACCCCAATAACAGCGATCATCGCTACAATGAATTCAGCAGGATTTAGTTTCAGAATTTTTTTTAACTCTTTTATTTTGATCAGCCCGGAAACGGCATGCAATACGATTACAGCCAGAATAACTTCGGGGAGATTTTTTAAAAGGGATGTTAAATACAGAAGGATGATTCCTAACGTAAATGAACATACGATCAATGACAAGGGGGTTTTTGATCCGGATTTGTCATTCACGGTTGATTGGGAAAGTCCACCGGATACAACATAAGCACTGGAAAAAGCAGCAGCCATATTCGCTGCGCCCATTGAAAGCAATTCCTGTCTGGGGTTGATCGTATAATTATTTTTTAGCGCAAAAGTTCTGGCAGCAGAAATCGTTTCAATATATCCCATCAAAAAACACGCAAAAGCAAGTGTGATAACACCGTCTACATCCCTCAGACGCAGAGAAGGCCGGCTGATCGAGGGAAGACCCTTGGGTATTTCACCGGTGAGATGAATTCCGGATGAACCAAGACTGGTAAATGAAATAATTAAAATAGCTGTCACTACTACCAATAACGAAACAGGTTTTCCCGGGAATAAAAAATCTCCGGCGAAAAGAACAACCAAAGCCAGCAATCCAAAAAAGAATACGTTCCAATGTGCATCCGGCAAATGCTGAATGAGCGTTTGTATTCTTGAAAAAAAATTATTCCCGCCTCCTTCAACCCCAAACAATTTTGGTAACTGTGTGACCATTATAGAAAGAGCAGCACCTGCCTTGAATCCGAGAAGAATGCTTTCGCTGATGAAATTTACCAGTGAACTGAGTTTGAAAATAAAAGCAAGAATGCAGATCCCTGCTACCACAAGCGCCGTTAATTCGGCAATTCCTGCCCATCTTTGAGGGTCGCCTCCCGACAATACTGCTACTGTTGATCCAATCATGAGTGATATCGATGAAGTAGGACCAACAGCTACCTGCCTGGATGTAGTAAACAATGCAAAAAAAAGGCCTCCCGCCATGCAGCAGTAAATACCAAAATAGGTAGGTACACCTGCAAGTGTAGCATAGGCCATACCTTCAGGCAGTACAAAAGATGCCAATGTAACACCTGCAATCAAATCCCATCGGAGAAAAGAAATTTTATATTGAGGCAGCCAGTTTGCAATCGGCAGATATGATAGCAGGCTCTTATTTTTTTTTGGCTCATTCATTTCAATATTGCGAAGACGAATAGTTTTGGATCGGTTACACACAATTTAATTTTCCAGGACCAATATGCATCCTGTTTGCAGGATTTACAGCAGATCCTAAAAGAACTTTACTGTTAATCCGGCGCTTGAGCAGCTTTTTTCCGGGGGGACGAATTTTGAAGAGATATCCTAATTAATTTCCTCTGAAAAAAGATTTGAGATGTTAGCGATGTTTTTCATTTTTTTTGATCCTTCGGATCATACCATAAGCAGGCGAAAACCCAAATTGCCTGTAGAAAGGATCGAGGTTTTGTCCTGTATGTAACCCTACAAAGGATTTATCAGGTGCATTTTTGTCCAGCCACTGGTTCAATGCTTTCATCATGGCTGTGCCGATCCGTTTACCCTGCCAACGGGGGTGAACAATTAGGTTTTTTACATAATAAAAATCGGTTTTGTCTCCTAACAGGAACGCACAACCAATAATTGTATTCTCAACGATATCCTCAGCCACCACAGCAAACTCGATGGCAGCCAGGGGCAATTCTTTCATCATATCATCCAGGGAGGAAGACCAGCCAACAGATGAAATCAATTGATTTAATTCTCTAACAGTCGGCACTCTTTCAATGATCTTTACAACGTCGGGCATTCCTGCTTCACTATGATTCCTGAAAGAAGCATTCTGTCCAAAACGAATCTTATGCCCGTCGGGATCTTCTACCAGCATCTCCCGGACGCTCCATTCCATGGTTTGAGGCTTTGAAATAATATTGGCTCCCCTGGACCGGATGGTTTCATATAATTCATCAACATTGTCTACAAACACAGAAAGCCAGGTTCCGGGATTTCCCTGCCCGTCTTTGCAGAAAAAAATTTCTATCGCATCTTTACTCACCCCCCCAAAACTTGGAGGAAGTCCCCATTCCCAACGGTTTTCAAATCCAAGAACTTTGGTATAATAGTCCAGGCTTCTCAATACGTCAGATGAATAGAGAATGGGGATTGCCTTATGAATTTTGACTGAAGAATGAATACTCTCCATGAATCAAAAAAATTATTTACATGAATTTAGTAAAAGAATGAACAGTGAAAAGCAAAGAATTTAATCATTCATAAAAAAGGAATCCTTTCCGGGATTCCATTTATCTATTTGTGTTTGAATTTCCAGCTGGTTCTTCTGCAATAAATCTCATCAATCAGCCTCTGTAATCTTCAATCATCAGTGAAATATACAGGAAAATCCAACATTGAAATCTACCGATTGTACACTATTTACACCAAGGTCCTTTGCACTATTGGTTGAATATCTGTAACGGACACTTGTATACACAGACCAGGGGCTGCCCTTGCTCAGATGTACAAGTGTACCTACTTCAGGAATTGCCACAAATCCCCAGTTATCATTCGTTGTTTCATAGACATTATAATAAATATTCTGCTCACTGTACTGCGCGCCTAATCCCAATTTCACAAAGGGAGTAAACAGATCACCGCTCCTGAAATAGTGCGAGGCATATAAAGTGATCGGCAAAGTGTATATGTATTTATACAGGTCGGTGGTTGCAGCACTGCCGTCGGAAAAATGGTAGGTCTGTCTGGGCGCATATTGATAATAGTTATTCCAACTCATCTCGATGCCTACAGATAAATCATCCTTGACGAATTTGCTATATCCCAAATTAAAACCCAGGGCTGAGAAACTGGTAACAAAACTATTACCCACCGGGAGCCCAAACATCCAGTTTGCATGCCACTCATTGGCGCCGGCTTTTTGACCCAGGCAGAGAGTACTTAAAAAAATTGTGGTCGATATTAAAATAAGTTTTTTCATAACAAATATTTTATGAGTGAGATTACTGGGCTTTTAAATATGGAGATTGGGCAAATCCCTGGTCAACGGTTTTAATACACTGGTCAACAATAAACGAAGTACTGGTGCCTACCTGGCCATTTCCCACATCACTCCAGATAATATTTATTTTTTCACTGCTGGCTGCATTTTTCAGATCTGCCATTTCAACAATGATGGTCCCGGTACTCACACTGACTGTGTAGTAGTAAGGATACCAATATCCCCAACCTCCGCAGTAACCCCAATAACAGGGACTGCCCCAGCCAGGATAACCCCACCAGTATCCGGGAGGAATGGCATAAATGGTAGTATTTCTGATACCGATCAAATTGATGCCGAGATCAGGATTAGAATGTATCGGCACCTGGGTATATCCGGCTTTTGTCATCTGGCTAATCACTTCGTTAATGATGGATTGTGCGTTAGCATCATCCCAGATGGTATCCTTTGGATCTCCGGTAATGACCTGGATATAATCCTTAACAGCGAATGTTTTGTAATTAGTGAAGTTAACCGACTGATCGTATTTGGTAAACACTACAAAATCACTTGACAAATTTTCGAAAGGCGGCAAATTTTTACAGCCCGAAACAATGGTCAAAAGAAAAATGACCAGTAAAAAATAGACAGGTTTCATACAATCTTTGATTTTAATTCTGTGAAATGATGAGCTCGCTATTATTTAGTTGCTGACAGTTTGCTTCGATCAATTTCCCCGATAAAAGGTATTTCATCCAGTATCCTGACCTTAACGGCACTCCTCAAATAAGATTCCAGTTGGAAAAACTGGCTGGCCTTGAGTGCGCCCACTACCGGTTTCATTCTTTTATAATATTTGGCATACAAATTCTCAAAGGCGAGATTATTGGCAGAGGCCCGGTTGACCAATGCATCTGCTTTTGCATCCGTTAGCTTTTCATAATTATTCGCATAATCCTGAAGGATTGCAATATAGTCCTGCCCCAATTTTTTTCTTTCTGCTTCATATCCATCATACAATCTCCAGAAAGCATTTCCGGAAGCTGTGTCCTTGAATTTCATATATGACTCCATGAGATCGCGTTTGCTTTTGCCATACATTGCCTGTATGAGATTGATATCGTCTTTTGTTGCTTGTGCTGAAACCGAAAAAAAGAAGAAAATGATTGACGCAGTAGTCAGGAATTTTTTCATGATAATAAATTTAATGTCTGTTAAAAAAACTTCAATGTAAATTAGGATGAATGGGGCAGAACTTGTTGGCTCGATCGCATTTAACTGCTAAATGAATTTAGCCTCTTTTATTCAAATAAATATCCCTTAAGGAATCGAAAGATTCTATCCCGGGGGTTTATTAAAAAAATGATGAGAATTAAAAAGCCAGGCTTCCTAATTCAGAAATAATATTCTTAACGATATCATCCTGTACCTCAAAAATGTTTTCCTGGGTAAATTTTCTTTCGTACATCTGACTCCATGCCAGGTGCCCCGTCCTGATTCGGATCATTTGCATATGCAATCTCAGATTTCCTTTCAATATCTGTATATCACCGGTGATCAGAAACTGCGCACCCGCTATCGAAGCAATTTGTTCGAGATATACCGGCTTGGAAAACAAATTACGCATCGCATAATAAGAAATAACGGAAAAATTCTCGATACCCATCAAAGCTGTACTCAGCTGTGAACCCAGGCCATCTGCAAATGAATTCTTTACACTACTGTTGAATGAAATTTCAAAAGGAGCAACTCCAACAACTACCGGTTTCCTGGATGAAAGTGTTCTGTTTGAAAAACTTTCATCATTTTCATTAAAAACAGGTACATAACTTCCTTTGGGAATTGAAATTCGGATGTTATCAAGCGTGCCTCTTTCACCATAATAATAATTGAGGGCCCTCCTGAGCCTCCCGGCATGTATCCGGACAATACCACTTTCCTGAGGCTTGAAATCAGCAGGTTTATTGAGGACATTCACTGCAATTGTGTATTCTTTCAGTCTGTTCGAATGCTCACCTAATGTTTCGCCTACAATAAAAGAAAGGAATCTTTTGAGAATATCTGACGATTCGAAAATCGGATCCCGGATTATTTTTTGCAATTGTCTTTCAATGGCTTCCTTCGAAAATCTAATTTCTGATAAGCCTGCTTCTTGTGATAAAGGAGTCAGCATAGATATAAAGTTTATGGTTATGCAATGTCAAACGATCTTCCGCCAGTTCAAATGATAAAAATCATGTGGCATTGCGATTATTGTCAGATTTCATGGGTGATGGGAATTCAGGAGGCATTCGGACTCAAACGCCAGACATAATCATCTCGCCTGTAACATTCTCATATAATTTTCCCAGGGTATTAAATGCACCCAGCATCATTAAAAATGCAGGTGATTTAGCAAAATTCTTAACGGATGAAAGGGAACTCCAATAGGATGTAAAATTGTATATACCTTCATGCAAGACATCTTTTGAAATTCTGTAGCCATTACACAATAAGGGAATCTGAGTGATGACAAAACGATAGGTTTGCTCAAACTCCATCTGTTTATTTTCGGGAATAAAACCTGATAATTTCAAGTAATACATTCTGCGTATATTGAAGCAGGTTAGTTGATCTTGACTTGATATCCTTTTCAACTTACGTGCCATCTGTTATTTATTTCTTAAAAAAAATTAACTGATTGATTATGATGCAAAATGTTTTCGGATATCGATCAGAAAATGGATAAATTTTTGAAGCCCCTCACGAAAATTTGAAGTCACTCACGAAATATCGTGAGCAAATCAGTGCATGAGAGAAAAAATCTGAATGGAAACTGAAGATTTGAAGAAGCTGAAGTGAATAAAGACTGCCAGGTCATCTTAATATCTTTTATAATTGATATGCTGATTTGTGTCTTCATCTCCAGGTCAGTTTATGTGTTTGAATAATCTATCTTTGATATATCCAAAGTTTACCGTTAAACCATCTTGATCTGAAGTTTATGCAGTTTAATCCCTTACTTTTAGTTTGAGAAAGTTTTTAAAAAAACCAAGGTCAATTTCTTCTTTCTTTTTTAAGATTCTAAAATTAAATCTATATGAAAAAAAACTTATTCTTTTTGATCCTGATGATTGTAATCGGTTTTGCCGGCTATTCACAAAAATTGAGATTGAATGCATATGGCAATTATGTTTTTAACGATGGGGTTGAATCATATAGCAGTAGCACCAGTTATTTCAACGGCACCATTCAGGGAGGATTTCTCTGGGGAGCAGGCCTGGAAATAAGGGTGAAAGAATATTACGGAGCAGAGCTGATGTATTTCAGGCAGGATACCAAGGCTCCGGTTCAATATTATGATTATAATTTAAACAGGGCGAGGAATAGCACATTTGATATGGGAATTAATTGGATCATGATTGGCGGCGCCAGGTCACTCAGGGCGAGCGAAAAAGTTGAACCCTATGGTGGACTCATGCTGGGAGCTGCGATTATTGATGCAAAGAATGAAGACAATCAAAATTCAAATAGCGTTACAAAATTTGCCTGGGGCCTGAGACTGGGAACTAATATCTGGGCCTCCGAGGTAGTGGGACTCAAATTACAGGCGATGTTGCTTTCAGCTGTGCAGGGTGCAGGAGGAAGCCTTTATTTTGGAACAGGAGGTGCAGGCGCAGGGGTGTCTACTTATTCTACGATGCTTCAATTTGTAATAGGCGGCGGTCTTACTTTTAAATTTGGCGCTCATTCTAATACCGGTCATTAACTTAGAACAGGAAGTTCTAATTGTTTAAGAGGGCTGCTTAAATTTTTTCTGGCTTTACAGGTAAATGCTTTTATTTCTTTTTCTTTTTTTGAAAAATTGAGAAAGGATGGTAGCTTCGATTGGCTTTTTACTTTAGAACGTGTCTTACAATAATACTCTGGGTATTTTTTAGCTCTTCAGTCCTGTCAATCTCGCACCTGTTTTCTACCAACCCCATCCCCGTGAAAGGATCAATTAAACCATGAATGGCCTCTCTGTTCATCATCTTTGAGATAGCTCACGGACATGATCAACCGATTTTTTTATCCATTAAAAATTTTTCTATGAACCAGGAGAAAATCAGATTAGAAGAAACAAGGGATAAAGGTCTGCCATGGAAGAAATGGGGACCTTATTTAAGCGACCGTCAATGGGGTACTGTGAGAGAAGACTATAGCGAAAACGGGGATGCATGGAATTTTTTTCCTCATGATCATGCACGTTCACGGGCGTATCGCTGGGGAGAAGACGGCATTGCAGGTATTTCCGATGATAAGCAACGCCTTTGTTTTTCACTGGCGCTTTGGAACGGCAGAGACCCGATTCTCAAAGAACGTTATTTCGGATTGACAAACAGTGAAGGCAATCATGGAGAAGATGTGAAGGAGTACTATTTCTATTTAGACAGTACGCCGACGCATTCATATATGAAAATGCTGTACAAATATCCTCAATCTGCTTATCCTTATGTTGACCTGGTTCAAACGAATCATTTTCGTTCAAAAGAAGAAATGGAATATGAATTGCTGGATACTGGTATATTTAATGAAGACAGGTATTTTGACGTTTTTATAGAATATGCAAAATATGATCCGGAAGATATCCTGGTGAAGATTACAGCAATCAACCGTGGTCCTGAAACTGCTGAACTTCATCTGCTTCCTACGCTCTGGTTCAGGAACGACTGGTCAAAATGGATCAATGAAACTGATCGCGCTGCAGCGAAACCGATTATCCGTCAGATAAAGTCACTGCCAGGTATAAGCGCTGTTGGAGCGATGCATATTAAATTGGGTGAATTTAAATTATACTGTGAAGGGAATGTACCCATGTTGTTCACTGAGAACGAGACGAATCATGAAAAGCTTTTTCCCGGAAACAAGAATGAAAGTTTATACGTTAAGGACGGAATTAATGATTATGTCGTCAATGGCAGGCAGGATACAACTAATCCTGATAAAGAGGGAACGAAAGTCGCTGCGCACTATTCGATGCAGATTGGTGCCCGGGAGCAATCTGAAATTCGTTTGCGTCTGACAAAAGCCAATATCGGTCAAATCACCGATCTCTTCGGAAAAAGATTCGATGCAATATTTGAAAACAGGATGAAAGAAGCTGATGAATTTTATAAGGCGGTAACCCCTTCTTCGGTGAGTGCTGATAAAGCCAATATCATGCGTCAGGCTCTTGCGGGTATGTTATGGAGTAAGCAATTCTTTTTCTTCGATGGAAATAACTGGCTGGATGAACACAATTCGAATCCTTTGCATGCAGGGTATAAAAACTCCAGGAATTCTGAATGGTTTCATATGATGAATGTAGATATTATCTCCATGCCTGACAAATGGGAATATCCCTGGTATGCTGCCTGGGATCTTGCTTTTCATACACTCCCGATCTCTATCGTTGATTCGGATTTTGCCAAAGACCAGTTAAATCTGATGTTGCGGGGCTCTTATATGCATCCCAATGGTCAGCTGCCTGCATATGAATGGAATTTCAGTGATGTAAATCCCCCTGTACACGCATGGGCTACTTTGTTCCTTCATCGCACAGAACAATCTATTCACGGTACGACAGATTTCAATTTTCTCAGGGCTTCTTTTACCAAATTACTGTTGAATTTCACGTGGTGGATTAACCGAAAAGACCGGTTTGGTAAAAATGTGTTCGAGGGCGGTTTTCTGGGTCTCGATAATATCGGTGTTTTCGACCGGAGTGCTCCGCTTCCAACCGGTGGCTATCTTGAACAGGCAGATGGCACAGCTTGGATGTCACTCTTTAGCCAGAATATGCTGGAACTTGCCGTAGAGCTCGCAGCTCATGATCCGATGTATGAGGATATGGTATTCAAGTTTACAGAACATTTTTATTATATCGCTGCTGCCATGAACATGAAAGGAGATGATGGTATGTGGGATGAAGAAGATGGATTCTATTATGATCTTCTAAGGCTTCCCAATGGAAGTGCCCACCGGCTGAAAGTCCGGTCCCTGGTGGGTTTGTTGCCCATCTGTGCTACTACAGTTATTGAAGATTGGCAGAGAAAACTTGTTCCGCGTGCGCTTGACGCAATTGGCGAACGTTTGAGAAGAACACCGGAATTATGGAAAACCATTCATCCCACTGGCCCGGATCACCTGGGAATTGCTGACCGTGGAATTCTTGCACTTGTAAATCCTGAAAGGTTGAGAAGAATTCTTTCAAAAATGTTGGATGAAAATGAATTTCTCAGTCCTTATGGCATCCGTTCTATTTCAAAGTATCATGAAAAAAATCCTTTTGCAGTGAATGTGAATGGTCATGAATTCCGTGTCGATTACCTTCCTGCCGAATCGAATACGGGAATGTTTGGCGGAAATTCCAACTGGCGCGGACCGGTTTGGATGCCGATCAATGCAATGATCATTCGTGCACTCCTGAACTTTTACTTATATTATGGAGATAATTTTAAGATAGAATGTCCAACAGGTTCAGGGAGAATGATGAATCTTTTTGAAGTCTCAAAAGAAATCGCTGAAAGACTCACCAATATTTTTACATTAGATGAACAGGGAAAGCGAGCTGTTTTTGGGGGTTCGGAAAAATTCCAGAATGATCCTCACTGGCGCGATCATATCCTGTTTTATGAATATTTTCATGGAGACAATGGCGCAGGATTAGGCGCCAGCCACCAAACGGGATGGACCGGTCTTGTTGCGAAGATTATCCAGCTTTATGGTTTGATGGATCCCGAAAAATTACTGGAAGCAGGAAAAGAAGGAGCATTTGTTCAGAAAGACAGTGAAGTAAAAAAACAAACAGAAGCATCTCAGATGACGGATGCATTGCCGGCCTGATAAACGGGTATGGATACACGAAGTATGGAACGGGATACTATTTAATCTGGAAACAATTGTATCCGGAACTCAAATCTTAAACTACTTACATCAGTGTAAGCTGGATGCGGGCCTGGAAAATCTGGACAGTTCCTTTCAAATGATATCGTTCAAGTACACCGTACCCGTAAATAAATTCGAATCGCATAACCTTCGTCATATACCAATTAACCATTGGAGTGATTCGCCAGAATTTTCCTCCCTGGATAGATCCGTCATTTAAGTCTAATGAGGAAAACCGCAGCACGGCTTCCCATTCGCCCCATCCTCCTTTAAATACAGATTTCGTCACCGGAACAACCTCAAAAACGCTTCCGGTAGTAGTATAAGGGCGCCTGGTTTTCGTAAATATATAGGTAGCAACTATGTCGCCACCAAAAAAATTATGATCTCCACCAACACCCGCATTTGAATGAAATTTATGTACCATCATTTCTGAACCTAATAACAGGCGGCCGGTACTATAATAGATCTCGCCTCCGATATGAGTAGAATGATCGGCGGCAAATATGCCTGTATTTATTATTTGAGGTGCCGGGTTGGATTCGGGTCGCGACTTTAAAACAATTTGCCCATCCAGCGGCTTACCATATCGAAGATTGGCGGCTATGTGAAGCACGGTGTTTTTTTCTTTATTATAAAAAGGTAACCAGCCTATTCTTGCAACATATTGCCATTTGTAAGTTGAAAAACTCTGGCCCTTCGAAACAATATCATTAAAGTAGCCAAGATTCCAAAACAATCTCGATTTTGGCAGGGAGCCAAAATATTTTATACCATCCGCCAGAATGGGTATAACATCTAATGCCATCTGCCTTTCCGCA
>Ga0335080_10007643_pt1 | contig 11218 bp, 11 predicted proteins | sample Lox_Sample_34_FD_206720 | JGI IMG/M metagenome (GOLD analysis project Ga0335080, IMG submission 206720) | Soil microbial communities from Loxahatchee National Wildlife Refuge, Florida, United States - Lox_Sample_3.4 | ecosystem: Environmental > Terrestrial > Soil > Wetlands | place: USA...
CAGACCGGCGTCACGCATGTAATCCACCGTCCGGACGGAGATTTTCGGGTTGGCCGAACGATACTCGTTGAGCAACGCAACGATGTCCGGATAGAAATCACTTTCATCGTGCGTGTCGTAGTAGAGCGTTACCGCCACACGATTCGTCAACGTGTGGAGCACGCTGAGCGTGCGGGTGGAGAGTTCCACGCGGGTCTGCGGGCTCAGGTAAAAGCGGTGAAAGAACTGCGCGGCCAGAAAGTTCGCCATGACCACGACGGCGAGCACCAGGGCCGTGCGCAGGGTGGCGTCAAAACCGAATTTCCACCGGTAACGCGGCGAGAAGCTGGGCGGATTGGGAGGTGGCAGCGGCATTTTATCTCCAGCGCCGGCTTTCCACCACGCGCAAGGTCAGGAATAGAAAGAACAGGCTAAGACTCACGTAGAGCACCACCGTCCGCGTATCCACCACGCCGCGCGTGAAATCGTCCATCTGCTTGAACAGATTGAAGTAAGGGACAATCTGTTCCTGCCATTGATCGGTTGCGGGGACCACCTGGGCCAGAAACGCCACGATGAGCAGGATAACCCCCGCCGCCAGGCTGACGACCGCCGCGACTACCTGGCTGCGCGTCAGCGACGACGCGAAGCAGCCGGCGGCCAGAAACAGGCCGCCGCTCAAACAAATGCCCAGATAAGATCCACCCAGCGTGCCAACATCCAGCGCGCTTTTCTCGTTGGCAAAGTGTCCCACGATCGGCAGACAGGCCAGCGCCGGCAACCACATCAGCAGGTAAAAAATCATCGCCGCCGCATATTTCGCCACCACCACTTCCAGGTCGCCCACGGGCGCGGTCATCAAGGTTTCAAACGTGCCGGTGGCTTTTTCCAGGGCAAACAACCGCATCGTAATCACCGGCGTGACCAGAATCACGATCATCCAAAACAGAAAACTGTTGAAGAACGCTTCCGTAATCGGCAGGTTGAACGGCTCGGTGCCCAGATTCCGGATAAACATCACAAAACTCGCTCCGACCAGAAAGGTCACCGCTGCGATGATAATGTAACCCGTCACCGAGAGGAAAAACGCGGCCAGCTCCCGCCGCAGCAGCGTCCAGAAAATTCGCATCAGCCCTCCTCCTCTTCGTTCGGCCGGGTGATATGAACGTAGATGTCTTCGAGCGAATGACGGCTGCGCGTCAATTCGCGGACGAGCCAGCCGCGGTCACGCGCCAGCAACCAGATCATCGGACGTAAATCCAGCCCGTCGCGCGGCGTGATCGCACAACGCAAAAAATCGCCGTCCGCCGCCGAAATATCGAAGTGGGCGATTTGGGGCAACTGGGCCAGGTGCTCGCGCAGTTCCTCGGCGGAGGCGGCAATTTCAGCGACAATCTGACTGTTGCCGGCCAGAAGGCGTTGCAGATTGTCCGGGGTATCGGCGGCCAGAATTTTGCCGTCATACATGATCAACATCCGGTTGCACGTCATTTCCGCTTCGGGGAGAATGTGCGTCGAAATCAACACCGTGTGTTTTTCGGCCAGGCTTTTGATCAATTGCCGTACCGCCCGAATCTGGTGCGGGTCCAGACCAATCGTCGGCTCGTCCAGGATGAGCAGTTCCGGTTCATGAACCAGCGCATCGGCCAGGCCCACGCGTTGCCGGTAGCCTTTGGAAAGCTGGCCGATGACGCGGCGGCCCACATCCGCCAGGCCGCATTGGTCCATTACCGTGTTGACGCGTTCGCGGGATTGCCGCCAACCCAGGCCTTTGAGCCGCGCGCGGAATTTCAGGTATTCGCGCACGCGCATTTCCGGATAGAGCGGGTTGTTTTCGGGCATGTAACCGATGCGGCGGCGGACCTCATCGGAGGCGTGAAAGACATCATAGCCCGCCACCCGCGCCGTGCCACTGGTCGCCGGCAGGAAACCGGACAGCACCCGCATCGTCGTGCTTTTACCGGCACCGTTGGGGCCGAGCAGGCCGACGATTTCACCGCGCGCCACAGTGAACGAAATGTCCGCCACCGCCGTGCGGCCCGCATAGCGCTTGGTCAGATTCGTTACTTCAATCATCGTGTTGCCGTTCATGGCAAGCAGCCCGGAGTTTAGTCCGAAAATTCCCGCCCCGGCCAACAAAAAATCCGGCGTCGTATTTTATAAACAGGTAAAACGGCCTTTGGATGCGTTTAAAATTTCCACACCACGGCTTGACTTTGCGGCATGGCGGGCGCAAAAGCAATGGCGAGTGTTCCCGCTGACCGAGAATTTTTATGCCGACTGGCGCCGGCAATGCGGCGCGGCGAACGTCCTGCGCGACGACCAGGATTCGCCGCCCGAACGCCTGCTGCAAGCCGTCTGGCAACACCAGCGCCTGTGCCGCGATCGGCTCCTGACGGCCGACCAGCGGCCCGTCCGGGTCCTTCATCCGGGCTTTGCCAGCGCCGAGGGCGGACCGGACTTTCGCGGCGCGGTTATTCAAATCGGCGACGACGCGCCGCGTTCCGGCGATGTGGAAGTGGATTTGCGCGCGAGCGGCTGGCACGCGCACGGCCACGACCGCAATCCCAATTTTCGCAATGTCATTTTGCACGTGGTTTGGGATGAACCGAAGCGAACGGAAAATGGCCCCGCGGTTTTGGCGCTGCGGGATGCGCTCGACGCGCCGCTGGCCGAACTCGGTTTGTGGCTCGAAACTGAATCGCCGCGCGCACTGCCGGAAAGTCTGCGCGGCCAGTGTTCGCCGACGATGCGTGAATTGAAGGGGTCGCAGACAACCGAACTTTTACACGCCGCGGCGCGCGTCCGTTTCCAGGCCAAGGCCGCGCAATTCCGCGCCCGTGCGCGGCACGCCGGTTGGGAGCAGGCATTGTGGGAAGGTTTGTTTCGCGCGCTCGGTTACAAGCACAACGTCTGGCCGATGCAAAATCTCGCCGAGTCGCGGCTTTGCTGGTCGCGCGACGGGGACTCGGCCTTTGTCCTGCAAGCGCGGCTGCTCGGTATCGGCGGCCTGCTGCCGGCAGAGTTGTTTCGCGCGCAAAAAGGCGTGGACAGTTATCTGCGGCGCGTCTGGGACCGCTGGTGGCGTGAGCGCGGGGAATTCGGCGACTGCATTTTGCCGCGCGCGGTCTGGCAATTTCACGGCCTGCGCCCGGCCAATCATCCGCAACGCCGGCTCGCGCTGGCCGCGCACTGGCTCGCGTCGGCGAATCTGATTGCAAAACTGGAAAACTGGTGCGCCACCCACGTGGCAGATGGCGCGCTGCCCGGTTCGTTGCTTGAAATTCTGCAGGTCGAGCACGACGAATTCTGGTCGTGGCATTGGACCTTTCAGTCGGCGCGATTGGAGAAGCCCCGGCCGTTACTCGGCACGGCGCGGATCACGGATCTGGCGGTCAACGTCGTCCTGCCCTGGCTTTGGATTCGCGCCGCCGAAGGCAGAAGTGAAAAGTTCCAGGAAGTGATTGAGCACCGCTACTTCGCGTGGCCGCGGGCAGGGGACAATTCGGTTTTGAAACTGGCGCGGCAACGTTTGCTGGGCGGCCCGCCCGGCAACCCGTTGCCCAACGCGGCGGCGCAGCAAGGTTTGATGCAAATCGTCAGGGATTTTTGCGAACGGAGCAACGCCGTTTGTGAAAACTGCCAGTTCCCGGAATTAATCGGAACTTGGGATACCCACCCGCCTCAAACTAGGCTCTGAGGTCAATCCCCCCGAAGGGATTGTTATTAAAACCGTCCAGTGGTTTCGTGGTTGGTTTGGGCGCTGGCGTCGGACTGGACGGAGATGAATCACTCCCGTTTTCGCCCGGCCGATAATTTGCATCGGCGACCCGATGCGGATTTTTTGCGCGTTTGTTGCGGGGCAACGGGCTGATCATCACGTTGATGCCGCGGCCGATGAGCTTCGGCTCAAAATCGGGGTGGCCGTAGGGCGCGATCTCGGCAATAAATTTACGGATCACCTGAAAACCGAATTCCTGGTGCGCCATCTCGCGTCCGCGGAATTTAAGCACCACTTTCACTTTCTTGTCCTCGCACAAAAAACCGACCGCATGCTCGATTTTGATGCCGAGGTCATGCGGGTCAATGCGCGGACTGAGTTGGACTTCCTTGACGCTGGAGGCGTGCTGGTGCTTTTTGGATTCCTTTTCTTTCTTGGCCTTTTCGTAACGGAATTTACCCAAGTTCACCAACCGGCAGACCGGTGGCGTGGCGGTGGCGGCCACTTCGACCAGGTCCACTCCATGCTGGCGCGCCATGGCCAGCGCGTCGTTGAGGGTAATGACGCCGAGCTGTTTGCCGTCCACTCCAATGACCCGGACTTCACGGGCACGGATTTTGCCATTGACCCGGACAAAGGCATCAGGCGAAGAATGACGTGAGGGAAAAGGGCGGCTCAAGACACCCTCTGCGGTTGGGTCATAACTGTAAGTATTCGCATCACTCGAACTGGCGTGGCCAGTTCAAATTCTGCTCTATTTATAAGCCTTTCCGACCGCGCTGGCAAGCAAATAATTGAAGGCCAGGTTCAGGCAGCATTTGGCCCGGTTTTGGCGCTTTTTACGGCGGCTTCGTAGATTTTCTTCAACGGAACCCCGGCCCGCGCCGCCAGCTTCTTGCACGACTCAAATTCCGGCGCGGCGTGGACCACTTTCCCGCCCAGCCGGCCCAACTTTACGGTCACCTCGCCGAAAGCGGTTTTGACCTTCGTCAATTCACGGCGCAGTTTTCGCCGCTCGGCCGATGTGTGCCGGACGCCGAACGCGCTCGTTTCGCGTAAAATCAATTCGCTGAATTTGTCCGCCTCCGGCTCGGCGCACAAGACCGTCAGGAGCACGCCGGGCCGGTTTTTCTTCATCTGCACCGGCGTGTGAAAAACATCCAGCGCGCCCGCGGCCAGCGCCGTTTCCAGAAAATGGCCGAGGATTTCTGGATTGCTGTCGTCCAGATTGGTTTCCAAAACGGCAACGCGGTCGGTTTCCCAATCCAAAGCAGTTGATGGTTGAGGGATGAGAGTTGAGAGTTTTCCGAGTATGGCTCGCAGCACATTCGGGCGGGTCTTGTTTTCGCGCGTGCCCAGGCCAAACCCGATTCTCTCAGCGACCAATCCTTGCATCGGTCCGAAACCTTCGGCGAACTCGGCCAGCAACGCCGCGCCGGTGGGCGTGACCAGTTCGTGGGGTTCCTCGCATTGGGTCACGCCGATTCCGCGTGCGCCGAGAATCGCCAGCGTTGCCGGCGCCGGCACCGGGAAGTGCCCGTGCGCGCAATCAATCCAGCCCACGCCTTCGATGACCGGCGATGCCAGTACGCGCGGTTTGCCCAGCATTTCCAGCGCAACGCATCCGCCGACGATGTCCATGATCGAATCCACAGCGCCGACTTCGTGAAAATGCACGCGTGCCGGCGGCAGGCCGTGAATTTTGCCTTCGGCCTCCGCGATGCGCTGAAAGACCGCTATGGATTTCTTCTTTACCCACGGTGAAAGTTTGCTGCGTGAAATGAGCTGTTTGATTTCGGCAAACGTCCGGTTATCATCGTGGTGATGGTGATCGTGGTGCGGCTCTTGTTCGTGTTCGTGCTCTCGACCCTCAACCTTCGACCCTCGACTTTCATGGAGATGGACATCCACCTTCACGCCCTCGATGCCGGATTTTTGTTTGCGCGCGACGTGCAGGTGATATCCATCAAGCTTCAGCTTCTTCAGCTCGTGTTCCAGGCGACGGACATCCACGCCCAAATCAATCAGCGCGCCGAGAAACATGTCGCCGCTGATGCCGCTGAGGAGATCGAGGTAAAGCGTTTTCATTCGTTTATCAACGCATTAATCTGGCTGGCGGCGTAACCGGCGCCGAAGCCGTTGTCAATATTCACCACCGTCACGCCGCTGGCGCAACTGTTCAACATCGCCAACAACGCTGCGATGCCGCCAAAACTCGCGCCGTAGCCCACACTGGTCGGCACGGCGATGACGGGTCGGGATACCAGCCCCGCGACCACGCTGGGCAGCGCGCCTTCCATTCCGGCCACGACGACCAGCACGTTCGCGCGCCGGAGGTTTTCCGATTTCGCCAGCAACCGGTGCAGCCCGGCTACGCCCACGTCGTAAATCCGTTCGACGCGATTGCCCATGATTTCCGCCGTCACCGCCGCCTCTTCCGCCACGGGCAAATCGCTGGTGCCCGCGCAGACAATCCCGATGATTCCGGAGCGTCCCGGTCGCGGCTTTTTCCCGATGGTCACGCACCGGGCCAGCGGATGATGTACGGCCGACCTGAATTTTTTGCGCAACGCGCGGGCGTGCTCGCCAGTGGTGCGTGTCACCAGCACGCGCTGGTCATGTTCCAGGAGTTTCGCGGCGATTTTCACCACCTGTTCCGGCGTTTTGCCCGCGCCGAAAACGACTTCCGGGAAACCCTTGCGCAGCGCCCGGTGCGTGTCCACCTGCGCAAAAGTGAGATCGGCCACCGGCGCCGCCTGGAACGCGCGCAAAACCCGCTCGCGGCTCACGCCTCCGGCGCGGAACTTTTCGAGCAATTGAATCGCCTCGGTAATGGTCACAATCAAATGATATTCGGAGCGCGGCGAGTGTCGAGTGACGAGTGTCGCGCATTCAGTTTTGCTGGCGCGCCTCAACTCTCCGGTCTTCCCCGCTGGGCAAATGCAGTTTGATGCCGCCAATTTCTCCCCCCTCTTGTTGCTGGCCGGCGCTGCGATGGCTCGCACCTCGTGGGCCGCGCATGAAAATTTCATACGCTTTGCCAGGAGCAAAAGGAACACCCCACCTTTCCCCATCGTCTTTGACAAAAGAATCCTGCAAATCGTGCGAAATTTGAACCGGCACGCCCGCAGTGGCGTCGAAGAAATAGAACGGACATTTGGTGACTTATGAAAAAACTGCTCACATCTAAAACGGCGTTCACGCTCATTGAGTTGCTGGTGGTGATCGCCATTATCGCCATTCTGGCGGCCATGTTGCTGCCGGCGCTCGCCGCTGCCAAGCGCCAGGCCCAACGCATCAACTGCGTGAACAACCTGCACCAGATCAACCTCGCCTTCAAAACCTGGGAAGGTGACAACGGCGACCGCTATCCGATGGCGGTCAGCACGTCAAAAGGCGGCGCGCTGGAGAACGTCAACAGCGCGGCAAATACGGGCACCTACCCTGCCGCCGGCATTACCAACGTTTTTAATGTGATGTCGAACGAATTGAGCACGCCCAAAGTGCTGTATTGCACTTCAGACAACGCTCCGGGCCGCGGCGCCGCCACGAATTTTACGCAATTGGCTGGGATCCCCGTCAACGGGATCAGCACAACGAGCACCAACTGTATCAGTTACTTCGTTTGTGGCGATGCGGCCGATACTTATCCGCAAATGATTTTGGATGGTGACCGCAACCTGGGAACCGCCCCCTTCGTTGGAACTTATGCCGGGACCATATTATTTACGGGCGGCCAGCAGTGGCCCGCCGGCACCACCGTGGCGGCCGGGGCGCATGCGTGGGCATGGTCCGGAAACGATTTGCATCTGAAGGCCGGCAACATAGGCCTGGCTGACGGGAGTGTTCAGCAGACCACGCCTTCGACCCTGTGGGCGGACATGATTAATGCCACAAACGGTTCGCCTTTCCCGAACCCGTACTATAACTTCCCGAACTGAGGCCACGTTAATCGGTTTCGCCGGCTCAGAGGCGATGAGGTTCGAACAGTTGTTCTCGATGTTCGGAACGGCTCCACCCGATGGTTGCGTTCAGCGCCGGAAGCCGGTCGCCGCCGTGGCTACCGGTTCCGGAAAGCCTGCACGCTGCGGACAAAATCGTCGGGCACGCCAAAATCGAAGCGTTGGGCGGCGGTCATTTCCAGCGCCAGGTACCCTTCCCGCTGGCGTTGGATTTCCTGGGCGCGGGTCAGTTGAAATTCGCCGTGGTCCCGGAGGTTATTGCGGATCATTTCTTCCAGGACATCGTAAATCGAAGGCGCCAACAGGTGCATTCCGAACCAGCCGAGCCAGGTTTCAGCAGGCAAATCGTTGACGCGCAATTTTTTGCGCGCAACGGTAACTGCGGGTTTTTCGATGATGAGCGACACGTCAATCAATCGGGGATTTTCTGCACGGCGTTGGCCGGCAATCGTGCCGAAACCTTTCAGTTCCGCGGCCGAAATCCGGTTCACGGCGGAGACGCTCTTGCCGCCGGAGATTTTTGCCATGTCCGCCAGCTCACGATATGGTGAAGTGGCATGGGCGTCCCGCCCGTTCGGCGAAGAACAGAAACGCACGGGCGGGACGCCCGTGCCACTATCTGGTTTGCCGCGGAACAGATGGTCGCCGAGCGCGAGGAGGACCATTTCGCCGTCGGCGAATTTTTTTGTTTGGAATACCGCGTGACCGTAGCCCTCCTGCCGAGATTGCACGGTGAACGTCACGCGCTCGGCGAACGTGCGCATCTGTTCCGCTTCGCGCAGCAGCGCCGGATATTTTTCCAATCGTCTGAGGTAAGCGTCGTCCGGTCCGCGCAGATAGCGGCGCACCATTTCATCCTCGCCGGGCTGGACGATGATGCAGATTTCCTCGATGCCGGCCGCGTCCAGTTCGAGCAGGTGATAATGGAACAATGCGCGGGCGATGCCGTCCGGTCCAACGACGGGGAACAATTCCTTTTTCACCGCGTGCGACGCGGGGAAATGGCGCGTGCCCAGTCCAGCGATAGGAATGACGGCTTTGCGAACTGTGGAATTCACTTTAAGGAAACAATTATTTCTTCGCAACGGCTTGGGGCGTCAGAAGATTTTTCTCAAAAAGTTGTTTGCAAATGTAACCAACCACATGCTGTCGTGTAGTGGTCAGTTTCACATCCTGGTTTTTCCGCAAATCCGTGATGGCCGCGTTGACTGTGTTCCAAAGCAGGGTTTTCTCTAGGTCAACATATGGGTGATTCATAGCCGTAAGTTTTCGAGTTTTACACATCGGACCGCCGCCAACCGTTAGCGCCGAAGGTGTAAAGTTTCGCACCAAATTCAGTCGCGCCGGGCGACGTGCCTTCAAAAATGTCCGGAATTACGCCGACGCGGCGCTGGTATTCCACGGCGATTTCCGGGATGTGCTTTTTGAGCGCATCGAGTTTTCCGAAGACCGCCACCGTGCCGCCCGTGCCGCCGCCGGTAATTTTCGCGCCAAACAATCCCACGGTCGCTCCGCGCTGACGGACGGAATCCACCAGAAAATCCACTTCCGGCGTCGAGAGGCGGCAATTGTCGCGGTAGCTTTCGTGTGCGCCATACATGCACTCGCCGGCGGTGATGAGCGACTGGGCGTCGCCATTCTGCGCGGCGCCCAGCGCATCCATGAATTTCAGCACGCGCTCATTTTCCTCGATGGGATGCCGCGTCGGTCCGGCCACGCGGTAGGTGGCGTCCGGCGAAATTTTCGTGACCGGGTCGTCGTGGGTTTTGTGCAGTCGCAAAAATTCCGAGCCGAGAATCTCTTCGGGGATTTCGTCGGCGAAATGCTGCTGAAATTCCGCCGTGGACAGTTCCGTGAGATAATCCAGGGCGCTGCGGCCGGTGCGATCGCGGATGTCGTTGATGATTTTCTTGCCCATGAACGCGCCGATGCGGGTGTCGCTGTAAGGGCTGCCGGCGACGCTGTGCCGCACCATCGAGTTGATGCCCACAAAGCCGGTGCCGGGCGGGATGGGCACTTCGCCTTTGACCTCGCCGGGGCGGCAGAGGATGTGCGTGAGACAACCCTGGCGTCCACTCGTGATGGCGGTCTGATCCATGATGCCGCAGGGGGCGCCGACGACGTGGTTCTCCGCCAACTGACCGAGACGCGCCATCCGTGCCGGCGGGATTTTCAGGTTGAGATATGCGTTGAGGCAGGAGAGCGTGCCGATCTCCACCGCGGCGGAGCTGCCGATGCCGACATTCATGGGCACGGCGCTCAACAGCAGCAAATTGAAGCCGAAGGGCAGTTTCACCGGTTCTTCCTTGAGCAATGTGAAAATGCTGCCGACGATGTAAGCGGCCCAATTGGCCAACGGGTTCGCCTGACAAAGCGCGTGGACTTCGGCGTAGCCGGCCAGGCCGTCTCCGGATTTGAAAGCGTCGAGCGGCAGGCGCGTTTCCACCGGCAGCGCTTTGATGCCGGCATGCATGGTGCGGATGCGCAGCGTCCGGTCATTGCGGGGCTGCAAGGCCATCAGCACGCCGCTGCCGAGGACGGCTTCGCAGACGTTGGCGCCGGAATAGTCGGCGATGCCGCCCATGACATCAAGCCGGGCCGGCACGCGCGCGATCCAGACTTCGCCGGCGGCAAAAAAACTGGCAAATCCGGACGCGTCGCTGTTCGGCTTGGTGAGGAGTTGCTCGAATTCGGCGACTTCAAATGGCAGCGCGTTGTTCATTGATGATTTGTGGTTTTCGATTTATGATTTGCACCATCGCCGGCGGGGAGCAATCACAAATCGTAAATTCAATGATGGTGCCGGAACAGGCGTTTCCGGTTTTGGAACAGATACCAGACGATCAAAATATTCAGCGCCAGTACTATCGCCAGTCCAATTTTGGGATGAGGAAACAATTCCGGCCGGGGTTCGCCCGCCGCGTCCAGACGGCGATGGCGGACCAGTTCAAAAATCTCAATCGGGATGAAAAACGCCGATTCGCCAATCGCCAGCCAGATCGCCCACTTCGCCCGAAACGCCAGTCCCAGTCCCAGGACAGTCAGGAATAATCCGCAGAGAAACGTGCCCGACGCCACCACCCGCACGTTGGTCGGTGTGATGGTGTCCAGCCAGTCGCCAATGCCTTGAAAAAAACTCCGTTCCGGGTCGAGATGAATCCAGCGCAGGAATTGGTCAAACGTGTCCGACAAATCCTTGTTCGCGAGCGAAAGCACACCCAGCGCCAGCAGCATCAGCGCGCCGCCTTTGATCAGCTTGATGGCAACGATGAAATACAACGTCGGCGCGCGCTTCGGCTTGGGCTGCGGGGCCAGGACGGCCAGATTTTTTTGCTCGTCACTCATCAACGGATTTTCGGCAGCAACCAATTCAGCAATTCGCCAATTGCGAGGCGTTCCTGCTTGCCATCGTCGCGGTAACGGATGGTGACCGTGTCCTTCAATTCCGGCTTCTCACCCAGCGTGTCGAAATCAATCGTCACGCAGAACGGCGTACCGGCCTCGTCCTGGCGCGCGTAACGGCGGCCGATCGAACCGCCGTCGTCGTAAAATACGT
>Ga0335080_10007645_pt1 | contig 11217 bp, 9 predicted proteins | sample Lox_Sample_34_FD_206720 | JGI IMG/M metagenome (GOLD analysis project Ga0335080, IMG submission 206720) | Soil microbial communities from Loxahatchee National Wildlife Refuge, Florida, United States - Lox_Sample_3.4 | ecosystem: Environmental > Terrestrial > Soil > Wetlands | place: USA: Florida...
CTCCAGCTCTTCCACGCGTCGCCACGAGGAGCACGCGCGCCCATCGCGTGGGCGCGCGTGCCCTCGCCTTGAGCGGATCAGCGCGCAATCACGATGAGCTCGGTTCGCCGGTTCTGCGCCCGACCCTCCTCGGTGGCGTTCGACGCGAGCGGCTGCTCGGCCCCGAAGCCCTGCGTCTCGATGCGCCCGCCGTCGATCCCGGACTGGACGAGCGCGGCCTTCACGGCGTCGGCGCGCGCCTGCGAGAGCTGCTTGTTGGACGCGGCGTCGCCCGTGCTGTCGGTGTGACCCTCGAGCCGGATCGTCGTCGACGGGTAGGCTCGCAGGATCACGGCGAGGGTGTCGATCGTCGCCCGCGACGCGGCGGTCGGCTGGGTCGAGCCCAGCTCGAAGTTGAGATCGTCGAACACGAAGCGCTTGGGCAGCGATCCGCCGCCCTCGGCGAGGAAGCGCGCGAGCTGGTCGTTGATCGAGTTGACCGGGACGGCGATCTGCGCGCCGCCGGGAAGCGAGAGCGCGCTGATCGGGGGCGGTGACGACACCGCAGGGGGTCGCGGACCCGGGGAGCGGAGCAGCGAGTAGAGGATGAGCCCGGCCAGCAGCGCGAGGAGCGCCGGCAGCGCGCGGCGCAGCCAGGAGCTGCCGGTGGCCGCGGCATCGGCCGCCGCGCCTCCCGCCGCGCGCGCCGCGGCGCCGACGCCGGCCAGGTTGCCGCCCAGCACGCCTGCGAGGCCGGAAGGCAGCCGGCTCGCGATCGCGCCGCGCTCGCTCGCGAGGAGGTCGCCGAGCGCGCCGGGCGAGAGGCCCCTCTGCGACACCTGGCGGCCCAGCGTTCCGAGCACGAGCGGGGCCACGGTGGCGAGCAGCGAGGAGGCCGACGACGCCGGGATCCCCGCCTGGGTCCCGATCGCCGTCGCCACGGTGTCGATGCGGCTCCCGAAGAGGCCGCTCAGGATCGTCCGGCCGAGCTGCAGCAGCGACCCGCTCGCGAGCAGCGAGCCGAAGCTGCCGACCAGGTCTCCCTGCCCCAGCACCTCGCGGATCAGCGCGAGCAGGCGCTCTGCACCGCCCTGTGTCGACGCCGTCTGGGCCGCGCCCGCCAGCAGGGCGGGGACGACTCCGTCGAGCGCGCGCCGCGTGTTGGCGGGGTCGAGCCCGACGGCGCCGGCGAGCTGGCTCTCGAGGTTGGGACCGAGCTGGGATTGGATCAGATCGAAGAGGGGGGATGCCATCGCGGTTCTCCTGGGCGGGGCGCCGGGCGCCGGGCCTCTGGTTCGTGCGCCTTGCCCTCGGGTTCGCGAGCGGGGCACGAAACGCGCGTTCTCGAGCACATTCCGCTGATCGACCTCTACTCCCGCAACTCTCCCGATGTCAAGGACCCGCGCGGCCGTCGTCGCTCGGCGTCGGCCGACCTCTCGGCCTCAGCCGCCCGGAATCGTCTCTCCGCGCATCAGGTCGCGCGTCCCCTGCCGCGCGCGCACGAGGTGCGGCTTGCCGCGCGCGATCAGCACCTCGGCCGGCAGCGGCTTGGCGTTGTAGTTTGAGCTCATCACGAAGCCATAGGCGCCGGCGCAGCCGATCACCAGGAAATCGCCGACCCGAGCCTCGGGAAGCCGCTGGGTCCGCACCACGCCTCCCTCGTCCTGCGTGAAGATGTCGCCCGACTCGCAGAGTGGACCGCCCACCACGACGTCGAGCTCATTGCGCTCCGCGGGCTCCGCGGCACCGCGCACTCCGCCTGCCGCGGAGGCGGGTGCGATCGCCATCGGATGGTAGGCGCCGTAGAGCACGGGGCGCGCCAGGGTGTTGAAGCCGGCGTCGACCAGGTAGAAGGTGTGCGCGCTCGTCCGTTTCACGGCGCGCACCTCGGCGATCAGCCAGCCGGCCTCGGCCACCAGGTAGCGGCCGGGCTCGATCTCGAGGCGCACCGGGTGGCCCAGCTCGGCCGCGAGGCGGCGGCGCGCGGCGTCCCACACGCGGAAGTAGGCGTCGACGTCGACCTCCGGATCGCCGTCTCGATACGGTGTCGGGAGCCCGCCCCCCGCGCTGATCGCGCGCACGGACGGGCCGACGCGCCTCGCGAAGCTCGCGCACGCCTCGGCGACCAGGGCCAGGTGCTCGGTGTCGGCGCCCGAGCCGATGTGCACGTGCACGCCGGTGATGCGCAGCCCCACCCGCGCGGCGCGCTCCACGCAGGCCTCGAGCTCCTCGTGCCACACGCCGTGCTTCGAGTGCTCGCCGCCGGTGTTGGTCTTGCGATGGTGGCCGTGTCCGAAGCCGGGGTTCACGCGCAGCGCGATCTCGCCGCCCGGGACGCGCTCGCCGTATTGCTCGATCATGTCGGGCGAGCCGCAGTTGACCGCGATGCCGTGCTCGACGACCAGCTCGAGCGCGTCGCGGTCGAATACGTCCGCGACGTAGACGATCGGCGGCGGATCGCCCTGCGCCGGGAACCCCGCCGCCAGCGCGCGCTCGATCTCGCCGGCCGAGACGGCGTCGACCAGCGCGCCGGCGCGGCGCACCAGGTCGAGCACCGCCAGGTTGGCGTTGGCCTTCTGCGCGTAGCGCACGACGTCGAAGCGGTGCAGCCGGCCCACCCGCTCGGCGATCCGATCGGCGTCGTAGACGTAGGTCGGGGTCCCGAAGTCGCGCGCCAGGTCGCGCACCGGGACGCCCGCGATCGTCTGCAGGAGCGTCGGCCGTCGCATGCGGAGGCAAGCTACCCCAGCCCTGCCCAGCCCGCCGTGGGGCGCGGCGCCTCCGATTTCCTTCAAGATGCCGCCCGCATGCGCCGATCCTTGCCTGCGGGAGGGAGCGCCCGTTGCTGCAGTCGTCCGCGCGCGAGTGGATCCGCGGCGCATTCCAGAGCCTCGCCGCCCGTATCAGCTTCTTCGTGTTCGCAGCCACGCTCACGAGCGCCCTCGCGGTCGCCTGGACGTCCGGCCACGCGCTGCGCGCCTTCCTCCGCTCGAAGGTCGAGCAGCGGATCCCGGCGGCGGTCGTGCAGGTCCGCGATCGGCTCGACCTCTGGTACGCCCAGCGCTCGCTCGACGTCCAGGTCTTCGCGCGCAGCGCGACGGTGGTGGACGGCCTGGCGCGCATGGCGCGCAGCGGCGAGGGCCGTGGCGAGGTCGAGCAGTACCTGCGCTACGTCATCGACGGGCTTCCCGTCTACCCCTCGATCTTCGTCCTCGACGCGGGCGGGCGCGTCGTCGCCGGCGTCGGCCGCCCCGAGGCGCTCGAGCCCGAGGCGCTGCAGCGGCTGGCGTCGAGCGAGGAGGTGAGCATCTCCGGCGTGCTCCGCGATCGCGAGCTCGGACCGGTCCAGGTGTTGACCAGCCTGGTGCGCGGCCGCGACGAGCGCCGGCTCTTCACGCTCCACGCCGTCCTCCCGCTGCGCGCGCTCGAGGAGCAGCTCGCGAGCGAGAGCCAGGGCCGCACGCTCGTCTTCGACGCGGGCGGCGAGCTGGTCGCCTCCTCGCGCCCCGTCGAGGCCGCCTCGCGGCGAATCAGCCCGCCGCTGGTCGACGTGCCGAGCGGCGACGTGCGCGACTACGTGGCGCCCGACGGCGTCCGGGTGGTCGGCAGCACGGTGCCGTTCCCGCGCCTGCACTGGACACTCGCCGTGGAGCAGGACTACGACGCCGCCTTCGCGCCGATCGCTTCGATCCTCGGCCGCACGCTGGCGTTGAACCTGGGCATCGTGCTCGGGCTCGCCGGCATCGCGTTCGCGGTGGCGGCCTCGATGGTCCGGCCGCTGCACCAGCTCTCCGACTGCGCGCGCCGGCTGCGCGACGGGGAATCGCTCGTAGAGCTTCCAGTGGTGACGAGCGCCGACGAGGTCGGCATCCTCGCGCGCAGCTTCGGCGAGATGGTGCACAGCCTGAAGCGAGCCAACGAGACGCTCGAGCAGCTCGCGATCACCGACGGGCTCACCAAGATCCACAACCACCGCTTCTTCCAGGACCGGCTGCTCAAGGAGATCAAGCGCAGCGACCGCACCGGGGCGCCGCTCGCACTGGTCCTGCTCGACATCGACGACTTCAAGGCCCTGAACGATCGCCACGGCCACGCGGTGGGTGACGGCGTCCTCGAGCAGCTCGCGGCGCTGCTCGTGGAGGAGACCCGCGACCACGACCTGGTGGCGCGCTACGGCGGCGAGGAGTTCGCGATCCTCGCGCCCGACACCGACTGCGCCGGCGCGCTGGCGCTCGCCGAGAAGACGCGCATGGCGATCGGTCGCAAGGCCTTCGACGTGCCGCCGGCCGAGGAGCCGATCGCGATCACCGTCTCCGTCGGCGTTGCCGTCTATCGGGGCGACCGCGAGGCCTTCTTCCACGAGGCCGATCGCGCGCTCTACGCCGCCAAGCGCTCCGGCAAGGACTGCGTGGTCGTCGAAGGAGGGGGCTAGCGAGGGCGGAGCAGGTTGGCGTGGACCCAGCCCACGTCGCCGCGCACGGTGCGCACGAGCACCCAGTCGCCCTCGTCGCCCTCCGCGAATACCGGCAGATCGGCGCGCAGCACGGCCAGCACGTCGCTGTCGGTGTCCGGCGCCGAGCGCAGGTTCACGCGGTCCGCCTTGACGAAGCGGGCTTCGGGCGCCTTGCGCACCTGGTCGGCCTCGGCGAGCAGGCTCTTGGCCATGCGCGAGGCGCGCGAGATGAAGAAGATGGCGGAGCCGATGTGGTTCTGGGCGAGCTGCCGATCGGCCTCCTCGAGCTTCTCGCGGGCCTCGGCCGCGGCGTCGGCGCGCCAGGGCGCGCGCTTGGCGGCGCGGTCGACCTCGATGCGCGCCTCGGCCAGCATCGACACCGCCTCGGTTCGCGTCTGCGAGCCGCGCAGGCCCGACTCGACCGCGACCAGCGTCTCCTCCGCGGCGCGGACGTCGGCGTTCAGACGATCGATCTCGTGCTCGAGGAGCTTCACGCGCGCGGCGTCGGCGCGCCGGTAGACCTCGGCGCCCGCCTCGGACGCGTGGGGGGGCGCCGGCGCCGGGGGCTCGGCCGGGTGCGCACAGGCCGCCGCCGCGAGCGCCGCCGCGAGGACGAGCGCGCGTCGCGCCCCGGCCAGAGCCGCAATCCGAGCCATTCGGCGCGCATCGGCCGGGCCGCGGGGCGACTTGAACCGCGGGGCGCTACCCGGCCAGCGAGAGCGGGGTCACCACCCCGGTCGCGAGGTCGTAGACGCCGCCCGCGATTTGCAGCCGTCCCTGCTGCACGAGGCCCGCCAGCACGGGCGAGCTCTCGGCGAGCGTGTCCGCCTGGGAGCGCACGTTCGCGGCCACCGACCTGGCGAGGTCGCCGCCGCCCGCGCGCACCGCGGGCCGCAGGTACTGGAAGAGCGCGCTGATCTGACCCGGCACCTGCGTGCCCGCGATCGCCGCCTTGACGGCGCCGCAGCCGGAGTGGCCGAGGACGAGCAGCACGCGGGCGCCGAGCTGGAGCGTGCCGAACTCGAGGCTCGCGATCTCGCCCGGTGTCGCCAGGTTCCCGGCGTTGCGCACGACGAAGAGGTCGCCGAATCCCTGGTCGAAGAGGATCTCGGGCGCCACGCGCGAGTCCGCGCAGGCGAGGATCGCCGCGAAGGGCTTCTGCTCCGCCGCGGTCTCGCGCACGCGCGACAGCGAGCGATGCGGCGCCTGGGGTCGCCCTGCGGCGAAGCGGCGATTGCCCTCCATCAGCCAGCCGAGCGCCTGCTCGGGATTGAAGTCGGCCGGCATCTGAGGCGCCGCGGCCTCCTTGGCGCTCGCCGGCCGCGCGGGCGCGAGCCACAGCGCACCCGCCGCCGCGGCGCTCGCGACCAGTGCGTCGCGTCGCGTCCAGCCGCCCTCCTCGCGCTCGGTCACGCCCACGGCGCGGACCCCGGGTCCTTGAGCAGCCTGCGAGCGACCACCATGCGGTGCACCTCGTCGGGCCCGTCGTAGATGCGGGCGTAGCGCGCCTCGCGGTACATGCGCTCGAGCGGCGTGTCCCCGGTGACGCCGAGTGCGCCGTGCACCTGGATGGCGCGATCGATCACGTCGTGCAGCACCTTCGCCCCCCAGAACTTGATCAGCGAGATCTCGACGCGGGCCTCGCTGCCCTGGTCCATCGCCTGCGCCGCGTCGATCGTCATCAGCCGCGCGGCCTGGATCTCGGCAGCCGACTCCGCGACGTAGCGCTGGATCTCGCCCTTCTCGGCGAGCAGCGACCCGTGCGCGAAGCGTGTGTTGGCGCGATGGCACATCAGCTCGAACGCGCGCTGCGCCTGGCCGAGCCAGCGCATGCAGTGGAAGATGCGCCCGGGCCCGAGCCGCTTCTGGGCGATGTAGAAGCCCTGGCCGCGCTTGCCGAGCAGGTTCGACTTCGGCACGCGCACGCCCGTGAGCCGGATCTCGCAGTGACCGCCTCCGGTGTGGCCCATCGTCGGCACCACCCGCACGATCTCGTAGCCGGGAGCGTCGGTCGGCACGATGATCGAGGAGAAGCGCGACCAGCGGTCGACGGCGTCCGGCTCCGTCTGGCAGAACACCGTGGTGAACGCCGCGCGGTTGGCACCCGAGGTGAACCACTTGTGCGCGTCGATCACCCACTCGTCGCCCTCGAGCCGCGCGCGGCTCTGCATCAGCGTCGGATCGGAGCCGGCGACCTCGGGCTCGGTCAGCCCCACCGACGGATAGATCTCGCCGGCCACGAGCGGATCGAGCCAGCGCTTCTTCTGCTCCTGCGTGCCGAACAGGTGCAGCATGATCGAGTCCTGCATCGACACCGAGCCGACGGCGACCTGGCCGTAGTGCGAGCGGCCGATGATCTCGTTCAGGTACGCGAACGACATGAAGGGGAGGCCGCCGCCGCCGATCTCGGCCGGATGCCCGAGCGCCCACAGCCCCTGGGCCTTCGCCGACTCCTTGAGCCGGGCGAGCGTCCCGCTGCGCCGGCTCTCCGCCTGCTCCTCGCCCTCGAGCTCGGGCTCGACGGGGATCACCTCCTCGTCGATGAACTTGCGCACCCGCTCGCGGAGCGCGCGCACTTCGTCGGTCAGGCCGTAGCTTCCCATCCGGCGTCCTCCTCGACGGCAGCCACTCTATCGCCTTCCGTCGGACCGGGATAGGCTAGCTGTCGACTTCGCTCGGCTCCGAAGACTCCGCCTCGCTGCGCGCGCCGCTTGTGGCGGCGCTGGCCGATACTCCAGGCGGCCGGATTGCTTCGGAGAGGACGCGGCGAGGAGGACAGGCGCCATGGCCGAGACCGATCTCCGCCTCGACACGCTCGACATCGCGACGCCCGAGCACTACGAGCGCCACGGCTACCCCCACCGCGAGTGGGCGTATCTGCGCAAGCACGCCCCGGTCTTCTGGTACGAGCGCGACAACGTCGAGCCCTTCTGGGCGGTCACGCGCTATGCCGACATCGTCGAGCTCGGCAAGCAGCCCGACCGCTTCCTGAACGCGCCGCGCCTGGCCGTCTTCACGCTCGATCTCCCGCCGCCGCCCGAGAACGCCGCCCGGCATCTGCTCAACATGGATCCGCCGGAGCACGCGCGCTATCGCAACGTCACCAGCAAGCGCTTCACGCCGCGCGCCGTGCAGGGCTGGGAGCCCAAGGTGCGGCGCATCACCCGCGAGGTGATCGACGACGCCGGGCGCCGCGAGTCGATCGACTTCGTGCGCGACATCTCCGCCCGGATCACGATCGCGGTGATCGCCGAGATGCTCGGCGTGCCGCGCCCCGACTGGGATCTGCTGTTCCGCTGGACCAACGAGATCATCGCGCCGCAGGACCCCGAGTTCCAGCGCGGCGGCTCGACCGCAGACACGATCGAGGGCGCGCGCATCGAGGTCTTCCAGTACTTCCAGAAGATGGTCGAGGATCGCCGCCGCAGGCCCACCGACGACATCGTGAGCGCCGTCGCGAACGGCGCGGTCGAAGGGGCGCCGCTGCCGACCGTCGAGCTGCTCTCGTACTACTTCCTGCTGGTCGTGGCGGGAAACGAGACCACGCGCAACGCCATGACCGGCGGGCTCCTCGCCCTGCTCGAGCATCCGGGCGAGTGGCAGAAGCTGCGCGCAAACCCGGGTCTCGTCGGGCCCGCGGTCGAGGAGGTCGTCCGCTGGACGACGCCGGTGATCCAGTTCTGCCGCACGGCGACGCAGGACTCCGAGCTCCGCGGCCAGAAGATCCGCGCCGGCCAGAGCCTTTGTCTGTTCTACCCGTCGGGAAACCGCGACGAGGCCGTCTTCCCGGACGGAGATCGCTTCCGCATCGACCGCCATCCGAACGACCACATCGCCTTCGGCCGCGGCGAGCACGTCTGCCTCGGCGCGCACCTCGCGCGGCTCGAGATCCGCTGCGCCTTCGAGGAGCTGCGCGCGCGCATGGTGCGGGCGGAGCTGGCGGGGCCGATCGAGCGCGTGCGCTCGTCGTTCGTCGGTGGGATCAAGCGCGTCCCGCTGCGCTGGGAGGTGGCCCCGGCACGCGCGTGATCCGGCTCGCGAGCGCCCGGTAGACGAGCAGGGCCGCGAAGAACGCGGCGATCAGCTCGATCCCTCGCCAGAAGGCGCGGTCGACGGCCGCCGCGAGCGAGTCGCCTCCCCCGAGCGCGCGCAGGTCGTTGGCGAGCCCGCGCAGCTCGGCGGCCGAGGTGCCGATCTGCTGCGCGGTGTTCTGCCAGTCGCGGATGTCGAAGGGCGGGCTCGTGTCCTTGTCGCGATCGGCGCGCGTTCCGATGAGCGAGAGCCAGTCCGCGCTCGCGTCGCGCAGGCTCTGGCTCGCGGAGTCGAGCGGAGGCATGAGCCCGCGCGCCTGCTCCACCGTGGCAGCCGCCTTTCCGAGCACGTCCTTCGAGTCGCCGAGCGCACCGCGCAGGTCGTCGGGCAGGCGGTTCACCGCCTCGGAGGCCGCGGCCGCGCTCTGCGCCAGCGACTCGAAGGCCGCCAGGCCGCGCACCACGGTGTCGCGGTCCTCCACGTCGTAGAGGACCAGCTCGATCTCCAGGCGGAGCTGGTCGGGGAGCGCAGACACGATCTGGGCGAACTCCCGCGCGGTCTGATTGAAGTCGCGGATCGCCTGCGCGCCGGTGTCGACGCCCTGCAGCGCGCGGAACGGCGAGAGCGGGAGCGTGATCAGCCAGCCGAGCGAGCTGCTCTCGCTCACATGCTGCGCCGCTCCGATCGCCTGCTGGAAGGAGAAGTCGCGGCCCCGGATCGGGTAGCGCCGGGCGAGCGCGTCGGTCTCGTGCGCCACCCTCTCGAGCTGCTCCCGGGTCAGGAACTGCGAGCCGATGTCGAGCACCCTCAGCTCGAGATCGTGCGCGACGCTCGTCGCGATCGGCTGCTGCGGGCCGAACAGGTCGCGTCCGTCGCCGTCGGCCAGATACTGCCGCTGCATCGTCGCGAGCGTCAGCACGAGGGCATAGGCCTCCTGGGCGGAGACGTCGCGGAAGGCGACGTTCTGCATGGCCGGGATCATGCGCAGCCGCCACAGCACGGTGCGCCGGCGGACGGTGAGGTCGCGCGTCGCGTCGGCGATGTCCTCGGACGCCGAGCGGATGCCGGCGCCGAAGGTGCCGACGTAGCTGGTCAGCTCGCTGCGCAGGTCGTCCTGGCTGAAGCCGTCCTGACCGGTGAAAGGGAGGTGGAAGCTGGCGCAGCCGGCCAGGAGCAGGAGCAGGCTCAGGGCCGCAGCTCCTCCGCCCGCGCGTCCCCTCAACGCCGCCGGCTCCGCGCGAGCGCGGCGGTGGTGGCGAGCGCCGCGAACGCCCCTGCCGCCGCCCCCGGCTCCGGCACCGAGTAGTAGAGGAGGTACGGGAACGGGTTCGACAGGTCCGGGCACGCGGGCTGACCCGTGCCGCCGCACGGGTCGGGATAGTTGACCAACGGGACGGAGCTGAAGACGGGATCGCAGTTGCCGCTGCCGTCGTCGAAGCAGACGTAGGGAAGCGCGGAGAGCCGATCGACCACGTCCATCCCGTTGCCCAGCACGATGCCGAACACGGTGAACTTCCCGCAGTCGATGCTCGCGTTGGCGTCGCTGACGTTGATGAACCAGCCGCTGGTGCCGCTGTCCGGCAGGGTTTCGCAGGCGGTCGTGGCGTTGGCCGACGACTGCAGCGGTACCGACATGGTGCCGCGCACGTTCGACTGGTTGAACTCGTTGTGCAGCACCGGGGGCGGCATCGAGCCCGGGACGCTGCACTCGTAGGGGACGACGCAGTCCCAGCCCAGGAAGTCGACGACGTGGACGTAGAAGCTGCCGCCCTGGACCACGGAGAACGTCACGTCGTTGTTGTTGTCCACGTAGGTCACGCTGCGGTGGATGAAGGAGCCCGGGCCGTAGGCGCCGCTGTCCACGTAGCCGAGGAAGTTCGCAACCGTGTTGGGCGCCGCCCCGAGGCAGTGATCCGAGGTCTCCTGGCAGAGCTCGACGTCGAAGAAGCCGATGAAGGGCACCGAGAAGCGCACCACCGGGTTGTCGGCGCGCGCTACGGACGGCAGGACCAGGCAGGCTGCGACGAGCAGGAGGCGTCTCATCCGAGGCGCCGAGGGTAGTGCGCGGTGACGGAGACCGCTCCTCTGCGAGCGACCGGCTGGCCTACGCGACCACCTTGTCCTCGCGCAGACGGCGCCGCTCTGCGGCGTCGATGCCGAGCTCGGCGAGGATCTCGTCGGTGTGCTCGCCCGGGAGCGGTGCGAGCCGACCCGGCTCGGCCTGCGTCCTGTCGAAACGCGCCGCCGGCCGCGGCTGGCGGATGCGGCCCGCCGTCGGGTGATCGCGCTCGATCAGGACCTCGTTGTGGCGGACCTGGGGGTCGTCGATCACCTCCTCGAGCGAGAGCGCCGGCGCGACCGGAAGCGCCTCTTCGTCCATCCGCGCGATGATCTCGTCGGTCGGCCACTTCTTGAAGGCGGCGCGGATCATCGGCTCCAGCACCGCGGTGTGGGCGATGCGGGTCCCCAGATCGCGGAAGCGCGAGTCCTCGCACCATTCGGGATGGCCGAGCGCGCGGAACAGGCCGTGGAACTCGGCGTCGGACACCGCGAAGTAGATCAGGTGTCCGTCGGCGGTCTCGGTGAGGCGGTAGAGCTGGTAGAGCGTCGGTCCCGCGCGCTCGACACCCGGGCCCACCAGGGTGTGCGCCATCATGCCGTCGGGCCAGAAGAAGGCGAGCGCCGCGTCGAGCATCGCGAGGCGCACGTGCTGCCCGCCGGCGCCCCGCTCGCGCGCGAAGAGTGCGGCCGTG
>Ga0335080_10007648_pt1 | contig 11216 bp, 7 predicted proteins | sample Lox_Sample_34_FD_206720 | JGI IMG/M metagenome (GOLD analysis project Ga0335080, IMG submission 206720) | Soil microbial communities from Loxahatchee National Wildlife Refuge, Florida, United States - Lox_Sample_3.4 | ecosystem: Environmental > Terrestrial > Soil > Wetlands | place: USA: Florida...
TGAACGCTGCCCCGCCGCCGAGCCTCATGACTCCGCAGGAGGTCAATGACATCCTCGAATTCGATCTTGCCCCCGAGGATGGGCCGCCGGTGCAGATCCCGGTCGCGAGGCCGGCGTTCAGCAGGCCCGCAGCGGCTGCGGCGAGCGGCGAAGCCTCCGCGGAGATGGTGAGTCTCGAGTACGTGTCGGACGAGTCCGCGGCTGCGCCCGCGCCGACCCCAGTGCCGATCGCGCCGCCGGCACGCTCTGCGAAGCCCGCGGCGCGAGCGCCGGCGGCTGCCGCGCGCCCGGCGCCCGCCGCACCACCCGCACCAGCGCCAGCGCCGCCGCGAATCCTGCCCGCTCCACCGGTCCTCGCGCCCGTGGCCGCGCCGCCCAAGGCTCCCCTGCCGCCGCCCGTTGCGATCCCGGTCGTGCCCGCTGCGGCACGCGTCATCCCCGTCGCGCCCGCTGCGCCTGCCGTGACCGCTGCGCCTGCCGCGCCCCCTGTGCCGACGGCGATGCCTGCCCCGCCGATGGCACCCGTTGCGACAGTTGCCACGGTGGCGTCCACGGCGTCAGCTGCATCGGCCGCGCTGGCGACCAACGTGGCGGTACCGCTCTCGACGGCCAATGATCCGAATCTGCTACTCGAGGTGCTGCCGTTCGCCAAGCTGCGCGCGGGAGGCCAGACCCGGCGCTTCCAGGTAGTCGCGCGCAGCGGATCCGCGCCGCGCGACCCCGCGGCGTACGACGCGCTCGTACTGCAGCGCCTGCTCGGCTGGCTCGCCGCGCACCGCGCGGCCTGGAATTCGCAGCCCACGGGCTTCACCGTCAACCTTTCGATCGCGACGCTCGAGGACGAGCGCTTCGCGCAGAAGATCGCCGCCGCGCTGAACTCGCACGGCATCGCCGGCGAGACGCTCGGATTCGAGATCGCCGAAGCGCTGTGCACGCAGCGGCGCGCGCAGGTCGAGCGCTTCATCACCCAGTGCGAGAAGATCGGCGCCTGGATCGTGATCGATGACTTCTCCTTCGAGCCGCAGGTGCTGCCGTTGCTGCGCACGAAAGCCGTGCGACTGGTGAAGATCGATTCCAAGCTCACCTCCTCGGCACTCAAGGACAAGCTCTGCCAGGCCATGGTGGTCGCCACCGTGCAGGCGGCGAAGGTGCTCGGCATCCACTGCGGGGCGAAGAAGGTCGACTCGCAGGCCGCACTGCAGTGGCTGACCGCCATCGGCTGTGACCTCGCGCAGGGCGCCGCCCTCGCCGGGGCCCAGTCGCTCGACTCGCTCGCGGGCTCACCGGACCCGACCGGTCTGACCGCGATGCTGCGTCCCACCTAAACCCTCCTCCAATCAAAGACTTGGACGATCGCTGACGGCACATCGACATGCCGTGACCGGCTGCGGGCGCGACGAACCGAGGCGGGGGCGCGGCGAGTGCGGGCGGCCAGCGCGCGCCCGAATGCCCTAAGCTTCAAGTGGGGCGGCCTGCGGTCACAGGGGAGCCGGCACGGCGCGAGGCATGAAGATAGCGACATTCAAAGAGCTGCGTTCCAATCGCAACGTATTGTTCTGGAGCCTGCATGCGGCCGGCTGGGCCGGTTACGGGCTCACGCAGTACTTCGGCGCGCTAGTCTACGGCGAGCAGTCCTCGGAGTATGGCCGGGTCTTCGCGGTCTCGGCCGTTGCCGGTTTCATCCTTTCCGTGCCGATGCGGTACATCTACCGGCGGCTGTGGAGCCACCCGGCGCGCGAGCGCATCCTCGGCGTGCTCGTCACCTGCTACGTCACCGCGCTCGCGCTGCGCGGAGTCATCAACCTCTCCTATCGTGCGTTCGTCGAACCCGGCTGGCAGCCACGCTCGCTGTTCGAGGTGTTCGGCGGCACGCTCTCGACCACCTACCTGCTGGTGTGCTGGAGCGTGCTGTATTTCGGTATCAAATTCTATGAGTCGCAGCGCCAGCAGGAGGAGGCGATGCTGAAAGCGGTGGCGCTGGCGCAGGAGGCGCAGCTGAAGATGCTCCGCTACCAGCTCAACCCGCACTTCCTGTTCAACACGCTGAACGCCATCTCCACCCTGATCCTCGACAATCAAAACAAGAAGGCGAACCAGGCCGTGACACGGCTGTCAGAGTTCCTGCGCTACACGCTCGACCAGGACCCGATGAAAAAAGTCACCCTGCGCCAGGAGATCGAAGCGCTCAACCTCTATCTCGGCACCGAACGGCTGCGTTTCGGTGAGCGGCTGCGCCTCGAGTACGCGATCGAGCAGGACGCGCTCGATGCGCTGGTGCCGAGCCTGCTGCTGCAGCCGCTGCTCGAGAACTCGCTCAAGTACGCGGTATCGGCGCGGGAGCAGGGTGGCGTGGTGCGCATCGAGGGACGCGTCCGCGAGGGGCTGCTCGAGCTGTCGGTGGTCGATGACGGGCCGGGGCTGCGCGAAGGCGCACCCGCGACCGAGCGGCGCGGCGTCGGGCTGCGCAACACCCGCGAGCGTCTCACCGTGCTCTACGGCGAGAGCTGCCGTTTCTCGGTGTTGAATTGCCATCCGGGGATGCGCATCGACATGGCGCTGCCGCTCGAGCGGGCCACGGCCGGCGCGGACGGGTCCGCACGGGAAGCGGCGCCGGCGCGCGTGGCCGGCGGGGTGCGCGGGTGAAGATCCGCACGCTCATCGTCGACGACGAGGTGCTGTCGCGGCGCGGGGTCGAAATCCGCCTGCGCGAGCAACAGGACTTCGAGATCCTCGCGCAGTGCGCCAACGGGCGCGAGGCGCTCGCCGCGATTCAGCAGTACAAGCCGGACCTCGTGTTTCTCGACATCCAGATGCCGGGCATGTCCGGCTTCGAGGTGCTCGCGCGGCTGCCACAGGAAGCGCTGCCGGTGGTGGTGTTCATCACCGCCTACGACCAGTACGCCATTCAAGCTTTCGAGGCACGCGCGATCGATTACCTGCTGAAGCCGATCGACGATGCCCGCTTCGCCGCGGCGCTCATGCGGGTGCGCGAGCACGTGCGGGCGAAGAGCGCTGCCGGGCAACGCGACCGGCTGCTGCAGATCATCGCCGAGATCACCGGCTGCGGCTCGCTCGCGCTCGATGAGGTCCTGCTCCACGGCCGCCGGGCGGTCGAGGGGCGCCGCCCCGAGGTGCTACCGATCCGTCAGGGGCGTGAGACGGTACGCGTGCCAGTGGCCTCGATCGAGTGGGTGGACGCGGCCGGGGACTACATGTGCATCCATGCCGGCGGCGACACGCACATCCTGCGCGGCACGATGAAGGAGCTCGAGGATCTCCTCGACCCGCGATTGTTCCAGCGCGTGCACCGCTCGACCATCGTCAACCTGCGCCTGGTGCGGAGCCTGCGCGCGCACATGAACGGCGAGTACTTCCTGACGCTCGAGGGCGGCCACGAGCTGAAGCTCTCGCGCACCTACCGCGACAAGGTCGAGTACTTCCTCAGCGGCTCGGCCGGCTGACCCTCGCGGTAGTTCGACCGCAAGCCCCGTCAGCCATCATTCGCTGGGCCGCGATGCGTCAGCGCACGCCGTGACGCAGTACCGTCCCGGGCCCTGTGCTGCGGCAATTGTGATCCGCGTCACGAACCCGCGGTATGCGACGCCGATCTGTGAGCCATCGCGGCGCCGCATCTGCTGCACGTTGCTTAGATATGTTCTTATATGGAAGCTGCGTCTCGCCCTCCGCTGGAGCTGCTCCCCGATCCCCCGGCTGCGTCGCCGGATGCCACCGCGACGCGTAAGGAGCCGTCGACGCCGAGCCTCGCCCCCGCGCCGGCGAAGCCGGCCCCGCCTGCCTCCAAGGACACCGGGCAGACGGGCCTCAATTTCGTCGACCCGGAGATGTTCCTCGCCGCTGGCGAGCAAGCGAGCGCGATCCCGGTCGGCGATACCGGCAGCGCTGCGCCGAAGGCGGCGGATTCCTCGCTCGAGCTGGTGCTCGAGGACCCTGTGGTCGACGAGGTACTGACCGCTCCCCCGCCGCCCCCGCCGCCCGCGGCGGTTGCCCTCGTGCCGGCGGCGAAAGCCGCAGCCGCCTCATCGACGAAGGCGCCGGCGGAAGCCCCGGCGAACGCCGCAGCACTGCGGGCGGCGGCGCGCGTGCCACTCGCGCGCACGGCCTCACTCGCGGCTGCCGCGACCAAACTCGCTGCGGCGAGTGCAGCCAATCGCCCTGCCACGAAGCTCAAAGCCACGGCCACCGCCACCGCAGCGCCGAGCGCGCGTCCTGCGACGGCGGCCAAGACGGCGACCGCAGCACCTGCGGCGTCGGCCAAGACGGTTGCACAACCTGCAGCCAAGGTTGAAGCGCCAACCCTCGCCAGCTGGGCGAGCGCGCGCGCCGCCGCCGCCCCGAAGTCGACAGCACCGGCATCAGCCGCGCCGGCGCCTGCCGCGGCCGCTGCCACGCGCAGTGCCGCGCCGAGGAGTGCGGCACCGGCGCATCAGCCTGCGCCAGCCCCGGCGCATTCCGCGCCTTCCGCGCCTTCCGCGCCAACGGCTGTCGCCACCGCAGCTGCGGCGACGTCCGCGGGCACCACGCCGCTTCCGGCCGGGCCGACCATGGACCGGGACTTCGTCGCCCGCAACCAGATCGTCGAGCGCTATCTCTCAGGACGGCTGCCGATCAAGAGCGCCACCGAATTCGAGCGCTTCTGTCGCGAACACCCGGAGCTGCTCGACGAGATCGGCCTGCCCGAGAAGGTCAACGCGGGTCTGCGGTTGCTCGAGGCAGCCGGCAAGCCCGAGCCCTGGCAGGAAGCTCCGCGCCCCGCGTGGCAACGACCGCAGGTGACTCTGGCACTCGCGGTCGCCGTCGCTGTGCTCGGCATGACGCTCGCAGTCGTCGGCGGCGGCAGTGCCGGCAAGAGTCATCGCATCGCCGACCTGCAGAAGCAGGCAAGCGAACGCGCGCTCGATCCGGCCACGAGCACGCGCGAGATCCGCCTGCTCCCGAGCCGCTCGGGCGCATCCAACTCGCCGGCGATCACCATCGGCGGAGTGGGTATAACGCAGCTTGCGGATCTGAAGATCGACGAGTCGCGCTCGCCTTATCACGTCTTCCGTATCACCATCGACCGCATCGATCAGGGCCAGGTCGGCATCATCAACAACGTCGGCAAGGACTCAAACGGGCACCTGCGGATAGCGCTCAACACTTCGGCGCTCGGCCCGGGGAACTACCTCTTGACCCTCGAAGGTCTCGACTGGCGCGGCGCGCCCCAGCCCGACTCCTGGCTCACGATCGGCATCCAGCACTGAGCGAGCCGGCTCAGGCGCGCAGCGTCGTGAGCGGCGGCTGATTGACCACCGAGCGCGTCGCCAGCCAGCCACCCGCCGCCACCAGCAATGCCCCGCCCAGCACTCCCTCGCCCCACGGCAGCAGCTCGAACGTGTAATGCAGCTCGAGCCAGTGGGTGGTAAGGAAGTACGCAGCCAGCGACGCCCCGGAGGCGGCGAGCAGTCCGGAGAGACTGCCGAGCGTGGCGAACTCCGCGAGAACACCCTGCACCACGGTGCCACGGCTGGCACCGAGCGTGCGCAGCATGGCGCTCTCGTAGCGGCGCTCATCGCGACTCGACTGCACGGCAGCCAGCAGTACCGTCAGCCCGGCAAACAACGTAAAGACGAACACGCTTTGCACGGCGAGCGCCGCCTTGTCGAGCACGGCACGCACCTGGGCGAGCAGCTCTTCGATGTCGAATATCGACACACTGGGGAAACGGTGTGCCAGCGTGGCGAGCGAGCGCGCCGATCCCGGAGTGAAATAGGCACTGGTCATGTAGGTGCCGGCGACGCCATCGAGCACGCCGGGCGCGAACACGATGAAGAAGTTGGGCTGGAAGGAATCCCACTTGACCTTGCGGATGCTCGCGACCGTCACCTCGCGCGTCTCGCCGGCGATGTCGAACGTCAGGTGGTCGCCGATCCTGACCCCGAGCGACTCCTGGAACTCGCTGGCGAGCGACACCAGCGGCTGGCCGAAGTCCGCCGCGCCCCACCAGCGGCCGGCGATCACGCGGTTGTCGGGTCCGAGCCCGGCGGCCCAGGTGAGGTTCTGCTCACGCGTGGCGAAGCTCTCCTCGCCAGCGCGCCCGGCACGCGCGTCCTCCGCAGGATGGCCGTTGATGGCGGTGAGCCTGCCGCGGATCATCGGCAGCATGCGCGTGGTGCGTGCGCCCTGCGCCTCGAGAAAACGGCTGAACTCCTCGCGCGAGTGCGGGGGGATATTGATGAAGAAGTAGTTGGGCAGATTGGCCGGCAACGAGCGCCGCCAGTCGCCGTTGATATCGCTGCGCAGGATCGCGAGCAACAGCAGCACCATGATGCCGGTGCCGAACGCCACCAACTGCACGACGCTCTCGGCGCGGCGCCGGCTGAGGTTGGCCACGCCGAAGCGCCACGCCACGCCAACCCGGCCACGCAGCCGCCCGGCAAGCGCGACCAGCAGCAGGCCTGCGAGCGTCAACACCACGACGAAAGCGGCGAGTCCGGCGCTGAGATAGAGGAACATGCGGCCACTCGGCTCCACCCAGTAGATGAGCAGCAGCACCACCGCGACCGCGGGGCCGAACGCCAACAGCACCAGCGGCGGCGGCGGACCCACGTCGCGACGCAGTACCCGCAGCGCCGGCACGCGCACCAGCTGCAGCAGCGCTGGCAGTGCGAACCCGGCCAGCACCGCTACCGCGGTCACGAAACCGATCGCGAGCGGCATAAGGCTCGGCGGCGGCACCTCGCTGACGGTGAGCAGCCCGCGCACCGTGCGCAGCAGCCATTCCTGGGCGAGGAAGCCGATGGCGGCGCCGACCGCTGCAGCGAGCAGCGCCAGCAGCAGCAGCTGCAGCACCGAGAGGCCCAGCGTGAAGGCGCGGGAGGCGCCGAGCGTCTTGAGGAGCGCCACCGTGTCGAGATGCCGGTTGACGTAGCGGCGCGCCGCCATCGCCACCGCGATCGCGCACAGCAGCACGCTCACCAGGCTTGCAAGGCTGAGGAAGCGCCCGGCGCGCTCCACGGCGTCGCGCACCTGGGGGCTCGCGTCGGTGATGTCGCGCAGCCGCTCGGCGGGGCGCTTGTGCGCGAGCAGCCAGCTCTTGAACGCCTCGATGCGCGCGCGCTCACCGGCGAACAGGCCCCCGTAGCTCACGCGGCTGCCGGGCTGGATCAGGCGCGTCGCCGGCAGGTCGGCGGCATTCATGATGAGAGTCGGCGCGAGCTCGGCGAACGTGCCGCTCTGGTCGGGACGCGAGATGAGCACCCGCGAGACGCGAAAGTTCGCAGCGCCGATCGAGAGCTCGGTGCCGACGCTGCCACCAACGGCCGCGAGCAGCTTCGAGTCGGGCCACACCTCCCCCGGGGCGGGAATGCCGCTCGCCGTGGTCCCCGGCGTGAACGGCTCCGCCGCCAGCAACACCCGCCCGCGCAGCGGGTAGCCCGAGGTGACCGCGACCAGGTTGGTGAGCTGGCTGGCATCGCCATTGAACACCACCGACAGAAGCCGCGTGCTGCGTGCGGAACGCAGGCCGCGCTGTGCAGCTTCGCCGAAGTACTCATCACGCAACGGTTGCGGAGAGCTCAGGCGGATGTCGGCCGCCAGCACCGCGCTCGCCTGCAGCGCGACCGCGGCGCCGATGCGGCTCACCAGAAAGCCGACCCCGGTGAGGGCGGCTACGGCGACGATGAGCGCGAGCAGCAGCACGCCGAGCTCTCCCGAGCGCCATTCCCGCGCAAGCAGGCGCAGCGCCAGCCGCAATGCCTTCATAGCGCGCGCCCGGCTTCCATCCTCACCACGCGAGCACAGCGCGTGGCGAGCTCGCGATCATGCGTCACCAGCACCAGCGTCGTGTGCGCGCCGGCATTCAACTCGAACAACAGCTCGCCGACCCGTGCGCCGGTAGCGCTGTCGAGGTTGCCGGTCGGCTCGTCGGCAAACAGCACCGCGGGGCGCGTGACGAAGGCGCGGGCGATCGCCACCCGCTGCTGTTCCCCACCCGAGAGCTGACGCGGGTAATGTCCGGTGCGCTCCTGCAAACCGACGCCAGCGAGGGCCTGCGCAGCCGCGCGGCGCGCATCGCCGTGCCCGGCCAACTCGAGCGGCAGCATCACGTTCTCGACCGCGGTGAGTGCCGGAATCAGGTGGAAGGACTGGAACACAAAGCCGACCCGCTGCGCCCGCAGCCGCGCGCGCCCGTCCTCGTCGAGCTGCGTGAGGTCATGTCCCTCGAGCAGCACCCGACCGCGTGTGGGCAGGTCGAGCCCCGCGAGCAGCGCGAGCAGCGTCGATTTTCCCGCGCCCGACGGGCCGGTGACGGCCACCGATTCGCCCGCCACGATGGCGAGCGATACGTCATCGACAATGGTCAGCGAACCTTCCGGGCTGCTAACCTGCTTCGCGAGGTTTTCAGCCTTGAGAACATGGTTAAGACTCATCGGCGCCGGGGCGCTCAGCGTAGGGTCGGTATTCATCGCGCTCCAGACCGCGGTGGCCTCTCCCAGCACGATCCTTGTGTTCGGCGACAGCCTGAGCGCCGCCTACGGAATCCGGCCGGAGCAGGGTTGGGTCGCGCTGCTCACGCAGCGACTCGAGTCACAAGGTTACGGGTACCAGATAGTCAACGCCAGTGTCAGCGGCGAGACCAGTGACGGCGGCCTCGAGCGACTCCCGCGAGCGCTTCAGCTGCATCAGCCGGGGATTGTCATCCTCGAGCTCGGCGCCAACGACGGGCTGCGGGGGCTGCCGGTGAATGCTACCCGCGACAACCTCGCGGCGATGATGCGGCTGGCGCAGGCCGCCGGCGCGCGCGTGCTGCTCGTCGGGCTGCGCATGCCTCCCAACTACGGTCCACGCTACACCGACGAGTTCGCGCACATCTTCCCCGCGCTGGCCGAGCAATACCGTGTGCCGCTCGTGCCGTTCCTCCTGGACAAGGTGGCCCTGGATCCCGAACTGATGCAGGCCGACGGCCTGCATCCGAATGCGCAAGGCGAGCCAGCGATCCTCGAGACACTCTGGCCATATCTCAAGCCACTCCTTATTAAGAATCCGCACAGCGGGGGGCACTGATGGACCGAATCTGGCTGAAGTCGTATCCGCCGAACGTGCCGGCCGAGGTCGATCCCGCACAGCTGCGCTCGCTCAAGGAGCTGCTGGAGATAACCTGTGCGGCACATGCCGAGCGCGTCGCGTTCGTGCAGATGGACGCCGAGCTCACCTATCGCCGGCTGGATGAGCTCTCGCGTGCCTTTGCCGCCTGGCTGCAGAACGCGGGCTTCCGTAAGGGCGATCGCATCGCGATCATGCTGCCGAACACGCTGCAGTACCCGATCGCGCTGTTCGGCGCGCTGCGCGCCGGACTGATCGTGGTCAACACCAACCCGCTGTACACCGTGCCGGAACTCGAGCACCAGCTCGCCGACTCCGGCGCGACTGGCATCGTGGTGCTGGAGAACTTCGCACACACGCTGCAGAAGGCGCTGCCGCACACCAGCGTGAAGCGCGTACTGGTGACCGCGGTCGGCGACTTCCTGCGCTTTCCCAAGTCGCACGTCGTTAACTTCGTCGTGCGGCACGTGCGCAAGCAGGTGCCCGCCTGGAACATCCCCGGGGCGGTGTCGTTCAAGGCCGCGGTGCGTGCGGGACGCAAGCTCCCGCTCGCGCCGGTGGACATAGGCCCCGAGGACCTCGCGTTCCTCCAGTACACCGGCGGCACGACCGGTGTGGCGAAGGGCGCGATGCTGTCACACGGGAACGTGGCGGCCAACGTGCTGCAGGCGCAGGCGTGGCTTGCGCAAGACCCGCACGGGGTGAGCGGAGTGCTGATCACCGCGATCCCGCTTTATCACATCTTCGCACTGTCGGGGAACTGCATGGTGTTCGCCCGGCTCGGCTGGAAAAACGTGCTGATCATCAACCCCCGCGACCTGCCGGCGATGATCGCCGAGATGAGAAAGCACCCGTTCAACTACATCAGTGGCGTAAACACGCTGTTCAACGCGCTGTTACATGCACCGGAATTCGGCCAGATCGATTTCAGTGAGCTCAGGGTAACGCTCGGTGGCGGCATGGCGGTACAGGCGGCCGTCGCGGAGCGCTGGAAGCAGGTGACCGGCTGCACGCTGACGCAGGCCTGGGGGCTCACCGAGACCTCGCCCGGCGCGTGTATCAACCCGCACGACACACCGTTCAACGGCTCGATCGGTCTGCCGATCCCGTCTACCGAGATTTCGATCAAGAACGATGCCGGCGACGAGCTGCCGCTCGGGCAGATCGGCGAGATCTGCGTGCGTGGTCCGCAGGTGATGCGCGGTTATTGGAACCGCCCCGAGGAGACGGCCAAGGTGATGCTGCCGGGAGGCTGGCTGCGCACCGGCGACGTCGGCCGCATGGATGAGCGCGGGTTCGTGTACATCGAGGACCGCAAGAAGGACATGATCCTGGTGTCGGGCTTCAACGTGTATCCGAACGAGGTGGAGTCGGCCGCCATTACCTGCCCCGGAATTCTCGAGGTCGCGGCCGTCGCGCAGCCGGACGAACGCTCCGGTGAAGTGGTAGCGCTATTCGTGGTGCGCAAGGACCCCACGCTCACAGAGAAGCAGGTCATTGACTGTTGCCGCCAGTCGCTTGCGGGCTACAAGGTGCCGAAGCACGTCTACTTCAAGGCCGAACTTCCCAAGAGCAATGTGGGTAAGATATTGAGGAAGGCGTTGAGAGACGAACTAGTCCGACCGTAAATTTGGCAAGATTCAGAAAACACTCTCATCAGAGCGCGTTTGCGCTCGCGCTTCTGACATAGCCATAGACATGAACGCCTGCTTCAACTCTGCGTCCACGAGCGCTGGGAGCGTCATGGTCTTCCAGCCAATTGTCAATTTCTTCAAGCCAACTCTCGGCGCGCTTCTTTGCAAATAATCGAAAGTTCGTCGCTTCCTTTTCGGGCAGGTGAAATACGCGCGCGATGCGATCGACCTGCCTAGCTTCGGGATTTCGCTCCTTCCAGTTCTCGAAGGCCGTCTCTAGGAAGTGTGCCGCGACAGTGGCTGCCCATTCGAGGTACACGGGGTCTAGATGGCCTGCAATGACGGCACGCTGGAGCAGAACATATCGGCCGTCCCTTCGACGGCGCACGACTCCGCGCGCGCTCATCCAACGGAGAACGGGCGCAATCGGACGTCGTCCACAGCGCCTTGTGATCAGCACCGATAGACTGCGTCGCCCGC
>Ga0335080_10007653_pt1 | contig 11213 bp, 8 predicted proteins | sample Lox_Sample_34_FD_206720 | JGI IMG/M metagenome (GOLD analysis project Ga0335080, IMG submission 206720) | Soil microbial communities from Loxahatchee National Wildlife Refuge, Florida, United States - Lox_Sample_3.4 | ecosystem: Environmental > Terrestrial > Soil > Wetlands | place: USA: Florida...
AATCAGCGTGATGGGAATGCCCATGTCCTGCGAGGCAATGACAGTCCATTTGCCCGTGCCTTTCTGGCCGGCGGTATCGAGAATCTTGTCCACCAGCGGCTGGCCGTCGGTGTCCTTGAAAGCAAGGATGTCCCGGGTGATTTCAATAAGATAGGAATCCAGTTCGCTCTTGTTCCATTCGGCAAAAACCTGGTGCATTTCTTCGGCGGTCATGCCCAGGCCGTCTTTCATCAGGTGATAGGCTTCGCAAATTAACTGCATGTCGCCATATTCGATTCCATTGTGGACCATTTTCACGAAATGACCGGCGCCGTTTTCACCGACCCAATCGCAGCAGGGCGCGGCTTGCGCCGAGCCACCAGTGTCGGCCACCTTGGCCGCAATGGCCTGGAAAATGGGTTTGACTTGCGGCCAGGCGGCGGGCGAACCACCGGGCATGATGCTGGGACCATGCCGCGCGCCCTCTTCGCCGCCGCTCACGCCGGTGCCGATATACAGCAAGCCCTTGCTCTCGACATATTTTGTGCGGCGCGTCGTGTCTTCGAAAAGCGAGTTCCCACCATCAATTATGATATCACCCTGCTCGAGCACCGGCAGGAGGTGTTCGATGAATTCGTCCACTGCGGCGCCCGCCTTGACCATGAGCATGACACGGCGAGGTTTCTTGAGCAGCGCGGCCATTTCCTGAAGAGAGTGGGCACCTATGACTCTGGTGCCCTTGGCTTCGTTGCTAAGGAAGTCGTCCACCTTGGAAACGGTGCGGTTGAAAGCCACCACGGTAAAACCGTGGTCATTCATATTTAAAATCAAATTCTGGCCCATGACAGCCAGACCGATGAGTGCGATATCAGCTTGTGGTTCCATTTGTTACATTAGTTGAAAAATCAGAAATCACGGTACCGAAGCGCGCCCGCGCGGGCCAGCAGTTTTTTGGCAATTTCAGACTGATATCTGCCATTCGCCGGATTGCGAGTATGAGCTACAAACCCTGCGGCACATTGCCGTACATGACGGGATGGTTCGACCGGGGTGCCCGCCAGGACACGATGACCGGGCTGATAAGGTGAGCAGTGGACACACTAGCTTTCTGCCCGTGCAACCGGACCTGCAATTCCTTGCGGACCTTCCTTTACAAGGAGACTGAAGCCAGACGCGGAACGCTGTCGGGCGCACCGTTTCCATCGGCGGAGCGACTGAGAAGCTCGGCGAGGTTGTAGCGCTCCAGGGCGATGCGCGTCAGCCGCACGTTCATGTCCGTGACGTTCCCATCTCCGAAGATGATGCGCGCCACCGCCTGGGCGATCTCGTCGAAGCTGTGCATGCCTGCAAGATTGTAACGTTCCAGGGCGATGCGCGTCAGCCGCACGTTCATGTCCGTGATGTTCTCGTCTCCGAAGATGATGCGCGCCACTCCTTGGGCGACCTCGTCGAAGGCTGGTTTGTCTTTTGTATCCATATTCAAACTCTGGTTTGGTGTGTTCGGCGGAGAATTCCGTTGCGTGGCCATTGGTTCTGCCAATGGTATGGGCTGGCTGGGCGGCGGCGCAGCCGGATTTACCTCGGACAAGGGCGACACATCTTTCGCAGGCGGCGCCGGTCGGGCGGATCCGTTCTTCGCCTCTGGCGAAACCGGTGCGCTTTGTTGTTCGAGTTTGGGACATTCGCCGGGGCCTACAGGCTGGGCTGATTGAATCGCTTCTGCCGGGGCTGGCGGCACACTTTGAGCACTGTGGGTATCGGTTGAAATCGTCGGCGGCGCCGGTTTTGCCACAATGTTCTGAGGTGAGCCATTTTGAGGTTGGCCATTTTGAGCGGGCGGCCCCGATGGTGCCGGCGCTGGTGGCGCTTCCAAACGTTGTGCGGTTGCCCCAACGGCTGATTCCGGACGCCGGCCTTGGGGCAGCAACAAGTGCATGGTGGTCTTAAGCACCAGTTCCAATGGAGAAGTCGGTTTGGTGATGAGATCGTTGCCACCGCTCAGAATGCCTTGCGCGCGGTTTTGGAAGTCGCCATTGCCGGTGATGAAGATGACCGGTGTCTCCTTGTATTGGGGCATACGGCGTAAAGCCTCACATACTTCGAAGCCGTTCATGCCCGGCATGTTAATATCGAGCAATATGATATCGTACTGGGTTGCCTGCACCATTTGCACGGCTACAGTGGGGTCTTCGACACTGACCGGTTCAAATTGCGCGCGTTTGAGGGCCGCCACCATCGTGTAATTGCAAACGGCGTCGTCGTCCACAATCAATATCTTGGCCTTGAGACTCAATCCAGCAGTCCCGGTGTCGCCATTCTGGAACAGCCGCCCCAGACAGTCCACGGCCTGGGCAATGGTTTGTAGTACGGAAGAAGTGATGTTTGCCGGTTTGAATACTATTTCGAAGAGTAACGCCTCAAAGGCGCTGGCCAGGAGGGCGCTCTTGGCGCAGCCAGCCAGTCCCGCGCGGGCGGTTAAAAAATGGACTCGCTGATAGAGATTGTTTAACTGTTGCAGACCTGCGGGCGTGGTGGCCGCCTTGATGTAGGCCAGGCTATGATCGCGAATCTTGGCAATCTCAGCCGGCGCATCTTTGATAAATTCATCGCGCGTTGCTTTGAGCGTTATTTCATCCGCGTGCGCTGCGGTAGCCGCGGCGACAAAGGCTTCGGCCTGGCTCTTGCCGGACATGCCGGCGACCAGGCCGAACGCCGGGTCGTATCCGAGCATGTCCCGTACGGCTTCGACGAGCTTGGCGGGGGTGCATTCGGTTTTCAACATGCCTTTGTTGGCACCGGAATGCATGGCTTTTTGCGCCAACTCGGTCATGTAGGCGTTGGAAAGGATCAGCACCGGCGTCGCCTTCAAGCGATCTTCGGCACGGATGTGCTTGAGCACATCCACGCCATTAACCTTGGGCAACATCAAATCCAACACGACCAGATCGGGGCGCACCTGCGATAGAACGCTGAGCGCCACCTCCCCGTCTTCAGCAAATAAAACTTCAAACCCTTCGCGCTGCAACCGGTTCCGGTACAGAGTCAGCACAACAGGATCGTCTTCAACAAAGAGAATTTTCTTTTCGGTTCCGTCCATATTCATCACTTCACGCGCGCCGTTTCGTGCGAGTGGGACTTCTACACAGCATAAAGAAGGCCAATTGAAACATCTGAAAATGACAAAATGGCCCCGATTCACTGCGATTTTTGAATGCTTTTAGGACCCCGGGGCGCGTCCGGGTCAAACCACAGCAGGTGGGACCGCCGGCGGGAACGGCCTCTAGGCCTTGCTCGTTCCCAATTGCAAACGCGGGTCGCTTTCGAGCATCGTCTTCAAATTCGACCAGTTCGCCTCATTCATCTCGTTGAAGGCGTTGAGATAAACCGCGACCACTTCCGGCGGATGTTTGGCGAGCAACGCGTCCACCGCCGACTTCAACTTCGGGTCGTCCATTTCCGCAGGCAAATTCTCGACCACCCCGTCCTCGTTTTTAATCCCGAGCGCATTTAGAAAATCCACGAGCACCGCCTTGTGCCTTTTCAGGAGCCAGACGCGGATTAGTCCGCCCGCCGCCGGATCCAACGCCGGCCGCGCGAGCGTAGCCACCATCGCGGCATGGCATTGCAAACGCGGCTGGCGTTCCAGAAAGACCGGACGGACGTGGCGCGCCTGGGCCACGGCCGCGAGCGTGGCTTTGTAAACCGGCTTGTCCGTTTCGTGGGCGAACGTGACAATATCATTCGCCAGCGCCGGCGACATAAAACCAAAAAGTTCGTATGACTTCAGCATCTGAATCGGCAGTTGGATCTCATTCAACGGTCACGAGCGAAATTCTATTTTTTTGAGCCAGTACTTCGCAAGCTTTCCGTTCGAGCAACAGGGTCCGGTCCGCCTCCAGCGCCAGGACGGAAATCTTAGCGGCCGCGCAAACTTCTAACGTGCTGGCACCCATGCAGGGGATGTCGAAGCGCATGTCGTGGTTCGCCTTGGCCACTTTGACGGCCACCGCGCCACCATCCTTCCCGGCCAGTTCGCCGCCGCGCACCAGGCATTTGTCCGTGCCCTCGAATCCTTCCACCGCCAGGACCGCACCGTTTTTCACCACAACCGTCTGGCCGATTTCCAACCGTGAAACTTCTTTCGCGACGCGCAAGCCAAACCGCACGTCCGCCCGTTGGGCCACGGACAACACGGGACCGAGCTGAAAACCCGCGCCGGGCATGAGCGGCTTGAGCCACGGCGTAGCGTCAATCAGTTCCACACCGTCCTTCTTCAATTCCTCGGCAATCGCGCCGAAAATCGTATGGGCGTTTTTTTCCGGCAACCGGAGCCACAATCCCATCGCCCGCAAATCCGGCCGGAAGTCGAAAAGATTCTTCGGAGCAATCTGGCCAACCATGACGCATTTCCGGACACCACGGTCAACGAAAGCCGCGATCATTTTGGACAGCTGCCCGACCTTGAGCCAGACGATTTCGTCCACCAGTGGCGCCAGCGCGGGGTCGGTTTCATTTTCAAAGGCGACGGCAACAAGCCGCTCGACACCGGCGGCGCGCGCCTGCCGCGCAAACTCCAGCGGCAGGGAACGGTTGCCCGCAATCAAACCGAGCGATTCAAGCGCGATATGCATTTCCACAACGAGTGTTGCGCCGCCAGCGACCAGTGACAAGCGGCAAGTAGCGCGCGGAGGTCGCGTCTCACCGCCGTTGTCCTGCTTCAGAACAAAGCCACCCGTTTGATGACAACCCTCCATTTCGGGAAGAAGCCTCGGTTCAAGGACTTCGCTGCACGATAAGGTGGCCTGCGAATTGCTCACCGTGTGCCGATGCAGTCATCCGAGTTCATCTATCAGAAAATGGCGTCGCTCGAGCAAAACGGTGCGGGCCGGTTTCAGGAAACCGCCTGCAAGGCGGACTCCGCTTGGCAGATGCCGCGGGCGGTCGTGCATGAACTCAACAACATTCTTGGCATCATCCAAGGTTACGCCGACCGGTTGCTGCTCAAGCACGGCGAAGATCCTGCACTCCAGTCACAGCTGCGCATGATCTTTGAATCGGCCCGGCGCGCCGCCGCCCTGATTCGCGAAGCCGCGCCACCGGCCCAGAACCCGGGACAACGACAAAATCCTCCTTCCCCGCCTTCCTGCGCCTGACCGCCGTTGTCCTCCCATTGAACAAAACCCCGGCGATTCGCTTTGACGCTGCGCGTTGCATCGCGTAGCGTGTTGGTTCTATTTTCAACTGACGATTTGGGTTTAACGTGAATTTCTTGAAATGGATATTCGGGTCGAAAAACGACCGCGAAGTGAGAAAACTCTGGCCGCTCGTTCACCGGATCAATGAGCTCGAGGTTGGCCTGCAAAAGCTTTCCGACGACCAACTGCGGCAGAAGACCGCCGAGTTCAAAACGCGCATCGAAGAAGGCCGCAAGACGCGAGGTTATTACGAAATGGTGACCGAGGTCCGAAAGCTCGATTCCGAACTCCGCGGGGACGAGGCAAAAATTCAGCGCCGCAAAGTGTTCCAAATCGAACAGGAGTTGCTCAACGAAATTCTGCCGGAAGCCTTCGCCGTGGTGAAAAACGCCTGCCGCCGCCTGTGTGGTCAGGAAATCACCGTCCGCGAGCACCCGATCAAATGGGAAATGATCCCCTTCGACGTGCAACTCATCGGCGGCATCGGGTTGCACCGCGGGTTTATTGCGGAAATGGCGACCGGCGAAGGCAAGACGCTCGTGGCCACGATGCCGGTCTATCTGAACGCGCTGGCCGGCCACGGCGCGCATCTGGTAACGGTCAACGATTATCTTGCCGCGCGCGACTCGGAATGGATGGGCGCCATCTACAAATTCCTCGGCCTGACCGTCGGCTGCATTTTGCACGACCAGCCGCCGAACGTCCGCCGCGAGCAGTATAATTGCGACATCACCTACGGCACCAACGCCGAGTTCGGGTTCGATTACCTCCGTGATAACGGCATGGCTGCCCGCAAGGAGGAGCAGGTCCAGCGCGGCCATTACTTTGCCATCGTGGACGAAGTGGACTCGATTCTGATCGATGAAGCGCGTACGCCACTCATCATCAGCGGCCCGTCGCTGCACACCTTTGACGAGCAATATGCGCAGTGGAAGCCGCCAGTGGAATCGCTGGTGCGCGCGCAGGAGCGCCTCTGTAACCGGTTCCTCTCCGAATCCGAGGAACTGATGAAAAAACTCAATCCCGCCGACGGTTCGAACGTGGAAGACGGCGCCGGACTGGAACATCAGATCGGGCTGCTGTTGTTCCGGGTCAAAACCGGCCAGCCGCGCTCGGCAGGTCTGGCGAAACTTTTGGAGAGTCCGGAGAACGCCCGGATGATGAATCAGGCTGAACTGGACTTGCACAAGGACCAAAAGAAGGTGGATCTCTACCGGGAAAAGGAGGAACTGCTATTTGCCATTGACGAAAAGAGCCACGAGGCTGACCTGACGGAAAAGGGGCGCAATTTCATCAGCCCGCAGGACCCGGACGCCTTTGTGCTGCCGGAATTGACGACGTTGTTGCATGAAATTGACACCGGGCCGGAAACGGACGCGCGCAAGCGCATGGAATTGAAAACGAAGGTGCAGGGCGATTTCGAAACCAAGGCGCAAAAGATCCATGCCATCTCGACCTTGCTCAAGGCTTACAGCCTTTACCAGCTCGACGTGGAATATGTCATTCAGGACAACAAGGTCATCATCGTGGATCAGCACACGGGGCGGCTGATGCCCGGACGCCGCTGGAGCGACGGTTTGCACCAGGCGGTCGAAGCCAAGGAAGGGGTCGAGATCGAACGCGAAACGCAGACGCTCGCCACCATTACCATTCAAAATTACTTCCGGCTTTACCAGAAACTCGCGGGCATGACCGGTACCGCTGAAACCGAAGCCTCCGAATTCTTCGACATCTACAAACTGGGCGTGCTCGTCATCCCGACCAACCGGCCCGTGGCGCGCAAAGACGGGCATGACTCGGTCTATAAAACCAAGCGCGAAAAGTTCATTGCCGTTGTCAGTGAAATCAAGGACCTGCACGCGCAAGGCCGGCCCGCGCTCGTGGGCACGATCAGCGTTGAAACCAGCGAAATGCTCTCGCGGATGCTGAAACGCGAAGGTCTGATTCACTCCGTTCTCAACGCGAAATACCACCAGCAGGAGGCTGAAATCGTCTCGCGCGCCGGCCAGCGCGGAGCCATCACGATTGCCACGAACATGGCCGGTCGCGGCACCGACATCAAGCTCGGCGAAGGCGTGCCGGAGATCGGCGGCCTGCACGTGTTGGGCACGGAACGCCATGAAGCGCGGCGCATTGACCGGCAGTTGCGCGGACGCTGCGCGCGCCAGGGGGACCCCGGCTCATCGCATTTCTTCATCTCCCTCGAGGACGATTTGATGCGGCTGTTCGGGTCCGACCGGATCGTAAAATACATGGAAAAGATGGGTCTGGAGGAAGGCCAGGAACTGACGCATCCGTTGTTGAACCGCTCCATTCAGCAGGCGCAAAAACGCGTCGAGCAGCACAACTTCCAGATCCGCAAACGCACGCTGGAATACGACGATGTGATGAACAAACAGCGCGAAGTTATTTACGGCTTCCGCAACGAAATCATCAATGGCGAGGACGTGCGCGACCGACTCATGGACATCATCGAGGAAGTGGTCATCCTCAAAGTGGAGGAATTCACAGCCGCCGATTTTGAGGCAAGCGAATGGAAAATCCGGCAGTTGGCCGATTGGGTGAACTTGAATTTCCCGCTGGGCCTGCCCGAGGCGGAGATTGGCAAAGCCGCCGAGTCCGGCAAGGAACCACCCATCTCCGGCTCGATTTTTGAGGGATTAAGCCCGGCGCAATTCGCCGTCTGCAACTTCATCAGCGATAAAATCCGCGACGCCTATGATGTCAAAATCAGCTTTGAAGACCCGCAAAAGCTGGCCGTGGTGGAGCGCTACACGATTTTAAGCGCAGTTGACAAGTTGTGGCAGGAACATCTCTACGAGATGGACAGCCTGCGCTACAGCATCGGCCTGCGCGGTTACGGCCAGCGCGACCCGCTCATCGAATACAAGGCCGAAGCCTACAAAATCTTCGATGAGCTGATGGTGAACGTAAAGACCGAGATCTGCCACAACGTTTTCCGCAGCGCGTCGTCCATGATGGCTTTTGAAAATTTTCTGCGCAATATCCCGCAACAGACACAGCATCAATCCACCAGCGCCTTTGGTGGCGGCGCAGCTCCCGCCGGTTCCGGCGGTGGCGCCGCGCAAGGTCAGAGGCCCAGCGACGTCGTCAGCGAAGCGGCGGCGGCGGCGACCGCGGAGAAAGCCAAACCCGTCCGCACCGGTCCGAAGGTCGGTCGCAACGATCCCTGTCCCTGCGGCAGCGGCAAGAAATACAAGCACTGCTGTGGAAGGTAGCGGGTCGGGTGCTCCGCCGGGTTCCATTCCGGCTTTGCAGGTCATGCAGGCCGGCCGGAGGTTTGCCCCAACGGATAAAACTTGCGCTCGGCACGGCCTTTGCTAAATTGCAAATGATTTGCAATTAAAATCATGACCGCCGTCGGGTTGTTGACTGTTTATTGCGTGCTGGTGGTGCTCGCCTCGCTCGTGGGCGGCTGGGTGCTGTTAATTGTTCATCCCACCCACACGCGCCTGCAAATGGCCATCAGCTTCGTGGCCGGCCTGATGCTCGGCATCGCCTTGCTCCATTTTCTGCCGGATGCCGACGCCCAATTGCATTCACTGGACCGGACGGCGGCGTGGGTGCTGGGCGGTTTCCTGGCCATGTTTTTCGTGCAGCGGTTCTTCCATTTTCACCATCATGACTCAGCAGAAGGCGACCCGGAGGATTGCGGCCACGACCATGCCGAAACGGATGAACACGGGCATCAACACCATGCCCATGCGTTGGCAGGCAAATCCGCGCAACAACTTTCCTGGATCGGCACTACTCTGGGATTGACGCTCCATTCGCTGCTGGACGGCCTCGCGCTGGCGGCCTCAGTCACAGCTGGGGTGCACGGTCATGCCCGGCTGGCCGGCGTCGGAGTGGCCCTGGTGGTAATCCTCCACAAGCCGTTCGACGCGATGGCCATCTCAACTTTGATGACCGCGGGCGGCAGTTCGCGATTATCGCGGCACATTCTGAACGGCCTATTCGCGTTGGTGAGTCCGGTCGGGGCGGTGCTGTTTTATTTCGGCGCAAGTCAATTTGCTGGTTCCGACGCCGCTTTTCTCGGTTGTGCGCTCGCGTTTTGTGCGGGCACGTTCCTCTGTATCGCGAGCAGCGATCTATTGCCCGAACTGCAATTCCATTCCCACGACCGTTTCAAATTGTCGGCAGCCCTGCTGGCCGGTCTCGCGGTGGCTGTGCTCATAAAACAGTTTGAGGTCGGCTGACGCGACTTCCCGTGTGCGGAGTGATATGGATCCTAACTTTGTCTCAAGGCCGGCCCCGGAAATAATCCGGCCGACTCTGACTCTGCAGCAGATTGGCCAGTCTTTCCTGCCGCTGACTCTGCCCAAACCCTATGCTGACAAATCTCATTTTCAACCCTTCTCCGAAGTATTTGATTGATTGATATGGGTAAACCATGTATTCGATGCAACGAGGATTCTTTAAATCCATAATCGGAAGCAAAGTGTAGCGGTAAAAAACGATTTGCGGCAAGCAAACTGAAAGTTGCCAACCTGAAACGTCAATCCCATGAAAACTGCAACCCGTGTCCTTTCCGTTCATTCAACCGTCCTTGGCCTTTTGGTCATGGCCGCGTGCTGGTGGTCCACGCCCTTCGCCCGCGCCGGGTTGACTGTGGACGTGCATTTGTATCACGACAGTTACGGGTATTATTTTTACCCCTTCCTGAGCACGAATACGACGCCGCCCGGTTTTCCTGCCGGGGATTATCAGATTGCTTCCTGGCAAATCCCGACAAACGGCTCCCAACTCTTCTACCACGCCACCTCAACCGACTTCGATTACAGCGGCGGCGGCGGCAATTATTACAGCGATTTTAACTCATTCCTGTATGGCATCACAAACCAGCCGTGGTCAATCTGGGTGACTAATTCCACTTCGACGAATCATTTTACATTCCAGGTCACAGTCACCGGTTTGACCAGTAACGTATTTGGCGCGCCTGCCGATGTCACATTCCCGGCCAACAACCGGCTTTATGTCACCAATCGCCCGGCGTTCACCTGGACTGGTCCCGCCGGCTGGATGGGAACATTGCTCGTCTGGGACTATTGGATTGATACAAATGGCGGTTACAATTATGTTGACTCCACCGGCCTTGATCCTGGCACAACGAGTTGGACACCTTCCGTCATTTTGCCTGACGGCACCAACACTTTCACGGCCTACTATGACAGCAACCTCACGGCGGGCGTGGTGGCTTCCACGCCAACGAACACAGCCGGAGGGCAGGCGATTTCGGGGTGGGTTTCGACCGCGCAAATGGAAACCAGCCAGGGCATTCAGTTCGCCGTTGGCCAGCCGGTCAACGATTTCGATCCCTTTTTGGTGGCGCGGTACGACTTTGAGGATACGAATTCTCCCGCATCCGACAGTTCGGGCAACGGCAACGATCCGGATTGCAGCACCAGTATCGGGCCGACCAACGATGTGCCCAGCACCGATGCCGCGGTCGGGAATTACGCCCGGCAATATTTTGGCAACACCTCCTTCTGTTTCACGCAGAGCGACCCGGCGTATAACAATTTGTCGAACGCGCTGAGCGGCAACTTCTCGGTGACGGCCTGGGTCAAAACGACGGCGACCGTCGGCGACGACTACGCCAATGCCTATTTCGGATCGCCTATTTTCTTTGCCGGAGCGGACTACAATGACGATTGCACGATCCCGCTGTCGATCACCGGCAGCAAGGCGGCATTCACAATCGTGGCGACCGAAGGCCCTGGCACGGTCACACTGCATTCCACGACATCAGTCAACGACGGGAACTATCATTTCCTGACCGTCACGCGCGAGCAGTCTTCCGGCCTGATGAGCCTGTACGTGGACGGAAACCTGGAGACGACCGGCACGGGCATCACCACCCCGGTCATCACGCAAGGATTCATAAGCATTGCGGGCGGTTATTACCAGTATGATGGGTTGCTGGATGACGTGCGGCTATATGCGACTAATCTGTCGGCGGCCGACGTGAACCTGCTGGCCAATAGTGTCAAGGCCCCGACGTTGGCCTCGGCGGTC
>Ga0335080_10007655_pt1 | contig 11213 bp, 9 predicted proteins | sample Lox_Sample_34_FD_206720 | JGI IMG/M metagenome (GOLD analysis project Ga0335080, IMG submission 206720) | Soil microbial communities from Loxahatchee National Wildlife Refuge, Florida, United States - Lox_Sample_3.4 | ecosystem: Environmental > Terrestrial > Soil > Wetlands | place: USA: Florida...
CTTCGAATCCGTCCTCGCTGATAGCCCAGCGCTGCAGGAGCGCGGCGGCCGCCAGGCTCGCAGCCGCTGCCGCGATCACCCCCGCCCACACGTAGTTTTTCAAGGCGCGTCGGCCGCTGCGGTTCAGATAGACGAGTACAATGCCGACGACCAGCGCGGCTTCGACGCCTTCGCGAAGTGCGACGAGGAGTGCGGAGATCATGAATGGGCCAGTTGTAAACGGTTTACAACTAGCACATCCACTCTATCTCCGTGTTCAGCTAAATGCAAGTATATTCAAGCAGGTCCATGGGAGTGGCGCATTCCCTGTAAAATGCGCATCTGAACGGTGATGACCGCCCGAAACCAGACGGGGAATCTCCGGCCTCCGGCCCGCGCGTGGGCTTTGATGCTGATTGCGGCGGTTTCGATCGTCGTGATGCCGGCCCCCGCATCGGCGCAAGCGCCCAGGAGCTCCACTCAGCCGGCGAATGCCCGCGTGTTCAAGCCAGATGCCAGGAAGGCCAAAGACGCCTACGAGCAGGGGCTGCAGGCCGAGCACGAGCGGGATTGGGCCGCCGCCTTTTCCTCTTACAGCGACGCCGTCAACTGGGCGCCGAACGACCGCGAATATGCGATGCGGCGCGAGGTGGCGCGAAGCCGTCTGGTGCAGATGAAAATGGACGCGGCCGAGCGCGACGCGATCTCCGGGCGCATGGACGATGCGCGCAGGGAACTGCTGAGCGCGAGCAATCTGGACCCTTCGAACCGCGTGGTTCGCGAGCGGCTCGTGGAGCTGCTGGCGATCGAGCCGGACCGCGCGAGCCGCGTGCCGTCGCCGGATATCGGCGGCGAAGTGCGCGTGAATTACAAGCCAGGCACCGAGAATTTCGACTACCGGGGAGACACGCAGGGCGCCTACGACGAAGTGGCGCGCCGGTTCGGCGTGGAGGTTGCGTTCGACGTCGATCTGCACCAGCGTCCGGTGCGCTTTCGCGTCAGCGGCGTCGATTTTCCGACGGCGCTGCGGTTGCTCGGCAGCATGACGGACACATTCTGGCGGCCGCTGACGCACCGTCTCTTCTTCGTCACGGACGACACTTCTCAGAAGCGGAAGGACTACGACGCGTCAGTGGTGCGCACGGTGCTGCTGCCCGCTTCCGAAACGCCGGATCAAATGACCGAAGTGTTGCGGACGGTGCGGGAGATCGCCGGCATCACGCGTGCCGGTCTCGATGTTCGCAGCCACACGCTCACGCTCCGCGCTTCGCCGCGGGCGATCGCCGTCGCGACGGACCTGATCGACGGGCTGGAGCAGCCGCGCGGCGAGCTGATCCTCGAAATCGACGTGCTCGATGTCGACCGGAACTACGCGCGCCAGCTCGGCATCACGCCGCCGGAGTCCAGCAAGATCGTCACGCTGACACCCGCGCAACTCCAGGACATCCAGCAGAACGGGCTGCAGGGAATCATCGATGTGATCAATCAAGTGTTCGGCCTGCCCGGCTCGCTCTCGGGTCTCACGTCGGCGCAGATCAGCTCGCTGCTCGGCTCGAACCAGCTCAGCATCGGCTCGCTGCTGCCTCCTATCGTGGCTTTCGGCGGGGGCAAGACAACCTTTCTCGCGACGATGCCCGGCGCCGCCGCCAATTTTTCGCAGATGCTTTCGCTGGTGCGGCATGGCCGGCGGATTCTATTGCGCGCGCAGGACGGCGCCCCGGCGACTTTCTTCGTCGGCGACCGGATCCCCGTGTCGCTGGCCACGCTCTCGAACAGCTTTGCGGGCACGGGAGCCGGCACCGCGGGGATTAGCGCGAGCAATTTTCCGACGACGACGTACGCGGCGGGGAACACGCCGTCGTTCGTCACGGCGGCGGTCTTGCGGAGCGACAGTACGGTCAGCGACTTGATCGTCGCGAACTCGGCGGACAACACGATCTCTGTGCTGCTGGGCAACAGCGACGCGAATGGCAACGCCGACGGCACGTTCGGGAATCAGGTTGCGTATCCGCTCGGAGCGACAGCCGATTCCGATCCCGTCTGGATCGCCACGGGCGATTTCAACAACGACGGCATCGTCGATCTCGCCGTGGCGAACAAGGGATCGAACAATATTTCGATCTTTCTCGGCAATGGCGACGGCACATTCCAGCCGGCGACCGACATCGCGGTCGGCATCTCGCCGGTGTCCATCGCCGCCGCGCGGCTGAACACGAATAGCACGAGCAACAACAACATCGATCTCGCCGTCGTCAATCAGGCGGACAACACCGTCTCCATACTGCTCGGTGACGGGACCGGCGCGTTCGCGCCCGCCGCTCCGGCCACCATTGCAACGGGCCGTGCGCCATCATCCGTTGCCTCCGCCGACCTCAACAACGACGGCAAGATCGATCTGGCGGTCACGAACGCCAACGACAATACGGTCTCTGTCTTTCTCGGAAACGGCGACGGCACGTTTGCGCGGGCGGCCAACTCGCCGTTCGCCGTCGGGAATTCGCCTCAGTACGTCGCGATCGGTGATTTCAACGCGGACGGCTTTCCCGATCTGGCGACCGCCAACAACGGCGCGCCGACCGCGGACAACACCGGAAACACCGTGTCGATCTTGCTGAACCAGTTGAATGCGAACGGCCAGCCGACGGCCAGTTTCGCGCCTCCCGCCACCGAGCGGGATTTTCCGGCGGGGAACGGGCCTGTCTCGATCGCCGTCGCCGATTACAACATCGACGGCCTGCCGGATCTCGCGGTTGCCGCGCAGGGAGACAACGCCGTTTCCGTGCTGCTCAATCTCGGCGGTGGGCTCTTTGGTCCGTTTTTCGAGCTGCCGGTGGGAACGAGCCCCGCCTCGATCGCGACCGCCGACTTCAACGACGACTCGAAGCCGGACGTAGTAACCGCCAACAGCAGTTCCGCCGACCTTTCGGTGATTCTCGATTCGTCGACGTTTCTCGGCACCACGAACGCGCTCGGTGGCTTCGCCTATCCCGGCGCGCAGTATCTCGACATCGGGCTGAAGGTGAAAGCCACGCCGCGGATTCACGCCGATAGCGATGTCACGCTGCAACTCAGCTTCGAAATCAGCAGCCTGACGAATCAGAGCCTGAATCAGATTCCCGTGATCAGCACCGAGAACGTGGAGCAGACCGTCCGCGTGAAGGAGAATCAGACCGCCGTGCTTGCCGGCTTCCTTGAGACGCAAACCACCAACGCGATCGAAGGGAATCCCGGGATCACGGACATTCCGGGCATCGGTCTTTTCGACTCGAATCGGAACACGCAGCAGGCCGATAGCGAGCTGCTGATTCTGGTCACGCCGCGAACCGTGCGGCTCGCGCCGAAGGAGAATCGTTCGATCTACGCGGGGCAGGGCTCGCTCGAAGGTCCCGCTGGGAGCACGCCGGCGGTTGTCCAGCCTCTGCAGCCGCAACAGCCGCCCGCGGAAGCGCAGCCGCCTGGGCAGCCGCAGCAGCCTCCGCCGGCGCCTCCCTCCGAACAGCAGCCGCCAACCGAGCCGGCGCCGCAAGAGCCGCCCGCCGATCAGCCGATTGTGAATCCGCAGCCGGGCGAGCGCCCGCCGAGATAGTTTGCCAGCCTAGGGAGAAGTTTCGAGCACGACGAGCGGCTGGTAGGTTCGCAGCACGACGGCTTCGGCCACGGCGATCATGTGCCCCTGCTGATTGAAGACGCGCAGCCGCGCCGGCTTCCACTCGTCCGAGTCCAGTTGCGCGGGCGCGCCCTGCGCCGCGGTCACCTGGCCCGGCTGGATTTGCGAGAGTGGCAGAGTGAACTTCGCGCCGTGCCGCACGCGCTTTTCAACAATGGGGAGCACCGTGGCGCGCGGCAGCTCGGGCAGCAGGCTTTCCAGCGGCACCACGCGAGCGGCGATCTTTCCCGCTTTCGCGTCTTCCGCCAATTCGGCCAGCGGCACCGCCTGGTCGAGCGTGAACTCGCCGACGGCCGTGCGGACGATTTCAGCAAGATGCGCGCCGGCTCCGTGCAGGACTCCCATTTCATGGGCCAGAGAGCGGATGTACGTCCCCGCGCCACATTCGACCACGAACCGCGCCACCGATCCCTCAACGCTTGTCAGTTTGAATTCGTACACGTCCACGTCGACGGGCTCCAGCTTCACCGGCTTGTGCTTGCGCGCCAATTCGTGCGCCGGGCGGCCGTGAATCTTCTTCGCGGAAAAAGATGGCGGCGTCTGCCGGATCCGGCCGGCGAACCTGCCGGCGAGAGCCTGCAGTTGCGCGGCATCGAGCGCAGGGGCCGAATCCGGGCCGAGCGCTTCTCCATCAGCGTCATACGTATCGGTGGCGAAGCCGAAGCGCACCGCGCACGTGTAGCGCTTGCGGCGGCCGGCGTAGAAGCGCGCGAGCCGCGTGGCGCGCCCGAGCGCCAGCACCAGCACGCCCGTCGCCAGCGGATCGAGCGTGCCCAGGTGCCCGATCTGCCGGAAGCCGACCAGTCGCCGAACGGTCTCGACCACATCGTGCGAAGTCTTTCCGCGCGGCTTGTCGACGATCAGGATGCCGTCCAGAGGAGGAGGTTGTGGAGTTCGAGGCATGTTGTCTCGTAGCGCCGGGTTGCGACCGGCGACTTCGAAGGGCTGCGCGCCCCGCTACGATTTCTCCGGCTGCTTCACTTTCTGCAAAAGGCTGTCGATGCGCTTGCCGTACTCTTCCGACTGATCGACGACGAAAATGATTTCGGGCGCGCGGCGCAATTGCAGGCGCTCCACCAGTTCGTGGCGAATAAAACCCGCCGCGGCATGGAGCCCGTCGAGCGCCGCCGCGCGCTCTTCGTCGCTGCCATCGAGCTGCACGAACACCCGCACGGTGCGCATGCCCGGCGCGACGCGCACTTCCGTCACGTTGAGCGGGAGCGCCAGGCGCGGGTCCTTCAGCTCGCCCGCCAGCATCAGGCTCACCTCGTTGCGAATCTCTTCGGCGATCCGCTCCGGGCGATGTCCTCCGACCGTCATTCGCCGTCCTCGAAATACTCCACTTGCTGCGAGACCAAATCGCGGCCGAGCACGCGCTCCGATTCCGCCGCCACGGCCTGCAGCGATTCTTCCAGATGTTTTCCGTCGCCGGAAATGCTGACGACGCCGATGCGCGAGCGCTGCCAAAGGTCCTGATGATCGAGCTCGGCGACGGCCACGTTGAAATTGGCGCGCAAACGGTCCTTCAGGCTGCGCAACACCTGCCGCTTGTCTTTGAGGGACCGCGCATCAGGAATGTGAATTTCCAGCGTGAGGAGGCCGATCGGCATTTTCGCCCTCATGAACGCGAGGGGAACCAGACCACTCGGAAACGGACGTCAGTTGGCCTTGGCTTCGGCGCTGACTTGCATGTGCGCCCGCCCGCCTATGTGCGCTTCCAGAGCCGCGATTTTTTCCATCTTGAAGCACTCGAGCACGTCGCCAACCTTGACGTCGTTGAAATTCGAAATCCCCGCGCCGCATTCGTAGCCGCCCCGCACTTCGTTGACGTCCTCTTTGAAGCGGCGCAGCGAGACCAGCTTTCCGGTGTAGATGACGACGTTGTCGCGCAGCACGCGCACGTCCGCGTCGCGCTTCAGCAGACCGTCCTGCACGAAGCAACCGGCGATCATGCCGGCGCCCTTGACCCGGAACGTGTTGCGGATTTCCGCGCGGCCCAGGTACGTCTCCTTGATCACCGGCGCGAGCAATCCGGACACAGCCTTCTTCAGCTCGTCGAGCAGTTCGTAGATGATCGTGTGCAGGCGGATGTCGACGCCTTCGCGCTGCGCCAGCTCCGTGGCCTTGCGCTCCGGACGGACGTTGAACGCGACGATGATCGCGTTGGACGCCGAGGCGAGGATCACGTCGGACTCCGTCACCGCGCCGACGCTCGCCTGAATCACTTCGACCTTCACCTGATCGTTGGAAATCTTCGGCAGCATCTCGCTGAGCACTTCGACGGAGCCCTGCACGTCCGCCTTGATGACGACGGGCAGCTCCTTCATTTCACCGGCGCGCAACTGCTCGTGCAATTGATCGAGCGTCAGGCGGCCCGTAGCCGTCTTCGCCAGTGAAGCCTCGCGCTGCTTTGCCTGCCGGTATTCGACGATGTGGCGGGCTTTGGCTTCGTCCGCCACCTGGAACTGGTCTCCCGCTTCGGGTACGCCCTGCAATCCGAGAACTTCGACGGGAGTGGACGGCGCTGCGTCCTTGATGGCCTGGCCGCGGTCATTGAACATCGCGCGAACCTTGCCGTACACGGCGCCGACGATGAAAACGTCGCCGACGCGCAGGGTGCCGTTCTGCACCAGCACGGTGGCCACGGGCCCGCGGCCGCGGTCCATCCGCGATTCGAGCACGACGCCGCTGGCAGGCGCGTCCGGATCGGCCTTCAACTCGCGCAGGTCGCTGACCAGCAGAATCATTTCGAGCAGGCGGGGCAGGCCCTGCTTCGTCTTCGCGGAGACTTCAACCATCACCGTGTCGCCGCCCCACTCTTCCGGCATCAGGTTGCGGTCGGCGAGCTGGCGTTTCACGCGCTCCGGCTGCGCCTCCGGCTTGTCGATCTTGTTGATCGCCACGACGATGGGCACGTTGGCCGCGCGAGCGTGCGCGATCGCTTCTTCGGTCTGCGGCATCACGCCGTCATCCGCGCTGACCACCAGCACCACGACGTCGGTGACCTTCGCGCCGCGGGCCCGCATGCGCGTGAACGCCTCGTGGCCCGGCGTGTCGATGAAAACGATCCGGCGCTGGTCCGCGTGCACTTCGTACGCGCCGATGTGCTGGGTAATGCCGCCCGCCTCGCCCGCCGCGACTTCGGTCTCGCGGATCGCATCGAGCAGGCTCGTCTTGCCGTGATCGACGTGGCCCATCACCGTGACCACGGGAGCGCGCGCCTGCAGGTTGCCTTGGCGCTCTTCCTTGATCTTTTCTTCCTGGACGATCTGCTCTTCGAACGACACCACCTGCACGATGCCGTTGAACGCCTCCGCGAGACTGGTGGCCGTGGGGACGTCGAGCGCCTGGTTGATGCTGGCGAAAACGCCGCGATCGAGAAGGACCTTCAGCAAGTCCTTCGCGCGAATATCGAGCTTTTCGGCGAGCTCGCGGACCGTGATGCCCTCGGTGACCGTCACTTCGCGCGGCTCGCGTTGTACCGGCGCCACCGGCTCCGCCTGCGCGGCGCGGCCTGCGCCGGCCCCAGCTCGCGTGCGAACGGGATGTAGCCTGCGCTCGCCCTCGGCGTAGCGCTTTTCAATCGTCGGACGGCCGCGCGGCGCGGGAGGTTTGCGCGCGTAGAGCGGCTTTCCGGGCTCGGCCTTCGGAATCGCTCCGAGTCCGCCGGGCCTCGGACCGGACGGGGGACCACCGGGGCGTCCGCCGCCGGGCCGCTGCGGAAATCTTCCGGGAGGCGCGCCGCCCGGGCGCGGTCCGCCCGTAGGATGCGTTTGGCCGGGCGCGGCTGCCGGGCGCATGCCCTGCGGCGCTCCGGGGCGACCTTGGCCGGGTTGACCGGGCCGGAATGGCGGTCGCTGTCCTGAAGGCGGAGGGCCGCCGGGTCTTTGCCCTTGCGGTGGCGCGCCCGCCGGCCGTGGTGCACCGGGCGCCGATGCCGCTGGAGCGAATGATGGCGCGGCTGCCGCTGGCCGAACGGCCGTCGGAGCGCCAGGCTGTGCCGGAGTTGTTCCGGGAGCCGCAGGTCTAGCAGGCACGGACGGTTTCGCTGGCACTGCCGCCGGTGCTGCGGCCAAAGGTCTCGCAGCGGGTGGCACGGTGCCGGGAGCCACCACTGGCGGTGCTCCAGCTGGACGAGGCGCAGCGCCAGCCGCAGGCGCCGCTGTTGGCGGCGCAGCAGGTCTCGATGGCGGCGCGACGGGGCGAGCCGCAGCGGGCGGGGCAGCCGTGGGCGCAGCCGGAGCGGCAACTGGTTTGGCGGCGGGCGCTGGCGCTGCCGCAGCCGGACGCGCGGGCTTGGCCTTGGCAGCCGCCTTCGCAGCCTCCGCGGCAGCTTCCTGTTCGGCGAGCTCGCGGAAATGCTTGCGGGCCTGCTCGGCGTGCTCGATATCGAGCGAGCTCGAGTGCGTCTTCTTTTCCTTGACGCCGATCTCGGGCAGGAAGTCGATCAGGACCTTGGCCTTGATCTCCAGCTCTCTTGCCAGTTCGTTGATTCGAATTTGGTTCGTATCTGTCATGCGCCTCTTGTTTACGGCTGCTCTTCGCGGGATTCGCCCGCGGGAGTTTCCTCTTCCAGTCGTTCGGCGGCCGATTCGTCGGTTGCGACCGGAGTTTCCGAAGATTCCGTCACCGATTCATTCCGTTCGAACGATTCGGTGAACTCCGCGGCTGATTCGTCGCCGGTGTCGTCGTCCGCCGTCGCGGCGGGGGAGGCAGCCTCCTCGCCGCCCTCGGGCGGCGCCTGTTCGACGGGCGCTTCCGCAGTTGCGGCGGCTGATTCCCCTTCGGCCGGCTGCGATTCGAGCGCCTCGAAATGCGCGGCGACGGCCTGGTGAATCTTCTCGACCATCTTTTCGCCGATGCCGGGGATCTCGACCAACTGCTCGGGCGTCATGTCCGCGAGTTTTTCGATCGAGGTGATGCCGGCGGCTTCGAGTTTCTCGATCGTCTTGGGCCCCACGCCTTGCAGATCGGCGAGCGGTGTGCCGGGAGCCGTGAGCGCGGCCATCTGCGCCTCGATCTCGCGGCGCTTTTCTTCCTCGCTCTTGATGTCGATGTTCCAGCCGATCAGCTTGCTCGCCAGGCGGACGTTCTGGCCCTTTTTCCCGATGGCGAGAGAGAGCTGCGTATCCTCGACGATCACTTCGAGGCGCTTCTCCTCGGGATCGACGATCTGCACGCGCGTCACCTTCGCGGGGCTCAAAGCCTTCTGCGCGAAGGCGATCGTCTCTTCGTTGTAGGGAATGATGTCGATTTTCTCCCCGCGCAACTCGCGAATGATCGACTGCACGCGCATGCCCTTCATGCCCACGCAGGCGCCGACCGGATCGACGTCCTTGTCGCGGCTTTCGACCGCGATCTTGGTGCGCTCGCCGGCCTCGCGCGCCACGGCGCGAATCTGCACCGTGCCGTCGTAGATTTCCGGGACTTCCATCTCGAAGAGCCGCTGCACGAGAGCCGAATCCGCTCGCGAAACCACCACCTGTGGACCCTTGGCCGCGCGCTCCACCGCTCGAATCGTCACGCGCAGCCGGTCGCCCACGTTGTACGTTTCCAGGCGCGACTGCTCGCGCTTCGGCAGGCGAGCCTCGGTGCGTCCGATATCGACGATGATGTCCGGCCCTTCCATGCGCTTCACGACGCTGTTCAGCAGCTCGCCCACGCGCGTGTGGAATTCGTTGTAGATCGTGTCGCGCTCGGCCTCGCGCACCTTCTGCAGGATCACCTGCTTGGCCGTCTGCGCCGCGATTCTGCCCAGCACGTCGGTCGGTTTGGCCTGCGTGATTTCGCCGCCCACTTCGGCGGAAGGGTCGTGTTTGCGGGCTTCGGCCAGCGACATTTCGCGCACCGGGTCGGCTACTTCTTCAACCACCGTGTGCACCGAAAACACGTCGACGTGGCCTGTTTCGGGATTGAACTTCGAGCGAAGATCTTCCTCGGTGCGGTAATACTTCCGCGCCGCCACCACCATCGCGTCTTCGATCGCCGCGACGATGATCTCCGGCTCGATGTGCTTCTCCCGGCTGATCTGCTCGATTGTCTGATACAGCAGACTCGCCATCCGCGCCTCTCCTGACCCCCAAAACCATGCCCCCGGGCTGACCGATCACCCGAGAGCCCTCCCCTTAGAGCTCCACCACGAGGTTGGCCTTCCGAATCGCCGCATACGGCACGGCCAGCTCGCGATCGCGCACCTTCACCTTCACCATGCCGTCCGCGTATCCAGCCAGACGGCCTTCGAGGTACTTCTGATTCTCGACCGGCTCATTCAGCCAAATCTTGGCCAGCCGTCCTGAAAAACGCTCGTAGTCCGCTTCCTTGATCAGTTTCCGGTCCAGCCCCGGCGAGCTGACTTCCAGGATATAGCTCGCTCCGCCCGGTATCAGCTCTTCCACATCCAAAATCACGCTCAGTTGCTCGCTGACCCGTTGGCAATCGTCGTGGCTGATCCCGGGCGCGCCCGGATTCGCCGGGTCCGGCAGCCGGTCGATGTAGACTCTCAGCAGGCGCTGCTTGCCCACCTTCCACTCCACATCGAAGACCTCCAAGCCCAATGACCGGGCTGCCCGATCCGCCGCCTCCCGAATCTGTTCGACGTCCATTCTCTTCTGTAGGCGGCATTTAGGCCCGCCAAAGACTCCAATGCCTAGACCGCCTCTCGCGGCCAACAAAAAAGTGGGCTCGCGCCCACTGGTTTGTTCGACCTATCTGGAAGCAACACAGTATAGTCTTCGAGGTAGGGGAAACGCAAGACCGTGTCCCGGGCCCTCTAGAATGGCCGTGAACGCGCCTTTTCAGCGTCGTTCTGCTACGATACCGCTGTCCGCAGGACTTCTCCGATGACGCTGCGTGAAGCGGTCGACAAATACCTGAAGAAGGCGGGCAGCTACGGCAAATCCGTGGCGCTCGCGTCGCTGGGCTCGCCGCACGCCGAAACCGAGCGCAGTTTCAGCCTGTTCGACGAGGACTATCACATCAGCCGCTTCATTCACCTGCACAACGATTCCGGAGAGAGCTTCCAGATCAACGGGTTCCCGCAGACGCACGTTTCGATCGACGCCGAGATACAGACAATCCTGTAGCCGCGAATCGTCTTTCAGCTCGCGGAAGCGCTCTGCGCCGCCTTCGCGGCCGCCTCCGACCGCCGCGCCATCTCTTCGGGTGACACATCTTCGACGTGCTGCGAGAGCGACCACGAGTGCCCGAATGGATCGACCACGCGGCCGTGGCGATCGCCCCAGAACATGTCGGCGAGCGCCTGTGCTGCTTTCGCTCCTGCGGACACGGCCTGCTCAAAGGTCGCGTCCACGTCTTCCAGGTAGAGCATCATGCTAACGGTCGAGCCGTGGAGCGTTTCGGGCGAGCGGAGATCGCCGTGCGGCGGCGGTTCGCCGAGCATCACCATGGAATCGCCGATCTTGATCTCCGCGTGAAACACTTTTCCTTGCGGCGTGTTCATGCGCATCACTTCCTGCGCGCCGAACGCCCGTTTGTAGAACTCGATCGCGCGGGCCGCGTCGCTGACGACAAGGTACGGCGTGACGGAGTGAAATCCCTCCGGAATCGG
>Ga0335080_10007657_pt1 | contig 11211 bp, 8 predicted proteins | sample Lox_Sample_34_FD_206720 | JGI IMG/M metagenome (GOLD analysis project Ga0335080, IMG submission 206720) | Soil microbial communities from Loxahatchee National Wildlife Refuge, Florida, United States - Lox_Sample_3.4 | ecosystem: Environmental > Terrestrial > Soil > Wetlands | place: USA: Florida...
TTCGAAATCGCTGCGAAATCGCTAGGAGCCACCACCACGCTCGTACTCTCCAGCGGGTCGAGCATCGAGAAAGGCGAGTCTCTGCTGGACACCGGCTATACCCTTCGCGCCGTAGGCGCGGATGTGATCGTAATCCGTCACCCCGCGGCGGGCGCGCCCTTGCTGATGGCCTCTCATCTCGATATTCCGGTGATCAATGCTGGCGACGGCATGCACGAGCATCCTACCCAGGCACTGCTCGACGCCTACACCATCCTCAAGCACCGGAAGAAGCTCAATGGCTTGCAGGTTGCCATCATCGGCGACATTTATCACAGCCGGGTCGCTCGCTCGGCTATTCATCTGCTCAGCAAGTTTGGCGCCAGGATCACTCTTTGCGGACCTGCGGAGCTCCTGCCAGAGCTCGCGTCAAGCCTTGCCCCGGGACTGCATATCTCGCGCACGACCGAGGACGCGGTTCGCGGCGCCGACGTGGTCATGGTGTTGCGAGTACAGAAAGAACGATTGGCGGGTTTGAAGATCCGGCTTCAGGACTACGTGTCGCGCTATCAGCTCAACGCGGCGCGACTGAAACTGGCCAAGCCAGATGCGATCCTGATGCATCCTGGGCCGATTATTCGGGGATTGGAGCTGACCTGGGAAGTCGCCGACAGCCCCCAATCGGTGATCGTTGAGGAAGTGCGGAACGGCGTTCCCGTCCGCATGGCAATTCTGGCGAAGGCGCTGGGCAAGGCGCGATAGGCCTTTGCCGCTGTAACCATTTCCGATGGCACAGGAAAAGTCCAAACCGGGCTCGTTGCTGATCAAGGGCGGACATCTGATCGACCCTGCGGCCAGGATCGACGCGTTAATGGATCTTCTTCTGCGCGATGGCCGAGTCGCCGAAATCGCTCCGCCGAACAAGATCCGCGGCGGAGCCGATGAGAAATTGGACGCCCGCGGTCTGGTTGTCTCTCCCGGCTTCATCGACCTTCATGTCCACCTCCGGGAACCGGGGCAAAACTATAAAGAGAGCGTCGCCACCGGCACCGCCGCGGCCGCGGCCGGCGGATTCACATCCGTCTGCTGCATGCCCAACACTTCGCCGGTGGTGGATTCACCGGAATGGGTTTCGTGGATTCAGCAGCCGCAACGGGGCGCGGTCGTCAATGTCTTTCCTATCGCCGCCGCAACTCACGCCAGCAAAGGCGCTGTGCTCACCGATTTTCGAGCCCTGCAACGCGCCGGCGCGGTCGCCGTCAGCGACGACGGCCGGCCGATCCTGAGCGATGCCGTCATGCGGGAGACGCTGCGCCTCGCGGCCGAGATCAGTCTGCCGGTCATCCAGCACGCCGAGGATACGCGCCAGACGGAAAACTGCTCGATGAACGAGAGCCCGACTTCGTTTCGCCTGGGATTGCGGGGCATGAAGGCCGAAGCCGAAGCCTCGATTGTCGATCGCGATGTCCAACTTTCCCAGCAGTTCACCGGTGCACGGCTCCATGTTGCCCATCTTTCGACCGCCGAGGCTCTGAAGTCGGTGCGGCGAGGCAAGCGCAGCAAAGCGCGCATCACATGCGAGGTGACACCCCACCATTTCACGCTGGTGGACCGCGATGTCGGCGACTACGACACCAATTTCAAAATGAATCCTCCGTTGCGGTCGGCAGAGGATCGTGAGGCTCTGCTGGTCGCCCTGGAAGACGGCACGGTCGACGCCATCGCTACCGATCACGCCCCGCATGCCTTCCACGAGAAGATCATGGAATTCGAAAAAGCGATGTTCGGCGTCACCGGCCTGGAGACCGCGCTGGGCCTGGCCATTACGCAATTGACCCGCGGACACCGGGTGTCCCTGGCCAGGATTGTGGAACTATTTACCTCGGGCCCGGCGCGAGTGGTGGATATTCGCGGCAGAGGTACTCTGGTTCGCGGCAGCCACGCCGACGTAACCATCTTCGATCCGAAAAAAAGATGGACCTTTGACGCCGCCAGATCGAAATCCAGATCGCGCAACACACCCTTCGATGGCTGGCAGCTGACCGGCAAGGTCGTGGCGACGGTGGTGGGCGGCAAAATTGTCTACCGGGGCGGTTGAACTCACCGCGATCACGACAAGACCCCCATCCTCTTTCCCACCTTTTGTAGGACCTCGAGCGCTTGACCTAACTCTTCCTTCGTGTGCGTAGCGGTCATTATCGTCCGGATACGGGCCTTGCCCTCCGGGACTGTGGGGAAAGCGATCCCGGTCCCCAGCACGCCTTCCTCGAATAATTCGCGCGAGAAGTCCATCGTAAGTTTCCCGTCGCCAATGATGATGGGGGTGATCGGGGTCTCGCTGACTGGCGTATTGACGCCGCCGATGTTGAAGCCCAGACCGCCCAGTTCCTTTTTCCAGAAGCGGGTATTTTCCCAGAGCCTCTCGATCCGCTCCGGCTCCTGCTCCAGCACCTCGAAAGCCGCAATGCAGGTCGCCGCCACCGACGGCGGGTGTGACGTGGAAAACAAAAATGGCCGCGCCCGATGATAGAGGAAATCAATCAAATCGCGGTTGCCGCAAACGTACCCGCCCAGCGCCCCGATCGCCTTCGACAACGTGCCGACCTGGATGTCGACGCGCCCATGCATCTTGAAATGATCGATTGTGCCACGCCCATTGCGGCCCAGAACGCCGGATGCATGGGCATCATCGACCATCATGATGGCGCCATGTTTCTCCGCCAGCTCGCACAATCGGGGCAGCGGCCCGACGTCGCCGTCCATCGAGAAAACTCCATCGGTAATGAGCAGTTTCTTTCCCGGTTGCTCCTTCACGCTCGCGAGTTGCTCTTCCGCGTGCGCCATATCTTTGTGATTGAAGACCAGAATCTTGGCTTTGGAAAGGCGGGCGCCATCGATGATAGAAGCGTGGTTGAGTTGGTCGGAGATGATGAAGTCGTCTTTTCCCAGCACAGCCGAAACCGTGCCCGCGTTGGCCGCGAACCCCGATTGAAAAACTACGCAGGCCTCGACGTTCTTGAATCGCGCAATCTTCTCCTCCAGTTCCATGTGGATTTTCATGGTGCCCGCGATCGTTCGCACCGCTCCCGACCCTACTCCGTATTGGCGCGTTGCCGCGAGCGCAGCTTCCCGCAGTTTGGGGTGAGTGGTCAGCCCGAGATAGTTATTCGATGCCAGGTTGATCACCTTCTTCCCATCGAAGGTGCACAAGGGAGCTTGTTCGTCCTCTAGCACGCGCAGACGAAAATGAGTGCCCTTCACTTTCAGATCGTTGAGCTGGTCGGTCAGATAGGAAAGGGGATTCGCTCGGGTTGCAGCGGTTGCCATTGCATCTCCTGACTGCGATCGCGGATCGCACTGCCGGATCGAAGACTTATCAGTTTAATACCGGGTGGAAAAGAATTGAAACGGGGTCCGGGTCGGCTGGGCCGCAAGAAAATGCTAAAGGGCCGCCAGTGTGGCGATGTCAGGAACTTCGAGATCGGGCTGCCCGGTGGCGGCCTTGGTCGCGCCCGCGCCTGCCCTGGGCGAACGCCGATTCACCCAGACGCTGGACAGGCCCAGAGCTTTCGCCGGAATTACGTCATGATGTACGCTTTGCCCGACGTGGAGCCATTCTTCGGGCCGAACCTCGATCCGCTCCTGCGCCAACTGAAAAATTCTGCGACAGGGTTTGTAACATCGAGCCTGTTGCGCGGTGATTACCTGGTCAAACGCGACACCCAGCTTGGGCCGCGTGAGCGCGAAGAGATCGTCATCGATGTTGGAAACGATGGCCAGGCGGAATCGCTTCGCCAAACGCTGCAGACCCTGAACCGTGTCGGGAAAGGGCTTCCACTCGCCCAGAGACTCGGGCAGAGAGCGGACCTCCGCTTCGTTGGGATTAAACCCGAGCCGCTTGCCGAATCCGCGAACCACCTGCTGCAGGACCTCACGGTAGGGGATGTACTCGCCCTTCTCGGCCTGCAGTTCGAGGTCGGCATACAGCTCCAGAACCGAGACATCGTCGATGCTTTTGCCGTGAGCGGCGAGGATTGGCCGCAAGGCTCCAAAGATACCAGCCTCCCAGTTGATCAGCGTGCCATAGCAGTCGAAAGTCAGAACCCGAAAACGAGTCAGATCTAGCACAGGCACCCAGCCTAACCCTTCGCCGGGTCGGGGCCCGCCGCGATGGGCTGCGATTCGGTTTGGTCGGTTTGCAGTTCAAGACCAGCCACAGCGGGGGTCTCCGGCGGCTGAGGCTTTGTTGAGGCAGCTTCGGCTGGCGTCTTTCTGGCGAGAAACTTGGCCGGGTTTAGCAAAGGCCTCCCCAATGAGGAGTTATAGCTCGTCCACGCGCTCTCCAGATCAGCCTCGCGCTCAAAGTGTGCGCGCATGGCCTCCATTTTTGAGTCGAGGTCGTCCAGATAGTGCAGCATTAGCGCCTCAGGGAACATGGGCAGCTTGGGCGAACCAAACTCGTACTGCCCATGATGGCTGATGATCAGATGCTCCAACAGGGTCTTTAGCTCCGGCGGAAAATTCGGAACCTGAGCCAGCTTGACGTGCAGCATCTCCAGCTCGATGTTGATATGCCCAAGCAGTTGGCCTCGGGTGGTATAGGAGAACGAACGGTTGTAGGCCAACTCGTGAATCTTGCCGATGTCGTGCAGAAACGCGCCGGTCAGCAGTAAGTCGCGATCCACCTGCGGATAGTTCCGGCACACCAGATCACAGGAGCGAAACAACGACACCACGTGGTCCAGCAAGCCTCCGATGTAAGCATGGTGCAAAGTTTTCGCCGCGGGCGCATTGCGGTAAGGTTCCGCGATCTCCGGATCGGCCATGAAAGCCTCGACCAGGGCTTTGAGGTCGGGATTCTTGAACGTGGCCACAAAACCTGCGAGTGTCTGCCACAATTCGCCGATGTCTTTGCTGGTCTTCGGCAGGTAGTCGGCAAAGTCTACTTCGGACTCGCCCAGGCGCCGGAGCTTGTGAATCGTGATCTGAAAGCGGTTTTTATACTTGTTGAGCAACCCTTTGACTTTGAGGAAGTCGTCCTGCTCGAAGGCGTCGATCACATCGTCGACGTTATCCCACATCTTGGCTTCGACCTGCCCGGTTCGGTCCCCGAGAATCAGCGCGAGGTAGGGCTCCCCGGTCTTCTTAGGCTTGACTTGCTTGGAGATCACCACAAACGTAGAGGTGATGACCTTATTCTCGTTATGACCGCAGTCGACGAGGAAAAATTCCTTCATTGCGTATTCGCTTGGTGCAATCGTCCCATGGGCCCGTCGCGATGCTCCGGCAGCGCGCGGATCAGCCCAGCTTAAACTAAAAAATACCCAACTTTTTCTTCTTTTTGAGCGGTTTTGCGGCAGGGTCCTTGCTGGCTGTTTCAACGGGCTGGGTTTCATTGGGACTGGCGGCTGTGTCCTGGTAGCCGGCCTTGATGTAAATGAAGGCTTCTTCCCGCAGTTTGGCAAGATAGTCGCGTAAGGCCGGCTGCAGTTTCTGCATGTAAAGGGCGTCCTGAACTCGAGGCTCGATTTCAGCCAGCGAAGGAATACCCGCATTCTGGTGTTGCGACACCTTAAGGATGATGAAGCCCTGCTTGGTCCGGATCACGTCGGAAACGTCTCCCGGCTTCATGGCGAAGGTCTTATCTTCGAGTTCCTTGGCCAGAGTCCCGCGCTTGAAATAGCCGAGGTCGCCGCCTTGCCCGGCTGTCGGGCCATCGGAATTTTTCTTGGCTACATCTTCGAAACTAGCGCCTTTGCGAATCTGCGAAACCAGGTCATCGGCCTTGGCTTGTGCCGCCTGCAATTGCTTCTCTTCGTCGCTGTCCTTCTGCCCCTTCTTCTCGGTCGACACCAGGATCTCGCTGAGCCGGATCTGCTCCGGTTGCTGCATCTCGTTCTTGTGGTCGTCATAATACTTCTGCATTTCCTCCCTGCTGATCACCAGCCGCGACCCGACTTCTTTGCCGATTACCTGCTGCGTGATGATTTGATTTCGCAAGTTCAGCTTGAACTCCTCGAAGGACACGCCCTGCGCCTGCGCCGCCTTTTCCAGATCCTCCATGCTGTCGAGTTTCATTTCCTTGCGCATCTCGTCGAGTTTCTTGATCAGTTCGGTGTCCGCCGTTATGTTCATGTCCTTGCCCTTGTCGAGCAACAATTGCTGATCGATGAGGTCGCGCAGAACGTCCTTGGAGCGCTCGGCGACGATCCGGTCGGCGTTTACCGGATCCTGTTGCTGCGCCTCCCGCTTCATCTCGTCTTCGCTTCGCCGGTACTCTGTCCGGGTGATGATCTGATTGTTCACCCGGGCGATAATTTCCTCGACGACCTGATCCGCGGCAAAAAGCGGCGCCCGCAGGCAGAACCCGAATAGCAGACAGAAAAAGACCCTTCGCATCGAAATACTCCAACAAAATCCAGGATAATTGTGCCGAACTGCCTACATTCTACTCTCCGCGCCCCCGCAGGGCCACGTTGGCCTGCTATCATAGACGGCTTTCCTGGGCCGTGGCCGCGGCCCATTGAAGGGACAGATATGAAGCCTGGTCTCTATTGTTTCTTAGCTCTTTTTTCCGGTCTCATGATGTTGGCTACCCTTATGTCCGGTTCTTCTCGTCCGACAAAACGGCAGGTTCAGAAGCCGCCTCAGCCCGGCCTGGCTGAACTGGAGGCAATGGCCGCCCGGTTTGCGCCTACGCCCTTGCGCGTCGATGTGTCCAGGCTCTCCTCCGGCGATCGCCAGGCACTGGTAAAACTCATCGAAGCGGCCCGCCTCTTTGACGACATCTTCATGCGGCAGATGTGGGCTGGGAATGCCGGCCTCTACCTCCGGCTACGGCGGGACAAAACGCCCCTGGGCCAGGCGCGACTCCACTATTTCTGGATTAACAAAGGCCCATGGTCGGACCTTGATGAATACAAAGCTTTCCTTCCCGATGTGCCTGCCCGAAAGCTCCCGGGAGCCAACTTTTATCCGGAAGACATGACCCGGGAAGAATTTGAAGCATGGGTAGCAGGCTTGCCGCCGGAGAAGCAGGAGCACGCCAGGAGCTTCTTTACGGTTATCCGGCGGCAGAATGGAAAAGGCCTGACCACCGTTCCCTACAGCACCGAGTACGCCGATGATCTTACGCGTTGCTCCGGCCTGCTTCGCGAGGCCGCCGGATTAACTGACAATGCATCGCTGAAGAAATTTCTAACCCTTCGCTCGGATGCATTCCTCTCCAACGACTACTACGAGAGCGACCTGGCATGGATGGATCTGGACGCGCCGCTCGATGTCACGATTGGTCCTTACGAAACGTACAATGACGAACTTTTTGGCTACAAGGCCGCCTTCGAAGCCTACGTGAACTTGCGCGACGATGGTGAGACTGCAAAGCTGAACGCTTTCACCGCGCATCTGCAGGAGATCGAGAACAACCTGCCGATCGATCCCCAGTATAGAAATCCAAAGCTGGGCGCGGCCGCCCCGATCCGCGTGGTTGACCAGATCCTAAGCGCGGGCGATGGAGCCCATGGAGTGCAAACCGCCGCTTATAACCTGCCGAATGACGAACGCGTGGTGCAGCAGAAGGGCAGTAAGCGGGTGATGCTCCGAAACGTGCAGGAGGCCAAATTCCGGAGCGTCCTGCTACCCATCGCCCGCCGGACCTTGACTTCCTCCGCCATGGTCGATGTCAGCTTTGAGTCTTTCTTTACCCACATTCTGGCGCACGAGCTGATGCACGGTTTGGGCCCTCACCAGATCAAGGTCCAGGATCGCAACACCACTCCGCGGGAAGAGTTGAAGGAGCTCTACAGCGCGATTGAAGAGGCCAAAGCCGATGTCACCGGATTGTTTGCTTTGCAATACATGATGGATCATGCCCGGAGCATGGGTCTGGAAAAGATTCTGCCGTCCGATGAAGCGGCCAAGCGCCAGCTCTATACCACCTACCTCGCCTCATCGTTTCGCAGCTTGCGCTTCGGACTGAATGACGCGCACGGCAAAGGAATGGCGGTCCAGATCAACTATCTCATGGACAAAGGCGCCATCCTCGCACATTCCGACAGCACATTTTCAGTCGAAATGTCGAAGATCGCCGGGGCGGTGGCCAACCTCGACCACGATCTTCTGACGATTGAGGCAGAGGGCAACTACGCGGGAGCGAAGAAATTGCTGGATGAGCTTGGCGTCGTTCGTCCCCAGTTACAGCAGGCGCTGGCGGGTCTGCACGGAATCCCCACCGACATCGAACCGATCTTCGTCACCGCCGAAGAATTGGCTCCCACCAAACTCTCATCGCCCAACAAGCCGGCATCCCCGCGTAAGAGAAGGAGACCCTGATCCCCGGGCACTTACAGAGTGTCTCGGGTCAATGCGAGAGCGGTGACGTCGTTGTGAGTGGGGGGCTTGCACATGAATCGCTGGGTTCCGTTCAGAACGGCGAGACATAGCTCTTTGGCGGCGGCATCCGCGCTGCTTTGGAGAATTTTCTTTACCTGCTCCAGGCCAAACTCCTCGCCGTTACACTTGGCCTCGGCGATTCCTTTGGAAACCAGCAGCAACTTGGCGCCGGGTTCCAGGGCCACCATGTTTGCGTCGCAGGTGCTGTGCGAGAAAAGCCCGAGCGGCAGGCCGGTTGCCGGCAGCTCTGCTACGCCAGTGTCGTCCTGAACCAGTCCCGGCGTATGACCGGCATTGAAGTAGCACACTGTTCCCAGGGTCTCGTGATAGCAACCGGCGAACGCGGGACAGGAACGTACGCCCCCTGCGGCCTGAAGAACCGTGCGATTCAACGAGAGGCAGATTTCTATCATCGCCTCCGCTTCATTGACGTCTTCCTTGGCGAACAGTTCATTGCCCCGTTCTCGAAAGGTCGCCTGCGCCGCCGAAACAATCCCCCGGTTCTCCTCCAGCCGCCCGGCGACGTCGAGCAGGCCAAACAAAACCCGGTCGGGGCTGACGCGAATGAAATCGTAGAAATCCCCGCCCATGCGCTGGCCGTAATAGACCGCCGCCAGCTCCGCCGACTGCAGCTGCGGGACGGGCGCTTCTACCGGATTTCCGGGTGAGATCGCCTTGGCTTTACCGAAATGGAATGGCGCTCGTACGGACATCGCGCCGCGAAGTTAGCATAAATTGAAGTGAACAGCAAACGGTTTTGCTGCGCGCGTCAGGTGGCAAGCACCCGAATTGGTTCAGCTCCCGTATTTTGCCAGCAGATATTTACCCAGCTCGGCTTCGAGCTCGCCATAGTCGGAATGGATCGTTGAACGCAGGGCTGCCTCCGTCGAGCTGCCTTGTCCCAGCTTTTGCAATACCTGCTGCAGTTCTCCCATGCCGTAGGTATCAACGAGGTAGCGAACCGCCGCCAGCGATTCCCCATATGCCAGCGCTGCCTGCGGCGCCGACAGTCCCATGAAGCTGCCTTCGAGCCGGTTCAGAGGGACTTCCTGCTGGTTCTTAAAGAGATCAGCCAGCACCCGCCCGTTCGTGACCTGCCTGGGTTCCATAGCCTGAGCGAGGCCTTCGTTGAGCCAGGCGGGACACCTCCCGGCGCTCAGTTCGTTGATAAAAGAGTGAGTCAGTTCGTGTTTCAGCACCCGCGCCAGCTCCGGCGTCACCGAGTCGAGCCCGTGAACTGGAATCCGCAGCTTCCCGTCGTTGACCGCTCCGGTCCAGGACGGGGCCTGCGTGACGTCAAAGAACGCCTGGTCGGTGTACAGTGACACGGAGATGCTATTGCGGGGCGCGAGATCGAAGCTGCGCGCCAGGTCTTCGTAATCGGCCTCCAGCGCGGCCAATAGTTGCTTATGGAACGGCTCCGCTGTCTGCTGCCCCTCGAATCTCAGGGTGAAGTGGCTGCTTTCGCGCTCGGAAAAGTCCTCTTCGGCCGTAGCCTCGTGCTCAGCCTTCTCCAGATATTTCTGGACCGTCGCATCCGGACGGAGTTGTAACGCGTGCTTCCAGGAGCGGATGGCATCCTTGGTGTGGCCTGTTGCAAATTGGACATATCCCAGCACCGTTAACGTATCCGGGGACTCCGGCGCTGAGCGAACACTCTGCTCAGCGTAAGGCAACGCCGCGGTGGCGTTCCCGGTTCTTACTAGGAGGGCGCAGTAATAATTCAGAATTGTCGGATTATCGGGATCAAAACGCAGCGCCGTCTCGAAATATCCTCGCGCCGAGGGAAGGTTGCTATGGTCAAACTCGTGCTTGCCGGCAACGAAATATCCGGCGGCGGTGGCTTCCGCGTCTCCTGCCTTTTCCAGGGCGGAGAGCGCGTCCACATCGACCCGGTCTTCGCGGATAATTTTGTCGGCAAGCGCAACTTGATTCTTCAGCGGGTCGGAAGGAGCAAATTCGGGCAGGTCGCGACTGGCGCCGGTGGCGGCGGACACAGCCGGAGTCCCTCCGGCCTCGATGTGGTCCACCGACGCTTTGGGAATCGCATAGCTGTTTTCGCCGATGTCATACTCGATATGATTGCCATGTTCCCGAACGCTGTCGGCGACAATCATACGGCCGTTTTTTAAGTGGATGACGTCGGCAAACCCGGACACACCGGCGGAGCCCAGGGTTAGAACCAGCCACGAAAGGATGACGGACGCGCGCACTGGGCGCATTCTAGAAGACGAGGGACCGCGTACACAGGTGACCAAGGTAATCGCTACGGCACTATCAATATTATTGCTGGCTGCGGTCGCGTTCATTGCGGCGTGCACCCCCGCCTATGCCGGCGTGAACCACGCGCCCGCAGTTCGTGAAGCGGATCAACCTCTGTCTGCCCACTCGGCGGAAGATCTCTATGCGCAATTAGGCAATGTCGGTTTGGACAAGTCGCGGGTTTACTTTGTCCGTGATGTCACTGTCGACCGTGGCGCATTTCAGCTTGCCCTGGATGATGGAACCATCGCCTTCACCGAAGACGTACTCGGCCGCGTTACCGGCGCTTTCTTCGAAGGGGACGGGGAAATCCTGCTGTCCCCGCCCGACCAGGCTGAGCGCGCCTCCATGATCCTTTTCACCGGCGCCGCTATCCTGGAGGAGAAATTCTCCAACGCGTACTTCCGGTTCAATGACAACACCTTCGCCGACCTGCTGCCTTCGCTTCAGCCCTTCGATAACGGGCCGGCGTTTGTTTCGCAGTGGAACCAAACCGCGCAAAATCTGGCCGAAAGCGATGCCCTGCGCCTGCTGACAACTTTCAGCCAGTTTCTCCCGCTTGCCGGAGAAGGGCCGCGT
>Ga0335080_10007658_pt1 | contig 11210 bp, 10 predicted proteins | sample Lox_Sample_34_FD_206720 | JGI IMG/M metagenome (GOLD analysis project Ga0335080, IMG submission 206720) | Soil microbial communities from Loxahatchee National Wildlife Refuge, Florida, United States - Lox_Sample_3.4 | ecosystem: Environmental > Terrestrial > Soil > Wetlands | place: USA...
TTCGGACTCACGGGCTGTGCGGGAGACCAGCTCGTGATCCTGAACTGTGAGGACCGGCTCCTGGACCTTGTCTCGCTGGTCGATATCCGCGACTTCCTGATGGCCTCTTCCGAAAACGACGCCGAGTGTTCGCTCGACGTCGCGCTGGTCGAAGGCGCGGTCCTCAGCAACCGGGACGCCGAAAAGCTTCGCACGATCCGCAAACGGGCCAAGATCCTGGTCGCGCTCGGCACCTGCGCGGTGTGGGGCGGGGTCGCGGCCATGGACCGCTGCGCCGACCGGCGAAAACTGCTGGAAGAGGTGTATGGCGAGACCGGGCTCAACTACGATTCTCTGCCGGCCCAGGCGCTGCACGAGATCGTCAAAGTAGACCTCAACATCACCGGCTGCCCTATTGAAAAGGATCAATTTCTCACGGCGATCGCCAATCTGTTAAACGGCGATGTCCCGGTCTATCCTTCTTATCCCGTGTGTACCGAGTGCCGGATGCTGGAGAACAACTGCCTCCTGATCGAGCACGGAGAGTTCTGCTGCGGGCCGATCACGGCGGCGGGATGCAACGCCCGATGTCCGGAGATGCGTGTTCCCTGCGTGGGCTGCCGCGGCCCCGCGGCCGACGCCAATCCATCGTCTTTCCTGGGGATGTTCGAGGAAAAGGGCATTGATCCGCGCGTGATCGCCACCCGCCTCCGGACTTTCGCCCCCGAAGGAGTCGCCCAATGAAGACTATCGTCGTCGAACACCTGGCACGAGTGGAAGGCCACGGCGGCATCACTGTCGAACTGGAAGGCGACGCGGTCAGCGATGTGCGCTTCGACGTCTTTGAAGGCGCCCGCTTGCTGGAGCCGCTGGTCCGCGGGAAGCGCTACGACGAGGTGTCGCCGGCCATGTCGCGCATCTGTTCCATCTGTTCCGTGGCGCACTCGCTGACCTCGCTCAAGGCCACCGAGAACGCCTTCGGGGTCCGCATCAGCCCGCAGACGGAGCTGCTCCGCGAACTCCTATACCGCGGTGAGAGCATCGAAAGCCACGCCCTGCATCTCTTTCTCCTGGCGTTGCCGGACTACCTGAACTACCCGAGCGCCACCGCCCTTGCGGCGGATAAGCCGGACATCGTGCTCCTCGGCTTGCGCCTCAAGAAACTCGGCAACCGGATCCAGGAGACCATCGGCGGGCGGGCCATCCATCCGGTCAATGTCGTGCCAGGCGGTTTCGGCAAAGTGCCGGCCGTCGACCAGTTGCTGGAATTGCGCAGCGCGCTGATCGAAGGCATGAAAGACTCCGACACCGTAGTCGATTTGATGGCCTCTCTTCCGGCAGCCGAATTCTGCCGCGGCAATACGGTGTACGCCGCGCTGCTTTCTCCGAACCTGGACAGCTATTATGCCGGCGACGAAGTCATGATTGCCTCCAACGGGGACCGGTCCATCATACGCGCCGCCGAATATCGCGAGCTGACCAACGAACAATCCGTGCCGCACTCGCATGCCCGGCACAGCACCTTCCGGGGCAAGCCGTTCATGGTCGGCTCGCTGGCCCGGATCACCGTCAAGCCGCGGCGGCCCACCGGCAGACTGGTCGTGGTGCGGGAGCGGCTTCAGTTGCAGGCGCCGGTGGGCAACCCGATGGACAACAACAAGGCCCAGGCCCTCGAACTGGTCCGCGACATGGAGCGGGCGCTGGAGACCATCGAGCAACTGCTGAGGGAAGGCGTCAAGGACGAGCGGCCGGTAGGAGTGCATCCGCGCGCCGGCACCGGCACCGCGATCACCGAAGCCCCTCGCGGGCTGTTGATCCACAGCTACACCTACGACGCGGAAGGCAGGATCACCTCGGCCGACGTGATCACTCCGACCGCCTTGAATGCCGCCAGCATGGAAATGCATTTCCGGCGCGCGGTGGAGCAATGCGCGGAACGGGACGACGCGGTCCTCTCGAAGCGGCTGCAAATGATCGCCCGCGCCTACGATCCGTGTATTTCCTGCTCCGTGCACTTGGTTCGGAGACGATGAAACCACTCCTCGTGATCGGTCTCGGAAATCCCCTGATGGGCGATGACGGCGTCGGGTGCGCCGTGGCCGGCCGGTTAGCCGATGACCCGAGACTGCCCGAGGAGGTAGAAGTCGTTTCCGGCGGATGTGACCTGCTCCGGTACGCCGCGCAGATGGAAGGACGGAGCCGCGTAATGGTTCTCGACGCCGTATACGAGAGCGCCGAGCCTGGATGCATCCTGGTGTTCGAGGACCCGGGCGCCGAACTGGACGCGACCCAGGATCACGCTCATCATCTTTCCGCCGGCCAGGCGATACAACTCCTCCAGATGACCATGCCTCTGCGCGCGACGCTGGTCGGCATCGGCGTTTCTTCCGCCGGCTTCGAGCCGTGGCTGTCGCCCCTCATGGAAAGTCGAATGCCGGCCATCTTGGACCGCGTGCTCCAGGAGTTGGTATGGACTTCTTCGATGTAGTCAAACACCGGCGTTCCGTGCGCGTGTTTCGCCGGACAGCGGTTGCGCCGCAGATGCTGCAACGGATTCTGGAGGCCGCCAACACCGCCCCGTCCGCCGGCAATTTGCAGGCGTACGAAATCTACGTCATCGCGGACGACCGCACGCGGTCCGCTCTGGCGCGGGCCGCGTACGATCAGTTGTTCCTGGCCGGCGCACCGGTCCTGCTGGTGTTTTGCACGCACGCGGCGCGCGCCATGCGATACGGCAAGCGTGGCGAAGAACTGTACACGATTCAGGATGCCACCATCGCCTGCGCTTTCGCGATGCTGGCTGCTACCGCGCTCGGACTGGCCACCGTATGGGTCGGAGCCTTCGATACCGACGACGTCCGCAGTGCCATTGGGGCGCCTCTCAGTACCACCCCGATTGCGATTCTGCCCATCGGATACGCCGCCGAAGATCCCGCTTTCCCTGGCCGCCGCGCGCTCGATGACCTGGTTCACCGCAAGGAGTAAGGTTGTGACGGCACTCGTCTCACCCAATCCGCTTGAGAAAGGAGGCATTATATGCCGCGTTTCGCCAACCGATGGCTGCTCCTGGCTTGGGTAGCAGCCAGCGTGGCCTGCAGTACGGCCCGCAACCCTTCCCGTGGCTTTCGCCTCGCCGAAAACGGCGATACGGACCGGGGCAAGGCTGCATTCGTGGAATTCGGATGCGCCAACTGTCATGACGTGCGGGGCGCCAATCTGCCCAATCCGCCGGCACAACCGGTCGTCCTGGGAGGGCCCGTCGTCGCACAGCCCAGCGATGGCTATCTGGTGACCGCCATCATCAACCCCGCTTATCACGCGGCTCACTACGCCGCCCCCAATGCCATGCAGGGTGGCCATCCGCGCATGCCGGATTACACCAGCCGCATGACCGTGCAGCAATTGACCGACATCGTGGCCTATCTGCAATCCCGGTACTCGCTGAGCCCGGTCCCGCTCTCGGGCGCATACCGCTAGCAGGCTGGGAGCAGGCCTCGGCTATGCTTTTCCCTCCAGGCCAAGACCAGCCTGGCGGGTCCACCCCAGCGCCCGCCGGAACTCGGCGTCCGTAATTCTGCGGGACAACTCTGGGAATTGTCGAGCGTGGTGCGCGGGGTAGTATTGCGGCATGATATTGACATAGGTGGACTGCCCGAGCCGCGCGGCGACGAACTCCACAAATGCATCGGTTCCGGCCAGGTTGTGCGGCAGCACCAGGTGGCGGATCATCACCCCGCGCACCGCGATCCCGTCCTCGTCGGTGATCAGGTCGCCCACCTGGCGGTGCATCTCCACGATGGCGGCGGCCGCAACTTCCGGGTAGTCGTCGGCGCCCGCCGAGTACCTTCCCGCGACAGCCCTGTCCATGTACTTGAAATCCGGCAGATAGATGTCCACGATTCCTTCAAGCAGGCGCAGCGTCTCCACCGAATCGTAGCCGCTGGTGTTGTACACCAGCGGCACGCGCAATCCGCCGGCGATAGCTGGGCGCAGGGCCTGTACGATGTTCGGCACGAAGTGAGTCGGCGTGACGAGGTTGATGTTGTGGCAGCCCATCGCCTGCAAGCGGAGCATCATGCGCCCCAGTCTCTGGTCGCTCACAAGCTCTCCGGCGCGGCCGTGGCTAGTGTCCCAGTTCTGGCAGTATTCGCACAGCAGGTTGCAGCCCGCGAAGAAGATGGTGCCGGAACCGTGCCGGCCCACCAGCGGCCTCTCCTCGCCAAAATGAGGATGGACGGAGCAAACCCGTACGCGCGAACTGGATGCGCAGGTTCCTAGTTCGCCCTTCAGGCGGTTCGCGCCGCACTGGCGGGGACACAGGCGGCACTCGCGGTACACCGAGTAGAGGGCCCGCGCCCGGCGGGCCAGCTCTCCTCTTGACTCCAGTTCCAGATAAGACGGCTGCTGTGCACGCGCCGCGGATTGGGCAGCGTCCTGGTGCGGCATTGCGGAATCCTGCGTCTGAATCCATTGTATGCGCCTGCGCTCTAATTCAGAGCTTTACGGCGTTCTTCCGGACGTAGTCTTCCACTTTGGCCGGCTCCCGCCCGATGTAGTGGTAGGCCTCCGCGTAGCTCAGGCCGTACCTCTTGCCGATATCCGCATCCCGGTCCAGCACGAACTGGCGCGTGTACTCCCGGTTTGCCGTCTCGTCATCGCTGCCCAGCAGCGCCAGCCGCAATCCCTGCTGCGCCAGGCGGCGCCGCAGTTGCGCGCCGCTCTGGCCGGCCGGTCCCTGGGCGGCGTTCAACAGATTGACGGTGATCTTCTGCTCGATGAAGCCGCTGGTGTCGACCACGCGGTTCACATACTGTGGGCCGCGCGCAAAGTAATATTTCTCCAGCACCGGGTGCGGAGACAGGCCGGCGTCGAGGTGTTCCGGATAGTCCTTGGCCATGCCGGCCATCCAGCAGGCCGCTTCCACCGCGCGCGCCGTCACATAGTGGTCCGGATTCTCCTCGTAATGCGCCCACGGATCGTAGCAGACCACCGTGTCCACCTTCAGCAGGCGAAACAGGAAGATCAGCCGCAGGCGCAGTTCGAGCGGAGCCACGCCGTCCAGCATGTGGTTGCGGTAGTACAGGTCGTATGACCGTTTCAACCCCAGCGCCTTGGCCACGGCGAGATTGTCGCGCTCGTTGGCGAGCACGCCTTCGCCTACGCTGCCCGGCCCGGTATGGTCATCGTTGGTCGTGCGGATCAGGTAGCCCGTGTACCCCTCGTGAATCAACTTCAGCACCAGCCCGGCCGCGAAAATCGGGATGTCGTCGGCGTGCGGTTGAATGGCAGCGAGCACCTTGCCCGCATGCGGACTCCCCTGCTGGGCGCGCTCGATCTGAACTTCCGTGCTGGCAAACGGCCCTTCATCCGTCACGGCGCCGGCAGTGGACACCGCGAACGCGCCCCCCGCGACTCGGGCGATAAACTCGCTGCGTTTCATCGGATTTCCTCCCAGAGTGTATTCTGACGCGATTTCCAGGCGCGATACAGCGGGTTCTGAGCCGCCCCGCTGAGTCATGACACGCACTGCGCCAATGCGCGCAGGCCGGGATCCCGCCGCCACAACGGCAAGTGCTTCGCGGCCAAGCCCGTGACAACCGGAATCAGACGTGCATATCCTATTATAGAAAGGACGTTGCAATGAACGTTGCAAAGCCTTCGCACCCGTCCGAACCTCCCCGTCATATGGACGCAGTCGAAATCGAGGTTTGGATCATGATCGCCGTTCTGCTCGGGCTCGCCTGTCTGACCTTCGTCCTTCTGTTGGCCAAGGTCGCCGGGTAGAAATGCCGTCGGCAAGGCGTCGCTTCGCCTTATACTCGAGTTAGAACGCTTGTTTAGCGGGAGTCGCCGTGAACAACCCGCGAGCGGCCGCTCGATTGCTCCGAGTTGGTTGACCCTGCCCAGGCTGCGCCGGCTGTCGCAGATCCTTTCCTTCGGGCTGTTCGCGGTCCTTCTCTGCCTCGCCGATTCCACCGCCCGCGCGTTCCTGGAAATCGACCCCCTGATTGCCCTCACCAACGCGCTCACCACCCACGCACTCTATCGCGGACTGCTTTGGAGCCTGGCGATTCTCATCCCCACCTTCTTCCTGGGCAGGTTCTTCTGCGGATGGATCTGCCCGCTGGGAACGCTGCACCACTTAGTGAGCAACCTCCGCTGGGAGAGCAAGTCGGGCCGGCGGCGTATCGAGTCCAATCGCTACCAGCGCTGGCAGGCATTCAAATACTACCTGCTGTTCGCGCTGCTGGCGGCGGCCCTGTGCCGCAGTGCGCTGGCCGGCATCTTCGACCCCATCGCGCTCGCCGTGCGCTCGCTCGCACTGGCGATTCTACCCGCCCTCAACCATGCGCTGGGCGCGCCGCTCAGCGTCAAGCCGGCGCATTTCCGTCAGGCCTTTCCGCTGGGTGTGATTCTGGTGGTCATCCTGGCGCTCAATCTGCGGATCACGCGCTTCTGGTGCCGTGCGCTGTGCCCGCTGGGAGCGCTGCTGGGACTGGCGTCGCGGTGGTCGATCCTCGGTCTGGAGAAGCACGCCGGCCACTGCGACGAGTGCAATCGCTGCCTCCTGCATTGCCAGGGCGGCGACGATCCGATTCCCGGCGCGCCCTGGCGCAAGGCCGAATGCCACCTGTGCATGAACTGCGTCGCGGACTGCCCGGAAAACGGGATCCGATTTCGCTTTCTTCTCCGCCCGCGCGACACCGTGGAACGCGCCGACCTCAAGCGACGCAAAGTGCTGGCCGGCCTGGCCGGCGGCGCTGCCGCCATCCCCATGCTTCGCGCCAACACCGGCCTGTCCGCCGAGCCGCACGAGCGGCTGATCCGCCCTCCAGCGTCCCTGGACGAGAAGCAGTTCCTCTCGCGCTGCATCCGCTGCGGCGAGTGTATGCGCGTGTGCCCGAGCAACGCCCTGCATCCCGCGGTCACCGAAGCCGGGTGGGAAGGCCTTTGGACTCCCGTGGTGGTGCCGCGCGTGGGATACTGCGAGCCCAGTTGCACGCTCTGCGGCCAGGTGTGCCCCACCGGCGCAATCTGGGAGTTCACCTCGAAAGAAAAGGCCTGGAGCGAGCCGCCCTCCGGCACGCCGGACGCCCGGCCGATTCGTATCGGCACGGCGTTCTACGATCGCGGCCGGTGCCTGCCGTGGGCGATGGCCACCGACTGCATCGTGTGCGAGGAATGGTGCCCCACCTCTCCGAAGGCTGTCTACCTGCGCCCTGCCGAAGTGACCGATGCCGCCGGCAATAGCCGGCAGGTGCGCCAGCCGTACCTCGATCCCGAGCGGTGCGTCGGGTGCGGCGCGTGCGAGTACGCCTGTCCCGTGAAGGACCGGCCGGCCGTGTACGTGACCAGCGTCGGCGAGAGCCGCTCGAAGACCAACCAGATCCTGCTCGCGCACCCCGCCAGGCCGCCGTCCTGGCTGCCGGAGAGCGATGAGGCGCCCGGCTGGAAGAAGACCGGCGAGACACGCGCCTTTGAAGCGGCGGACCTCTGGCAATACGTCGATGGAGACGCCGAGCGTTATCTGCGCGCCGGTGTCCGCCGCACGCTCACGGCGGTCTACCGCCATCGGGACGGCATCGAGGCCGTCGCCGACGTCCACCTGATGGCATCGCCCGCGGCCGCGACGGCGTTCTTCGAATCCGAGCCGTCCGCCGGAAGCCGCACCATAGCGCTCGGCGACGAGGGACGCAGCTACGGTCAGAGTGTGACGTTCCGGCGCGGGCCGTTCTTCCTCAGGTTGACGGCCTATCAGGATTCGCCGCAGACCGAAGCGGCGCTGGTGAGTCTGGGGCGTGCCATCGAAGCGCGCCTGACCCTCGCGGCGTCATGAGTGTAGTGCTATAAAGGAATCGGATTACCCGAATTGCTGCGCAACAGCCCAAAACCCGGCTTCACGCGCAGGGATCTCCTGCGGGCCGGATTGGCCGGTCCCCTCGCGGCCCGAGCCGCCCCCGAGAAATCGAAAGTCGTGATCGCGCGCGATGCCTCCTTGCGCGGCGCCGGGGGCTCCGCCGACTCCGGCCGCGTGCTGAAACTGCTCGATCGGGCCGTGCAGTCGTTCTACGCCTCCGATTCACCCCTCGACGCCTGGAAAAAAGTCGCGCGACCCGGCGAGGTCGTCGGTCTCAAAGTCAACTGCCTCTCCGGCCGTGGCGCCGCCACCAGCACGGTGCTGGTGGACGCCCTCTGCGAGCGCCTCCAGCAGGCCGGCATCCGGCAGCAGGACATCGTCATCTGGGACCGCCTGAACTCCGACCTGGAGAGCGCCGGCTTCCGCGTGACTTCCCGCAAGGATCGCGTCCGGTGCGTGGGCAACGACGCCTCCGGCTACGACACCGACCTCGCCGTTTACGGAAGCGCCGGCAGCCTGCTATCCAACACGCTCGCCAAAACCTGCGACGCCGTCATCAACCTGCCCGTGCTCAAAGACCACGGCATCGTGGGCGTCACGCTCGCACTCAAGAACCTCTTCGGCGCCATCCACAATCCGAACAAGTATCACACGAACGCCGGCGACCCCTACGTTGCCGACGTCAACATGTTCCCCGCAATCCGGCGCAAAGTGCGGCTCACCATCTGCGACGGCATCACCGCGCAGTACGAAGGCGGGCCTTCCTACATGCCGCAGTGGTCGTGGCCGTACAACGGCCTGATCGTGGCGCGCGATCCCGTAGCGCTGGATCAGACGGGCTGGCAGATCCTGGAGCGCAAACGCGCGGAAAAGGGAATGAAGCCCTTGCGCGCGCTGAACCGCGAGCCGGTGTACATCGCCACCGCCGCGGACGCGCGGCACCGCCTCGGGACCAACGATCCGAACCTGATCGACGTGGTGGAGGTCTGACGCCATGGATCGCAGAGCGTTTCTCCAGGGGCTCGCGCTTCCCTGCCTGGCGGCGCGCGCCGCCGATCCCGACGCCCGGTACACCGTCGAGGCCCGCTACTACGAAAAGCTGCCGTACAAAAAGATCAAGTGCAAGCTGTGCCCCCGTGAGTGCGTCATCGACGATCGCGAGCGCGGCTATTGCGGCGTGCGCGAAAACCGCGGCGGCACGTACTACTCGCTGGTCCATTCGCGCGTCTGCGCCGCGCACGTCGACCCCATCGAGAAGAAGCCGCTGTTCCATTTCCTCCCGGGCACGGTTGCGTTCTCGCTGGCGACCGCGGGCTGCAACGTCAACTGCAAAATGTGCCAGAACTGGGATATCTCGCAGTTCCGCCCGGAGCAGGTAGCCAGCAACTACCTGCCGCCCCGGGATGTCACCGGGGTGGCCCGCCAATACCGGTGCCCTTCGATTGCCTACACCTACAGCGAGCCGGTGGTCTTCTGCGAATACGTGCTCGATTGCGCGGAAGCCGGCCGCGCCGCGGGCGTGAAGAGCGTGGTCATCAGCGGCGGTTACATCCAGGAAGAGCCGCTCAAAGAACTGTGCCGCCGCGTGGACGCCATCAAGATCGACCTGAAGGCGTATTCGGAGAAGTACTACAAGGAAGTCGTCAACGGCGAGCTCAAGCCGGTGCTGAAGGCGCTCGCGACCATCCGCAAACAGGGCACGTGGAGCGAGATCGTCTATCTCGTCGTCCCCACCTTGAACGATTCCGACGAGGAGTTTCGCGGCCTCGCGCGGTGGGTGAAAACCGAGCTCGGCGTGGACGTGCCGGTGCACTTCTCGCGCTTCCATCCGGAATATCTGCTCAAGAACCTCCCGCCCACTCCCCTGGCGACGCTGGAACGTGCCAAGGCGATCTGCGATGCGGAGGGTTTGCACTACGTCTACATCGGCAATGTTCCCGGCCATCCGGCCGAGAGTACCGTGTGTCCGAAATGCCGCCGCGTGGTGGTGGAACGCGCCGGCTTCACCGTTCAGGCCATGCACCTGGACGGGGGCAAGTGCCGCTTCTGCCACCAGCCTGTCCCGGGCGTTTGGGATGGAGCGCTTCGCGTATGAAGATCTTTACTGTTGGCTTGCTCGCGTTGACACTGTTCGCGGGCGGCGCGCCCAAAGTGAGGCCGCCGGCGGTGGCCGGGTCGTTCTACCCGGCCGACGCGAATGACTTGGGCAGGATGCTCGACGGGTTTCTCGCCAAGGCTGCGCCGCCCCCGGTCGAGAACCTGGTGGCCCTGGTGGCGCCGCACGCCGGTTACGTCTATTCCGGGCCTGTGGCCGCGTATTCGTACGCGCTATTGAAGGGCCGCAAGTACGACCGCGTGGTGGTGATCGCGCCCTCACATTACGAAGCCTTCGGGTTCGCGTCGGTGTATGACGGCGCAGCCTATCAGACGCCGTTCGGCCAGGTCCCGGTGGACCAGGCCTTCGCGGCGAAGCTGGCCAAAATGAGCTCGCTGATTCGCCTTTCCGGCGTGGGCCACACGCCGTCGGCGGAACACCCGGAGCATGCCCTCGAGGTCCAACTACCCTTCCTGCAGCGCACGCTGGGGCAGTTCCAGCTCGTCCCCATCGTGATGGGCGACCAGAGTTACGATGCGTGCCGCGCGCTCGGCGCCGCGCTCGCCAAACTTGTACAGGGCACCAACACACTCATCGTGGCCAGCTCCGACCTCTCCCACTATCACCCTTATGACATGGCCGTGAAGCTCGATCACAAGACCCTGAACGCGATCGAAGAGTACGATTACTTCGACCTGTCCCGCAACCTGGAGTCGCGCGTCTGGGAGGCCTGCGGCGGCGGGCCGATCGTGGCCACCATGATCGCCGCCGAGCGGTTGGGCGCCACGCAGGCAAAGCTGCTGCACTATGCCAACAGCGGCGACACCACGGGCGACCGCAGCCGCGTCGTCGGCTACGGCGCGGTTGCGCTGGCCAGGGCAGCCGGCGGCGCCGCAAACCACGAGGCGGCGTTCTCTCTCACCACGGCCGAGCAGGACGCGTTGCTCAAGATCGCGCGCAAATCGGTGGAGACCGCGGTGCGCGACGGCAAGCCCTACGAAAGTTCCTCCGGCGGGCTGGACGCGCTCGAGCGGGAGCGCGGCGCGTTCGTCACCCTGACCGAGCACGGCCAGCTTCGCGGCTGCATCGGTTATGTCTCGCCGCTCAAGCCGCTTCATGTCACGGTGCGCGACGTTGCGATGTTCGCCGCACTCCACGACACGCGCTTCCGCCCGGTCACCGCGAGCGAGCTCGCCGGCCTGCATTACGAAATCTCGGTCTTGTCGCCGCTGCACCACGTCCGGGACGTCCAGGAGATCCGCGTGGGGCAGCACGGCC
>Ga0335080_10007659_pt1 | contig 11210 bp, 13 predicted proteins | sample Lox_Sample_34_FD_206720 | JGI IMG/M metagenome (GOLD analysis project Ga0335080, IMG submission 206720) | Soil microbial communities from Loxahatchee National Wildlife Refuge, Florida, United States - Lox_Sample_3.4 | ecosystem: Environmental > Terrestrial > Soil > Wetlands | place: USA...
AAAGTTCTTGGTATGGGCGATAAAACCATACTTGTGTACCCTGACGTAAAAGTCACACTCATTAAAGATAAGGTTACCGATATGCAGTGACCCGAAATCCAGCAAATGCTATGGCGGTTTTCGAGAGGGACACAGAAGTCGGGGCCGCCTGTTGCCAATTCGTCAGATGAACCGCGGCGGAGGGGGTTCCGACTCTAGCTGGCCGGGCGGCGATCGATGGGACTCCTTGCCAGTTCCTGAAGGGTCTGGTCTTCATGTCGGTTGGCAAACCGTACTAAGTGGTTCGTGTACACAGGTCGTCCGTCGGCTATCTACCATTGACTGACAACTCTTCAGAAATCACTGCTCGACCCCGAATGCGTCACATTGCCGCAATCCGGCCCTTTGTAAGTCGAGTCGGAATCAATTGTCCATTCGACCGTTTTGAGGTTCTGACCTACGTGCATGGAGCCCGTGAAATGAACTGTGCTTTTGCTGTGGCGTGAATCGGTCCATCGAGTCTCAACTGTTCCCTTACCGGCCATAGGAGGCCCGCAGGTCATATCCGCGGTCACCCCGTTCTCGCGCTTTTGAATATTCGTGATTTGGCAGGAGCCGCCGCTTGCCTCTGGTTTGGGACCATTGTATTTATCGATCTGCGCCTGGGTGATGCAGGTTTGAGCTATGTGGGGTGCACCTCGCTCGCGGGGAGACGCCTTCATATCGTCAGGGAAGGGCGACTGCTGCCAGGTCATCTTATTGGTGACTTGGTACAAACCCGGCTTGGGTTTCAGGTGCTGGGCCAGTGCGATAAGGGTCAGGACCAGAGCGCCGGCGCCGGCGATCAGGATGTTGCAATGGACTCGCATGAATTCTCCGGACACAGCGGAGAAGCTGCGTCAACTCAATGTACCGGCCAATGTCGGCCGGGGAAAGTGGAAAAACCCCGCAAGGAAAGGGCTTGACGTTCTCAGTGCGGACGAGTCGGTCTGCTGTATCCAAGGGCTAGCAGCGCGCCCGTCACCCGGTTGGCGGCGTGGCGCACAAGATTGTCTTCGCTTGCGAAGTCGCCTGTGATGCAACGGACGCCTAGCTTTTCGATGCGTTCCACATCGGCCGGGATTGGGGAGGCATTTTCGGCAGCATAGCGTGCCAGGGTTTCCGGTGAGAACGGCGCGGTGTTCACGATGGCATAGTCGAAAATAGGCGCGCGGGTGTGTTCGTAGATGCGCTCGATGTGCTCGGATGCGGTGAGTCCGAGGCTCTCATTGGCCTGGGTCATCAGGTTACAGATGTAGACACGGACCCCGTTCGCCTCAGCAAGCGCGGCGGGGATGCCCTGCACGAGAAGGTTCGTGATCAGGGAGGTGTACAGTGAACCGGGCCCGACGGTGATGAGGTCGGCGCGCTCGATGGCGTCCAGCGTCTCCGGCATTGCCGGCGCATTCGGCGGATCGATTGTCAGCTCGGCGATGCGCTGCTTGCTGGCGGTGATGTTGGTCTCCCCGCGAACAATGGAGCCGTCGTCCATGTGTGCGACCACCGTTGCGTTCGCGGTGGTTGCCGGATAAATGCGGCCGCGCGTGGCAAGGATTTTCGACGCGAGTTGAACGGCGTGGGTAAAGTCGCCGGTGATGTCGGTCAGCGCGGTGATAAAGAGATTGCCGAAGCTATGACCGCCGAGCCCTCTCCCGCTCTTGAAGCGATAGGCGAAGAGTTTCGAGAGCAGGTCTTCTTCGGCGCTGAGGGCGACCATGCAGTTGCGGATATCCCCGGGCGGGAGCATGTTGAATTCCTGGCGAAGCCGGCCGGAGGAGCCTCCATCGTCGGTTACGGTGACGACAGCAGCAAGATCAGAGATGTGACAGGGAACCGCGTCCGGCCAGTCGGGAAAAGAGACATGCCGACGTAGCCCGCGAAGCAGAGTAGACAGGCCTGTCCCCCCGCCCATGGCGACAACGCGGAGTGGGGTCGACGGGAGGCCGGACGTCTGCTCGGCTGGATCAGACGAGCAGGATTGTGGAAAAACGGACTTCGTTGGCGAACCGGGAGTCACAGAATACCTGAGGGCGTGTTGCCTGCCCTACGGAAGTTCAGGATACAGCAACTCTGTGAAGCGAGGGTCGTCAACCATGCTCTGGAAGTCGTTGTCGGACCGCGCCTGGAGCCTGTTTTTGGGATTGAGCTCGATGGCCTGAGCCAGACTGTCGAGGCAATCCTGCGTCTTTCCGGTGATCGAGTAGAGCAGTGCCAGGCCATAGTAAGCGAAGTCAGCATTTGGATCGTCAGCCAGGATGCCTTTCAGCTGATTCGCGGCCTCTTCGAAATCGCCGGTGTTGATTTGCGAGACAGCATAGTCGTAACGCTCGCCGGGAGTAAGGAAAGCAAGCCCCTGCTTGTCGAGCTGGCGCCTGCAGGAATTGACATACATTCGGCAGCGTTCCACGATCTCAGGTGGCGCGGCCGGCATGACTTTCTCAAAAGCGGCAATCGCCTTGTCGAATTTGCCCTGCTGCACAAGCTGAACAGCGGCCTGGTACTGCTGCGAAACGGCTGCCGATGCCGTGCTCGAGTGACTGCCGGGTCTGGCAGCCGGTAGGGGAGTTTTTTTGCGGCTTGACGTCGCGGTTTTCGCCTCTTGCGTCATCGATTTAATCGGGATCCGTTCTGAAGTGACAGGTTTGAACCGGTTAGTTTCAAATGGTGCGTTGCGTTTGAGATTCTATCCACTCAGGCCCTCTTTATACCCATATCACCCCTGTACGTCAATGGGGGCGACCGGAGGGCCTGCCGCCGAGACGGCGTCAGTCCCGGAATCAAGACGGGAATTGCGGTAAATTGCGGGGTTGAGGGAAGGATCGTTATACATCTTCAGTTGGCGATAGAGCTTGAATCGGCGCGTGCCGCCAAGGGTTTCACGCCACAGCGCGTCGAGGCAGCGGGCAAGATCGGCACGCTGCTCTTCGAGGATCGCCAGGCGTTCCCGGTTTCGGGCAGCGTGTTGATCAGGAGCATCGCGACGTTCCGCTTCTTCGCGGGTGTGGTAGATCCTGAGCGCCAGGATAGAGAGCCGGTCGATGATAAGGCCGGGAGACTCGGAGTGAAGGGGTGCCTCCTCGTACGGGAGCCGCTGGGGCGCGAGCCAGTCGAGCAGTGTGCGGTCGAGTTCTTCGGCGAGATCGTTGCGAAGCTGGTTGGTGCGGTCGATGCGGCGTTTGACATCCGCCAGTCGGGCGTCGCCTGCACCGGGAGTGCGTGCCTCGTCTTCGATGTGCCAGAGGTCGAAGTTGGCGCGGTGCTGCCGGGCAACGCGATCGAGCCATGCGTCAGCATGAAGCAAGTCCACGCCGGGCGGCTCTAGATCGTGCCATTTGGTGGTCGTTTCATCTTGCAACTTGACGATTGCGTCTGCTGAAAGCATCTGACTCCTGGTTTAACCCGCTAAGATCAACTGGCTGCTCGCAGGGTCTATGGTAGAACTATCCTCACCCGGGCTCCAAATGCCGGGCTTCGGCCCGGGATGCGTGCGCGGAGGACTAAGGAAAAATGCCGGACGCAATCGAACGGTTTCTCTGTATCTCCAGCTACGAAAAAGGGCAGGACTTCATGCGCCAGTGTGCCGAGATGGGTGTAAAACCAACCCTTCTCACTGTGGAGAAACTACGCGATGCAGCGTGGCCGCGCGAAATCCTGGAAGACGTGCATTTGCTACGGGACGACTACAACCTCGTCGATTTGATCAAAACAGTCTGCTGGATGTGCAGGGGACGCCAGTTCGACCGGGTGGTTGCGCTTGACGAATTCGATCTCGACGCCGCTGCCAAGATTCGCGAGCACACACGAATTCCCGGCATGGGCGTAACCTCCACGGCCTACTATCGCGACAAGCTGGCGATGCGAACGGCCGCCGACGAGTCGGGTTTTCTGGTACCGCAATTTTGCCGTGTCCTCAACTATGACGAATTGCGCGGCTATATGGCTGCCGTGCATGGGCCGTGGCTCCTGAAACCCCGTGCCGAAGCCTCGGCGCTGGGCATTCGCAAGATCTACGAGCCGGAACAGCTATGGCGCACCCTCGATGAACTTGGCGATCTGCAAACGAACTACCTCCTCGAACGATTTGTTCCGGGCGACATCTTCCACGTTGATTCGATCATCAGTGAGCACGCAGTTGTATTTTCAGTGGTGCACCAGTATGGAAAGCCTCCGATGCAGGTAATGCACGAAGGCGGCGTATTTACAACGCGCACAGTGGATCGCACCAGCCGGGAGTGGAAGGAACTGACCGCCCTGAATGGCCGCCTGGCTCCCGACCTCGGCATGGCTCGTGGAGTCACGCATGCCGAGTACATTCGTGCGCACGAAGACGGGCGATTCTATTTTCTTGAGATCGCTGCACGGGTGGGAGGAGCGTTCATTGCGGATCTGGTCGAAACAGCGACGGGGATCAATCTGTGGCGCGAATGGGCACGGATCGAGGTGGCTGACCTGCGCCGGGAGCCGTATGCAGTGCCAGAGTTCGCTGAACAGTATGCGGGGAGCGTGTTGTGCCTGGCCAAGACCGCCGAGCCGGATACGAGCGCCTTTGACGCGCCGGAGATCGTGACGCGCATGAAGAAACATCACCACGCCGGGCTCATCGTGCGTTCTGGGAGCGCAAGCCGGGTGAGGGAACTGCTCGATCAGTACAGTAGTGAATTCGCGCAGCGCTTCCTGGCCGCCCTGCCACCACCGGACAAGCCGACGTCGTGAAGTTCAGAGGCGGATGGGGCTCGCACTAGCTCATGAACTCGACTTTCCCGTTCGCCAGGTCGTACATCCCACCCACGATCTTGATGCTTCCTTTCTTCTCCATCTCTTCCAGGATGGGACTGCGGCGGCGAATCTCGGCAACGGTCAACGAGACGTTTGTTCGCGCCACGGCATCGACGTAGGCCGCGTTCTTGCTTGACTTCTCGCCGGCAAACTCCGTGGACTTTACCGCCGGCTTGATTCGCGCAAGCAGGCCCGTGAGGTTGCCCAGCACCACGTCGTCGATAGCGCCCTTTACGGCGCCGCACGCGGTGTGTCCGAGGACAAGCATGATCTTTGCTCCGGAAACCGCGCAGCCAAACTCGATGCTGCCCAGGATGTCGTCATTAACCACGTTGCCGGCCACACGGCCTACGAATGTGTCGCCGATGCCGGTGTCAAAGACAATCTCCGCAGGGACGCGCGAGTCGAGGCAGCCCAGCACTACCGCGGCTGGATACTGCCCCTTGGCGCTGGTGCGCTGCTCGGCCAGATAATCCCGTGCCGCCATCTTCCCGCTCCGAAACCTCTCGTTTCCTTGTTTCAACTCCTCGATCACCTGCGAGGGCGTCATCGCGTCGCGTTCTTCTTTGGTCAGCGAGCGGCTCAGGCTCGCCGAGAGTTGAAAGAAGGTGCCGGGGAGAACAGGAGCAAGGGCGCATGCTCCCAGGGAACTGGTGAGAAACTGGCGGCGATCAACGCCTGAGCCGGCAGCGTAGCTGTAATCCTGCTTCATGTTCTCCCTCGCATTCGGAGTTTTGACCCAATATTTCGGACTGGACCACGGGGATTCTATTTGGACTTCGGAGCTTTTGGAGGACCTGGGACCCATACGTTATCAGGCGCCAGAATCTCGGAGTTCTTCCCTTCAACCTTCTGGATGTTGATACGCGCCAGGCTGTCCTTCTTTCCCTGATTCGCATTGAACACCAGGTAGTATTGGTTGTTCAGATAAGCCTGCAGGCGGTCGAGGTAAGGTTTGAAGCTGACCGCGTTGGATGTACTCAGTGAAAAACATTCGCCGCCTGTTTCGTCTGCGATTTCTGTCAACCCAGACAGGCCGATTTGGAGATCCCAGGAACTTCTGCCCGCGCGACCCACTCCAGGAGAGTAGATGGGGAAGACGATGACGTTGTAGCGCTGGCTAATTTCACTGGCCGAACTAGCATCGTTACTGATCGTAGGCATGCTGTGGTAGACCGGCCCAAAGTTTGGTCCCAGACGATCGGCCTGCGGCTTTTCGCCATGGAGTCGATCGACGCCATCGGAGACGATCACCACCTCGCGCCGCACCTTCTGCTGCGTCCATCCTTTGATGAGGCTGATGAGCGACAGATAAGGGCTGTCCATGCTCGAGAGTCTGCCAATGGGCAGCCTGATGGCCTTGGCGGCCAGATCGTGATCGGAAGTGAAGTTCTGCACCAGCTGAACGCTCGCATTCGACATGTACCCAACCCCGATTACTGTGCTTGCGGGCAGTCCACTTATGAAGGTCTTTATGTCATTGAGATTGTTACCGACGCTCTGCGCGTCGAGCGTGTCGTCGATCAGGATCATCAGCTGAAGAGCGTTGTTTTCGCCTTGGGCGGGAATCAACTGGCTGATGTCCAGGAAGTTCTTGCCCTGTTTTACCTTCACATCTTCTTTTTGAAGCGGAGGAAGCTCCTGGTCGTTGCGAAGTTTCGCGTCAGTAATTACAACGTGCACTTCGGCGGTGGAGGCAACGCCGGCAGCCTTGTCTTGTGAACGCGCGCCCGGTGCCCACAAGGCAAGAGCAAAAGTCGCACCAAGGAGAATCATCATCCTGGAATTCGTCATATCGTCTCCTGTCGCCACATCGGCCGACTGGTTTGTTAAATCGAGTGCCAACCTTTGGGGGAAGAATTGAGCGCGTGAAGATCGACGCCCAGCGCAGCAACGTGCGAAAACTCCTTCCAAGACTGAGGGACGGCAATTGGGAATGCCACTAGTATTTCTGATAGTGGCTGCTGCAAAACCGCTTGAAACCATCGTTCCCCGGCCGGAGGGGAGGAATCAGCTCCGCGCCCCAAAGAAACGGCCGCGATGGCCGTCAGTCGCTCTCGACACGTTCGCTCTATACGGCGCTATCGGGCTGCCTGCGGCATCGCTTTCAAGGCGCGTCGAACGGCCAGCGTCAGCATCAGGCGTGTGGTGCCGGTCATGATCATGTTGATTCCAACGAGCGTTCCGATCACCCAGAGGGAACCGGTTGGCCAGTGCCGCCAGATCATCAGCCCGAGAATCAACGTGACGATGCCGTGGAAAAGGAGCGAGCCGGACGCGCCGCTCCTGCGTACCCGGAAATAAATGAAGATGTCGGCCAAACCCTGTACGACAAAGAAAACGATCAAAGCCAGCGTGAGGGTAACGAGGCCGATTCCGAGATTAAATCGAAGATAGAGACCGGTGACAAAGTAGACAATGGCGACGGTGATTTTCCAGATCGTGTGCCATGCGCCGGACCCCTTGAATGCATCGATTACCTGCACCACAGCGCCAATCATAAGAAGCCAGCAGACGACGATGACGACGCCAAACGACATCTCGACGGGCAGAAGAATGGCGAGCATTCCCAGGATGATCAGAAGGACAGACAGAAAGATCGAAAGCCCGGTTGCGCGTTTCGCGAGACTCTTGGGAATTGGAGATTCGTGATCTGATGCGGCACCTGACGAGGTCATGAAAGGCTGCCTCCTTGAGCACGGATCATAAGGCCGGGCGCTGCCGCAGGACACTGGCAAAATTTCCAGCGCCGAGGTCACACCAGAGACGGCAGGCGACTGGCGGAAGAGGAGTTAGCAATCGCGCAGAGGTATGGTTTGATAGCATATCGACTGGTAATGAGGTGACATGAGCCCTCTTTGCTTTAGGCTCCCTGCCACGTGCCCGCGATCCGCTCGATCGGCTGGCGGTCTACGTCGATTTGCAAAAACATGCTGCGGGGCGAGTTACCCGAGTTGACGTGCCTGGTAGGGACCGTGGCTCAAGAGGTGTATGAAACCCATCCGGCCATTCGCGCCTGCTGCGCTTCGATTAGCGATCATGCTCGAACGCTGGTGTCGGGCACCGAGGCCGCGATGCGGCAGCGCGGCATCCAAGATGATTGGACTGCGGAGGGCCTTGCGTTCTTCATGCAAGCCGTGCAGCAGGGAGCGTTCATCCTGGCCAAGGCCAGAAACGATGCTTGCCCCGCTTTCGATACAGTCGACCACCTGAGACGTCGTATTGAATCGCTCTTCAAACAGGACTAATCCGGTAGACCTCGTTCCCCAAAGGAGAAGCCATGAACCTCAGCGAACATCCTGAACTCGTCAACTGGCCGGAGATGCATTACGTGTTTGTAGAACGAGTTGGGCCCTTCATGCAAAACGCTGGAGCGGCATGGCAGGAGGCACATCCACTTGCGCCGGCGCTTTCTGAAAACAACAGGATCACCGGCTACATGGCTCTCTATAAAATAGGGCCGAAGATCTATCGCGCAGGTTTCTCGATTGCCGGGCCGCCAGTGAAACTGCCGGCGGGACTCAAATATGAGAAGATCCCAGGTGGAAAGTATGTCCGGTTCATTCTCACCGGCCCCTATGACCATCTTCCACAGGCATCGGGCCGGGCATGGGAGATAGTTGGTGAAAGGAAGCTCGAAGTGCGCGATGATTTTGCGATCGAGAATTATGTGAACGATCCGCGAGTCACGCCCCCGGATCAATTAGTCACGCATATCATGATCCCAATCGTTTGACTCGCGCTTCCCGCGTTTGAAAGTGCAGGCCAACCCCAAAACGACGATAAGATGGAGGTCAGACCATGTCAACTGCAGGCGCCAGCAATCCGGCGACCCTCGAGCAACCGTCGGACCATGTGAAAACTGGTTCAACCGGACTTCTATGGACTGGGAGAGTGCTTACAGGCCTGGCGGTTCTGTTCCTGCTCTTCGACGCCTACGGCAAGTTTACGAATCCGCCGCAGGTAACGGAGGCCTGCATCCGATTGGGAATTCCCCTTTCCCAGACGTTTGAGATCGGCGTGCTGTTGCTGGTCTGCACGCTGGTGTATGCTGTTCCGCGCACGGCTGTCCTCGGCGCTGTTCTGTTGACCGGTTACCTCGGTGGCGCGGTCGCCATCCAGATGCGTGCGGGCAGCTCTACGTTCGAGACGGTGTTCCCGGTGATTCTTGGTGTGATCGTCTGGGCCGGAGTGGTTCTACGCAGTTGTGGGCTTCGGAAAGTGTTCCCGTTCTTCCGGTAAGCAGAGGCGGAAGAGCGGCCATTTCGGAATCGGCAAGCAACTATTCACCGAGGAGGTATGCCATGGCTACGTCGACCTTGCACGGGAAGCCATCGTATCAATCCGTCCGCGATGAGATCTCAATTCGCGGAATCGTGGACAGCATTCACCGGGCGCATCGCGAGAAGAAGGCGGCTGCGATTGCCGCTCCCTACGAGGAGAACGCTGCTGTCTTCAGTCTCGCTCCGCCTCTCAGGCACGCGGGTGTGGACGCTCAGGAGAAGCAGAACTGGCTTGACAGTTGGGCGACGCCGGTTGACCTGGAAGCGCGCGATGTGGAGATCACCATCTGCGGCGACATGGCGATCTGGCACGGCTTCCTGCGCATGCGCGGAACAAAGAAAGGACCCGAGGGGAGCGTCGACTTCTGGATGCGCGAGACATTGTGTTTCAAGCGCCAGGCCGGCTGCTGGCGGATTGTCCACGAACATACTTCGGTGCCGTTCTACATGGATGGAACCGTACGTCCGGCATTCGATCTCCAGCCGTAAAGCATCGGCTGATGATGATTCTCCAGACCAGGTGAATCAGGTGCAGCCCTTTACAATGGCATGCGGGAGATAGAATGCAAGGCAAGTTTCAATATCCGCATCGGCGGTGGAATCCCCTGAGCCAGGCGTGGGTCATGGTATCGCCGCATCGCACGCAGCGGCCATGGCAGGGTGAAGTCTCACAGAAGGCCGCGCCAACGGCTGTCACATATGATCCCGAGTGCTACCTCTGCCCGGGAAACAAGCGCGCGGGCGGAGCGGTGAACCCGCAGTACGATTCCATCTTCACTTTTGTAAACGATTACGCGGCGCTCTTACCCGATCCGCCTGCGCATCTGGACAGACCCGCGTCCTCTCTGCTCGTTGCCGAGCCGGCTCGCGGATTATGCCGGGTGCTATGCTTCCATCCCGACCACAGTCTCACGCTCGCCCGCATGACGCGGCCTGAGATCCGCCGCGTGGCCGATGCGTGGACGCGCGAGTATGAGGAACTCGGAGCGATTGACTGGATCAAGTACGTGCAGATCTTTGAGAACCGCGGCGCCATGATGGGCGCGAGCAATCCGCACCCGCACGGCCAGATCTGGTCCACCGGATTCGTACCCGACGAACCTGCAGCCGAAACCCTCGCGCAGCAGGCATACCTCGCGAAGAACGGGCGATGCCTGCTCTGCGATTACGTAGACGAAGAAACTCATGCCGGCGAACGCGTTGTCTTTGAGAATGAGCATTTCGTAGCCCTGGTTCCGTGGTGGGCTGTGTGGCCGTTCGAGGTGCTGCTGATAAGCAAACGTCACGCCGGAACGATGCCGGAGTTGACCAGTGACGAGCGTGATGGTCTGGCTGACGCTTTGAAGCGGCTCACCACCCGCTATGACAACCTCTTTGAGACGAGCTTTCCCTACACAATGGGCTTTCACCAGTCGCCAACAGATCAAGAAGACCACAAAGAGTGGCACTTCCACGTGCACTTCTATCCGCCATTGCTGCGTTCAGCGACGGTGCGGAAATTCATGGTCGGATTTGAAATGCTGGGCATGCCGCAGCGCGACATCACACCTGAGAGCGCAGCGGAACGGCTTCGCGCATGCTCTGAGACGCACTTCTGGCCGCGGGATTAGGCAGACTTTTTTCTGGCTCGCACAATGAGGAAGAGTGGAACAACCTTCGTGTCATCGAGAGCAGGGAAGCGCGCGACCTCTTCATCGGTTGCGGTAGGCTCGGCAATTTTTTCGATCGCTAATTCTGCATCGAGTACCATGTCAATCCACTCTCCAAGCGTCCGGTGGAAGCGTGGAATCCGGAACGGTTCGAACTTTTGGCGCCGTTCTCCGGAAGCCTCTGAGAAGCACCAGGTCTCGATTTTGCCGTCGACGCGGTCAAGATAGCCTGCGACTTCGATCGCGCGAACAGTTCCATCGGGTTCGCGCAGAACTCTGCGATACGGCGGTGCGAAGCAGGGGTGCAGAATCGAGAACTGCAGGAAGCCGCCGGGCCGAAGCACGCGCGCCGCTTCGCGAAGAGCGAGAGCCGGTTCCGGCATGTCCATGAGCGACATGAATGCCGTGGCGAAATCGAATGCCGCGTCCGGAAAGGGAAGCGATTGCCCGTCTGCAACTTCATACCGGATTCCCAGAGGGTCGG
>Ga0335080_10007660_pt1 | contig 11210 bp, 9 predicted proteins | sample Lox_Sample_34_FD_206720 | JGI IMG/M metagenome (GOLD analysis project Ga0335080, IMG submission 206720) | Soil microbial communities from Loxahatchee National Wildlife Refuge, Florida, United States - Lox_Sample_3.4 | ecosystem: Environmental > Terrestrial > Soil > Wetlands | place: USA: Florida...
CTTCATCGACTTCTTCCTTCAGCAGCGGAGTGCCGCTTTTCTGCATGCTGGCAAAGCGTTCCTGTGCGCCGGCCAGTTCCTTCTCTGTTTGCGCAATCTTTCCGTAGCGGATCTCGGCCACTTTCGCCAGCTCGCCCGCTCGTTCATAGCGCTGCTCTTCCGCCTTCAGCTGCTCGATCTGCTCTTTCAGTTTGCGGATCTTGCTGATGGCATCTTTCTCGGCTTGCCACTGCGCTTTCCTTCCGCTGGAATCTTCCCGCAGCTTGGCGAGTTCTTTTTCAATCTGCGCGCGGCGCTCCACCGAGTGCTTGTCCGTCTCTTTCAACAGCGCCTGCCGCTCAATCTCCAGTTGCATGATGCGCCGCTCGATCTCGTCGATTTCCGTGGGCAGGGAATCAATCTGCATGCGCAAGCTGGCCGCGGCCTCGTCGATCAAATCGATGGCTTTGTCGGGCAGGAACCGGTCCGAGATGTAGCGGTGCGAAAGCGTCGCCGCCGCAATTATTGCGGAATCTTTGATGCGCACCCCATGGTGCACTTCATACCGTTCTTTCAAGCCGCGCAGAATCGCGATGGTGTCTTCCACCGACGGCTCCGCCACCATCACCGGCTGGAATCGGCGTTCCAGCGCCGGATCCTTCTCAATGTATTTCTTATATTCGTTCAGCGTTGTGGCGCCAATCGCGCGCAACTCCCCGCGAGCCAGCGCCGGCTTCAGCATGTTGGAAGCGTCCATCGCTCCTTCCGCCGCCCCTGCGCCAACCAAGGTGTGCAGCTCATCAATAAATAGGATGATCTGGCCTTCCGCGTCGGAGATTTCCTTCAGCACCGCTTTCAGCCGGTCTTCGAATTCGCCGCGATATTTTGCTCCGGCCACTAGCGCCGCCAGATCCAGCGCCACCAGCTTCTTGGTCTTCAGCACATCCGGGACATCTCCCGATACGATGCGCTGCGCCAGCCCCTCGGCAATTGCGGTCTTTCCCACGCCGGGCTCGCCTATCAGCACCGGATTGTTCTTGGTGCGCCGCGCCAATATCTGCATCACCCGCCGAATCTCTTCATCCCGGCCAATCACCGGATCCAGCTTCGAGCGGCGCGCCAGCTCCGTCAGATCGCGCGCGTATTTTTCCAGCGCCTCGTAAGTGGCTTCGGGATTTTGCGACGTCACTCGCTGGCTGCCGCGAACCCCCGCAAGCGCCTGCAGGATCGCTTCGTGCGTCGCGCCATTCCTCTTCAACAATTTTCCCGCGGGATCACGGTCTTCTCCGGCAATGGCCAGGAAAAGATGTTCCGTCGAAACGTACTCATCCTTGAATTTTGTCGCTTCCGTGAACGAGCGCTCCAGCACATCGTTCAATGCCCGGCTTAAATTCTGCTGCGTGAACCCCTGCACTTTCGGCAAACGCGCAATCTCGCGCTCGATATCCTGTGCGATCAATTCGGGGCGAATCCCCAATCGCGCGATCAGTGGCGGTACCACGCCGTCCTGTTGCTCCACAAGCGCAGCCAGCAGGTGTACCGGTTCCACCGATTGGTTTTCATGCCGCGCGGCAATTTCCTGCGCCTCTTGCAACGCTTCCTGCGCCTTCACCGTCATTTTGTCAAAACGCAACATTGTTCCCTCACTCTAAAAAAAAGGGGCTGGCCTGGGCGGCAGCCCCCTTATGCTATCCCACGGCGATTTCGCCGTTTGCACCTTTTTTCCCGTATTAGCGGCCGGCTCCAGCAGCAGCGGCGCCGGGAGCATTCCCCTCCACATTCACCTTGATCTGCTTCGGCTTGGCTTCCTCGCGCTTCGGTATGCTCAGCGTCAACACACCGTTTTTGTAGTCTGCCTTGATCGCTTCTGTGTTCACGGTGTTCGCAAGGGCGAAGCTACGGCTGAACGCTCCGTAAGAACGCTCCACCCGCAGATAATTTCCTTCATCCACCTTCTTCTCGAACTTGCGCTCCCCGCGAATCGTCAGAATGTTGTTCTCCACGCGAATGTCCAATTCTTCCGGCTTGATGTCTGGCAGATCGGCCTTCACTACCAGTTCCTGCTCGGTCTCGTGGATGTCTACGGGCGGCGCCCACGTGGTCAGATTGCCTTCTTCGGAAGAACGATCAAAGGCCTCGCTGAAAAGGCGGTTGATCTGGTGTTGCAGCGCGGATTCTCCGCGAAACGGATCGAAACGACTAATTGTAGCTCGCATTGCCAGCTCCTTCTTAATAGTGACTGCAATAAAATAATATAATCTTAGTGTATTAATGTCAAGTATTTTCGTGAAAAGAACTCATCTACGTGTAAAGTGCTTGTAATCAGTATAGTACGGAATATCTCTACTCGTCACACTCCTCTCTCGCCTTCCATTTCTCAGCCTCATTTGTCCTTCCTCAACCCGCACTTGCCCTGTTTGTTTTTGTTATAGTTGGACTCAATGCACCTCAAAGATCTCGATTACTTCCTTCCTCCCGACCGCATCGCTCAACGCCCTCTCGAGCGCCGTGACCAGTCGCGCCTCCTGCTGCTGGATCGCGCCTCGGGCGCTTGGCAGGACCGCAGCTTCGCGACTCTTCCCGAACTCCTCCGCGGCGACGAACTGCTGGTCGTAAATGCCGCCCGGGTGCTTCCGGCTAGACTGTTCGGCAGGCGCAAGGGTCTGCACGCCCAACCTCCTTCCCGAAAAACGGCTCGCGAACATTTATCTGGTTCCGTGGAAGTCTTCCTCACCCGCCATATCGAAGATGAAGTTTGGGAAGCGTTGGTCCGGCCGGGACGAAAGTTGCCTGTGGGCGAGCGCATCGAATTCGGGGCTGCGGAACTCGAAGCCGAGATTCTCTCCCGTGGCGAACTTGGAATCCGCACGCTTCGTTTTCGTTCTCGCAACAATTTCACCGTCGCGCAGAATCTCGAAAAGCTTGGTCATGTGCCATTGCCGCCTTATATCGACCGCCCCGACGAGCTCTCCGACCACGAGCGCTATCAGACTGTTTATGCCCGCCAGCCAGGAGCGGTTGCGGCTCCAACCGCCGGACTGCACTTCACTCCCGAAATATTGCGGAACATCCGAGAACGAGGTTGCGAGATCTGCGAGGTCATCCTGAACGTGGGTTTGGGAACCTTCCAGCCAATTCACACCGAGACGCTTGAGGAGCACAAGATTCACACGGAGTCCTACGAAATCGCGGAAGACACCGCGGAAAAAATACGTAAGGCAAAACGCGACGGCCGCCCGGTGCTGGCCATCGGCACCACCGTGGTGCGCACCCTTGAGGACGCGGCGCAGCGCGCAGCGCTCGCTGGTAGCGCGGAATTATTGCCTTCCGGCCGCGGCGAAGCACAAATCTTCATCGTCCCCGGCTATTCGTTCCGAATCGTCGACATGCTGCTGACCAATTTTCATCTACCCAAATCGACGCTATTGGCGCTGGTGTCTGCCTTTGCGGGAAGGGAAAACGTGCTGGCGGCCTACCGGCACGCCGTGGAGTCCAACTACCGATTTTACAGTTATGGCGACTGCATGCTGATTCGTTAAACCGTTTGTTTTTCTTCTTGAATGTAGCGCTGGCTTTTATGCCAGCCCCACTCTCGACAGGAATCGCACTGAGGAACTACAAGGAGTTTCTGGAGCCCGCTTCACGAAAACCACCGCGCAAAAAAAAGGGAGCTGAACCCAATGCAGCTCCCTTCAACTTTGGTCACCCACGTTGTGCAATCTCCCTTCAGTTCGTCAATACAAACGCGCTCTTGTTGCCCGCGAAACGCAGTTCGAGCACTTTGCCGTCGTTGTCGGAAAGAATTTCCGTGTACTCCGACTTGACGTTGCGCTCTTCCCAGCGCCCTTCCGCTTCCGCCACTACTTTGTTGTTCTTCTTCATGGTCAGGTGGTTGCCGTCGATCAGCACGTTGTAGTCGCCGGCTTTCACGTCATATTTCCCCACATGCACGTTGTGGTTTAGGGGAAGGCTCTTGTTCATTGGTTTGGCGAACGCCGGAATTGCAATGGCCACCGCCGCCAATAGAACACAGTTTCGTAGCCAGGATTTGTTTTGCATTGCGTGTCAGTCCTTTCGAGGAGCGAGTCAGCCGAGGAAGCGATTTGCGGATAGATGGAGTTGACACGCAGGCAGGCGGAAGAGTAGCCTCCCGAAGAAGACACCTCTGCTTCCTGGTTTCGAGCCGGAAAGATTGCGTGTCACTTGCCCCGCGGCTGCCACCGCGGGGTTTTTTCTCACGAAACTCGTTCTATCCCAAAACAGTCCAAATTGCGGCTGCACCCGTATAGACGAGTGTCACCCGGGGAATGTTTCGTCGCAAAATGTAATTTTTTGTGCACTTTTCCCCCATCCAAATTGACTCTTGTGCTCTATCTTTCGCTTAGGCATCGGCGCACTGCTTCATCTATACTCTGGTACACGGCCCAATACTCGGATGCGACTCTTAGTTCTTAGCGATCTCCACGCCAATCTCACAGCACTTCAAGCCGCTCTTTCCGCGGCGAAGGGAAGCTGGGACCGTGTCGTGTGCCTTGGCGATGTCGTCGGCTATGGCCCCGACCCCAACGAAGTCACCTCGCAGATCCGCGAACTGGGCGCCGTCACCATCCGAGGCAACCACGACAAGGCCGTCGCCGATTTAATGGCCACCGACGACTTTAATCCCATCGCCCGCGCCGCGGTTCAATGGACGCGCTCGCAACTGTCCAACGAAAACATGGACTGGCTCGCCTCGCTTCCCCAGGGACCCATCGAAGCCGAAGGAGTCGTTCTCGTTCACGGCGCGTTTCAAGATGAGGACGAGTATGTCTTCACGCCATCGCAAGCCCTCGAAGGATTGCTGGATTCCACTCTTCCCGTCACGTTCTATGGTCATACCCACCATCAGGGTGGCTTCTCTTACCAGGACACGCAGCTGGAAGTTTTGCAGCTGCACCCGCGCGACTCTGAGGTGCGCAGCGCTTTGCGCGTTGACGAAAAGAAGCGCTATCTGCTCAACCCGGGATCGATTGGCCAACCGCGCGATGGCGATCCCCGTGCCAGTTTTGCCATCGCCGATCTGCAACACCAGGTCGTGGAATTCTGGCGCGTGCCCTACGATGTTGAGGTCGTTCAGGACCGCATGCGCGCGGCTCGTTTGCCTGAGCCGTTGGCGCTCCGTTTGAGCGTTGGACGATAAGCGGCAAGAGATTCGCTGTTCGCGGAGCCGGTTCCCATGCAAGAGCCACTGCACACCACGGAAGAGCAACACAAACCAGCTGGCGATTTGCGTCTCACGCTCGCGCTTGCGGCCATCGTCGTTCTCGTGATTGCCGCCAGCCTGTGGTTCCTCTTCAAGCCAACCCCTACGCCCCAGCAGGACACTCTCCATCTCGTCGTCACCCCCAAAATGAGCGACTCCGAGAAGGACTACTCCAAGTATCTGCGCGTGGAAAATGTCGCCATGAGTCGCGCTGAAAATTTCCTGCACCAGGAAGTCACCACCATGAATGCCGAAGTTGTGAACGCCGGCCCCCAAGCCATCGCCGCCCTGGAACTCTCCGTCGAGTTCTCCGACGAAATGAACCAGGTGGTTCTCCGCGAGGCTCGCGCCGTCCTCGGCACACCTCCCGCCGCACTTACTGCCGGCGAACGACGCGCGTTCGAGATTTCCTTCGATCATGTCCCTCCTTCCTGGAACATGCAGCAGCCCGCCGTGCGCGTTTCCAGCCTGCAGCTGGCCAAAGCAAAATAATCCCGCCAGGTACCAACTAGTTAGTTTATTATCAAAGTATGGATTTCGCCGAGGAGCTACGGAGCAGCCTCCAGGATTTCCTTGTCGGGGCAAGCATTGAAATCCGCGAAAATGGCAGCCACATTACCGCCGTTTCCCCGCTTTCCTGGGAAGTGCGCGGCGAAGGCGGCAAACCGTTGCTGCATCTGTGGGCGGAAAACTGCAATGTCACCCGCCGCGTGCTGGCCATCGCGGACCACTCGGACACTCGCATGGCTCTGTCGGTCGAGCGATTTGGCCGCATAAAGCCCGAACGCATGGAGATTGTGCGCATCGAATTTGTGCGCAGCGCCAAACAACTTTCGCGCGAGGAGTTCTGCGAGCAACTCCGGCGCATCCTGGCGGAGCAATTCCCCGATGAAACCGTGGAGCGGCTCACTATCGCAGCTGATCTCGAGCATTCCCTCTCTCGACTTTACGTGCGCGGTATCTCCCGTCGCGGAAGCCACTCCTGCGCCTTTCTCGCCGTTCCTCCAGGCCAATTGCCCGACGCCATCGAGAGTAGCTTGACGTTTGGCCCCCTGTGGCTGCAACGCGCTCGCCAGACGGCCGCTTCCGGCACGCTCTCCGCCCTGCGGCTCATACTGCCCAAGGGCAAGTCCGCCATCCTCACTCACCGCCTTGCCGCCATCGATCCACGCGTTTCCATCCAGATCTTTGAACTCGATGGGCTTAGCGAAACACTCGAGAAGGTCGATCCTTGTGCCTCCGGGAATATCGCCACCTGGCTTGTTCCTCGCCGCGAATCGCAACTCCTTCTCGATCGCGCCGCCGCGGCCCTCGCTCCGGTTGTGGCTCTCGCTCCTTCGGAAATCACCGCGCATCCCTCGACACCAGACCACGAGGTGGTGCTGCGTTTTCGCGGGCTGTCTTTTGCCCGCTGGAGCGATGGTCAGGTGTTTTTTGACGCGGGCGGAGCCTGGGAAGAATTGCGAAAGCACAATGAAGTCGAACTAAAACAACTGCTCCTGAATCTCCAGACTTTTCGCAATCCTCTGGCATCGCAGACGCGTCATCCTTTATATCGCGCGCACTCGGAACGCTGGTTGCAATCCGTGGTTCAGCAAGATATTACCCGCGTCGATGTCTCGCTCCTGCCCGAGCTGGTCTACGATCAAGTCTTTGCGCAAGCGGCCGCCCAGCACGGTATCCTCGATCTTCTCGGCATTACCCGCGCTGGCCGCCTCGCCATCCTGGAATTCAAAACTACCGAGGATCTCGACCTGCCCTTGCAAGCTGCGGACTATTGGTCGCGCATCCGCCGGCACCAGGAAGCCGGTGATCTCGCCCGTTGCGGTTACTTTCCTGGTGTACAACTGCAGCCGGCGGCGCCTCTCGTCTACCTCATTGCGCCGGCCTTGCGCTTTCATCCTTCCACCGATGTGCTTTTGGAATTCTTGCGCCCGGAAATGGAAGTCGTCCGCATCGGACTGGCGGAAAGCTGGCGCCGCGCCATTCGCGTTATGCTGCGCCAGTAGCGGCTTCAACAATTTTCTCAACCCTTCGTGCGACAGTCCGCTATGATTACGCGTTCTCGCTTCCTGCGCCCTGAATCCTCGGGCTAGCCGCTTGGTGACTCACTCATGCTGAAGACTCTTTTCCCCTTTGTAATTCTTTTGCTTTTCTGCGCGTCACGAATCATGAAGTACGGGTCCGCCCTGGCTCAGTGATTGCCGAAGGTCCAGCTTAGGCCCGAGCTGCTGCCGTAGTCGCTGCCGGCGAAGCCTGGAGGAGGGCGATTGTCCCAGTTGCCGTAGAAGGAAATGTTCCAGGTGAGGTTACTCCACAATTTGACGTAGTAGGCAGTATTCAGCGTGTAATGCACGCGCCCAGGTTCGGAAAGGGCGGGAAGCACATAGTTGCTGACCTCCAGGTTGGTTTTGTTAAACCAGAAGAGTCTCAGCTGAGCGCCGACCAGTGCGGAGGTGACGTCCTGAGAGGTGCCGGGTAAAAACGTTTGCAGGTAGTTGATGCGTTGCCAGGCAACGCCGCCGGTCACTTTGATGACGGCGTGATTGGTGTTCTTCAGGTAGCGGCCAATGCCGCCGCCAAAAGTGCTCTGCAGTTGAATGCCCTGAACCGAGCTTTGCAGGAAATCAGCAAGCCCGGTGTAATACCAATTGTTCCAGCGCAGCAGTCGTAGCGCGTTTACATTGACCTCGTTACGCGTGGAAGCGTTAGTTCCAGTGCTGGAAGACAACGTCGAATTGTAGCTCGCACTCGCCGTCCAACGCGGACGCGGATAGTTGATCTCGGAGCTTAAACTGTATTGCGCGGACTGGTTGCCTTTGGTGTAGATAAAGCCCATTCCGATCTCGCCATTGAAGCGCTGCCACAAATTGCTCGACGTTTCATCCATTTTCACCACGTGCACCTTGTCGACTTCCACCTTCGTATTCGCCGCAGGATCGAGGATTTCGATCTTCACCGGGCGGCCGCCGGGCGTTTCGGCCGTCCCGATGGTGCCGGAATACACCAGGCCGTCTTGCGTTTTGACGATGAACAGTTGCTTGCTTTCCACGTGGTCGACCTTGGACCAATCGACCGACTGCGTGCTCAATATATAGTCAACGCTGATGAACAGGGTGTCGGCGTCGAGGCCCTTGATCTCGCAGGTGATGCGATCACCGTTGCGCATAATTATGACGTCGGTTTTATCGCGCGCATACAAGGGCGCGGCGAGCAACAGCGCGCTCCACAAAGCAATGGTTTTGGCCTTCATAGCAGGATCCTGGTGCTGCTGTGGTGAGACATTTCCATAAGAGCACTCCGTAAGGACAAGTGCGATTCTTCCATATTCAGAACGGCAAGTCTCGCGCATTGCGCGGGTTCGAGGCGCAAGCAGCACGGAGTGGATGTGCTTGAGCGCCGTGCGAGCGGAGAATGCTGCGGAAGCGTCAGGCCTTTGGAGCTGGCTGCGGCATGACGTAGCCGGAAGTGGCGGGCAGGCCGGCGCGCTCCAGTTGCACGGTGGCGTGCTCGATGGCGAACTCTTCCGCCACTTTCTGGCAGATAGCGTGAATTATTTTTTCGCACTGATCCATATGCATATCGGGAATGCGGGCATGGCAGCTGAGGGCGTTGTGGCCTCCGCCGAGGGACCAGATGTGCACATCGTGGACTTCGACGACTTGTTCCAGGGAAAGAATGGCGCGCGCGACTTCATCCACCTTTATTTCGCGCGGCCTTCCTTCCAGAAGGATGTGCGCCGACTCGCGCAGGATGCCGATGGAGGAATAGAGAACCAGGAAGCCGATGGCCAGGCCGAGGATGGGGTCAATCCAATGAGCGCCGGTGTAATGAATGATGAGAGCGCCAACGATGATGGCAATGTTGGAAAGCGCATCGCCGAAATTGTGTACCAGGATGCTGCGAAGATTCAGGTCCGAATGGCCGCGAACGAGAGCCAGGGTGATGCCACCATTTACGGCCAGGGCGGCAAGGGAGGTCCAGATCATCCAGCTTTCGACGACGGATTGCGGAGTGCGCAGGCGCTCGATGGCTTCATACCCGAGCCACAGAGACAGCAGGATCAGCAAGATTGCGTTAGTGAACGCGGCCAGGGTTCCGGCGCGATGATAACCGTAAGTGCGGTCAGAATCCGCGGGGCGCTGCGCCAAGCGCATGGCCAGCCAGGAGATGCCGAGAGCGGGGACGTCGGAAAGATTGTGGACGGCATCGTTCAGAAGAGCGACGGAACGGCCGAGAAAGCCGCCAAAGACTTCGGCGACGACCAGTCCGAGGGTGGCGACCATGGCCCAGCCGAGAACGGAGGCGCTCATGGGCGGGTGGGCATGGTTGTGCCCGTGATCGTGGGCATGGTCATGGGAGTGAACGTGCACGGCCATATTGTACGAGGGTTAGGGCGCGAAGTGCATCCTGGGGGGCGCACCGGTTAGTGGGAATTATGACAACACCCTTGAGCGAATTCGTTGACGCTACGGGCATCCACTGCCACCATCAGGAAAGGCACCGACTCGCCGGGTAGCACGGCCGCAGGGAACCCAGCCCGGACGTCACGCCGACGGAAATGAATAATCCCATCGCCAAATTGTGCTTCTGGGGTGTGCGCGGTTCCACGCCCACGGTGGATCCTGCCACGTGGCGGTACGGCGGAAACACGCCATGCCTGGAGCTGATCGCGCCCGACGGCACGCAATTCATCCTGGATTGCGGCACCGGCTTGCGCATGCTCGGAAACCGCTGGGGCAACGCGGAGGGAGCGTCGTATCCCGAGACGCACATCTTTGTGACGCACTACCATTGGGATCATATTCAGGGGCTTCCGTTCTTCGCGCCTCTGTACGTGCAGAAAAACGAATTTCAGTTTTATAGCTTCCGGTCGAAGTTCTTGGGTAAAGATTCGCTGCGGCAGGTATTTGAGACGCAGATGGCCCTGCCGTATTTCCCGGTGGACTTTTCCGCGATGAGCGCGCGGCGCAAATTCCGCGAATTGGATGGCGGCGAAAGTTTTCAGGTGGGCTCGAACAAGGTCACGGCGCGGTGGCTGAACCACCCGCAGGGCTGCCTGGGATTCCGGATCGAAACGCCGGCGGGAACGGTGGTGTATGCCACGGACAACGAACCGGGGGATGCGGCGCTGGACAAAAGCCTGAAAGAATTGGCGGCAGATGCGGACATCTTCATTAATGACGCGCAATTTACGCCCACGCAACTGGCGACCACGAGAAAGGGTTGGGGGCACTCATCCTGGCGAGAAGGAGTGAATATCGCGCGCGAAGTGAATGCAAAGACTTTGGTGCTGTTTCACCATGACCCGGACTCGACCGATCGCATCATCGATGGGCTGTTGAGCCACGCGCGGGAGGAGTTTGACTCCGTGTTTGCCGCGAGCGAAGGCATGGTGATCACCTTGGGATCCGCGAACGAGCCGGTGCAGGCGCACATGCCGGGATCTCGCACCGCGCTGCGGCGGGAAGCGCAATTTCGCGCTTGCGTCACGGGAGTTACCGCGGAAGGGCAGAAATTCGAAGAAGAAACGCTGGTGCGGGATTTGTCGCTGCAAGGGGCGCTGATTTCGCTGAAACACAGTCCCAGGATGCAGTCGGAGTTGCAGGTAACCATGGAAACGCCGACGGCCGATGGGTTGCAGGCCATGCGACTGCGAGGCTACGTGGTGCGCATTGAAGAAGGAGTGGAAAAGGGGACGACCGCGGTGGGCGTGGTGTTCACAGACTGATAACGGCCGGAATCGATTCCACACACCAATCTAGATTTTTTGCCAGTGACGCTTAGCTGAGTTCGCCGATCTTCTGATCGAGATGCGCGAGTGCGGCTTCAAGCGCTTTGCGGTGATTTGGATTGGTAGCGTTCTGCAGGTCGTTCTGGATGCGCGTTCGAGAGAGTTGCAACCCGCGTCGATCTTGTTCGCGGCGAACTTGCTCAGCGGTCTTCTGGCCCTTACCCTGGGAATCAGTCACAATTTTCTTCGCTTCCA
>Ga0335080_10007662_pt1 | contig 11209 bp, 10 predicted proteins | sample Lox_Sample_34_FD_206720 | JGI IMG/M metagenome (GOLD analysis project Ga0335080, IMG submission 206720) | Soil microbial communities from Loxahatchee National Wildlife Refuge, Florida, United States - Lox_Sample_3.4 | ecosystem: Environmental > Terrestrial > Soil > Wetlands | place: USA...
CAATGTTATTGGTGGGGAATGACACTACAAGGGGCCGAAATTCTCCAGGAACTCCACCTGTATAATCGAGAGATGTTTGCCCGCCGAAATGCTCTCCGGGTGAGCCCATAACAGCCAATCTGCATGGACTTCAAACTCATCTCCGACTACAAGCCGCGCGGCGATCAGGGCAGGGCGATCGAGCAGCTCACCCGCGGCGTGCGCGATGCGGAGAAGCACCAGGTGCTGCTCGGCGTCACGGGGTCGGGCAAGACGTACACCATGGCCAAAGTAATGGAGAACGCCAATCGCCCGGCGCTGGTGCTGGCGCACAACAAGACGCTGGCGGCGCAGCTCTATCATGAGTTCAAGTGCTTTTTTCCGCACAACGCGGTGGAATATTTCGTCTCCTACTACGACTACTACCAGCCCGAGGCCTACATTCCGGCGGGCGACGTGTACATCGAGAAAGAAGCCACGGTCAACGACGAGCTCGACAAGCTGCGGCTTTCGGCAACCAAGTCGCTGTTTGAGCGGCGCGATTGCGTGATCGTGGCGTCGGTGAGCTGCATCTACGGCCTGGGCTCGCCCGATGCCTACTACGGCATGATGATGTTCGTGGAGAAAGGCCAGAAGCTTAAGCGGGAAGACATCACCCGCCGGCTGGTGGAGATCCTCTACGAGCGCTCGGACACCGACTTCCGCCGCGGCACGTTTCGCGTGCGCGGCGACATTATCGAGCTCTTTCCTACCTACGAAGACATGGCCTACCGCATCGAGCTGTGGGGCGACCAGGTGGAGTCGCTCTCGCAGATCGATCCCCTGTTCGGCACGGTGAAGCAGAAGTACGTGCGCCTGCCCATCTATCCCAAGACGCACTACGTCATGTCGCCCGAGACCAAGGCGAGCGCCATCGAATCCATCAAGCAAGAGCTGCACTGGTGGGAAGCGGAACTGGAGAAGCAGGGGCGCGTGGTTGAGGCGCAGCGCGTACACCAGCGAACGATGTTCGATCTGGAGATGATCAAGTCGGTCGGCTACTGCCACGGGATCGAGAACTACTCGCGGCACTTCTCCGGGCGCCTGCCGGGCGAAGCGCCGCCAACGTTGCTGGACTATGTTCCGCGCGACTACCTGCTGTTTGCCGACGAATCGCATCAAAGCATCCCGCAGCTCCACGGCATGTATCACGGTGACCGATCACGCAAGGAAACGCTGGTGGAATACGGCTTCCGCTTGCCGTCGGCGCTCGATAACCGGCCGCTCACTTTCGAAGAATTCGAGCACCGCGTGAACCAAGTGGTCTACGTGTCAGCCACGCCCGGGCCTTACGAGCTGACCAAGTCGGCAGGCGTTGTGGTCGAGCAGATCATTCGCCCAACAGGCCTGGTCGATCCAGAAGCTGAAGTCCGTCCGGTGAAAGGACAGATCGACGACCTGCTGCACGAGATTCGCGAGCGCTCGGCCAAAGGCGAGCGCGTGCTGGTGACCACGCTGACCAAGCGCATGGCCGAGGATCTGGCCGAGTACTACAGCGAAGTCGGCGTGCGCTGCCGCTACATGCACTCCGAGATCGAGACGCTGGAGCGCATCAAGATCCTGCGCGATTTGCGCAAGGGCGAATTCGACGTGCTGATCGGCATCAACCTGCTGCGTGAAGGTCTCGATCTGCCGGAAGTCTCGCTGGTCGCGATCCTCGATGCCGATAAGGAAGGTTTTCTGCGCTCCAGCGGCTCGCTCATCCAGACCATGGGCCGCTGCGCCCGCAACCTGAACGGCCGGGCGATTCTCTACGCCGACCGGATGACGGACTCCATGCGGCGCGCGCTCGACGAAACCAACCGCCGCCGCGCCATCCAGCAGGCCTACAACGAAGAGAACGGCATCACGCCGCAGTCGATCGTACGCCCCGTCGAGATGTCGCTGGCGCAGATCGTGGAAGCCGACTACGTCGATGTTGCCGATGCTGCCGACGGCATGCCCGATTTCAAGTCTCAGGAAGAGCTGGATGCTTACATCGCCAAGCTCGAAGCCGACATGCGCGAGGCCGCCAAGCGCTTCGAGTTCGAGCAGGCGGCCAAACTGCGCGACACCATCAAAGAGCTGCGCACCAAGGAATTTCTGTTTGCGTAGGGTGGAGGCTAATCGACGGGCGTGTGTTCCGCTTGCGGGATCAGGTTATAGCGCTTCAGCTTGCGGTAGAGCGTCGCGCGGCTGATGCCCAGCATCTTGCGCGCCAGCACTTTATCGCCGTGCACTTGCTGGAAGACCCGCTGAATCGTCACTTTTTCCAAATGTTCCAGGTCCGTAGGGGCCTGCGGCTCGACGGATGAGTGGGTCCAGGTCGTAGCCGGGTTGGCGCCGGCCGGTCCGCCAACCTGTGCAATACCGCTTTCGAGCTCACGCACCCGCTCGCGCAGGCGATCGCGCTCAACCATCAGGCGAACTTTCTCCGCCATGCGCTCGAGCATGAGCTTCATCTCTTCGACCGCGAATGGCTTGGTTATGTAGTGATAGGCGCCCAGCTTCATCGCCTGCACGGCGCTGCCGATGGTCCCGTGCCCGGTCATAATGGCAACTTCCGTATGCGGCCGCCGACTCTTGATGAGCTCCAGCAGTTCCATCCCCGATTTTTCCGGCAGCCGCAGGTCTGTGACTACGATGTCCGGGGCGTCGCGTTCGATGAGCGCAAGCGCATCTTCGGCGCTCCCCGCCTCCTGGCATCGAAAGCCCATCGCCTCGCCGATGCAGGCACAAATCTCGCGGACAACGGCTTCGTCGTCCACGATCAGAAAACGAATACGTCTGTCATCATTCATTACGGCTTGCCAAAAGTCTTCTCCACCACGGAGATGAGCTGCTGCACCCGGAACGGCTTCTCCACGAAGGGCGCACCGGTGTTCTCCAGCAGGGCGGCGCTGCTTTCGTTGGCGGTATCGCCGGTTACGAAGATCACGCGCGTCTTCAACTCGGCGCGGTGGACCGTGATCCAGGCATGGACATCCGCTCCACTCACTCCGCCCGGCGTGCGCATGTCGGTAATCACTCCCAGATACTGGCCGCCCTCCAGCAACTCTAGCGCCTGCACGCCGGAGGTTGCCGGCACGGTGGCATACCCATTGCGTTCCAGCACCGCGCGCATGAAGTCCATCACCGCCGGTTCATCTTCAACCACGAGGATAGGCAGAGACCCGGCGGCAGGCGATGTGGAAGTGCTCAACGTTATCCTCCTGCGGGCGCCGAACTCCACGATGCCGCCAACAGGGAAAGAAGGGCCCATGCGAAGCTAATCGCCAATCTCAATTTGAGTCAAGAATATTGAAGGCCATGTGCCCAATTGAGAACGGGCTTATTCGAAGCGCGCGGCCAAGCTAGTCGGTTACGGCGATGAAGGTAGGTGTCCCGTCGGTCGGGATGATAAGCGGGCCATTATTGCCGGGCACGGGCGCGTCGGTGTCGGTTTCGATGATGGAGACGGCGCCAGAGCCGGAGTTGGCGGTGAGCACGCGCCTGGAGTCCGGATCAGAAACGACGAAGACCGGCGCAAGCCCTACAGGAATGTTCTTCGTAAAGGTATTGCTCGTGGTATCGAGCACGCACAGGCTGTTGGTCACATCATCGGCCACATAAGCCCTGGAACCGTCGGCGAGGGCGGTAACGGAAACAGGGTGCTGCCCGTTACAGGGCGCCCCATTCAGGAATACCTTTTGCACGCAAGTTGCGCCACTGTTCACGCAGGTAGCGGTGTCCACGTTGTTATTGATGATGGTAAGGCTGCCATCGGCAGGACTGGTGATGTAAAACCGGTTCAACGTCGGGTCGTAGAAGATGTAGTTCGGGCCGCTGCCAACACAGAAGGTATCTTGCGGACAAGATGCGCCGGGCGGAATCAGGACGTTGTTCACCGTATCGATCACTGAAACCGAACTGGTTCCCTGATTGACCACAAAGATGCGTGTGCCATCGGTGCTGGCCGCTGCCCACACCGGCTTGGCGCCGGCCGGGAGCTGGAGCGGATTCGTGGGAGTGATGTTTTGGTCCGTCGAAGGCAAAATGATGCTCACCGTGTTGTCGCCCTGATTCAGTGAATAAAGCTGCGTGTCATTGGGTGAAGGAGGCGCGACCAGCGCCACCGGATTGGCGCCTACTGGGATCGGCGGGGCATTGGAGCTGATGTCCGCTACCAGGCCCAGTCCGGATTCGGCGACGAATACTTTGCTCTGAGCCACCGCAGCGAACACCGGCGTGGCCCCGGAAGGCAGCGTGACCACGCTGAGGCTGAGCGGAGTCCCGGCGACAGGAGTAGTGAAAGAGGCGACGTTGTTGTCATCGCGATTGAGAACGTAGTCGCGCCCCGCAATCGAGGTGGCGAAGACCGGATTACGCCCTATGCCAAATGTCTCGCCGCTGAAGAGGCCCACTTCGGTGTCACCAGGAATGTCGATAATGACGGCAGTCCCGGGACTGGAGCCGTTCGAGCTCAAAACCACAGCATGCGCTGAACGAAGCGGATTACCACCGATGGTCGGCGGCTCCGGATTGGCCACGGGACGGAAATAGTCGCCGCACCCGCTGCAGAACATCCCTGTCGCAATTACGGCACCCAGTACAGGGGCCCATACGCCCCACGTCTTCAGACTCATCCCTGCTCCCACAGAACCAGTTCTGTTGTGAGGGGTTCATTCTAGCGGGAACGGGAGATCATCGCAAAAGCAGGAACCATGACAATCGTTTCCAATGGGTTTAGGCTGCTCCCGACTTTCTCCGTCCGGACTTGCGAGCTGCGGCGACGGGCTTCTGGGCTTCGGTCACACGCTGCGCCGGCTTCTTGGGAATCTGCGCCAGGCTCTCTTTCAGCGCCGCCATCAGGTCTACGACGGGTGCGGGCTTGCGCGGCTTCTCCACAGGGGCAACTTCTTTCCCCTGCAGGCGCGCCTGGATCAGCTTCTGCACATTCTCTTCGAAGGTATCTTTGTACTTCTTGGGATCAAACTCGGCCGCCAGCGCCTCCACCAGTTGGTGCGCGACCTTCACCTCGGCATCTTTTAGCTCGATGCCGCTGGTGTTGCCGAACTGCTCCACCTGCTTCACTTCGTTTTCGTAATACATTGTGTGCAGCATCATGCCGCCGTTCGTGGGGCGCAGAAAGACGGTGTATTCGCGGTTGTGCATCGCCACTTTAGCGATGGCGACATATTCGCTTTCCTCGAGCGCACGCGTGAGCAGCGCGTAGGGCTTTTGCCCGCCTTCTTCCGGCACCAGGTAATAGGAGGACTCGAAGTAGACTGGGTCGATCTCGGACGCTTTGACGAACTCCAGAATCTCCATGGCTTTGGTGGTTTTGGGCTCAATCTTCTTGATGTCGGCGGGCTCGATCACAACGTACTCGCCCTTCTCGTACTCGTAGCCCTTCACGATCTCGTCGCGCGAGACCACGCGCTCGTCCTGCGGACAATAAAGCTGCTGCTTGATGCGGACGTGATCGGTGCGGTGCAGCATGTTGAATTGTACATGGCTGCTGCGTGCCGCCGAGAACAGCCGCACCGGCATGGAAATGAGCCCGAACGTCAGGTATCCAGACCAAACGGATGCTGCCATAAGTCCTCCCCCACGAGCTCTAACAAGCGCCCGTCCCGTCTGCTACGATGCGCTCGGCCGGCGACAAAGCCGCTTTTCCGGCGTCCAGTCCTTTAGGAACCGGCGCTTGCCAGCCACCGGGTGTTATGCACGGAAGCCGCGAACCAAACCGCTCCGCTGGGAAAAAAGTGGCGCAGTGGCTGGATCGTTCCGCAGGGTGGGCTGCGGCATCGTGCATCATACCGTGGCCGGCGCTGGCAGCCCAGTTACATTTGCTGGTGCCCCTGCGCAAGGGACTATGGGCTCTTGGCTTTACGGCAGCCTTTGCCCTTTCAGCGCGAGCGTTGCGGGCGGTAACCACGCTTGGCGCGGTTGTCGGCGGGGTCCTGGCCTTTCTCCTGTTTATCGCGGGCGGGCCGGGAACGTTCGCCGTGCTGGTGGCGGTCTTCCTGGTCACGTGGATTGCCACGCGTATAGGCCATGGCCGGAAGCGGCGATTGGGCACCGCAGAGGATCGCAGCGGCCGCTCCGCCGTGCAGGTGGGAGCCAACGTCGCCATTCCCGCACTCGCCGTACTGGCGGGGGTAGCCAGCCGCCATCCCGCAGCGTGGCTGGTAGCAGCGAGCGCATCGCTTGCCGAGCTTGCCGCCGATACGGTTTCCAGCGAACTGGGCCAGGCGGTGAGCGATTCCGCTTATTTGATCACCGATTTCCGCCCCGTCCCGGTCGGCACCAACGGCGGCATCAGCGTCATTGGGAGCCTGGCGGGAGCCGCCGGGGCCATTGCGGTCACGACCGTCGCTCTGGCATCCGGGATTATCGCCGCACACTGGTGGCTGCCGGTGATGGCAGCAGGCACGCTGGGAATGTTTGTGGACAGCGTCCTGGGCGCTACGCTGGAGCGCCGGGGCTGGTTGAACAATGATGCCGTCAATCTCCTAAGCACCCTCGTCGCAGCCCTGTTTGCGCTCTTCTTATACTGGTCGCGGCACGGGGAACTCCCGCTCTTCTGACAGCCCCAAGGACAGCATCGGACGTCGGGCACTGCGACAAGTTTCCCCGGGCCGATCAGGCCATATACAATCTAGCGGCTCCCGAAACATCAGCTGTTGCCAGCCATGAGGACCAAGACATTTGTCGTTGCCAGCGCCGCGCTGTCTGCAGTATTCCTGTTCGCACAGCGGCACGCTGCTCCAGCCCCCGTACAACTTCCCGGGGTCATCGATTTAACGCACGCGATCAGCGAGAAGGCCCCCAATTGGGAAGGCACGGTGGAATCCCCTTATAAAGCAAAGCCGGTTGACACCTTCGCGAAAGAGGGCTACTTCACGCGCACCATCTCATTGCCTGAGCACTTCGCAACGCATATCGACGCGCCGGCCCACTTCGCCCAGGGTGTTTGGAGCGTGGATCAGATTCCGCCGCAGCGGCTGATCGCTCCCCTGGTGGTGATCGATGTGCGCGGCAAGGCCGCAAACGATTCCGATTACGAAGTTTCTCTCGAAGATGTGGCAGTGTGGGAGCACGACAACGGAGAGGTCCCGCACGGAGCCGTAGTAATGGCCCTCACCGGCTGGGAGTCGCGTTGGGATTCGATGAAGTCGTATCGCAACGCCGACGAGAAAGGTGCCATGCACTTTCCCGGCTTTGCCCTCGAAACTGTGAAGTTCCTCGTCCAGGCGCGGCGAATTGTCGGGCTAGGCATCGATACGCTCAGCGTGGATTACGGGCCCTCGAAGGATTTTCCGGTTCACCATTTCACCGCCCGCAATAACGTTTACCACTTGGAGAATGTGGCAAGCCTGGACAAAGCGCCGGAAGCCGGCGGCATCGTGGTGGTAGCGCCGGCGAAGCTGGAAGGCGGCTCAGGAGGGCCAGTGAGGATCTTTGTCTTGCTGAAGCAACCGTGAATTGAGCGATTGAGTCATTGCGTGATTGGCCCAGATGACTCAATTCACCAATGACTCAATCCTCCACAACGAGTAGCTCACCACCTCGCGCAGAGTCAGCACGGTCTCGTGCCATCTCGATTGCGGTCGCACCTGCGGGCGCGGGGCTCCATACACCGTAAATCCCTGCCGCTCGAGCATTTTCTTGATCCGAAAAATATGGTAGCCGTCGCTGACGGCGATGCAGCTGTGCAGGTGGTTGGCGTTCATGATGGCGGCTACGCGCTCAACCGATTCATCGGTACTGTCGGCCTGGGTTTCGGCGATGATGTCCTGCTCCGGAACACCGCGGCTCATCAAGTAAACACGTCCCACGCCGCCCTCGCTGTAACGAGGATCGCCTCCGTTGCCACCGGTCGTGACCACCAGCGGCGCGAGGCCGCGCCGGAAGAGGGTGTAGGCGTGATCAAGCCGGGCGCGCAGCACGGGCGACGGATGTCCAGAGTATTCAGCCGCGCCGAAGACCACGATGCAGTCGGCCGGGCGGGCTTCCTCGCGCCAGGACTGGCGCCGGACGCGGAAGAAAGTAACGGCGAAGGACGCCGCAACAACCAGGAGCAATACCAGCAGAGCCGAGCGGAGCCAGTGCGTCTTTTTCGCGTCAGGGGCAGGTGCTGGCCGAGCGGATGCGGATTGCGAGCCCTCAAGCCTGGGCAAGGAAGTCGGAAATCTCCTGCGCGGGAATCGCGCCTTCGCGCAGCACCCGCCATCCTACTGGATCGGTGAGGTCGACGATGGTGGAAGCCACGCTGCGGGGCGAAGGTCCGCCATCGACGATCACGGGAATGAATTCGCCGAGCTGCATCCGTACGCCGTCGGCCGTCGTGCACTCGGCGGCGCCGCTCACGTTGGCGGAGGTCGCGGTGAGCGGAACGCCGGCGGATTGAACCACGGCAATCGGAATCTTGGCGGCGGGTACACGCAAAGCAACGTTTCCGGTATTGGCCGTGACTTTGAGCGGCAGCCGCGAGGCAGCGCGCACGATCAGCGTCAGCGGCCCAGGCCAGTATTTGCGCGCCAGCTTGTAGAACTCCTCGGGTAGCGGGCGCGTGAGGTCTTCCGCCTGATCCACGCTTTCGATGAGTAGCGAGAGCGGCTTGTGGCGGGAGCGTGACTTGACGTCGTAAATCTTTTCTACCGCGCGCAGATTAAAAGGATCGGCGGCGAGCCCATAAAAAGTGTCCGTGGGCATCCCCAGGACGAAGCCATTGCGTATCTGCTCGGCCACATAGGCGATCAGCGAGTTTTCCGGCGCATCGCAGTTGATCCTGACAATTTCGGCGGCCACACGCGCTTCCTTTGCTGCCCGATTACTGCGCATAAATAGTACCTGCCCGAACGGGCGAAACCTAACATATCCGGTGGTACGCTTCAAGAATAGCAGACTGGCAGGCGTATGATGTGGCCCGCGAACCAATGAACCAACCTGTGGTTACCGCAAAGTCCACTACGGATCGAGCACTGCGGCAGCGGTTGCGGCGCGTGGCCAGCCGCCAAAATCCGCTGGTGAAGGAGTTGTGTCAGGCCTTCGCCAGGGGCGAACAAGCGGCGAATAACACCTGCGCCATCGAGGGGCTGCGGCTGGTCGAGGAGGCCATCCGCAGCGGCCTGCGCTTCCACGCGCTGTTCTTCCGGCAGTCGGCGCTTTCGGTGGCCGACCGCCTCCTGCCCCAGATAGCGTCTCAGGTTGAAACCGTGCTGTTGCCGAACGAAGTTTTCGATAGCGTAGTTGCCACCGAAACCCCGCAAGGGGTGGCGGCGCTGACGAAGATCAAGAGCTTCACTCTGGACGATATGCTGCGGCCCTATCAACCCTTGATCGTGGCGCTGAGCGGCCTTCAAGACCCGGGGAATCTAGGCACGATTCTGCGATCCGCCGAGGCGTTCGGCGCAAGCGGCGTGGTGCTCGGTGGAGGCACCGTCAGCCACTTCAACACCAAGGCGGTGCGGGCGTCGGCAGGATCCGTGTTTCGGCTGCCGGTGCTTGCCATGAAGTTGAGCGAAGCGATCCCGCGATTGCGCGAGGCTGGGTTGCGGCTGGTGGCAAGCTCATCGCACGGCGGCGTTCCCGCGGATCAGGCAAATCTGGCGACTCCGCTGGCTTTATTTGTTGGTAATGAGGGCGCTGGCCTGCCGCGAGAATTGCTGTCGCAGATGGATGAAACGGTCGTGGTACCGCACCCGGGACAGGTGGAATCGCTGAACGCCGCCGTGGCTGCATCGATACTGTTGTATGAAGCGGCCAGGCAAAGGAAGGCGGGAATCTGAATATCGGGTCATCGGGGCTTGCCGTCGTTTCTTAGATGAGCCGATCACCCGATGACCCGATCTACGAGGTGGATTGCAGCGAAAACAATGTCTCTCTTCCAGCCCATCCCGTCTGCTAATGGACCCGCCGACCGCTCGCGGCCGCTGGCCGATCGCATGCGTCCGCGCACGCTCGATGAGTTCGTCGGGCAGGAGCACATTCTTGGCGCCGGCAAGCCGCTGCGCTTGCAGATTGAGCGCGATGATCCCGGCTCGTTGATCTTCTGGGGACCGCCGGGCGTGGGCAAAACCACGCTGGCGAAGATCATTGCGCGCATGACCCGCGCCGATTTCATCGAGTTCTCCGCCGTGCTCAGCGGCATCAAGGAGATCAAGCAGGTCATGGCCGACGGCGAGCGCGCACGCCAGTACGGCACGCGGACGATCTTGTTCATCGATGAGGTCCACCGCTTCAACAAGGCGCAGCAGGACGCCTTCCTGCCCTACGTCGAGAGGGGCTCGATCCGGCTGATCGGCGCCACCACAGAGAATCCGTCATTCGAAATCATCTCCGCGCTGCTGTCGCGCTGCCGAGTGTACGTGCTGAACCCGCTAACGGAGGAGCAGATCATCGCGCTGCTGAAGCGTGCTCTGGCCGATCGCGAGCGCGGCCTGGGCGAGATGAATCTGCGTGTCGGCGACGATGTGCTGGCCAAAATCGCTTCGTACTCGAGCGGCGACGCCCGCTCCGCCTACAACGTGCTCGAAGTTGCAGCGGGAACCGTCGGCGCGAATGGCGAGATCACCGAGCAGGTTGCCCAGGACGCCCTACAGAAGCGCATCCTGCGCTATGACAAAGCCGGGGAAGAGCATTTCAACCTGATCTCTGCGCTGCACAAATCCGTGCGCAACAGCGACGCCGACGCTTCGCTCTACTGGCTGGCGCGCATGATCGAGGCCGGCGAAGACCCGCTCTACATCGCGCGGCGGCTGGTGCGCATGGCAGTCGAAGACATCGGCATGGCTGATCCCAACGCGCTCTCGCTGACGGTCGCGGCGCGCGATGCCGTGGACTTCATCGGCATGCCGGAAGGCAATCTCGCGCTGGCGGAGGCTGCCGTCTATCTGGCGCTCGCGCCCAAGTCCAACGCGCTCTACACCGCCTACGGCGCGGTGCAGGAGGACGTCGAGCGCACCGTCGCCGAACCGGTTCCTCTGCACCTGCGTAATGCTCCGACTGGCCTGATGAAAGAACTCGGCTACGGCGCCGGCTATCAGTATGCGCACGACTACGATTCCAAAGTCACCGACATGCAGTGCCTGCCTGACAACTTAAAAAACCGCCGCTATTACTTCCCCACGCAGGAAGGGATCGAAGAGCGCATCCGCGAGCGCATGGAGGAGATTCGCAAGCGGCGGAAGGGCGCTGACGAGAAGAGTTCTCCCCGCGAAAAAGA
>Ga0335080_10007663_pt1 | contig 11209 bp, 11 predicted proteins | sample Lox_Sample_34_FD_206720 | JGI IMG/M metagenome (GOLD analysis project Ga0335080, IMG submission 206720) | Soil microbial communities from Loxahatchee National Wildlife Refuge, Florida, United States - Lox_Sample_3.4 | ecosystem: Environmental > Terrestrial > Soil > Wetlands | place: USA...
AGAAGCGTTCGCCTACCAACGCGGCGGGGCATCGCTGCTGGATTTTCTAAATGCGGAAAGCGACTATCGCAGCATCCAACTGAACTATTTGAACCTGGTCGGTTCTTACCTGACCGCGGCGAGTCAATTGAATCTCGCGGTGGGCCGTGAGGTCATCCAATGAATCGGGCTTTTTTTTGGGCGCGGTGGTGATGCTGGCTTCGTTCCTGGCGGCTTGCGGAGGATCGAAGAGCGGGGAAAGCAAGGCCGTCAATGAGGGCCAGACCGCCCAACCCGGTCTGTTCACCGTCTCCCAGGAACAGCTTCCGCACTTGCGGATTGTGCCGGTACGGACAACCACCTGGGCCATCGCGGTTCAAACCACGGGCACGGTGGATTGGGACGCGGATCATACCACTCAGGCCATCACGCAGGTGAATGGCCCCATCTCCCGCATTCTTGTGGACACCGGCGCGCGGGTGAAGACGGGAGATCCCTTGCTCTACGTATCCAGTCCCGATGTGGCCAACGCCATCTCCACCTACAAGAAAGCGCGTAACCGCGAAGACCTGGCCCAGCGTGTGGTGAAGCGCCAGCAAGAATTGCTCGCCGTGGGAGCTGTGGCCCAAAAGGATCTCGAGAGCGCCGAGGCGGACGTCAACGATGCAGCGACCGATGTCCAGAACAGCCTGCAAGCGCTGAAGATCTTCGGCGTGACCCAGCAGGAGATCGACCAGGCGCAGCGTCAGAACGTGGCCATCACCCCGGAACTGGCGGTCTACGCGCCGGCAATTTGAAGTTCCCGCTCATCATCTTCTTTGGCGTGCTGGTGACGGAGCCGGTGGGAGGATTGCTGGCGCTATGGCTGACGGGCACAATTTCAGCGTCTCGTCGATGCTGGGCTTCGTCGCCCTGATGGGCGTCGCCGTGCAGACCAGCGTCATCCTCTACTCCTTCATCAACAAGTTGCGCCAGGAGGGGAGCGACGTCGCAAGCGCGACGATGGACGCCTCGCTGCTGAGGCTGCGGCCGATCCTGATGACGGCGCTGGTGGCTTGTTTCGGGCTGCTGCCGCCCGCCATATCCACGGGAATCGGCAGCGACTCGCAGAAGCCGTTCGCTATCGTGATCGTGGGTGGGCTGGCCTCGCGGCTCCTCTTATCGATTTTCCTGGCCCCCGTTCTCTATTCGCTGGCGGCGAAGGAAGGCGACGTCCTGCAGGTGTGAGGTTCACTTCGGCGGCTGCTCTTTGTCCTCAGGCAGCGGATCGGGAGTTACGGTATCGAACTTGATCTCGGCGTCGGCGGAGAACCTGCGGTAGAGTCGGAATTCAATCTCATTTTTGGTCAAGAATTTGTCGTGGCGCATCCGGACCACTGCCTTTAACGGCAGCATGAAGGGGTGGCCGCTGATGTCCACGTAGTCATAGTCCAGCGTCTCGCGAGCTTCCTGCACCGGAAAGGAGGGAGGGATGTTGTCCGCCTCGAGCGCGATGCGCAGCACCTGGTGCGTGTCCTTATCCACGTAGATCAGGCCGTGATAACCCACGACGATCCGCATATTTTTTTCCCAAACGATGCTGTATTCCGAGTTGCCGCTCGTAATCTGGTACGAGAAGACATAACATCTCTTCCCGCGTAAAGTCGCCCAGTGGTCGAACTCGATTACGGCATCGGCTTTGCGGGCCAGTGTCACGCGCAGCATGCTGCCGAAGTCGCCCGCCGACCCCGCCCCGCCCACCTGGTCATGCGAAAGATCGACATAGGTGTTGTTGACCATCATCACCTTGTAGTGTTCCTGCTGGTCGAAGTACGTCAAATGCTCCATGACCGTGGCATCCGTGCTCCACGATTCCGTGCCGGTGCGATCGTAATACTTTCGCGTGACCTGGGTGCAAATGAAATTCGGCAGGTTTTTCGAGTAGTTCGCCGCGTATTCGCGCGTCTCGCCGATGATCTCCTGTTGTTCCTCCGGCGGAGGCGGTGGAATGGGCGGTGGCGGAGGCTTCACCGCCTTGGGCTGAGGCTTGGGCAGAGACTCCGATGCGGTAGCCAGTTCGTTCAGCGCCGCTACGGTTTTCGGGCCGGCGCCCTCGCCCTGCAGTTCTTCCACCGTGCGTTCATCCAATTTTTCCGACAGCTTCAATTTGGCAATGTAGGCAGCCACCTGCCTGTCCGGCTGCCTCAACTTAATGGAAGATCGGACGAATGAAAGCAACTGGTCGACAGTCAGGGCCTGCTGCGCCAAAGCGGAGGCGCACACCAGTAACGCGCTCATCGCCAGCACACTCCATCCAGGGCGAAGCCTCATATCACTATTTTGGCACTGACGTGCGTCAAGCGCCCGCGGTTACGCCAGCGCGACGTTGGGAGCGGTCCGGCAGACGGCCGCTGTCGACCGTGATCTAGGCCGTTACAACCTTCCAATAAGTCTGGTAAACTTCCTCGCCGATGCTGGCAAACGGCCGGAGCGTCAAGCTCGACTGCCCGAGATCCAACGACCAATCGTTGTTCCCCGCTCTCGAAAGCCGGGGCTGGGTGAGTTGTTCGCGCCTTAGCTCCGGCTGCGTATCGGATATGGCGAAGAGCACTTGCGGGCCGCGGATGAAAGCTACCTGGTCGGCGTTCTGCAGGTCCACCGCCTCGGTTTTGACTGGCTGATCCACGTCCAGCTCAACCAGGTCGCCGCTTTTCCAGTTTCGACGCACCGCGAAGAATGTTCCCGGCGCCGGCGCGTCCTTCAACCGGGCGCCATTCACGGAAACCGAGGTTCGTCCGCCGGCCCAGGCTGGGATACGAAGATACACCGAAAACTCGACCGGCGACGAAAGTTCCAACCGCATGGTCGTGAGACTGTCGGTCGGATATCCGGTGTGCTGGTGGAGGATGCAGCGGACCGAGTTCATCGTCCAGGTGAGGCGCGAGGGAACATAGAGATTCACGTAGACGCCATCGGGAACTCGGAAGTACGCGCTGATCGTGTAGTCGGAAACGGCCTGCGGCAGCGTTCCCGAACAGCACGGCCATCTGCCGTCGCGGTCCCATCGATAACTGGCTCCCGGGAGTTCTCGACGGTAGGTCTTCGTGCCGGAACGATGATAGTCGGAATAATAGAAACTTGATCCGTCTTCGCGTACCGGCCAGGCGCCGAGTATGGTGTTGTAAAGAACGCGCTCCAGGCTGTCACCGTAGCGCGCATCCCCTGTGAGGGCCAGCAGATATCGCATCACTTTGAAATGTGCGTAGGCTCCGCAGGGTGTCTCAAAGCTGCGATGCGTGTCTGTCAGGCTCGCCCCGAGCAGTCCTTTGCCGGGCTCGACGAAGCCCTCGTTTGGCCCCCAGCCGCCGGTAGCAAAGCTCTGGTCTCTCCAAATCATCTCGACGGCATTGGTGACCGCATGAAGATATTTCGGATCTCCCAGCTTCAGGTAGCCCTGCATGCCGGAGCTCAGTGCGTTCACGTGACTGTAGGCATGAAGCCCCGGCAGCACGTTTTGGCCCTGCGCCAGCGGATCAAAGAAAGTGCGGTCCAGCAGATAGCGGCTGGCCATGTCGAAGAAGAGCCTGTCTCCAGTCCGCTCATAAGCGAGGAACAGATTCTCGGCCATGGTGTATGTCTCATCCCAGGTATAGGTCTCGTCCCGATGCGGACGCTCCTGTTGCTCTTGCGGGGTGAGAGCGTGATCGGGCATGTGCGGCTTTGCCGCCCGTGTGGTGGCGTAAAGGACCGGCACCGCGGTCTCATCGCCGGCCCAGGAATGCGCGTCGAGCAGGCCGCAGACCAGCTTGTCATAGGTGTAGCCCGGATAACGAAGGTCGACGAAAAACTTGCCGGTATCCTCTACGGTCTGCGCATAGCCATGCACCAGGCGTTTCACTTTCGCGCGGGTTGGTTCGGAACCGGTAATTGCCGCCAGGCGCGCCAATGCCGAAACGTACTGCCCGAAGTGCGCGCCCGGGCAGAAATCGTCATACCATCCGCCCATGTCGCTCCCCGGCGCAGGTAGCCCAGCACGCTGCCGATAGATCTTTAACAGCCGATCCTCACTGAGATTCAGAAAAAACGAATGATTTTCATCCAACTGCCGTCTCAGCGGACCGGTGAGCAGCTCGACCGCGCCATAGGGAAATGTGGCTAGATATGGGTCGGGCACGACTGACTGCGCTTTGGATTTGGTCGCGGCTACTGCTGAACATGCAGCGGCTGCCAGGAAGGTTCTTCTTGTCCAGTGACTCATCGCTGAACTCCCCTTCTAGAACAGTTTGCCCTTTTTCTTCTTGGGCTGCTGACTGACCGCGCGGTCGATGGCATTCAGCGCGAGGGGCGCCATTACGCGGTAGCCCTTGCTGTTGGGATGCAGCCCGTCATCGGCGAGGTCGGCTTGCAGGTACCCCGCGGAGTCGACCATTGAGGCAAAATAGTCCACGTAAATGTAACCACGCTGTGCGCAGAACTGTTGCAGCCACCGGTTCAGCGCCAGAATAGTAGCAGGCGGCCGGCGGCGCGTCATTTCGAAGCGGGGGCTCACGTTCTTGTGATAGTCGCTCACCGGAAGGATGGAGGAGAATAGCGGCCGGATGTGATGAAAATCAGCGAGGTCGGCGATCATCATGAGGTTGTTCTTGATGGTTGAGACCGGAACGCCCCGCGCGATGTCGTTGGTGCCCGCCAGCACCAGTACAGCGGCCGGCTTCAGGTCGATCACGTCCGCCATCATGCGGCCCAGCATCTCGCCGGTAATCTGGCCGCTGATGCCGCGGTTGACGAAATCCCGGCCGGAGAAATATTCCGTCAGGCGCCAGCCATCGGTGATCGAATCGCCCAGAAAGACCACGCGCGCGGCATTCGCAGCAGGCGCTCCCAAGCGTGCATTCTCGTCGGCATAGCGCTTCAGATTATCCCGGTCTGCGCCGCGAATCTGCTCATCCCTGTAGTCGAGTAGCGCCGCGAAATCCGAGTCCATGCGGTCCACCGAGTCGCGCAGTTCCGCCACTTGCTTGCGCGCCGTTTCCGCGAATGGATACTGCTTGGGTAAAGCGTCCGAGAGCGCCAGGTAGGCGCGCACGTTGGCCAGCAGGTTATAGACCTGGCCGGCGTTTTGCGAGGACGTCGATTCAATGTTCCCCAAGGCTTGCTTGACGTTCTCCAGCAGCGGCGCCGCGGCCCGCGTCATGCCCGGCGTCGCCGCCATGGTCGACTCCATTAACTGGGAAATGCGCCGCAGCAGAGCCAGTGCATCGTTATTGGAAAGCAGCGGGTTGGATGGCGCCGCGGTTTGAGCGGCCGGCGCCGCGGGCTGCGTCTGGGAATAAAGGGCTGGTGCGGCCAGCAAAACCAACGCCACAACTGCCACGCGCTTCATGTCGTCTCTTCCTTCTCCAATTGAAATGTAATGGTTCCGATTGCGAACTGCAGCCGCACCTGAATGCGCACCGGGAGTTTCCGCCCGTCATCGGTGAGCCAGACATATAAATGGCCGTCCCGGCGGTACAACACGTTGCTGAATAGAAAAGCTTCGTAGCGAATCGTCTTGAACGTTCCCGCGGGCACCTTGATCGATTCACGGCCCAGAGCTGAGACCTTGGCAGCCACCGTCTTCTTGCCATCGCTTACCGGAACCTCGATCGACCGGCCCGGCTCCAGACTGAGCGTCCGGAGAAAGAAGAGACCTCCGATCACGTCATGGATGCACGCCGGGATGTCCGTCTCCTTGGCAAGTACTACCGCGCGCGTCTGCATGTCCCGCTCCAGATAGCTGGCTTTCTTCGTTTCGGGATCGAAGTGCACCGCGGTTTCCCGGTTCCGGCTGCCTTCATGCGCGTTCAGGTGCGTGTCGCGAACACAAAGCGCGCCAGTCAGATCCGCCGTATAGTCGTCATCCACCTTGTAAAGCCTGGACACGAGGCCAGTGGATTCAAGGTGCAGATGGATTTCCGAACCCGGACGTGAGGCCGCCGCCGCGGTCCAGGTGAGCCTGGCTTTGCCTGCGTCGATCAGACGCCATTCCACGATGTAGTCGAGAGCGCCTTTGGCCGGCAGCATACCGGCTGACGCGGGCGGGGCGCTTTGCGGGGATAGCGGCGGAACAACCAGCAGGGCGAGCAACACTAGCACCGGCCGGGTGTCGAACCGGGGTCCAGGCATGAATTCGTCAGTTTACCGCAGCAGGTGGACGCGCGTTGCCAGTGGCCTCGAAATTAACAGCACTTAGGCCGGAAATATTTCGCGCGCAGCCGCACGTCAGAAAATTTCCGCCATTCCTCAGGCGAATGCTCGCGGCCGTTCGCGGCGAGATGCCGCTGGTAGGCGGCTTCATCCGCCAACTCGCGCAGCAATGCCAGCATCAAACTGCGGAACATGCGCAGCCGCGTCACGCTTCCTCCGTAGAGAGGCGGGACAGCACGAAAGGAGCCTCCAACACCTGCGACGTCCGGGAGCCCGCGAAGATGCCCGCCCAAATGCGGAGCGAGTCGACCAGGATAATCGCGACGAGGATCATGAAGACCCCGCACACCACCGCATCGAGCCGCGCATTGAAGATCAAGGCCTGGGTCTCGGCGATCCGCGCACCGGTAACAGCGCCCGATCCCAGCGTCGCTTGCAGTTGCCTGGCTTGCGCTAAAAAGCCGATGCGCGGCATGGGTGAGAAAATCTTCTGCCATGCGGCCGTAAAAGTCACGGTCACCAGCCAAAGAAGCGGCAGGCCCGTGATCCAGATATACCGCGCGCGATGCATCTTGATCAGAATCGTGGTAGCCACACACAGGGCGATGGTCGCCAGTAGCTGGTTGGCAATTCCAAACAGCGGCCACAACGAGTTGATGCCGCCCAGCGGATCGCGCACCCCCTGGTACAGGAAATAGCCCCAGGCGACAACGACGGCGCCCGAGGTCATCAGAACGCCCGGCATCCAACTGGTGCGGCCCAGCGCAGGATGCACGTGCCCCAGCACATCCTGCAGCATGAAGCGCCCCACGCGGGTTCCCGCATCAATCACGGTGAGGATGAACAGCGCCTCGAACATGATGGCGAAGTGATACCAGAACCCGATGACCGCCCGGCCGCCGCCGGAATGCGCGAAGATGTGGGCCATGCCCAGCGCGAGCGAGGGTGCGCCGCCGGTTCGATAGAACAGCGTCTGCTCGCCGACCGTGTGCGCCAGTTGCTGCATTTCGGCTACGCTCACCGGAAATCCCCAGGAGCTGATGGTGGCCACCGCGGCCGCCGGTGTCCCGCCCACGATCCCCGCCGGTGAATTCACCGCGAAGTACACGCCGGGGTGCATCACGCAGGCCGCGATCATGGCCATCACAGCCACCAGGCTCTCCAGCAACATCGCGCCATAGCCAACCGGCCAGGCGTGCCACTCTTTCGTAATCATCTTGGGCGTGGTGCCCGAAGAGATCAAAGAGTGAAATCCGGAAATCGCTCCACAGGCTATGGTGATAAAGCAGAATGGAAAAATCTTCCCCGCAAAGATCGGACCGTTGCCGTCGGTGAAACGCGTGAAGGCCGGCAGTTCCAGCTCTGGGCGCACGAACACGATGCCGGCGGCAAGCAGAAAGATCACGCCCAGCTTGACGAACGTGCTGAGATAGTCACGCGGGGCCAATAAAAGCCAAACCGGCAGCGCGCTGGCCAGGAATCCGTAAAGCGTGATGGCGAAAGCCAGCGCCACAGCGGACAGCGTAAACACCGGAGCCCACGTGTGCGATTGCGCCACCCACTGGCCGGCGAAGATGGCAGCCAGTACCAGCGCAAATCCAATGGCTGAACACTCCAGCACCTTGCCCGGCCGCCGGTAGCGCAGATACCAACCCATGAAGAGGGCGATGGGCATGGTCGCGGCAATCGTGAAGGTGCCCCAGGGGCTGCCCGCCAGTGCATTCACCACAACCAGCGCCACCACCGCCAGCAGAATGATCATGATCAGCAGCACCGTCAACAGTGCAACAAAGCCGCCGAGTTTGCCGATCTCTTCGCGCGCCATCTTCCCCAACGACTTGCCATCACGCCGCATAGAAGCGAACAGGATCACAAAGTCCTGCACGGCGCCGCCTACGACCGCCCCGATGATGATCCATAGCGTGCCGGGCAGGTACCCGAATTGCGCCGCCAGCACAGGCCCAACCAGCGGCCCCGGACCGGCGATCGCGGCAAAATGATGGCCGAACAAAATCCATTTGTTCGTGGGTTCAAAGTCGTGCCCGTTTTCCAGCCGCTCGGCGGGGGTCGCCCGCTGGTTATCGAGGGCCATCACGCGCGCAGCGATGAATCGCGCGTAGAACCGGAACCCGATCATGTAGGTGCAGACCGCGGCAAGCACCAGCCAGGCGCTGTTTATGTGTTCCCCGCGATTCACCGCCATCGCCCCCAGCGAGAAAGCTGCAACGACGGCCACGGCCGCCCAGATCAGCTGCCCCAGAAATCGCTTGAGTTTTCCGGAAGCGGCGGCCGGCTCCGAAGTCGTCAACGGCATTCAGAATTTTGGGAGACCGCGCAGCGTGGACTGCGTACTGCCCCCGGCAGGCAACACCACCCAGTGGATCGGGGTCCACCTGGCATCCATCCTGCCGATGTACCGCACGTCGCTTCTCCCGTCCCCCATCAGGATGACGAAGCAGCCGCGTTGCGGGTACCATAGGCTGCGAAACTGGATCGCGGGTCTGTCGGACCGCCAGTGATCTTCCGCCGGAGGCCCGAGCTTTCGCACGACCGCGTCGTAATCGTCGTCGGAGGTAAGCTCATATTGCGGTTTGAGCGAAACCTGGCGCAGCACATTCACAGCTACGAAACTGGCTACCACACCCACCAGAATGGTGAAACCCACCAGCTTTCCCATGCGCGAGTCGGTGACGCTCGGCGTGCGGATGCCGATCACCGGCGCGAGCCCATCACCGGGTGGCGGCAGAGTGCGCGGTCGCTCGCCCACCGCCAACGGCATTTCGATCACGCGACGCTGGTGCGGCCATACCGCCCCGGCCCGGTATTCGAGTTCCTTCACCAGCCCGACAATCACCACCGGGTCTTCGATCTGCGAGATCTCCCCAAGAAATCGGCGCGGAATCCAGATTTCTTCCTTGCTCCGCGAGTTCATCACCAGGATCTCGGCCCAGCTGGCGCGCCTGAAGAACCACTCGTTGTTTTCTACGTTGAGAATGGGTGGATAGAACGAAAAGGCCCGGTTTCCCAGGTGTTCCAGCGACGACATCGGCGGCAGTGACATACGCCGCTCTTATCATAACTCAGTCAATATTCAGGCTTGCAAGGATCGCGCGCACATCCGCCGGACCCACTTGCACGCCCGCGCACGCCGCTTCCGGCGTTTCACGTTCATCGAACGCCTGGAACAGCGACATCTTTGCAATTGCGTATCGCTCGGTGGCGCTCAACGCCCTGCCGCTTTCTTGCTGCCAGCTCGCCATGGCCTCGTCGCTGATGAAGATTGAAACCTGAGACGACGTTTTGCGATCGGGCGAAACGTTGAACACGTACTCGGTTCCCCGCTGCGAAGACATGGGGCGCTGCCCTTCGTAGAAATATTGATACACATAACCGCTTTGCGCGGAGTACGTTTTCTGCCGTCGCACGGCCGGCGCCCCGCTCAGCGCCGTGGATTTTTTACGAAGCCAATGGAACATTGGATTGAGGTTGTGGCCCCAGCTTTCCCGGATCAAAACGCTGTTGTGCTCACTACACATCTTAGGCCTTTAGCACTATTGACAATCCTGGGCAGTAGATCGAAAATGTGAATCGGGAAGCATCCGGTAGGCTTCTCGGACCAAGAGCCGCTTGCAGTACGGGGCGGCGGGAGGTGACCGATATAGAACCGGGCAAGGATCAGGGCGGTCACAACTGATCCCTCAGAGCAGGCAGCAAGAAGAGTGACGAACGATCGGATGCGCATGGCCGAACGGAAATTTCGCCATGCTGAGCGCGCTCTTGCGCGGCACTGATGGTCGGCAACGACATTCTTCGAGTCTCGAAGGGATACGGGGTGTGGTCGCCCTTTTCTGTTTCTTCTGTCGACCTCCTTTGATTGTTCCGAACCCCAACCAGTGTGATACTGGTGAAAGTCCTGCGCCACCACAATGTCTCCCTCACCACAGGAAATTATCACCGCGCATAGTCCCGACTCCGACGACGCGTTCATGTTCTACGGACTGGCTACAAAAAAAGTCCGTTCGTCGATGGTCTCCTTTCGCCATGTCCTGGAGGACATCGAGTCGCTAAACCGCAAGGCCGTTGAAGGACAATATCATCTGACCGCGATTTCGTACCATGCCTATCCGCACGTATCCTCCAAGTACGTATTGATGGCCAGTGGATCGAGCATCGGCGACGGCTACGGCCCCATGCTGGTGTCCACCAAGCCCATGGAACCTGAAGAAATCCGCGGCAAACGTATCGCAGTTCCGGGAAAACTCACCAGTGCGTATCTTGCGCTGAAACTGTTCGAGCCGGATTTCGAGGCCGTGGTGACGCCGTTCGACAAGATCCTGGACGCAGTCACTGAACGCTCGGTGGATCTCGGTCTCATTATTCACGAAGCCCAATTGACATACGCCCGCGCCGGGTTCCAGCGCATCCTCGACCTGGGCCGCTGGTGGAAGACCAAATTCGATCTGCCGCTGCCCCTTGGAGCCAATGCCCTGCTGCGCTCGCTCCCGCCCGAAGTGCAGAGCGAGTGCTGCCGAATGATGCGTGAGAGCATTCAATACGCCCTCGATCACCGCGAGGAAGCCTTATCGTATGCCTTGCAGTTCGCGCGCGACATGGATGCCCGCATGGCGGACAAATTTATCGGCATGTACGTGAATCACTACACCGTGGATTGCGGAGACGTCGTGCCGAAGGCCGCGCAAAGACTCCTCGACATGGGCTACGAAGCCGGTCTGATCCCGAATCGCGTAGAGATTGAATTCGTCCGCTAGCTTTTCAAATGGACAGGCACGCACCCCTGTCCTACATTGGAAGCATGGGCCATCGTAGATTACTGATTCTCAGCGGCGCCCTTCTGTTGGCATGCATGCTTGCCTCCGCACAAGAGACGCTGCGCTCCAAGGACGTTCGCAATCTCGCCAAGCAAGGCTCGACCGCACTGCCCCGCCTTCAAGAACTGCTCCGCAATCCCGATCTCGACATCCGCCTCGAAGCCGTCAAAGCCATCACGGACGTGGGAACACAGGGCAGCCTGGCGCCGCTCATCCAGGCGACCGCCGACAACGAC
>Ga0335080_10007664_pt1 | contig 11208 bp, 8 predicted proteins | sample Lox_Sample_34_FD_206720 | JGI IMG/M metagenome (GOLD analysis project Ga0335080, IMG submission 206720) | Soil microbial communities from Loxahatchee National Wildlife Refuge, Florida, United States - Lox_Sample_3.4 | ecosystem: Environmental > Terrestrial > Soil > Wetlands | place: USA: Florida...
GGACCAACACCGGCCCGCGGATCGTCGAGTACCAACACTCGACGAGCCTCGGCGGGACCGGCTGGCCCTGGTGCGACGCGTTCTGCGACTACTGCTTCGCGGAGGCGGGCAGGCCTTTGGACGAGCTCGAGCGGTCGGCAGGCGTCGACAGGACGTTCGCGCTCGCGAAGCAGCACGGATGGCTCGTCACGTCGCCGCAGCGCGGCGACCTGGTGTGCTTCCAGTGGGACAGCGGCCCGCTCGACCACATCGGGCTGGTGGTGCAGCCGATGCCGGACGGGTCGATCAAGACGGTCGAGGGGAACACGAGCGCGATGGCGGGCACCGGCCACGCGCAGGGCGAAGGCGACGGCGTCTTCGTCAAGATCCGCCCGCGCAGCGTCTGCGCGGCGTTCATCCGCGTCCCGGGCAACGTCCCCGACCCGAAGCCGAAGCCCGGCTTCGACGACTGGGCGAAGTGGGTCCGCGGCGGGAAGAAGGGCAAGCGCCCCGACGTGCCGGAGCAGATCCCGCGCGCGTGGTGGGCGAAGCTGTCGGACGACATCAAGCCGGCGAAGGACTCGCATCCGCCGGCGCACACGACGAAGAAGCCGGCGCACGCCGGCGCCGGGCACTAGCTAGGAGTCCGAGTCGCCTCCCGCGGTCGCGATTGCGGCCGCGGGAGGCACCGGCGCCGTGAGGTCGAGCTGCCCTGCGACGCCGGGGCGGTAGTAGCGCTGCGCGATCGCGGTCGGGACGATCGCCGAGAGGACGACGACGGCGATGAGGAGCGAGAACTGCGTCTCGTCGATGATCCCGGCGCTCAGCCCGTACAGCGACGTGATCGTCCCGAACGTGAGCCCGGTCGACATCAGCAGCGTCGTGAACGCGGCGTGCGGCTTCGTCCAGCGCCGCGCGAGCGGGTAGACGGCGCCGAGCTTCGGCACCATCTTCGCCACGAAGAGCACGACGAGGATCCCGAGATTCGCCCAGAGCGCGCTCACCGACACGTTCATCCCGCCCCTGAGGAAGAAGAACGGCGTGAGGAACGCGAACGCGACGACGCGCATCCGGTCCTGCTCGAGCCTGTGCGACTTGTAGAAGGACGACATCACGAGCCCGAGCACGAAGACGGGCAGCGCCGCCTGCGAGTTCGCGCGCGTGCCGAGCCACATCAGGACGAAGAGGCACGCGAACACGAGCTTGATCTCCGGCTCGATCACGCGGTTCCCGTAGCGGCCGAAGAACCCGGACGCGAGGAGCGGAAGCCCGACGATCATCGCGATCGACACGGCCACGAACGGGATGATCCAGATCGTCGGCTTGATGAAGAGCACCGTCAGCCCGGTGACCGTCGCGATGTCCGTGACGAAGGTCGCCGACATGAGCCGCTTGCCCACGAGCTCGGTGTTCAGGCCCGTCTCGACGAGGACGGCGTAGACGACCGCGAGGCTCGTGGTCGACAGGGCGAGCCCGCCGATCTCGGACTGGTCGCGCGTCCAGCCGAGGGCGTAGTACGCGAGCAATCCGACCACGGCGAACGGCGCGAAGAAGGAGGCGAGACCGATCGAGACCGACGCCCGCCACTCGCGCCGGAGCTGAGGCACGTCCACCTCGGCCCCGGCGAGAAAGGTCAGGACGATGCCGGCGAACGAGCCGATGAAGGCGAGCCAGCTGGGGACGGAGAGATGGAACGCGTTGCCGACGATCACGCCGGCACCGAGCTCGATCAGCGCGACCGAGAGGCCGACCTCGACCGAGATGACCGACGCGGCGAGAACGGTGACTGCGAGTAGGGCTGCGATTGCGATGTCGCTCATTGACGCTCTACCTCCTGAAGCCGATCAGTTGGTAGAGGCCATCAGCGGCGGCGCCGCGGTTCGGTGCGCGAGCCTCATCGCGCTGCAGCCCCGGAAGTGTAGCCGGAGCCGCTTCTCAGTAGCGAAGCCGCGCCAGCCGCAGCCCGCCGGTCGCCCGCGCCTCCGGCCCGACCGCATGGAACGCCGGCACCATCTCGCTCGTGACGAGACCCGCCTCGTCCGTCACCTCGTCCACGACGCGGAACCAGCGCTGGATCTCGTCGGGGCGGTCGACGATCGTCGTCACGACCGGCACGCGCCGGCGGACCGCGAGCACCCGGTCGCCGTGCGGCCGGTGGTCGCCCGAAAAGCCCCAGATGCCGCGCACCGCCGTGGCACCGCTCGCACCCTCCTCGCGCAGCCGCCGGATCAGCTCGATGTAGAGCGGGTGGCCGGCGTGCCTCGACTGCTCGCCCGAGTGGACCATCAGCTTCTGCCACACGCCGAGGCCCGACGCGTCGGACTCGGGAAGGTGGCGCGGCTCCGCGAGCGTCCGCCCGTCGCGCTTGCAGACGCGCACGCGCTCGAGCGCGAGGAGCGGATCCGTCAGCAGGCCGTTCAGCCTGTCGATCGCGTCGACGACCGCGGCGCCGGCGCCGACGCTCACGAGGAGCAGCGGCACGCCGGCGTTGTGCGAGAAGAAGCGCGCGCGACGCCGCGAGCCGTGCACCGTGCCGTCGACGCCGAGGAGGACCGTCGCGCCGGCGAGGCCGGCGTCACGCAGATGCTCGACGACGACGATGTGAGCCGGGCGGTCGCCGATTCGCTCGTCGCGGCCGACGACGATCGAGAGCTTCGTCGCCTCGTGCAGCTCCTCCGGCAGCTCGACGGCGTCGATCCGGCCGTGCAGCAGACGCGCGCGCTCGAGCGTGACGAGCCCGCCGCCGACGAGCTCGGTCACGTCGGGGAGCAGGCGCTCGACCCGCTCCCGCTCGTCGATGCCGATCGCGACGAGCGGCAGATCCTCGGAGAGCGTGAGGAATCGCTGCGTGCGGAGCGTCTGGTTGCTCCCGAAGCCCTCCACCCCGCGCAGGAGCACGGACGCGCGGAGACCCGCCTGCTCGAACAGCTCGAGCAGCGCATCCGACAGCAGCTGCGTGCGCGTGCGGTCCGACTCGCCGAAGTAGACGGTGAGCTTCAGGCAGTCGTCGTTCACAGGGCCGCCCCGATCGCCCACCCGAGGGCGCCGGCCGCGAGACCGACGCCGATCGAGATCCCGATGTTCGCCGCGGCGAGCCGCCCCTCGCCGTCCTCGGCGAGGCGCCCGGTCTCGAGCATCCACGTCGAGAACGTCGTGAACGACCCGAGCAGCGCCGTCCCCGCAAGGAGCAGCGCGTCGCCGCCGACGCCGAGGCCGACGAGCAGCCCGAGGCAGAAGCTTCCGGCGACGTTGACGGCGAACGTGCCGAGCGGGAACTCGCTGCTCGTCCGGTGCTGCACGAGCCCGTCGAGCCGAAGCCGGAGCACGGCGCCGACGCCGCCGAGCGCCGCGACGCACAGCCACACGAGCGCCGTCATCGCAGCCGGGCCCGCCTCGTGAACGCCGTCGCGAGCTGCAGGCCGACCAGCCCGGCGACGACGCTCGATCCGAGGTACGCGGCGGCGACCCATGGGCGTCCGTGCCGCGCGAGCTGGAGCACCTCGACCTGCAGCGTCGAGAACGTCGTGAGCGCGCCGCAGAACCCCGTCCCGAGCAGCGGCCGCTTCAGCGTCGACGGCGGCAACCGCTCCTGCAGACGCGTCGCGAACACGCCGAGCGCGAGCGCTCCGCCGATGTTGACGACGAACGTCGTCCACGGCCAGCCGTGCGCGGCGGCCGGGAACGCGCGCTCGGCCCCTGCCCGCAGGAGCGCGCCCGCCACCCCGCCGACGAAGACGGCGACGACGAGTCGGCTGCTCGACTCCGCCGGACGCTGGCGCACGCTGCGCGGCGGACGGACGATCCCTTCGACGGCTTCGGGCACGGCGGCTCCTCTCGTGGTCCTCCCTCTCAACAGAGGCCATCAGCGGCGGAGCCGCGGTTCAGGCGAGCCTCATCGCCTTCGCCCGATCGTACCGGCTGACGCCACAATGAGACCGTGAACTCGCTCCAGGGACAGCTCCTGATCGCCTCGCCGGGGCTCCTCGACCCGAACTTCCGACGGACGGTCGTCCTCGTCACCGAGCACAACGAGGATGGCGCGGCGGGGCTCGTGCTGAACCGCCCCTCGCCGAACGCGGTCGCCGAGCTCGTGCCGCTCCTCGAGCCGCTCGTGGACGACGGCGACCAGGTCTGGATGGGCGGCCCGGTGCAGCCGAACGCGGTGCTCGTCCTCGGCGAGTTCCTCGACGCGGACGACGCGGCCGTGCCGCTCTTCGGCACGCTCGGCTTCCCGTCGCTCGACGAGCCGGACGAGATCGTCCCGGTGACGACGCGGCGCCGCGTCTTCGCGGGCTACGCGGGCTGGGGCCAGGGCCAGCTCGAGGACGAGCTCGCGCGCGAGGACTGGATCGTCGAGGAGGCGCTCCCGGATGACGCGTTCACCGACGCGCCGGACGAGCTCTGGGCCGACGTGCTCCGCCGCAAGGGCGGCATCTACGAGCTCGTCGCGCGGATGCCCGAGGACCCGTCGGTCAACTAGCCACGGCGTCGAACGCGAACGTCCGTGTCGCGAGGACGAGGTCGCACGGGCCACCACGTGCCGCCTCCCGGACCAGCGCCTCGATCGACGCCTGATCCTCGGGCGCGGCCATGATGAAGGGGCTCGTCGAGGAGACCCACTCGACGATCCCGTCGGCGTCCGTGTGGACCACGTGCGGGAAGCGGCGCTCCTCGACCGGGCCGAAGAGCGGCGACGCGTCAACCGACACGCGCCACGCGGGAGGACCGTCGCGGTCGATCTCCGGGCGCGGCGGCCGGAACGGAGCGAGCGCCTGCTTGATCTCGAGCTGCAGCGGGTCGTCCTCGTCCCACTCGTTCCAGAGCAGGCCGACGCCGCCGCACGGCCGAAGGACGCGGTGGATCTCGCGGAACGCCTCGTCGTGACGGAACCAGTGCGCGGCCTGGCCCGCGGTGACCGCGTCGACCGACGCGTCTGGGAGCGGGATCTCCTCTGCGCTGCCGGCGAGCGCCTCGGCCCCGGGCACGACGCGCTCGAGCTGCGCGCGCATCGCGGCGCCCGGCTCGACCGCGACGACGTCGGCGCCGACCGCGACGAGCTGCCGCGTCAGCTTCCCCGTCCCCGCGCCGAGATCGAGCACGCGGCGGCCCGGCCCGATCCCGATCCGCTTCGCGAGCCACGCGACCGCGTCGCCGGCATAGAGCGGCCGCCCGCGCTCGTACCGCTCGGCGGCGGTCTCGAAGCTGAGGCGATACGCGTCGTCAGACACGGCTCGAGGGGCAGAGGTCGACGAGGACGCAGTCCTCGCAGCGCGGACGGCGCGCGTCGCAGACGCGGCGGCCGTGCCAGATCAGCAGGTGCGGGAACCGCGCCCAGTCCGCGCGCGGCACGAGCTTCACGAGGTCGCGCTCGATCTTCACGGGGTCCTCCTGCCGCGTCAGCCCGAGGCGCTGCGAGAGCCGGCGCACGTGCGTGTCGACGACGATGCCCTGCGCGTCGCCGAGCTCCGCGGCGACGACGTTCGCCGTCTTCCGCGCGACGCCGGGGAGCCGCACGAGCTCGGGGATCGTGCGCGGCACCTCGCCGTCGTAGTCCTCGAGGAGCATCCGCATCGTGCCGCGGATCGACCTCGCCTTCTGGCGGTAGAACCCGGTCGCGAAGATGTCGCGCTCGAGCTCCTCCTGCGGCACGGCGAGGTAGTCCTCGGGTGCGTGGTACTTCTCGAAGAGCGTCGCCGTGACGCGGTTGACGTTCACGTCCGTCGTCTGCGCGGAGAGCATCACGGAGACGAGCAGCTCGAGCGGGCTGCGGAACGTGAGCGCGATCCGCGCGTCCGCGTGCTCGACCGCGAGCCGTTCGATGATCGGCCGGATCCGGTCGCGCCGCCGCCCGACGGCCTTGCGCGCCTCGTTGACGTAGCTCTTAGGCAAGGGCTGCGATCGGCGCGCCCGCGGAGTCGCCGCCGCCGCGGAGGCGCGGGCCGGCGCAGACGAGGTCGAGCGCGGGGCAGCCGGAGCATGCGAAGTCGCTCGGCGTCGGCCGGAACTCGCCCGCGTTGATCCGCGCGATCGCCTCGGACAGCTCGGCCTCGAGCTGCGGCAACTCGGCGAGCCCGAACGTCGTCGCCGCGACCGCGTCGGGCCGCTCGAGGAAGCAGTAGACGACCTCGACCTCCTCCGCCCCGGCCCGGAAGCACGCGAGCGCGTAGACGAGGCGCTGGAGCCGGTAGTCCGAGTCGACGATCTCGTCCGGCGACGCCTCGCCGAGGACGTTCGTCTTGTAGTCGAGGACGAGCGCGCGCCTGCCGTCGAGATGGAGCGCGTCGAGGTAGCCGTGCAGGAGCACGCCGTCGTGCTCGAACGTGAAGTGGCGCTCCTTCTCGATGCGCGGCAGCGCCGCGACGCGCGCGGCGAGCTCCGACTCGCAGTACGACGCGACGAAACTGCGGATCCGCTCGACCTCCTCGTCCGTCGCGTGCTCGTACCACCCGCGCACCTGCTCGACGTCGGGGAGCGCCGGCGCGAGCAGGTCGACCTGCTCGAGCAGCCGGTGCACCGCGTCGCCGATCTCCGTCGCGAGGAGCCCGCCCTCCCCGTCGCCGCGCCCGACGGGACGCCGCTCCGACATGCCGGCGACGCGGAGCGCGAAGTACTTGTACGAGCACTGGTCGAACGTCGAGATCGCCGTGAACGAGAGCCGGCGCGCGCGGTGGAGCGGCGGTTCCGGCGGAGCGACGAGCTCCGGGAGCACCGGCGCGGGCGTACCGGCACCGGCGCCGTTCTCCGCCGCGAAGAGCGCGAGCTGCCCGGTCTCCGGCGCCGCCTCGACGATCGTCGCAGCGGGAGCTTCCGCCCAGTCGCCCTCGCGGTGCCGGTCGACGCGGACGACGAGCCGCGCGTCGCCTCGCGCGAGCTCGAGCGGCCCGTCGCCGTTCGCCGCGAGCTCGGTGTCGAGGGTGAGCCGCTCGAGCACCCAGCCGATCGGCGTCGAGCGATCGGCCGTCTTCTCCGGGTCGATCGAGCCGGAGACGATCAGCCGCTCCTTCGCGCGCGTCATCGCGACGTAGTAGAGGCGCAGCTTCTCCGCCTCCTCCTCCGCGGCGCGCGCGTCCTTCACGGCCTCGTAGTCGAACGCGCCGCGCCGCTTCGTCGTCACCGGGTCGGCGACGCGGAAGCCGAAGCGACCGTCCGAGAGCGCGAGGATCTCGTCCGCCGACGGCGGCGCCTTGTCGCGTCCCGCGTCGGCGACGATCACGACCTTGAACTCGAGCCCCTTCGCCGCGTGGATCGTCAGGAGGCGCACCGCGTCGGCGCCCTCCTCCTCGGCAACCGCCTCGAGCTCGCGCGCGCCGACGGCCTCCTGCTCCGCGACGAAGTTCACGAAGCCCTCGACGTCGGGGCCGCGCAGCTCCTCGTACGAGCGCGCGAGACGCGCGAGCTTGCGGACGTTCGCGTAGCGGCGCCGCCCGTCGGGCCGCGCGAGCACCGCGAGGTCGTAGTCGTGCTCGCTGACGACGCGCTCGCAGAGCCGCTCGAGCGAGAGCCGCGGGAGTGCGGCCGCGAGCCGGTCGAACCGCTGGCGGAACGCGAGCAGCAGCCGCTCGTCGCGCTCGCCGAGCCCGGGCGGCAGCGTCCGCTCGAGCCCGGAGAAGAGCGGCCGCCGCGACGCGACGCGACGCAGCAGCGCGAGCCCGTCGTTCGAGAGCCCGACGAACGGCGACGCGAGCACCGAGAGGAGCGCGCGGTCGTCGTACCGGTTCTGCAGCAGTCGCAGGTACGCGAGCAGATCGACGACCTGCTGCTGGCCGAAGTACCCCTTGCCCGTCGCGCGGTACGTCGGCAGCCCGGCCTTGCGCAGCTCGTCCTCGTACCACTCGGCGTCGGTGCCGGCCGCGAACAGCAGCACGATCTCGCCTGCCGTCGCGACGCCCGCGTCGACGAGCTCGCGCACGCGGCGCGCGACCGCGCGGGCCTCGGCGCGCCGCCAGTGGACGCCGGTGTCCTTGTAGCTCGCCTTGTCGGTCACGAGCAGCTCGACGGGGTGGCCGAACACCGGGTCGGGGAACTCCGCCGCGGCGTGGAGCTCCTGGAACTCGTCGCCGAAGTGCGAGCCGAAGAGCTCGTTCACCGCCGCGAGCACCTCGGGCCGCGAGCGGTAGTTCCGCGTCAGCGGCAGCAGCTGGTCGGCCTGCGCGCGCCGCTCGCGGAACACGCCGACGTCGGCGTGCCTGAACCCGTAGATCGACTGGAACTCGTCGCCGACGAAGAACAGCTCCGCGGCCGGACCGCGCAAGAGGTCGACGAGCTCGGTCTGGAGCTGGTTCGTGTCCTGGAACTCGTCGACCATGATCGACCGGAACCGCAGCGACTCCTTCTCGCGGATCTGCGGGTTGTCGCGGAGGAGGTCACGCGCCGCGAGCTGGAGGTCCTCGAAGTCGAGCGCGGACTCTCGCGCCTTCGCCTCGGCGTACGCGTCGGCGAAGCGCAGCAGCAGCTCCTGCAGGAGGTCGCGGTCGCGCGCCGCCGCCTCGTCGAGCGCGGCCTGCTCGACCGCGCGGCGCGCCTCCTCGTACGACGCGGCGCGCTCGCCGGTCGCGCGGAAGCCGGACAGCTCCATCAGCCGGTCGGGACGCGTGTCGCGATCGAGCAGCGCCAGGAGGTTCTGCGCGTTGCCGCGCTGCGTGTCGGTCGCGGCGGCATCGTCCGCGAGCGTGCGTGCCGCGTCGCGCAGCTCGTCGACGCGCTCGGCGAGCTCCGGCCGGCCGCCGATGTCGAGCCGCAGCTCCCGCCCGGCCGACCGCAGCGTCTCGTAGACGCCCGTGAGCATCCGCCGCAGCCCGCCCGCGCCGTACGTCGCGAGCAGCCGCAGCCGGTCGTCCGCGCCGTCCGCGCAGAACTCGGCGAGCGCCTGCCCGAACGCCTCGCTGCGGAGCACGGCGCCCTGGCTCTCGTCGAGCTCGCGGAAGCGCGGGTCGAGCCCGGCCGCGAACGGGTACGCCTTCAGCAGCCGCGCGCAGAAGCCGTGGATGGTCGAGATCCACGCGCCGTCGAGCTCGCGCGCGAGGTCCGGCCGTCCGCGGTCGGCGAGTGCATGGCGGATGCGCGTGCGCAGCTCGCCGGCCGCGCGGCGCGTGTACGTGATGACGAGGATCGAGTCGACGTCGAGCCCGCGGTCGACGACGGCGCGGACGAACCGCTCGACGAGCACTGCGGTCTTCCCCGTTCCCGCGCCGGCGGAGACGAAGACCTCGCCGGACGCCTCGACCGCCGCGAGCTGCTGCTCGTTCACGCCGTCACGCTCTCTCCACCCGGCACATCGGCCAGAGGTCGCACCACTGCGGGCACTCGCCGCCCTTCGGGTCGTGGCGCACGTCGCCGGCACGGATCCGCCCGGCGATCCGGCGGGCCGTCTCGTGCGCGTTCTCCACCGCGCTCCAGAACGCGTCCTCGTCGAGGTAGTCGTTCTTCGCGTAGCCCGGCAGCGTCTCGCCCTCGGCCGCACGCAGGAGCCCGCGCGCGCGGCGCTCGCCGGCGAGCGGCCGGTAGACGCCGCCGAGCGGCTCGAGCCCGACGAGGTCGCGGAGCACGAGCATGTAGAGCGGGATCTGGAGCCGCAGCTCGCTCTCGATCTCGCGCGCCGAGTGCGCGTGCTTGCCGGACTTGTAGTCCTGGACGATTCCGCGCGCGCCGAACGGGTCGACGTCGATGCGGTCGATCTTCCCCGAGAGCGTCATCCCGTCGCCGAGGTCGAGCCCGCGCTGCAGCTCCGGCGCGGCGCGCTCGCTCCCGAACAGGAGCTCGAAGCGGCGCGGGACGAGCTGCAGCGTCGACTCGACCTCGTCACGGACGACCGCCTCGAGATCGCGCCAGAGCGTCTGGTCGAGCTCGCGTGCCTGCATCTCGGTCATCTCCATCCGCACGCCCTGCAGCGCCTCGTCGAGACACGCGCGCATCAGGCGCGCCGCGTCGTCGGCGACGCTCTCGTCGAGCGACTCGACGCCGAGCTCCTTCGGCACGCGCGTGAAGAACTTGTGGAGCGCGTTGTGCGCGACCGAGCCGCGCAGCTTCGCGTCGACCTCCGCGTCGATCGACTTCGGGTCGAGGAAGCGCTCGACGAACCACGCGGACGAGCAGTCCGCGAACCGCTCGAGCTCGGTGACGTTGAACGTCGTCCGGCCGCCGAGCTGCTCGAGGACGATCGGATGCGTGATCGCGGTCGGCCGCGAGAACGCGCCGAGCGCACGCGCGAGCCGCCGCTCCCAGCCGTTCGCGAGGGCGAGCGCGTCGGCCGCCGGCGCGTCGTTCGCCGCGAGCTCGGCGAGCGCGCGCAGCCGCTCGCGCTCCGTCGGCGCGTCGTCGAGCGACCACGTGAGCGCCGACAGCGGGCGACGGCGCGTCCACCGGCGCACGTCGTCGTCGGCCAGCACCGCCTGCACCTCGTCCCAGAACGGGCTCGGCTCGCGCGGGCTCCCGTCGTCGGTCGCCGCCTCGCGGACGAGGTACAGCCGCTCGAGCGGACGCGTGCACGCGGTGTAGAAGAGGTAGCGGTCGCGCGCGACGGGGTCGGGGCGCTGCAGTCGCGCGCCGCGCTCGTCGAGCGCGCGCCGCGCGTCGTCGTCGAGGAACGGCGACGACGAGCCGCGGCGCGGGAGGCTCCCCTCCTCCAGGCCGAGCACGAACACGACGTCGAAGAGCCGCGTCCGCGCGCGCATCAGGTCGAGCACGGCGACGCGCCCGACCTCGTCGCCGCGGCTCGGGTAGAGCGCGTGCCGCTCGAGCGCCGCGACGACGTCCTCCCGCGATAGCTCGCCGACGAGCGAGCGCCAGCGGTCGAGCTCGCCGAGGAGCCGCGTCAGCGCCTCGTACGAGCGGAGGTCGAGCCGCGACGACTCGACGGCGGGCGGCCCGTCGAGTCCGTACGCGCAGCGCAGCATCCGCGCGGCGAGCACGCGCACTGCCTCGACCGGATCCTCGGCGTCGCGCACCTCGGCGAGCGCCGGCAGCGGCGCGCCGCGCAGCGCCTCCGACTCCTCGACGACGCGCTCCGGCGTCTGCACCGCACGGCCGCGCAGCCGTCCCTCGACGAAGTCGACCGCGCGCCGCTCGAGGCCGGAGAACGGCGAGCGGAGGTACGAGAAAAGGTCGCCGCGCGTCCCGCCGAGCCACGCGAAGCGGAGGAGCGACGTGACGGCGGCGCCGAACGGCGTCTGCACGAGCCGCACCTCGCCGTCGATCGAGTACGGAACGCCGAGCGTCCCAAGCGCCGTCTCG